>ERZ506754.251-NODE-251-length-33305-cov-5.086045_pt1 | contig 33305 bp, 26 predicted proteins | sample MGYA00513043_ERZ506754 | MGnify/ENA metagenome assembly ERZ506754 | reverse complement strand
TCAGGAAGGCAGGATTGTCCCTGTGAGAATTGTTTAATTAGGTGTAGCAAATCCATACGAAGGTTTTCTCCAGTTCTTTCCCGGATTTTGCCATGTCGTACTCGTAGCGCCCGATGCCGCCTTTTCGCGCCGCGGACTTGTCGTACTCAACGCTTTTGCGCGATGGGTCGCGCCTGCACCACTGGGGGTTGCGTTCCGCATCGGTGCGACGGCTCTCCACGGAAACGACCTTTTGGGCATTCTTATCGTAGTATCTTTCGGCCTCTGCCATGCCTCGATCCCTGCACATGTCCTGTGCGATGTCGTGGACCTCCCTGGCGCGGGAATTGCTTATAACGACCTTCCTGCCAGTCTCAAGATCAACGGCGTTGACGTAGACATGGGCATGGCATATCGGGTCCTTGCCGAGGGATATGCGCTCTTTACTGTCGACGTGGACAGCAACGGCAGCCTCGGCGTTTGGGAAGCAGCGGCCAACCCATTCAAGGGCGAAGTCGCGCATCGCCTCTGGGAGGACGTGATCCTCGGGCGATGGGCTCAGGATGTACTCACGGCCGACAACCGTTCCGCGCAGATGCGCAGCAGCGGTGGTGCGATCCATCTCGGCAGCCCACCTGTCGTTGTCGACGATGTTCTGCGTCGAAACGCCACCGACCGCGCGGCCGTCCTTTTCAAGGTACTTCGCACGACCACCTGCCGTGCTGAAGTCGTATCCGCCGCGCCCAGAACGTTTTGAGGTGGTCTTGAATGTCTGCGCTTTTACTATCACCTATGCGGCCTCGCTTCCTCTATAAGCCGCATCACAGAATCCGCTGCGCTGCGGCAGGAGACCAGCGCAGCGGAGACTTCTGACGCATCAATCGAACTGTTCCTGTTGGCACGCAAGGCGAGCTGATTGAGGTTGTTCCCCTGCCTCTTCAGCTCGAGCAATAAGCTTGCGAGGACTGACGGGTCGAGCTCGAGGCGGAGCACCTCAAGGTGCTCCTCGCCGATAAGCGAGCGCAGGTACTCGCTTATCGTGAGATCGGCTGATGCCGCAGCCTTCTTGAGCCTCGTAAGTTCGGAGGGCGACACGCGGATAATGACGCGTTCCGTTTTCCGCTCTTCGGCCATAGGGGCTCCTTTCTGCGCCGTCGGCAACAAGCCAACGGTTGCTGCGCTATTCGAAGAAAAGCGTAGCAACGCAGCATCCTCTCGTTGGCAACGCCTTGGCAACGAGAGGGCCGTTTTTCGCCGAGTGCGAAAAACCCAGGTGACTTTGTATGCACAAAGTCGTTCCTGGCCGCACTCCCGCCCGCACACGGTGAGGGAGTGGCGAGCGAGTGCTGCGGGTGCGAGGGGGAAGGGCGCGTCACCAAGCCCTTTCCCCAACGCAGCCCGCGGCTGCGAGCGAGAGCCGTCGAAGCCGGCAACAAGGCGACGTCACCCGAGCCTTTTGCCGGTTCGCCGGCGGCGTGAGCGGATGCGCTTGGCGCGCGGAGCGCAAGCCAACTTGAGCAGAAGCGAGAGCGCAGGCGCAGTGAAGCCGACCTCTGGGAGGGTTCGAACGGAGCCGGAGCGGGCTTGGCGCCTTGGCGCCAAGCGTCGGCAAAGCCGACATCCGCCGCCCATAAGCGGCGGCCCGGCCAGCCTCCCGGCAAAGGGACGCATCTTGCCACGAAAGAGAAGCACCAGCGAAAGTCATTTGCGTTCGCGGCGCTTCGTGCCGTCATATGCGCGCACCCACCATAGCAACCTGTCGGGCGAGCCGGTCGAGGGATCCTCCATTCGGTGCTCGAGGAAGAGCTGGGTCTCGCGGCCGCCAATCCGCACATCGAAGCGCGCCGTTCTCCGGCCGTGGTGGGCTGGCCCGAAGCCGCTCGAGGCCAGCACCTCGTCGATGCGGAATGCGCGGCAATCGCGCATGACGACGATGCAGGGCTCGAGGCTCCCGTTCGCGCGGAAGCGCGCCAACACGTCCACCGGCTCCCGGTGGACGCGCCTCATCTCTCCGTTTTCTACCCTATGATCCATACCTGATATACTAGAACACATGTTCGCAGTAAAACCAGCGAACAGGCTGTGTTTTCTGTATGACGGGAAAGCGGGAGCATGGTCGCGGAGCCATCGGGAAAGCGCTACATGTGCATAGATTTGAAAAGCTTCTATGCAAGCACCGAATGGAGGATCCCTCGGCGGGGTCGCCCCGGCACGCTTCGATCAGCCCACCCTGTTCGAGTCCGTAGACGGCAGGGCAACGGACCTGGCAAGGACCGCCACGGCCATCCGCGCCAGGTTCGGGAAGAACGCGCTGCTCAAGGGAACCAGCCTGAAAGCAGGCTCGACGATGATGGAGAGGAACAACCAGATCGGGGGCCACCGTGCTTAGGGACGAGGATTTCCTGGACGGCATCCCGTTCGACGAGGCCGAAAGGCGGAGGCTCGTGCTGTTCGGGATAAGGGAAAGAATCAACGCCGACGGCGTCCACCATGCGGCAATGGACCCCAAGAGGGCAGCCCAGTTCCTTCCCTTTGCAGCGCTGGACGGCTTCGAAGGCATCGCAGTCGAAGCGGAAAAGCGGTCGTCAACCAGCGATGATTCGGACGGCGCCGAGGTGTTCGACATGCCGTGATGTGCTGCTCACCAGCTGAAATCGGCAGCTCGCGCAGCCGATGACCATCGCAAGATCGAGCAGAAAATCAACCGCGGATACTTCACCCCAAACCTATCGAACGGAGGAACGATGTTGGACGAACGCGAAGCGCTCATCTCGGCAATAGACGATATCGACAGGGCAAAAAGGCTGGCAAAAGGGCTGTCCGAGGCAGCGATGGCCTTTGCCGGCACCGGAATGGAAGGTTCCGAAGGCTGGTACATGGCGGGGAGGTCGTCCATGGAATGCCATGTCGAGTTGCAAAGGGCCGGGGAATGTCTCGAAGCGCTAAAAACTTGGGTGTACGCCGAGGAGCCGATTTCGGGGAAAAAGAAATAGGAGGCGCTCGCGCGCCTCCCGTCACGCATCAACCCAACACGTTGATGTGGTGTCGCAACAGGGCGCGCCTGTCGTTCAGGATCACCAGAGCGATGGAGTCGAACTGGATCGTCCCGCCCTCGAAGTCGTGGAGGGAAAGCCACCTCGCCGCCGCCCGCTCCATGGCCTCCCTGTCGAACGCCTCTTTGGGCAGCCCAGGCTCCATATCGCTTGCCGCCCTGGCGGCGAGGGCGATGAACACCAGCGCACCGTCGCTGGATTTCGCCACGAAATCGAAGGCCTCCCCCTCGGGGTGCAGGTCGATAAGCTCATAGTCCTTCCGCTTGAGGAAGGCTTCTGCTGCCATGTGCGCCTTATCCTTGAATTTGCTCGCCATCTTGGGCCTCCTTTTGACTTGGGCCCCGGCTTTTCCGTTGCCCTGTGCCGCTGAAGGCGCATGCCCCGCCCTGGGCGCAAGGAGGAAGCCGAAACGCCGAAGGCGCTCGAAGTTTCCCATGAAGGCGCGCAGCGCGCGGAATGGGAAAGTTTTTCGGCGCCTTGCGCCCAGGGCGGGGCATGCGACCCTCGGCAGAACAGGAGCTACGGAACAGCCGCACCCACGGCGTTGGAAGCGCAAAATGGTAATCGGGTAAACGGCTAAGGCAAAGCTGGAAACCTCACGTCAGCTACCGCGCGATCGGCAACCGCGCATGGAGGAAATCACGCCTTAAGGGTGGCATAGAGCTGGAACAGATGGGAAACCATCGCCTCCTCGTCGCCATCGAAGTCGACCCCGTAGGCAGCCTCAACCGCCGCGTCCAGCGCTTCGTGGGCGCAACGCAGGTCCCCTGGCATCCCCTCGGGATCGTAAAGATCGGCTATCGTTTCGCCGGAATGCTCAGAACGCACATCGAGAACCGCTTGGGCAGCAGCCTCTATCTTTTTGCGAACATCTTCGGAAACCAAGTGATCAACCGGCTCCTCCTTGTTTGAAGCCGTGGCTCCTGGCCAAGGGAAGTTGTTGTACACCACACCGCCAGAATAACGATATCGACTTTCAAGCCGCCCACATACCGTGCGCATCCATGCGTTATGAATCCGCGAATGCAGGACACCGAAATGGTAGAGGGTGGCATTCTGAATAAGAAACACCAAATCGCTGCAGAAGGCTTCAGGAGAAACAAATCCGAGAGGAATGTACTGACGGCGCTCAGAGGAAACCTTTGGAACTAGGATAGACGTGCCCGTCGGCATGTTCTCAACGTGAAAACGGGTCGGAGTATCGGCGATTTTTTGCGTTTGAGAGCTCTTCGAGGAAAGGCGGAACTCGCGCACAGCCAACACCCTTTCCCAACATTTCGGCATCCTCCTAAGTTGATCGGAGGATTCATCGCCAAGCCAAAGGACATACCGTTTCTTGCCCTTGATAAACTCTTCCGACCCAAGCCATGGATGGAAAAGCCGGGCGGCATCCGGCTCCTCGTCCAAAAAGGCCTCCATCTCAGCGGGCTTGAACAGGTAGTTCCCTCCATCGACTGGTTTATTGCCAATGCCTATCTTCGGAACGCAGCAAAGCGGCTTCGTCCTGTTGGGTACGAAAATGTCAGGCGCATCGAAAAGATACGCGTTTATGTTGCCAGGGTGAAGCTCTATAGCTTCTTCATCCGGCCCTGGATGATGAAACAGCGCCTTCGGGACATCCTGGCATGAGAACCCCACGACGACAACGAACACATGGGCCTGCCCGATAGCCTCATTGACCCAACGGAACGTGTCATGGGCGAAGTCAATGTGAATTCCCAGATCAAATAAGGGCTTCCAGACATTGGCCACCTGCTCTCCCTGGCAGATGCTGTTCGTGGAAACGAACGCACAGCGCGTCGAGAAATCGGCAATGTACTCTGCTGCCTTTATGTACCAACCTGCAACGTAATCGATGTTCCCGGAGTTCTTTGCGCCGTGAAAAGCCTCAATCAAATCGGATTTCTGCTCCTTGCTCTGGTTCCTTGCCCCGAGGAAGGGCGGATTGCCGATGACGTATGTGCACCTTTCAGGTGGAAGGACCTCAGACCAATCGATGCGCAAAGCGTTGCCTTCGCAGATGTTGCTGTTCGATTTGAGGGGCAGGAAATCGAGGTCGCAGTACAGGATTTCCTGGGTCGCTTCCATCATCTGCTCTTCCGCAATCCACAATGCGGTCTTTGCCACCGATACGGCAAAATCGTTGATCTCTATGCCGTAGAACTGGTTGATGCCCACCTTGATGGGATCGGCATCCCCATCGAAGCCGAAGCCCATCTGCTCGCCCTGAAGGTTCTCGAGGACGCGGTTCTCAAGGGCCCTCAGGCTCAAGAAGCTTTCGGTCAGGAAATTGCCCGATCCGCAGGCGGGGTCGAACACGGAAATGCCGGCAAGCTTTTCCTGGAACCTGCAAAGACGCAGGCGCCGCGTCTTCTCGACCTTCAAGCCCTCGATCTCAGCAAGTTCAGCTTTCAAGTCGTCCAGGAATAAGGGGTCTATCACCTTGTGGATGTTCTCTATCGAGGTGTAATGCATACCTCCCCGATGGCGTGTTTCAGGGTTCAAGGTCGATTCGAAGACAGCGCCGAATATGGTCGGCGATATGTCTTTCCAGTCAAAGGCAATCGAGGCGTTTAATATCAAGTCCACCCTCATCTGCTCCGTGAACTGGGGCACGATGATCCCCTCATCGGCGAAGAGCCCTCCGTTAACGTAAGGGAAAGCAGCAAGGTCGTCACTAATATATGGATCTCGCCCGTCCTCCGGCGTATCCAGCACATCGAACAGGTCGATCAGCGCGCTGCGCATCCTCTCTGCCGAGAACCGCTGAAGGTACTTGCCGAACGCCTGGTGGGACTGAAGCAGCCCAGCATCCTCCGCGTAAAGCAGGAAAACGAGACGGACTATAAGTATGTTGAGGCTGCGCTGCTCGCGGGAATCGCTTTCCAGGTTCTTGTACTGGCCCTCGAACGCTCGATAAAGATCGCCTACTATATTGCCAGCCTGGATAGAGAGCTCCCTTTCCTTAACCAAGCGACTGTTCGACTCGTCCAAGAAGAAGCTGAACAGGTGGGCCTGGTCCGGAAGCTCGGACAATCCCACGGATACGTACTCTTCGCAATCCTCTCGGTCCAGGTCGTAGATCCGGAACTCGTCGAAGTTGCAGGTTATGATCCAGCGCGGCCTGATGGAGTACGGGAGGTTGTCGGCATACCACTTCGCCTGCTGGAAGGGTGTCTCGGGGCCAGCCTTCTTACTGCGAACAGTAGCCTCGTCGAGGGAGATGCCGCGGCCCTTCTGCTCTATGAGGATTCCCATATCCTCATAGAAGACATCTATCTTTCGTCCTTTGACTTTACGCTCGAACTCGAGGATCCGGGTTGCATTGGGGATGCCAAGGACCTGCTCGACGAACTCTATCCAAAAGGAGCGAGAGTGTTCTTCCTCGACGCAGGGCAGCTCCTCCCAGCGCGCCACAAAGTCCTTGATTGCGCGGTTGCTTGCAACGGTTGGGTCATGTCTTCCCTCTTTACTGGCTCTCTTCGTTGTGGAGGAACCGTGGAATCGGCAAAAATTTCAGGTACGATTCTACATTTTTTTCGACACTTTGAGGGTTTGCACGGGTATTCAGCAATAAAAAAGCAGGTCAGAAATAAGCTTCTGACCTGCGATTATTCGATGGAGCCAACGGCCGGACTCGAACCGGCGACCCACGCATTACGAATGCGTTGCTCTACCAACTGAGCCACGTTGGCACTCCCGACGCTAAAAACAAGCGCCATAGAAGTATACGCAACGATCATTTTTTCCGCAAGAGTTAAAATGCCCACTCCCGCAGATTAGCCACCCGCTTACGCTCTTACCGCGGTTTTTGCAACAACGTTCCTCCCGTTTGTGCCTTATTTCTGGTTAGATAGACTAGACGAAATAAGACCCTGATATTTGGCGCATACTGTCTCGCGCCGAATGGAACAAGAGCGCGCATCCCTTTCGGGTTTGCCGCAAACGCAAAGCCATAGCCGAAAGGAGGCGCGATGATCACCACCACATGTGACGAAACCTCGAATCGTCCCTTGGTTGTCATCACGTACGCCTCTGTTGGTTCAGGCCATCGCAGCGCCGCGCAGGCAACCGCCCAAGCCCTTGAAGATCTGTGCGGCAAGCACCCTGCCCTGCCGGAAAACACCGAAATCGCTGTTCTGGACATCCTCGACTACGGCTATATAAAATTCGACGGCGACAAAACCGCCAACGTAACCGTCTCATTCAACTGGCTCTACGACATCACCTGGCATCGCACTTTTACCGGGCGCCTGTTGTGGGGCGGCGGTTCAGCATGGTCGCCGTTCATGTTTGCCCCATTCACCAAAATCATTCAGAAGCGCAAGCCTATCGCCATCTTGGCTACGCATATCGTTGCGGCCAACGCATCGGTTGCCGCAAAAATGGTTACCGGGCAAACCTTTCCCGTAACGTGCATCCCCACCGATTACGGCGCCGAGGGCCTGTGGCCGCACCTTGACTGCGACCTGTTCTGCGCCGCAGACGAAACCATGGTGAAGGAACTTATACCGCGAAAGGTTCCCGAAAGCCACATCAAGGTCACAGGCATTCCCGTACGAAAAGGCTTTACCGACCCCATCGATCGCGCTGAAGTGCTGAAGCAGTTCGGCCTTCCGCAAAATAAGATGATCGTCATGGTTATGGCTGGCGCTCGCCATTCACAGCCCTATATCCCATTCCGCGAAATCGTGAACAAGGTTGTGCCGCTTCTTTCCGAATTCCCCAACATGCACTTCGCTTTCCTAGCCGGCGCCGACGAAGAGTACGCCAATGGGCTGAAAGGGTTCTTTGCGGAACGGGGAATCACGAACGTTTCCGTGTACAACTACATCGAGCGCATTCCGCAGCTGATGGAAGCAAGCGACATGATCGTGGCAAAGTCGGGCGGCCTGGCAACCACCGAGTGCCTGTGCGCGCGTTTGCCCTTGGTTTTGGTGGGTAAGTCGTACGGCCAGGAACGCGCCAACACCTTCACGGTCACCAAAGCCGGCGCCGCCGTTACCGCTGAAACCGCAGAAGAGCTGGTTGAGCGCTTGCAGCAAATCCACGATAATCCGGCACAGCTTCAAACCATGCTGAGCGGAGGCGAATCGCTGCGCCGCCCGAATGCCGCGCACGATGCCGCCGTGGCTACGCTCGATTTGGTGGGAACACTTGACACACCCAAGAAACACCTGCTGAAATTCTATTGGGGCAACAAGCCCTATCGCGTGCGTTAGGGCCATTCCAGAATCCGGCACCGCGGCGATGCCTTATGCGAGCTTTGCCGCGTTCGCTAGCAGCCGCTCCGTCGCCAAGACGCCACTGCAGCGGCGGCAACAACGCCGCCGTATGCATTGCGGCTATTTTCCAAACAAGCCGCCGAACAGTCCCTTCTTCTGAACTTCTTCAGAGGTCACCTGTTGCACCTCATAGCCGGTTGCTCCGATCACGCGGCGCAGCTCGCCTTCATCAAGGGGAGCCTCCGATTCGATCACCGTACGCCCCTTACCATGCGAAGAAGACACCTTCTTCACCTTGAAATTGTTGCGCACAGCATCGTTGACGTGCGATTCGCACATGCCGCACATCATGCCGTCGATATCAACTACGGTTCTGATCATCTTGGACCTTTCCCTGAAAGTTTGCCTTATCTAACAAGCACAGGGTACACCCAGATTGTTCCGCGGCGCCAACAATTACCGTGAACAATCATGGGAGCAAACTTCAGGCAGCCAACCCAACATACATTCTCGCCTCAACGCAGATGGTGTGACGGGTGCGCAACGCCAAAGGGACAAAAGGCCAGAATTTCACCTGGATGAAACGGAGGCTACTCCGCTTCCCGCTTGCCCGCGAACTGCATGCGGTAATAGCGATCGTAGATGCCGCCTTGAGCCCGCAGCTCTTCATGGGTGCCCACCTCGACCACGCACCCTTCGTCCACCACGGCAATGAAATCGGCGTTGCGAATGGTGGAAAGGCGATGCGCGATTACCAAGGTGGTGCGGTTTTCGCTCAAACGCTCAAGCGATGCCTGGACGCGCTCTTCGCTTTCGTTGTCCAGCGCACTGGTTGCTTCATCCAGCACCAGAATATGAGGGTCACGCAAGAAAACGCGCGCGATGGCAATACGCTGCTTCTGGCCACCTGAAAGACGGGTGCCCCGTTCGCCCACGAACGTGTCGTAGCCATCTTCCAAGCCAACGATGAACTCGTGGATATTCGCCTGACGCGCAGCCCACTCAACCCGTTCCTGGGAAGCGGACGGATCGCCGTACAAAATGTTCTGGCGAATAGTGCCCTCGAACAAATACACATCCTGCTGCACGATGCCCACCTGTGCGCGAAGCGACTCTAACGTAGCATCACGCACATCAACGCCATCGATTTTCACCGAACCGGAATTCACATCGTAAAAACGCGGCAGCAACGAACAGGTGGTTGTTTTCCCGCCGCCCGAAGGGCCGACCAACGCCACCGTAGCCCCCGCGGGCACCTCAAGATCCAAGCCGCGCAGCACTTCCTTGCCATCAACATACGAGAAGCGAACGTCAGAATAACTGATGCTCGGAGCAGCACTCTCGTTGACCACTGCCGCAAGATCGATGGCATCGGGCTTGTTTTCCACCCCTGGGCGCTCGGCCAACGTTTCAACGAAACGGCGAAAGCCCGCATATCCCTTCTGGAACGTTTCAGTGAAGTTGATGAGCAGCTCGACAGGAGCGATGAAAATGCCAATGTACAGCGCGTACATAACCATATCGGCAGGATCAAGGATGCCCTGCGCAACAAACAGGCCGCCGCCCACAATAGTTGCCGTGTACAACGCGCCCGTGAAGAAGCTCGATGCCATTTGGAATTGGCCCATGAAGCGATACGAAAGCTCCTTCGTTTCGATGAATTCTTCATTGGCATGGCCGAACTTGTCGATCTCGATATGCTCGTTGCCAAAACCCTTCACCACGCGAATGCCGCCAAGCGAATCCTGCAAACGCGCGTTCAAACCCGCCATGCGCACGCGATTCTGACGGAAGATTATGCGCTTGCGGTAATTCTGGACAAACGCGTACGTGGCCATGATTGCCGTTACTGCCAGCATCACCAGCGTAAGCGGAACATTGATGAACATCAGCAGCGTGAATGAGCCAACGATTTTCAAAGTTGCGATAAAGAGGTTCTCGGGACCATGGTGGGCCACCTCTGAAATATCGAACAGGTCGGTAACCAGCTTCGACATCATTTCGCCCGTGTTGTTGCGGTCGTAATACGAAAAGCTTAGGCGCTGATACTGCCGGAACAAATCCATGCGCATCCGCGCCTCCATGCGCGCACCCATGATGTGGCCCCAGCAGGAAATGAAGTATTGGCACAGGCTTCGCACCACATACATTGTCACCAGCCCGGCAGCCACCCACGGCAGCACGCCCATGATGGCATCACGCGCATTGACGAAGAAATCGCGCACAAAGAAGTTGAGGATCTGGGGAAATGCCAAATCGATGGCGGCGAGCAACGTTGCGCATACCAAGTCAGCAACGAACAGGAATGTGAATGGTTTGTAGTAGCTAACGAATTTTCGCGCCACTTCCTTAAAAGGGACCTCCTGCTTTTCCAGTTCGCTCAAAATATGCTTCCTTTCCATTCCGGGCAATGGGTTCTCATAATCGCGGCAAGCTTTAAGCCCCACCGCCCCCCAACGCAGGCGCCGATTGCCACCGGGTCACCCGCAACCGCCAGCTAACGGCGAGCCCCACGCAGGCGCCAGCTAACGGCAAGCCCCCAACGCAGGCGCCGAGTTCGGATCGTCCATGTGGCACAGGTAGCGTGGAACCCACTCCCCATGCAGGCGCCGATTGCCAGCAACAAACCCTGCACCAGAAGGCGAAATCACGCGGACCGCGATTTCGCGCCGCGCTTTTACCACCGAAGTCTAACACCCCGTCGAAACGCAAACCGCCATACTTCGCCGAATACGAGATTCGCGCACGCCGAGTACCACAATGGTCGCTTAAACCAGTAATATGTAAAGCTGTTGGCTTTTTGCCAAGGCATGCTGTCTTGCCCTCGAAAATGCTTGACTTGCATTGCCATCGTTCTACAATCCCCCTTAATCCTATCAAACTGATAGGTTTTGCAATGTAGAAAGGACCCCGCGTTGAACTTCGACGCCATGGCGCAATACCTTCCTCTGTATGAGGATGCGGCGTGGCTGACGTTGAGCATTGGATGGATCGGCATCGCCGGATCCGTCATCATCGGCCTCGTTGTGGCCATGATCGTGCATTTCCGCATCCCTGTGCTTCGCCAGCTTTGCCGCGTATACATCGAGCTGTTCCGCAATACGCCATTGCTTATTCAGCTGTTCTTCTTCTATTTCGGCCTGCCTCGCATGGGCTTTTCCATCACGCCGGAAGTGTGCGGCATGGTTGGCCTCGCATTGCACGGTGGCGCCTATATGGCTGAATCGTTTCGCGCCGGCTTGGAGAACGTTGAGCCCATCCAGCGCGAAAGTGCCATCAGCCTGGGCCTTTCGAGGCTGCAGTCCATGCGCTACGTGGTGCTTCCACAGGCAGTTTCGCTAAGCTTCCCCTCGTTTGTCGCCAACGTGATCTTCCTGCTGAAGGAAACCAGCGTGTTTTCCGCAATCAGCCTGATGGACCTCATGTTCGTCACGAAAGACCTGATGGGCCTTTACTACAAAACCACCGAATGCCTGGTAATGCTCGTAGCGTTCTACCTCATTATCCTGGTGCCGGTTTCCGTTGCCGGTACGTACATCGAAAGGAGGTTGCGCCATGGAAGCTTTGGGGCTTGATGTTCTGTTCATGGGCTCAAACGCCACCCGCCTTCTGCAGGGCCTTTGGGTTGCGGTGCAGATCAGCGCGATCTCCGTTGTGCTCAGCATCATCCTGGGCATGCTGTTCGGTATCTTCATGACATGGAAGAACCCTGTTGCCAAGGTTATTTCCCGTTTGTACCTGGAAATCGTGCGCATTATGCCGCAGCTGGTGCTGCTCTACATCGTGTTCTTCGGCGCTACGCGCGTTATGGGTCTCAATATCTCGGCGGAGCTTTCCTCCATCATCGTGTTTGTGTTCTGGGGCACCGGCGAAATGGGCGACCTGGTTCGCGGCGCCCTTACCAGCATCCCGAAACAGCAATATGAAAGCGCTGCGGCACTGGGCTTGAACAAGGCGCAGATTTACCGCCAGGTAATCATCCCGCAGGCAATCCGCCGCCTTATCCCCTCATCTATCAATCTCATCACCCGCATGATCAAAACAACCAGCTTGCTGCTGATGATCGGTGTTATCGAGATGATGAAGGTTGGCCAGCAGATCATCGAGGCGAACCGCATGACCTCCCCCAACGCCGTATTCGGCATTTACGGCACCATTATGTTGCTGTATTTCGTAATTTGCTGGCCCATCAGCATGCTGGCAAACCACCTCGAGAAGAAATGGAACTAAGCAATGAGCGATACCGCCCTGCTCTCCATTGAGCATCTTAAGAAAGCCTACGGCGACAACGTGGTTCTGGAAGATATCAGCCTTTCCGTTAAGCGCGGCGAGGTAATCGTGGTTATCGGCCCCTCAGGATGCGGCAAGTCCACGTTCCTGCGTTGCATCAATGCCCTTGAGCCTATTCAGGGAGGCACCATCAAGGTTGACGGCAAGGAAGTCACCAGCTCCGAAAAGGACCTCACCGAGCTTCGCCAGAAGGTTGGCATGGTGTTCCAGAGCTACGACCTGTTCCCCCATATGACGGTGATCGACAACATCACGCTGGCGCCTACTAAGGTTAAGAAGATCCCGAAGGCGCAGGCCGAAGAAGCGGCGCGCACCCTTCTGAAGCGCGTTGGGCTTACCGACAAGGAAAAGAGCTATCCACGCGAACTTTCTGGCGGCCAGAAGCAGCGCGTTGCCATTGCCCGTGCGTTGGCCATGGAGCCCGAAGTGCTGCTGCTCGACGAGGTTACCGCCGCACTCGACCCTGAAATGGTGCGCGAGGTACTGGACGTTATCCTCGGCTTGGCGCAGGAGGGCAAGACGATGCTTATCGTTACCCACGAAATGCAGTTCGCTCGCGCCGTTGCCGACCGCGTTCTGTTCTTCGATGGAGGCGAAATCGTGGAGCAAGATATCCCCGAGCGCTTCTTCGAGCACCCCAAAACCGAGCGTGCTCAGAAGTTCCTGCACACCTTCGAATTCGACGCCGTTCGTCAACACGAAGCCTAGCGAGCGCTTCGGCCAGAACGGTTGGAAACCCGGCACGGGCGCGTGGATCCCATCACTGCCAGAGGCCCGGCACGGGCGCGTGGATCCCATCACTGCCAGAGGCCCGGCGCGGGCGCGTGGATCCCATCGCTGCCAGAAGCCCGGCGCGGGCGCGTGAAACCGGTCACACGGCTAAAACGAAGCCCCTCTCGAAGACCACCGCACTGTTAGAGCCCCAGGAATGGGGCTCTTTTCGTTTCTGCAATACAGTCTCTCGGTAAATCCCAACGGATCGCCATCGCCTTATGCACAACGAGCAGCCTCGCTCCTCCCCCAACTCCGCAATAACCAGCCATTCACAAAAGCAAAATGACTAATTCCCCCAATCCTTATTGACTTTGTAGGATTTAAGCGGTTTACTTCCATCAATCAAAGAAACCCTCGAACACTCAAGAGGGCAGAAGTAAGGAGAAAGACATGACCCAGACAAAACGCACCTGGAAGCTTGTTGCTGTGCTTGTTGCAGCCTTGGCTCTTGCGGGAGCCTTGCTCACGGGCTGCTCCGCCAATAACAATTCCTCGAGCGCAAATTACCGCACCCTTGACCAGATCAAGGACAGCGGCAAGATCACCATCGGCGTATTCAGCGACAAGAGCCCCTTCGGCTACGTCGATGAAAACGGCAACTACCAGGGCTACGACATCGAGCTGGCAAACCGCCTTGGCCAGGACCTCGGTGTAGACGTTGAGCTGGTATCCACCGAAGCAGCCAACCGCGTTGAATACCTGCAGACCGGCAAGGTTGACGTTATCCTGGCAAACTTCACCGTTACCCCCGAGCGCGCTGAGGCAGTCGACTTCGCCGATCCTTACATGAACGTTGCCTTGGGCGTTGTTTCCCACAAGGACAAGGTTGTTACCGACCTCGACCAGATTGGCGACCGCACGGTAATCGTAATCTCCGGCACCACCGCCGAGACCTACCTCACCGAGCACAACAAGGACCTCAAGCTCGAGAAGTACGACACTTACGCTGCAGCTAAGACCGCATTCGAAAACAACCCCGACGCTGTTTGGGCAAATGACAACACCGAGGTTATCGCCTTCGCCAACCAGGCTGGCCCCGAGTACGTTGTCGGCATTGAGCAGCTGGGCGACACCGACACCATCGCTCCTGCTGTTTCCAAGGGCAACGAAAGCCTGCTGAACTGGATCAACGAGGATCTGAAGAACCTCGGCTCCGAGAACTTCTTCCATGCAGACTACGAGAAGACCCTGCTTGACACCTACGGCGCCGCTTACGAAGAAACCCTGGTTGTCGAACCCGGTCAGAACTAGCCGGTCTATGGCCAACTGGCAAGCCGACCGTACCGTCAGAGCCAATCGTCTCGCATCTAGCCAGGGCCAATCGGCCCACATCTAGCCAGGATGGCCGGCTCATACCAAGCCAGCAAGAACAGAAAGGGGACCCACACGGGTCCCCTTTCTTATGCCCCACCCCCGTACCGCCGAGGCAGGGGGGGGCGCATCCTGTCTTCCGAGGAAGATGCCTCGCCGCCGAAAAGCCGAGATCACCAAAGAATGGCAAGATTTGCACGCCATGCATGATTTGACGGTTTCGGACAGCAATAACGCCTCTTGGTGGCAAGATATTCGCACAGTGTATTCCCCAACGGCGTTTTACAGGGCTTTTTGGATACATGGAGCGCATATCTTGCCAAAATTAGCTGTATTTGAATACATGCCAGCGATATGTTGCCATCAAGAGGCGTTTTTGCCGTCCGTGGCCCTTTCGGGAATACACCACGGCAATTTACTGCCATAGCTGAACGCTCGAGAATGCATCAAGACGATATATTGCCATGGCTGAACGCTTAGAAACGCACCAAGGCAGCATATTGCCATGGCTGAACGCCCGGGAGCACATCTCCGCAACATCTTGCCAGGAGAGCGGCCCCTTACACAAGCCGGCTCGCAAGGACGAGGAACACGGGGGCCAGCCTGCGCCGTTCGCATTAGTCGACCAGTATGAGCCTTCGCGCAAGTTGCCCGGCATGTGCCTTTCGGGCAGAGCGACTGCAGCATGGGCACAGGACGCGAAGCGAGTTCGCACATCGGGGGCACGCTCGCTAGGGGCCGCACCCATCAGGAGCCCGCGCCCGCTGAGACTCGCCTGCCAGCCTGCTCGACGCGCAGAATCGCTGGGCACAAAAAAACGCCGCTCCAAAGAGCGGCGCCTTCCCCGCAAACTACGGGCGCAAACCAGATCCGCCCTGAATCGTAATGGTTTCGCCAGAAACATAGGATGCCATGTCGCTCGCCAGGAACACGGCAACAGGGGCGATGTCGGTCTTAGGATCACCGAAACGTCCCAGCGGGATGCCCTTGATGGTCGCAGCAAAGGTATCAGGGTACTCTTCCTTCCAAGCTGCCAACTGCTCGGTCATGGCCAACGGGCAGATAACGTTGGCGCGTACGCCGTCGGGGCCCCACTCGGTAGCCGCAACGCGCGTCATGCCACGAATGCCCTCCTTGGCAGCAGCGTAGCTGGACTGACCAGGCTTGCCGAACAGGCCGGCACCGGAGGAAAGGTTGACAACGGAACCTTTGGTCTTCTTGAGCTCGGGGAACGCATGCTTCATGTAGAAGAATGCAGCGTACAAACCAGAGTTGATAGCCAGGTCGAAATCTTCCTTGCTATGGTCGACCAGCATAACGCCCGACTTGGATGCCTGAGCGTTGTTCACCACGGTATCGAGCTTGCCGAAATGGGCGATGGTTTGGGCGATAACATTCTTTACCGCTTCTTCGTCGGAGCCCTCAGCAGCAACATGCATAACGTCTGCACCGTACTGCTCCTTGAGCTTTGCCTCAGCATCGATCAAGCGCTGCTCGTTGCGGCCCGTGATGCACAGGTTCGCACCCTCTTCAGCAAAAGCGCTGGCAATACCGAAGCCGATGCCCTTGCCGCCGCCAGTGATGATAGCCACTTTTCCATCGAGAAGTCCCATTCGAGCCCCTTTCGCTTGCGCTTCATTTGATGACAACGATGCTAATGAGGGTCACGTGCGAACGGTTGATTAGTGGAAGCAGTCGGATTGAGTCTCTCGGTAAACGGTAAATCTCTCAATCTCAAGAACCGTTAACGGCAGAATTTAGCACAAGAGGGACAGGCAGCCATTCCGCCCAGTGCAGTTTCACGCAACTCGTAAGGAAGGCTTCGGCCCACCTTCAGCATGGCGTCTACCACTTCGTCGAACGGAATAAGGCCCTCGATACCCGCAAGAGCCATCTGGGCCGAAGAAAGCGCATTCACCGCAGCGCTGACATTGCGCTTCTGGCAGGGCGCTTCCACCAATCCGCCGATGGGATCGCACACCAGGCCCAGCATGTTGGCAAGCGCATAGCCAGCCGCCGTAAGGCACATGCGCGGCGTGCCGCCCAAAAGCTCAACGGCAGCACTCGCCGCCATAGCAGCAGCAGACCCGATTTCCGCCTGGCAGCCCCCTTCAGCGCCTGCCACCGTAGCATTTCGGGCGATGATCGAACCCACAACAGCCGCATTCTTCAACGCGTCCATCAACTGCGCATCGCTAAAGCCGTGCACTTCCTGCAAGGAAAGCAGCACGGCGGGGATCACGCCTGCCGAGCCAGCAGTTGGCGCCGCGACAATAACACCCATAGTGGCATTCGTTTCCAGAACGGCAACAGCATTACGTGTTGCCAAAGCAAGAAGAGGACCGTTCACGCCTGCGCCCAAATCTTCCAGCTCGCGAAGCTTGGCGGCTTCCCCTCCAATCAGCCCGCCCATAGAAGAGCGCAGGGCTTCCACAGGGGCCGTCGCCGAAGCACGCATTACATCCAGCGCACGCTGGAGGTACGAGGCAATGGCGGATCCCGCCACCCCTCGGCTCGCCAACAGCGCACGTTCACGCGCTTCGGCGGCGTAGCTCAAGGAGACACCGTTTTCTTCGCAGAAGGAAAGGAGCTGGGCCGCCGTAGCGAAATCGAGCTTCTGGAATTCCCGCAAAGCGAGTTCCGGATCGATATCGGACGACACTTCGCCAGGGTTGCGGTGCAGACCGTCTGCGGGAATAAAACGAACCGACCGAATGGAGGGGAACTCCAGGATGCGATCAATCACCTCTTCAGGAACGGGATCGTCCACGTCCATAACAGTAAACGCTTCCCCGCCCTGCCGCGTGCGGTGGAGCTTCGAAGTGCCGATGTTGATGCCCGCATCGCCCAAAGTACTGGCGATATGAGCCAGTGTTCCCGGCAGGTCCTGCTGTCGAACGATCATGCTATTGAATTCGCCCGTGATATGCACATCGATGCCATCGATGCGGGTAAGTTCTGCCGCGCCGCCGCCAATCGAAACGCCACGTGCCACCACTTCGTTGCCATAGCAGTCAAGCACGTGGGCTTCGACAGTATTGGGGTGCGCGGTTTTGGTAACGGTGTCGGGCTCAAACGAAAACTCCAGCCCCTGCTCCTTTGCCAGATCGAAGGAATTGCGCACTCGCAGATCGTCGGTATGCAGCCCCAGCATGCCCGCAACCAGGGCGCGATCGGTGCCATGCCCATGATAGGTGTGGGCGAACGAGCCAAAAAGAGTAAACGTTACTTCCGCCGGCTCGCCGTCAAGCAGGTTGCGCACCATGCTGGCAATGCGTAACGCACCCGCCGTGTGCGAAGAGGAAGGCCCCACCATGATCGGCCCCACAATATCCCTGATGCTCATCGGCTTCATGCGCACACTCCTTGCTATAGCCAAGCGGGCCGCGCACAAACACGCACGGCCCGCATTCATTCCTGAAGTCAGGATAACGGCAGTGCCTTACGGCCACCTCAGGAAACACAAGGTTTAGCAGAATCGTGACACTACGGACCAAAAGCGGCGCTTCCTTGCTTGCCCCCTATCCTCCAATTCGAAAGCAACACCGAATTGGCAACCGAGCTTTTGGTTGCCGCGTTCTGCCAGGAAATTGTCTGGTGGGTGAAAGACGGCTACAGGCGCAAGCCTGAACAAACAGCCCAACGGTTTCAGCATTTCACAGGGCGGAACATCTGTGCCTCTATGAACGGGCAGCCGCCGCTTCCTCGCGAAGCTCGCGCTCGATTTCGCGGTCGATAGCGCCTTCGCCGGTCGGCATCTTCACCTGGAACGGAACCGAAGGCGTAACCAAGCTCACCAACGGGACAACCGCCAACGAAAGAAGCATAGCCAACGCGCCGCAGTTAATTGGCGAGGAGATGAACCCGATGAACATGTTGGACACGGTAAGGCCAACGCCCACGAAGAAGCTTGCCCATACCGCGCCTTTCGAAATGCGCGAGCTGTACAAACCCCAGATCAGCGGACCAAGGAACGCACCAGCAAGTGCACCCCAAGAAATGCTCATCAGCTGAGCGATAAACGTGATGGTGGAGGTGTACTGTACCAGCGCGATAGCCGCCGAGATAACCACGAACACCACGATAAGGCCGCGCATCCACGCAATCTGGCTCTTCTCGGGCATGTTCTTGATGACATTGCCTTTAAGAAGGTCGAGAGTCAGCGTGGAGGAAGAGGTGAGCACCAGCGAAGAAAGCGTCGACATGGAAGCCGACAGAACAAGCACCACCACAATGCCAAGCAGGATGTCAGGCAGCCCGGAAAGCATGGTGGGGATGATGGAGTCGTAAATGGGAATGCCGCTGGGAGAAAAGGCAATCTGGTCACCGAACAGGCGGCCGAATCCGCCCAGGAAGTAACTGCCTCCCGCAACCACAAAGGCGAATACGGTAGAGATGATAGCACCCTGCTTGATGGCGGGACCGGTTTTGATGGCGTAGAACTTCGAAACCATTTGCGGCAAGCCCCAGGTACCCAGCGAAGTAAGAACGATCACGCCAACGAGGTTAAACAGATCGGGACCAAACATCGAAACAAACGCGCCTTGCAAATCGGTGCCTTCGGCGGGGATCTGCGAAAGGGAAATAATGGCCTCGGAAAAACCGCCTTGGCCCGCAAGCACCACCGCAATTACCGCAACGATGCCAACCAGCATCACAATACCCTGGATGAAGTCGTTCAGCACGGTGGCCATATAGCCACCGAGCACCACATAAATGCAGGTAACAACCGCCATGCCCACTACGCACCATTCGTAAGGCAAGCCAAACGCCATGCCAAACAAGCGGGAAAGGCCGTTGTAGACACTAGCGGTGTAGGGAATCAGGAACACGAAGATGATTGCCGCCGAAGCGATGCGCAGCCCCTTCGACTGGTAGCGCTTGCCGAAAAACTCGGGCATGGTAGTAGCCTTCAGGCGCTGCGTGATCTCGCGCGTACGCGGACCAAGTACCCACCATGCCAGCAACGAGCCAAGAAGGGCATTGCCGATGCCGATCCAAAACGCCGCCAAACCGTACTTCCAGCCGAACTGACCCGCGTAGCCGACGAAGATTACCGCCGAAAAGTAGCTGGTGCCAAAAGCGAACGCCGAAAGCCAGGGGCCTACGTTGCGTCCACCCAGAACAAAGCCATCAACGTTCTTGGTGTGCTGGCGCGCATATATGCCAACGCCAACCACAACACCCACGAAAATCAAAATGATGCATATCTTTGCAACCACGAAAGAACTCCTTTATCTTCAGCAAAACATATTGGTCAGCCGATGCGGCGGCGAGCGCAAATCGGCTCGAACCAGGCCGGCAGATCACAAAGCCCCGTGATCGAAACCCGCACAAAAAGTGATGCAGGTACGCCTCCCGGTCGATCGGCAAGCTGCAGGATCCAGCAGTCAAAACCCGCACGAAGGCAGAGCAAGCACACCTCACGACCGATCGTAAAAAGGGCGTCACCTTCAGCGCGCCTCAAGACCGATCGCCAAAAGGACGTCACCTTCAGCGCGCCAACGCCAAACAAGGGCAACTGACCAGGGAAAATAAGAACGCACACGACCTTTTCGGGTATAAAAAAAAGCACCCAGGAAAAACCCGTGTGCTATCAATATCGATACGTTATGGGGGCAAACTCAGCTACGCAATGCGAGCGCTGGGCCCAATGCTGGGAAGCAACAGCTGCCAAGCCGAAACAGCCCTGAGCCAGGTGCTCGGACATGACGGCGCAAGCAGACATACACTTCTGAGCAAGATGCTGAGACATAACAGCACACGAGCCCAAAACCACAGCGATATCAGCATTGACCTTCGCCAACGCAGTTGCGCTGCTGTGTGCGATATGTTCCTTTGAAAAAATCATGGAAGCCACTTTACCACAATAAAGAGCATTGGGAAGACCTATTATCCCGTCCCACTACGTTTTGCGGTGAACGGTTCCGCTTCCCCGTGATCAGCATCGCCGCCGCCAACGCCCGCAACGCCGCGACGCCGGGGCGGCGGCGCTCGATAAACCCCTGCTTCACGTGGCGGCCGAGCAGCACGTCAGCGCCATGCAGCACGCAATGGCCGAGCCGCCCGCCAAACCCTGCAGCGCCGGGGCGGCAATGGCATCCGCGCCCGCACCCGCTCATGCTCCGCTCGCTCCGTCGCCATTCGCATCAATGGCGACATCCGGCGCCTGAAGATCCGCGGCACTGCATCGCCCAGAGCCCCACGGCACCGAAGCGGCAGACTGGCGCGGAAGGGACACGGCAATGATCATCTTTCGTTCGCCTGTGCAGCCGAAGGGTCCTAGACGAAGCATCTTCGAAGCGCATTCCCGAACAGGCGAGGGGCCGCATTCCTGGACGAAACGTTTTCGGGGCTCATTTCGGACAGACGAAGGCGCACCCTTCGAATGAAACACCTTCGAAGCGCACTCTAATCACACGAAAGACCACAGTCCTGGCAAAATTTCGCCCTAATGCATTCCCGAAGGAGCCCCGGACAGGAAAAACGCCCTTTCGCGGCAAGATATCGCCGCCATGCATTCGAAATGAGCTGGTTTTGGCAAGATATGCTCCCCATGTATTCAAAATGCCCTGCAAAGCGCCGTTCGGGAATACATCTCGCGGGTATCTTGCCATCAAGGCGCCCTTTTGCCGTCCGAATCCCTCAAATCATGCATGACGAGCGAATCTTACCACGCTCGACGGATCCCGCTGGACGAATCCCGCCATGCTCGATGGCTTCACCGGACGAATCCCGCCATGCTCGATGGCTTCACCGGACGAATCCCGCCATGCTTGATGGCTTCACCGGACGAATCTTATCGCGCTTGGTGGTTTCTGTCGCGCAAATCTTGCCATCCCGCCCTGGCGGCTCCCGTTGGGCAAATCCCGTTGGGCAGAGTACGCTTGATGAAGCCAACGGCTTTCACCTCCGCGTCCGCCATTGTCATTTCCACGAATGCCCTCCGGGGGAAAGCACCTGAATAACTGTGGGCCTCGGCTTCGCGGGGCCCAATCCGCCGCGAGTCCCAGTTTCGCAGGGCCCAGTCCGCCCAGAGCCTCAATCCCAAAGCGACCGGGCCATTCCAGCACTAGGGCCACAATACGCTGCGGAGCCTCAGCTCCGAAACGCCAAGGCCGCTTCAGCGCCAGACATCAAAGCGCCCAGCCCGTTTCAACTTCCCGAACCAAAAGCACGCAAGCCCAAAACCATCAGCCCAAACCACCAAGGGAATACACAGAGTTCATTAGCTTTTTCGCGCAGGCGCTTTGGGGGTTGGCAACCACGCTTTCGGTTGCGCCGCATTCAGCAACTTCCCCTTCGTCGAGCACCAGAAGCCTATCGGCAAGCCCCGACACAAGAGCCAAGTCGTGAGTAATAAACACGATAGACACCTCACCCTTCAGCTCTTCGATAAGAGAAACAATGTGCGCCTGGGTAGACACATCAAGGGCGCTGGTTATCTCATCGCATATCAACACCGAAGGATCGACGATAAGCGCCCTGGCCAATGCCGCGCGCTGACACTGGCCCCCACTTACCTGAGAAGGGAAACGGCAATAAAAGGTCTCGTCCAAACCGACCAATCGAAGCTTTTCAAGAGCCCGCTCTTTCGCTTCCGCACGCGTAGCCCCGAAGCTGCGCGCCACCTCGGCGATGCTGGCGCCTAACGTATAACTGGGATCGAACGATTCCAGCGGCATCTGGAACACCATTTGAATGCTCGAATACACATCTTTACGTTGCCTGCGCGGCAAACCGAGGATTTCTTTCCCGAACAAGGAAACCGATCCCCCATCAGACTGCTCAAGCAGCGTGATAACACGGGCAAGCGTGCTTTTGCCGCTGCCACTGCCGCCAACAATGCCCAGGCATTCGCCCTGCTCCAAGGTGAAGCCCACCCCGTTCAGCGCCGGCTTTTCCATGCCGGGAAAACGCTTGGATACACCGCTAACCTCCAGCGCCTTCATCGAGCACTCCTTAACTTGGGAACAGAAGCAATAAGCTGACGGGTATACGGATGCTGGGGGCGAGCAACAACCTGTTCGGAAGGCCCCTGCTCCACAACCTCTCCGTCTTTCATGACATACAGATACTGGGCCATGTGGGCTAGCACGGCAATATTGTGGGAAACCACTAAAAGCGACACCCCGAACTCCCGATTTGCCGAAACGAGTTCCTCTACCACTTGCGCCTGAACCGCCACATCAAGAGCGCTGGTAGGCTCATCGGCGAAAACGACCTTTGGGGAATTCATCAAAGCAAGGCCGATAGCAGCACGTTGCGCCATACCGCCGGAAAGCTCGAAAACATAGCTGCCCAAAACCCGCTCAGGATCGGAAAGCCCCAACCTTTCAAGAAGCGACGCCGCACGTGCGCGAGCCTCCCCCTTCGAAAGCTCGTCACGCAAAAGTGCAGTCTCCTCAAATTGAGAGCCTAACGTACGCACAGGGCTGAAAGCCCGCTGCGGGTTTTGCGACACCAACGACGCCACCGTGCTGACGCAGGAAAGATGCTCGGCCTGAGGCATGCCGGAAACGTCTTTCCCAGCAAAGCGAATAGAGCCACCGCAAACCCGCCCCGCTTGCCCAAGCATTCCAAGCGCGGCGCGAAGCAACGTGGTTTTGCCGCACCCCGATTCGCCAACAATGCCCACGATGGAGCCCTGCTCAAGGGAAACGGTGACGCCGCGAAGCACGGCGTCACCGTTGTACGCAACACGCAAGTTTTCTGTTTGAAAAATTGCAGACATACACCCTACTTGTAAGACATCTGATAATTCAGCCAGTCGTACTGACCCTGCATAGCAAGGTTCTCAACGTCGGCCGCCGTAACATCATTTACCAGCGTATGGACCATGTAGACGTAGGCATGATCGTCGAGCGCGATCTGCTGAATCTGTTTTACCAGTTCCTTCTGCTCAGCCTCGTCGCTGGTCTTCTTCAGCTGGCCAAGAAGCTCGTCCACCTTAGCGTTGCTGTAGTGGCCATAGTTGCTGGTACCCTCAGAACCCATAACCGCAGACAAGTAGGTGTAGGGGTTGCCCGTGGGAAGCGTGGAATAGGCCATGGTGCCAATATCCCAGTCGCTATCGCCCAAACGAACGGTGATCTTTTCGGCTACCTCGATATCAGCAGCGATGCCGATCTGGGAAAGCTGGGATGCCAGCGCTTCGCAGTCCATGGGCAGCGCAGCGTTTGCCTGATAGGTAACCAGCTTCAGGGAAAGCTTCTTGCCGTCCTTTTCCAGCACGCCGTCGCCATCGGTATCGGCGTAGCCAGCATCAGCCAGGATCTGCTTTGCCTTTTCCGCATCGAAACCGTCGCACGTCACACCATCGGCATAGCCAGAGGAATCGGGGAATGCGGCATGGGATGCCTCAGCAGAGTTGTTGTAGATGGAGCTTACATACGAATCGCGGTCGACGCACATGCCAACAGCCTGGCGAACCGCATCATCCTGCATAGCCGCGCTCTTCAGGTTGAAATACAGCATATGGGCGCGAGCCTGGTTGGTCTGATGCAAGGTGTACTTGGATGTATCGCTCAAGTTTCCAAGCTGGTCATCTGCAACATTCATCAGCGCGCAAACCTCGCCCGACTGCAGCGCAGAAACCTTCGACTGGTCGTCGGTCAGGTACTTTGCGTGCACGGTCTTGATTTTCGGCTCGCCCTGCCAGTACGAATCGTACGCAGAAAGCTCAACGTCACCATTGCCCGCAACCGAAGCAATCTTGTAAGGACCGGTGCCTACCGGCTCATCTTCGGCAGCGCCCGAGTTCACGTCGATGATAGACGCAACGGGCTCGGACAGCTCGTTCTTGAAGCCGGTGTCCAAGGAATTGGTGGTAACAGTGAGTACGTTGCCGTCGGCTTCCATGCTGGCAATGTCGAGCGTCTTCTTGGCGCGCTCGTTCATGCTGATGGTGCGGTTCAGGCAATCCTTTACCGCCTGAGCATTGAGCTCGTTGCCGTTTTGGAACGTTACCCCTTCTCGAATCGTGATCTTCCACGTGGTGTCGTTCACCATTTCGGCGGACTCAGCCAACATGGGCTGAGGGTCGAAATTGGCATCAATACGGAATAGCTGCTCGTAGATGCCCAGATAGGAGCCCTGCCAACCCATGTAGTTGTTGGTTGGGTCCAGATCGTACTCGCCGGCGTTGGAAGTCCAGGCAACGCTCATCTCGTCGCTGTTGCTCCTGGAATCCGACGAACATCCCAAAAGCGAGCCCACCGCACCTGCGCCCAAAGCGCAGGCAAGGGCTACAGCGGCAACGCGCTTTGCCCACCTCTTCTTAACTTTCACCATTCCATTTTCCTTTCTTCGGTGGTTTTTATTTTTTTGCCCTCACAAACAGAGAGCCTTTGTTCCCCAGCGCTTCGTTAACTGAATCGCCGAAACAGTTGAACACCGCAACCACCAAGAAAATGGCAAAGCCCGGTGCGAATACCGCCCACGGTGCAGTTTGGAACCCTGACGCCGCTTGATTGATCATGGCGCCCAGCTCGGGCGAAGGGGGCGATGCTCCCAGGCCCAAAAACGAAAGCCCCGCCAAACTGAGCATCGAGCCGCCGATATCCAAACACGCCGTGACAATCAGGGGTGGAAGAATGTTGGGCAGCACATGTTTCAGGGCAATTGCTGTTCTGCTTAGGCCGCCAATAACCGCCGCCTGAACGAAAGGGCGCTCCTTCAACGCCAGAACCGAAGAACGGGCAATGCGCGCAAAGCGCGTCCAGCCAGGAACAACCAGCGCAATGACCGCATTCTGCAGGCCGCCGCCCAAAAGACCGGCAATGGCAATGCCTAAAACCAAAGTGGGAAACGCCATAAAAGCATCGGTGATGCGCATCACCACAGAATCGAACGCACCGCCAACATACCCTGACAACGCGCCCAAAACCGAACCGATAACAACGCTCAATGCCACAACCGCCAAAGCGGCAAGCACCGTGGTGTGCAACCCCGTTAGCACGCGGCACAGAATGCAGCGCCCCAGCGAATCGGTGCCCATAAGGAATTCCCCGTCGGGCACACGGTTTGACAACGCAAGGTTGGCCAATTCAGCATCGTGTTGACACAAAAGGGGCGCAACGAATGAAAACGCAACGATCAGCAACGCGGCAATGCCGCAATAGAGCGCACGACGACCAGCAGGGTTCCCACTTTGAAGCTTGCCCCTAGACATGAGCACCACCCCGCCTGTCCCGGACGGCAGACTGCCCCAACGCCAAACGAACACGGGGGTCGATGCGAGCCTGGAGCAAGTCAACGCAAAGGTTCACCAGCACAAAAAGCACCGCAACAATCAGCACATACGCCTGAACCACCGGGTAGTCGCGCGCGAATACCGCCTGTACTGCATAGAAGCCGATGCCCGGCCAGCTGAATACGTTTTCGATAATGGCACTGCCACCTAAAAGCTGAGCAAACGTCATGCCCGTCAGCACCAAGATGGTAGGGGCCGTGGCCTTCAAAACACTGCGAGACAGAATGGCAACGTCAGAAATGCCGCGCAAACGAGCTGCCTCAACGTAATCCTGCTCCATTTCTTGCAACACGATGGTGCGGATCTGACGGGTGTACACCGCCGATTCGCAAAGAACCAACGTCAACACAGGCAGAACCCAGCCCGCGCCCTTCATGCTTCCGATGCTGGGCAGCACGTGAAGCGTTAGGGAGAACACGAATATCAAGATCAGAGCCATCAAAAAGCCTGGAACCGAAGCCCCCACGAAGGAAGCGAAGCGAATGACCAAATCGGTGGCGCGATTTTTCTTCAGGGCGCACAGGCAACCAAGGGGAATGGACACCGCAAGCGTAAGCGCAAGGGAAACAACTGCCAAAAACAGCGTTGCCGGCATACGCGCAGTAATCTCCGACGCAACAGGGCGCCCCGAGCTTATCGATATCCCCAAATTTCCCTGGAATACCCCCGCCAACCACGCAACATACTGTTCCGCCACGGGCCGGTCCAAGCCAAGTTCCGCTCTCTTCTGAGCAACCACGTCCGGGTCGGGCACCGTGCCGCCGCGCGACAGGAGCGCCGTAACCGGGTCGCCAGGAGAAAAGTACATCAGGAAAAACGAAACAAGCGTTACCAAGAACAGCACCACCACAAGATGAAGCAGCCGCTGTACGATCATTTTTTTCATGGGGCGCCTAGCAAACGGGCTTTCGCGCAACCACCATGAACTGCGGGGCAAATTCATAACGCTGCTGCTCTTCGGCTGTCCACACGCGCGAAGAAACATCTTCAACCGCTTCGACCTCGAACCCGAGCGAGCGAAGGGCTAACACATCCCACGCAGGACGATCCGCCGCAGCAATGGGCATATCCTTCGCAAGCTCTTCCAGGACATTGAAGATGGGCGAAGAGCCCGTGCCATACGCAAGGACGCGCTTGGCATCCAGCGATTCCTCGTGGAGGTAGTGCCACCAGGAGGAATCGAAATACACCAGATAACCGCCAGGGCACAACGCATCGCGCCAGCTTTCCAAAGCCTCCTTGGCAACAGCAAGGTTGGAAAGCACATTGCGGCTTACCACTACATCGAATGTTTCAGAAACGAACGGCAACTGATCAACGCAGCCCAGCACCAAAGGAATCTCCAGGCCCTGATGCTTTGCGTTCATACGAGCATGCAACAGCATGCCCTGAGAAAAGTCCACGCCACACACGCGGTACCCACGTGACGCAAGGGTAAGCGCCATCGCTCCCGTGCCACAGCCGGCATCAAGAATCCAGGGAGACGTAACGCCACGCTGCAAGAGCTTCTGCTGGATGAGATCGCCCCATTTGTCGATAGAGCCATCGAGTCCAAACGTGCTGGAACGCTCGTTCCAATAATCACGCGTGGCCTTGAGCACGTTGAAGGTTTCAGTTCCTTCTGGAGCAGCAACAGGCTTTTCCGCAACCACGGCAAACAGGGGTGAAGCACCATAAAGCTCATATTCCCAATCCAGGTATACCTCCTTGCCGGCATCTTCAATTACCGTGATGCCGTCGAAGCCCACCTGTGCCAGGGCATCGGCATCCCATGCGGGACGCACTACCGAAGAAAGAGGAAGAGAATCGTAATAGGGTTTGTCGTTAGTGCACACGGCCGTGCGCATGCCGGTTTTCCGGTAATACGCCGCTTCGTTTTCGCGCACCTTCTGCGCAACAGCTTCGCTGTAGAACTCGTGGTGCCAATTTGCGTCGAATACGAGCAGCTTTCCGCCGGGCTTCAAAACCTTCAGGCATTCGCGATATGCGGCAACCGGATTCGGCAGCGTCCACGTAACGTTACGCGTCACAACCAGGTCGAAGGTTGCCTCGGGGAAGCTTAAGCTTTCGGCATCCATATGAAGCATCACAGCGTCAACGCCACGTTTTTCGACATTCGCGCGAGCGCAGGCAAGCATATTGTCGGAGGTATCAATGCCGTACACCTTGGCGCCTTCCGCACCAAGCGCACAGGGGAAGAATCCGGGACCACAGCCCAAATCAAGGACGGTTTTCCCTTCAAGGGAACACCCCGCCAAGCGAGAAGCCAACCCAACCCACTTGACCGAGCGGGAATCTTCCAGTTCTTCGTTCACGTACTGGTCGTAGTCGTCGGAATCGGACCAGGAAAGTGATTCGTAATGGGGATCAAGTGCGGCTTCCTGCATCATGTCCTCTTCTGCATCGATGTTACTTCTTTCAAGACCGTAACATCATAACACGCGATAACACGTTCCAGAGATTCGTAACCTGAAAACGGTCCGTACGGAACATTGCGCGGGTGGAACGGCATGCGCACCATTCCCTCGCAAGTCAACGGCACGCGCGCCATCCCCTCGCAAGCCAAAACCAGCGCACAAAAAAGCGCCACTCATAGAGCGGCGCACGTAGAACTTATTTGTAGTGGCTATTAAGGATGCACTGACTGCCAAACGCGCCAACACGCCCAGCCTGCACCGCAAAAAAACGCCGCCCCTAAGGGCGGCGCCAACAAAAAACTAGTAGCGGCTATCGAAGATGCGCTGGGTCTTTTTCTCGGAACGAGGAAGCTCGCCAATGGGCACACCCTTGGCATCGGGGGTGCAGCCGATCTTCGCCTTGAAGATGAGAGCCAGCTCTTCTTCGCAGCGCTGCAGAGCATCGCCTTCAAGCGAGGTTTCGAACAGCACCGTAAGCACGTCGCGGCCCATGATGTGCTCGATCATTACCTGGTACTCGGAAGACGTACCCGAGGTTGCGGCGATAACCTCTTCCACCTGAGCGGGGAACATATTAACGCCCTTAACCTTGAACATATCATCGGTGCGGCCTACCAGCGTGTCGATGCGGGGGTGCTTCATGCCGCAAGCGCAATCGCCGGGAATGATGCGGGTAAGGTCGTGCGTGCGATAGCGGATAAGCGGAGCGCCTTCCTTGCGCAGGGTGGTAAGAACCAGCTCGCCAACCTCGCCGTCAGGCACGGGCTCGCCTGTTTTCGGGTTAACGACCTCGGCATATACGTAGTCGCTCCACAGATGCATACCATCGTGCTCGTGGCAGGAAATACCAATGCCCGGGCCGTAGATTTCGGTAAGGCCGTAGATATCGAAGATCTCGATGCCCAGCTCTGTTTCAATGCGATGGCGCATCTTTTCGCTCCAACGCTCGGAACCGATAACGCCCTTCTTAAGAGCGAGCTTATCGCGAATGCCACGCTCGGCAATTGCCTCGGCGAGAAGCAAAGCATAGGAGGAGGTGGCGCACAGAACGGTGGACCGCAAGTCTTCCATCATAGTGAGCTGCTTTTCGGTGTTGCCCGGACCCAGCGGCACTGCCATGGCGCCCAGCTTTTCGGCGCCAAGCTGGAAGCCGATGCCGGCCGTCCACAGGCCATAGCCCGGCGTAATGTGAATGCGGTCTTTGTTGGTGATGCCCACCGTTTCATAGCAACGCGCAAACATCGTGGCCCAGTCGTCTACGTCCTTCTGGGTATAGGGAATTACCACAGGGATGCCCGTGGTGCCAGAAGAGGAATGGATGCGAACGATCTTTTCCTCGGGCACAGCGGCCAATCCCAGCGGATAGGCCTCACGCAGGTCCGCCTTTTCGGAGAAAGGCAGCTTTTCGAAATCTTCCTGGGTCTGAACGTCAGAAAGATCGATGCCCTCGAACTTCTTCGCATAGAAGGGCGAACGTTCCTTCAGCGTCTTGAACTGCTCCTTGATGAGGGAGAACTGCTCGTCGGTCAATTCCATGGGTCTGCCTTTCTGTGTAGCAGGTTGCCTTGTTACGCTGAAAACAAACCGCAAATAGGGGGCAAACCCCCTTGCGGCTTCTAAGCAAATTACAGATGATGCGTTTCACTCTACCACGATAAAGCGAAACGCATCGGAATAATCGAGTTACGCACCCAAACCTAGGCTGGCGGCAACGTCGATCGGGTTGTACGCCCAAGCCGCTGGCGGCGCGAGCGCCGATCGGAGTACGCGCCCTCGACCAAGCTGACGGCGCGAAGGTTCATCTCGACGAAACGCTCCTTCACACAAGCAGGAACAACGGCACGCATGTCGTCGAGCGTCAGCACACCGCGAAGGGCGCTTTCGCTTTCGGGTGCGTTTACCGCCTTAAGGGCGCTTGCCAACATGATGATATTCAGCGCCTTGCGGGAGCCCAACGCATCGCACAGCGCAACGTCGTCCACCACAACCACGTGAGCGCCCGATGCCTGCAGGGCATCGATCATCTTAGCGGGGTCGTACGAAGGTGATTTGAAGTCGCCCACCGTAGGGGCAACACCCGAGCGGGCAACCACCATCACGCCCGAAGGCTTCAGCAGGTGAAGAGCACGTAGGCCCTCGCCAGGCTCAAGCGCGATGATCACATCGTCGGACGCATCGCCGGGCAGCGGCGAGAACACTTCTTCGCCGTTGTTGCCCATGCGCACATGACTCATAACGTCGCCGCCGCGCTGCGCCATGCCCGTGGTTTCAGCCGTGCGCACCTGCCAACCCTTCGATCGGGCCGCTTCGGCCAAGATCTTCGCAGCGAGTACGCTGCCCTGTCCGCCGATGCCGGCAAGAGAAACGTTGATCATTGCGCACTCCCTTCGTTCCCGTCGCATTCAAGGGCGTCATCTTCGCACAGGTACGTACATAAGCCGCAGCCGTTGCACAGCGAAGCATCCACAACGGGGCGACGATTCTCGGCGTCCCAAGAAAGCGCGGGGCATCCGATTTTCAGCACGCACTTGCCACAGCCCGTGCACGCCTCTTCGCGATAGCGCACAGGAGCGCCAGGCTTGATCAGCTTCACGCAGGGCGATTCAAAGATAATGCCCGAAGGGCCGTCGTAGTAAATTGCTTCGCGAGCCGCTTCGCGCGCTTCATCCAAGCGCAGAGGGTTGGCATGCGTGATAACCTTCACGCCCAATGCGCGCAGCACCGCTTCGATGGAGATCGGCTCGGACTTGGGCCCCATCAAGGTAACGCCCGTGCCAGGATGAGGCTGCGATCCGGTCATCGCCGTGGTGGCATTGTCCAGCACGCATACCGTGATGTCGTGCTGGTTGTATACCGCATTGGCAATGCCCGTCATGCCACTGGCGAAGAAAGTGGAATCGCCCACGAACGAAAGAGCCTTCTTGCCGGGCTCCACGACGCTGAAGCCCTGCGCCACTGTGATACCCGCACCCATGCACAGGCAGGTGTCGACGGCGTTCAGCGGCTTCGCGTTGCCCAACGTATAACAGCCGATATCGCCGCAGAAAATACCATCGCTTGGCTTCTTCAAGGCAGACTTTACCGCATAGAACGCGCCACGATGTGGGCAGCCCGGACACAACAGCGGAGGGCGGGCAGGCGGCTGAGCCTGGGCCGCTTCTTCACCGATGCCCGCAACCATGGCAGTTTCAGCGCCGAACACCTTGCGGGGCTCGGCCAGTTGCACGCCGAAGAACGCTCGCAGCTGAGCGGCGATGGCGTCTACTGTGTTTTCGCCGCGGTCGGTTGCCTCGCCCGTCAGCTTGCCATGCACGCGATAGGAAGCATGCGCGCACCCCGCCGTTTTCAGCATTTCGTCTTCCAGGACATGATCCAGTTCCTCGAACACGATCACATCGCTTAAACCCTCGGTAAAACGCACGGCGCGCTTCTGAGGGAACGGATACGGCGTGCCAACCTGCATGACGCGATATGCAGGAAGAGCCTCCACCGCCTTGCCATAAGCGGGGCCGCCCATGGTGCAGTAGCCGCCTTCGCACTGCGGCGGGAGAATCGGCGCTGCGGGAGCACCCTGCGACCACACAAGCTTGCCGGCCTGGACTTCCTCTTCCAGCAGGCGCAACGCCTCACGCGCGTACGCATACGAAATGCCGCCGGCGACAATGCCGAACTGGGCATCTTCGCCTTCGCCGAACACGGGGTTGAAGACGTCGAATTCACTCTCGGAAAAATCATCTGCAATAGCTGCCAGGCGTTCGTTGATTTCCTTATGGGCAGCGTAGGAGCGCTTCGGGAAAATGACCCAACGCGAATCGCGCTTGAAACCTTCGGGCGTGCGTGCCTGAGTGCGCTCGGCAACCTCGAAATACGTGGAAGCGTGGCACACACGCGTGGTGGGACGCATCAACACGGGGGTTTGGTACTTCTCAGAAAGGTCGTAGGCGATGCCCATCATCTGACATCCCTGCTCGGGCGTTGCCGGGTCGAACACCGGCACCTTGGCGAATGCCGCAAAACGGCGCGTATCCTGCTCGGTCTGGGAAGAAATGGGGCCCGGATCGTCGGCCACGTACAGAACAGTGCCGCCTTTCACGCCCACATAGTTCAGCGACATCAGCGCATCGCTGGCAACGTTCAAGCCCACCTGCTTGCAGGTGTACAGCGTGCGCGCGCCAGAATAGGCAGCGCCTGCCAGCAGTTCCAAGGCCGCCTTTTCGTTCGTGGACCACTCAACGTGAACGCCTTCGGCACGACCGGCGGCATGCTCTTTTGCCACTGTTTCGATAACCTCGGAAGAAGGCGTGCCTGGGTATCCGGCGCACACACGCACACCCGCTTCAAGAGCGGCATGGGCGAATGCCTCGTTGCCCGTCAAAAATTCTTTTGCCATTAAGTTGATTCCTTTTATGCCTCGGCCATGTCAGCTTTGAGCTTTTCAATTTTGGCGCGTGCTTCATCGTTGCCGGTACCGAGCATCTGAACAGCCAGGATGCCGGCATTCTTTGCACCGTTGATGGCGACCGTCGCAACGGGCACGCCGCTGGGCATCTGGACCATGGAAAGCAGCGAATCCAAACCGCCCAAATCGCTGGTCTTCATAGGAACAGCAATAACGGGAAGCGGAGTATAGGCGGCAACAACGCCACCGAGGTGAGCAGCCTTGCCAGCAGCGGCGATGATGACGCGAATGCCGCGCTCTACCGCAGAAGATGCCCATTCGTGCACTTCTGCGGGCTTGCGATGCGCACTTGCCACCTTCACCTCGTAGGGAACGTCAAGTTCCTCAAGCTGCTTCATGCATGCTTCCATCGTAGGCATGTCAGACTCGGATCCCATGATGATACCCACTACGGGCTTGTCGCCAAAAATAGAGCTCATTGCTTGTCCTTAGAAACGAAGTTTTCTTGTATGGGCAATTGTATCACCGCACCATTTCGCGGGAATTGCTGGATTTGCTACACTTTTTTAGACAGTTTAGAGAGGGGCTGAGGAACCACTCGAG
>ERZ506754.240-NODE-240-length-33916-cov-7.688255_pt1 | contig 33916 bp, 26 predicted proteins | sample MGYA00513043_ERZ506754 | MGnify/ENA metagenome assembly ERZ506754 | reverse complement strand
AGATATCTTTGCCGTGCGTCAGCACGCCTGCAGATATCTTCCTTGTCTTTCGCACGCTGCTGAACTGTCTTAAATGCATTATTTACGAGGATTGCTATAATTTTCATGCGTGCCTGCAATAGACTTCTTAATGGCAGCAAAACTCTCTGCGCTGATCGCATGCTCCATCTTACAGGCATCCTCGGCTGCAACCTTCGGGTCAACTCCGATAGAAGTCAGCCATCCGGTCAGAAAGGTATGTCTTTCATAAATCTTATCTGCAATTTCCTGCCCGGTTTCCGTCAGATTGATAAATCCATTTTCATCAATCGTAATGTAATTACTGGCTTTCAAATTCTTCATTGCAACACTGACACTCGGTTTTGAAAAAGACAGTTCATGCGCAATGTCGATAGAGCGGACATTACCGTTTCTTTTTTGGATCATAAGGATCGCTTCGAGATAATCTTCTCCTGATTCATGTATCGCCATATTGATACTCCCTCCTTTTTTTCTTTCCGATATTGCTGCTGTGAACTGCTGTACGCAAACAGTACAGGCAGTTATGTTCTGTCAAAGAGTATCATATTTCTTTTTATGATTTTGATACCTGCCGGATAATAATATCCTGTTTTTTAAAACATTAAAGCAACACGTTAAACTATAATAACATGGATTATAACATAACTTTTTATTTCCGTAAAGAAATCTCCTCAAAACTATTGACAGAAGAGAAAATAATGCTATAATAAAATCAAACAAATGAACAAGTGCTCATATGTTAATATAAAAAGATGAGCGGAAAGGGAAAATATTATGAAGAAAACTTATAAAATCGATGTAGACTGTGCAAACTGTGCTAATAAAATGGAGGAAGCTGCCAAGAATACAGCCGGCGTTAAAGATGCAACAGTTAATTTCATGATGCTGAAGATGATCGTTGAATTCGAAGACGGACAGGATCCAAAAGCAGTTATGAAAGACGTATTAAAGAACTGCAAGAAGGTAGAAGACGACTGTGAGATTTATCTTTAATTCTGAGTTATCCGGAGAATGGACTGTTGCATAAAACGTATCCCGGCACTGAGCTTTTCGCCGGAAAGTTTTTTGCAGCGGTCCTGCTTTTATAAGAAGAGAGAGGTATTGATATGAACAAGAAGCAGAAGAAAATGCTGATCAGAATTATCATAGCAGCAGTGCTGATCGTGGTCTTTTCCTTACTGCCGGCAGAGGGATACCTGAGATTTGTTCTTTTTATGATCCCATATCTGGTCATCGGCTATGATATCTTGAAGAAAGCATTTAAGGGTATTTTAAATAAACAGGTGTTTGACGAGAACTTTCTGATGGCTGTAGCCACAGTAGGTGCAATTCTCCTTGGCGATTATTCCGAGGGTGTTGCAGTTATGCTTTTCTACCAGATTGGAGAACTTTTCCAGAGCTATGCAGTGGGAAAGAGCAGACGAAACATCAGTGAACTGATGGATATCCGTCCTGATTATGCGAACATAGAGAAAGACGGAACACTGGAACAGGTTGATCCTGATGAAGTTGGGATCGGAACCATTATTGTTGTTCAGCCGGGTGAAAAAGTACCGATCGATGGAGTGATTACCGAGGGAACTTCTACATTAAATACAAGTGCACTGACAGGTGAGAGTCTTCCGCGTGATGCAAAAGCAGGCGATGAAGTGATCAGTGGATGTATCAATATGACAGGTCTGCTGAAGATCCGTACAACTAAGGAATTCGGTGAATCTACAGTATCCAAGATCCTTGAACTGGTAGAGAATTCCAGCTCCAGAAAGTCAAAATCTGAAAACTTTATTTCCAAATTTGCGAAATACTATACACCTGCAGTATGTTACGGAGCCCTTGCTCTTGCATTTATCCCGCCGATCGTACTTCTTATTATGGGAAAACCTGCCATGTGGGGAGACTGGATCTACAGAGCCCTTACCTTCCTTGTAATCAGCTGTCCATGTGCGTTGGTCATCAGCATCCCGTTAAGTTTCTTCGCAGGAATCGGTGGAGCCAGCAATCAGGGCATTCTGGTCAAGGGTTCCAACTATCTGGAAACACTGGCTCAGACAAAATATGTTGTATTTGACAAAACAGGTACTATGACTCAGGGTGTCTTCGAAGTAAGTGGTATTCATCACAATGAAATGCCTGATGAGAAATTGTTAGAATATGCAGCACTTGCCGAGTGTTCTTCCTCCCATCCGATCAGCAAGAGCCTGCAGAAAGCATACGGAAAACCAATCGACAGAAATCGTGTTACTGATATTGAAGAAATCAGTGGTAATGGTGTGATTGCCAAAGTTGACGGCATATCTGTAGCTGCCGGTAATACCAAATTAATGAACAGACTTGGCATTGCTTATCAGGATTGCCATCATGTAGGAACTGTTGTGCATATGGCCATTGACGGCAAATATGCAGGACATATCCTGATATCCGATATCATCAAACCTCATGCAAAAGAGGCAATCGCTGAACTGAAGAAAGCCGGAATCAGCAAGACTGTTATGCTGACAGGAGATTCAAAACGTGTTGCAGATCAGGTTGCCGAAGAACTGGGAATCCAGGAAGTATACAGCGAACTTTTACCTGCTGACAAAGTTTCCAGGGTAGAAGAACTTCTTAATCAGAAGTCTGAAAAGGCTAAACTTGCGTTTGTAGGTGACGGTATCAATGATGCCCCTGTATTATCCAGAGCCGATATTGGCATTGCGATGGGAGCGCTTGGTTCAGATGCAGCAATCGAAGCAGCAGATATCGTTCTGATGGATGATGATCCTCTGAAGATTTCCAAAGCGATCAAAATTGCACGTAAATGTATCCGTATTGTATATGAGAATATTTATTTTGCAATCGGCATTAAAATTCTCTGTCTGATCCTTGGAGCTTTAGGTATTGCAAACATGTGGGTGGCCATTTTTGCAGATGTAGGTGTTATGATCCTGGCAGTATTAAACGCGATCCGTACATTATTTGTAAAGAATTTATAAGAAACAGGCAAATCAGCAGAAACCTTTTGTGATAAGCCGGAAAGGTAACAGGTAAGAAAATGGAAGTATGCAAAGAAGAATTATGTGAGAGTAATGAAATACATGAAGATCTGCTTAAAATTGTAGATGAAACCCTGCCGGAAGAAACAGAGCTTTATGATCTGGCCGAATTATTCAAGGTTTTCGGAGACTCTACCAGAATACGCATTTTGTTTGTTTTGTTTGAGGCAGAGGTATGCGTCTGCGATCTCGCCAAAGCATTGAATATGACTCAGTCTGCGATTTCTCATCAGCTTCGTATTCTGAAACAGAATAAACTGGTAAAGAGCCGCAGAGAGGGAAAATCTATTTTCTATTCTCTGGCAGATGATCATGTCCGCACGATCATCAACCAGGGACGGGAACATATAGAAGAAGATTGAAAAAAGCATCAGTTATCTGAAAGATTATAAATTCAGATAACTGATGCTTTTAAAGTTATAGATGAACTCTTTTCAAAATCTCGTTAGTAAGTCCGCCGATTACCACCCCGGCAGCAACACCTGCCACCAGAAGTGCCGGTGCGTATACAAACACACTTGCATTTTGTACGATCAGCATGGCAATGATCAACTGACCGATATTATGGGAAACACCTCCTGCAACGCTGACACCGATCAGACTGAAGGAGGTTTTTTTCAGCATAAGTGTCATAACTGTCATACTAAGCGCGGCCCCTGCCAGACTGTACAGGATACTGAACAGATTTCCGAACATAAATCCGATCACCAGAATGCGGACAACAGAAACCAGGGCAGCCTCCCTAAATGAATATTTCTTCAAAATAAAAAGTACTCCCAGATTGGCAAGTCCAAGTTTAATCCCCGGAATCCCCGCAAAAACCGGCACCAGTGATTCCACATATCCCAGAATGATTGCCACAGCTGAAAAAAGTCCAAGGCAGGCTGTTTTTTGCTTCATAAATCTATTTTCTCCTCTCAAAAAAATCCAAAATGAAATTCTCAGAATTTCTCAGACATTTTAACATAGAAAAAATATTCCCGCAACCATAAGTTAGATGTAACTAATACTGATTTTTACTGAAAGCATTTATTGAGAAAAAATGACGAATATCCCAGGTAAAAAAGTGTGGATTTTTTCAGACAGACATGTTACTATTTCATAAGTTAGTAGTAACTAATTTATATAATTACTGCTGACAGCATACCTATAGCAATCCTATATGAATATCTTTGGCAGAAGTCACTCCCTTTTGGTAAAAGTAAAATCCCTTTGGTTAATAAGTTGATTAACCCTCTGGTAAGAGTGATTCCGCAAAAAGAAAAATTTTAGAAGAGGAGAAAACCATGACAAACAAAAAGCTTATGAAAAAAATAGCACCTGTTGTAATGAGTGCCGCAGTTGCTATGACCAGCATGCCATATGCAGTTCTGGCATCTGATTTTACAGACAGTGAGGTAATTACAGACAGCACAGATTTCTCTGTTTCCGAAGAGTTTGCCGCTGAGGATGCGCAGGAAGAATTTACCACCGAAGATGTCCAGGATGCTTTTGCTGCTGAAGCACGGCAGGGTGAAGCTTATGTGCTTATGAATATTCCATACGATGATTTCTACAAGGCAGAACTGAAAAATAATGATGTAAAAGTTGATGCTTTCACATCTGCAACTCTTAATAAATCAAGAACAGCAGGTATGATGAACGGAAATTCCGCTTATCACGTAGACCCCAATGGAACCGATGTAACAGGTGTTACTTTCCCTGTAAAGGTCAGTGATCTTTCCCTTCTGAAAGACCAGAAGCAGGTCACAGATTCCGACTCTGTAACGATCACAGTGACAAACAGAGGACAGACAAGCAGCAACACCTATACAGGAAAAGATTCCCTGATTGAAAATGCCTCTTACTCTTATTACATTTTAAGTGAAACACCGTCTTATTACAAAGAACTTACTGTAAATGCAGATGGCAGCTATTCTTTCTCAGCAATGAAAGGTACTCAGACAAAAACAGTTGCCATTGATGCCACATTGAAAACAGAGACAAAATACGGTGATTATGAACTTGATCTGAACAATGAAACTTTCTCATCACTGATCGATACAACTACAGATAAGATTTATGGTGTAACCGTAAATACTACAGACGGAACCAACTATGGCCTGCGTCATCTGGAGAATATCTGGCGTGGAAGTATGCTTGCCTGGGGAACCGGATATACAACAGAAGTTCACGGATGCCCTGTTTCTTCTGCACATTATAAATCAATCATGGGAAAAACAATTGACAGCGTTACTTATTACACAGATAAGGGCATGATCACTTTTGATGTTCCGGATGTAAAGGTGCAGACAACTACAGGAATCAAGGCAACAGTAGCAGATATTATGAATACAGACTCATCTGCAGCAGTTACCTTTGACCAGGCTCTGCCGGCAGACTTCAAGGCACAGTATACTGTAGACAAAACAGCGGTTTCCTGCACAGACGGAAAACTTGCAGTTGGAGCTCTTGCACTGGGAACACATAAGGTTGAAATTGCAGATGCCAGCGGAAAATATGCAGCCATTGTAACTGAATTTACAGTAAATACAGACAAAATGCCGGCTTCTTATGACAGTAACGAGACAAAACTGGTTGCAGCAAAAGGCATTACAGCAGAAGAGTTCTCCGCATACATTAAGAGCATCAGCAAAGTAAAAGTTGATGATACAGAATATGCCGCAACAGGAAAAGGAAGCAAAGTCATTGTAAAAGAAGATGGAACTCTTGATCTCACAGATCTTCAGGTAACAGATGCAACTGTATTTGAAATAACTGCTGTGGGATATAAGAATAATCTTACTTTTACTTACAAAGAAGCAGAAAATACATTTGAATTAAATACTTCTTCCAAGACTCTTTATACAAAAGGCAGCACAAAAACTACTCTCAAAGTTACAACAAACCTTACAGATAAAATCACATGGAAATCCAGCAATACAAAAGTGGCTTCTGTAAACAGCAAAGGTGTTGTAACTGCTAAGGCAAAAGGAACAGCAGTGATCACAGCATCCTGCGGAAAATACGAGGTATCCTGCAAGATAACAGTTAAAAATCCATCCCTGAAACTTAGCAAATCTTCAGCAACTGTAAAAGTTGGAAAAACAACAAAAATTTCTGCAAAGGCAACTCCATCAGGAAAGGTTACTTACAAGTCAAGCAACAGCAAGATTGCAACAGTAAGCTCCAAAGGCGTTGTAAAAGGAAAGAAAAAAGGTACTGCCAAAATCACAGTAACCTGCAATGGTGTTAAGAAAGTATTTACAGTAAAAGTAAAATAAACGATAACAGGTAAATAATTCACACAATAAATGACCTCGGATTTTGTTCCGGGGTCATCTTAATGAGAAAAAAACAGCATTAGCAGAAACTGCTATATATAGATTTTTATATACGAAAATGATACACTTTTAAAGTTAGTTATGATTAAGTTTTGCTTCATCCCAAAACAGATATCATATCCGGCAAAATAAAAAAATGAAGGAGAGGAAACAACGTGAATAATCAAAACTTTTATCTGCGTCTGATCGCACTTTTGCTGATTATCATGGCGGTATTTTTCTATAACGGAACAGTAAAGGATAAAGAACAGGCCCAGGATATTGCAGACCTGACTGCCAAAACAGAGAGCCTGGAGAACCAGCAGGACCAGATCCTTACAGCATTAAAGGAAACTTATGAGGAACAGAAAACAGCAGCAGAAAGTAATGCTTCTTCTGATGTATCTTCGGAAGCTGATAATAAATCTGAAAAGGATTCTGCAGAGGATAAAGAAAATACAGATCAGGCAGATTCTGAAGAAACCGATGATTCTGACAATGTATATAAAAATGGCACCTTCGAAGGTTCAGGAACCGGATACGGTGGAACGATCACTGTTCAGGCGACTCTAGAAGATGATACCATTATAGCAGTCAGTGTAGTCAGTGCACCGGGTGAGGACAGTGCTTATCTGTCACAGGGCGAGAATGTCATAAACAGCATCATCAGCGAGCAGAGCACAGATGTTGACACCATTTCCGGAGCGACTTTCAGTTCTACCGGTATCTTAGAAGCAGTAAATGACGCATTATCAAAGGCGGAAAACGCATGAAAAAGAAACAACGAAAGGTACGGCTGATCCGTGCCGCCATACAGCTTATATTTTTTATAGCAGCGCCCTCCCTTTTTTCCACAGCATTTGCAGGAATCAAAACTATCTTTCTTGCGATCGGAGGACAGCAGAGCGTAACCTGGAACTCTTTTCTGGATATTACGGCATTACTGTTGATCATTACTATTTTGTTCGGACGTCATTTCTGCGGTTATGCCTGTGCGTTTGGCTCACTGGGAGATGCTCTGTATGAGCTTACCGCGTTTATCCGTGCGAAATGCTTTGGAAAAAAGAAAAAACATGGATATCCGGAGGAATGGGTACACAGATTGCAGAAAGTAAAATATGTACTCCTTGCGTTCTTGCTTCTTTCCTGCATGACAGGATTCTATTCTAAATTACAGGGGATGAGTCCATGGGATGTATTCTCCATGCTTACAACAGGCAGACTGCCGAAATCTACCTACATTGTGGGAACAGTTCTGCTGATCCTGATCATGGCCGGAATGTGTACACAGGAGCGTTTCTTCTGCCAGTTTCTCTGTCCCATGGGAGCAGTATTTGCAATCATGCCGATTATTCCGGGAGCACTTTTCAAACGAAATCGTCCAAACTGTGCGCCAAAGTGCACTCTCTGTAAGAAGAGATGCCCCGCACACCTGGATATTGACGGTGATACTGCACATTCAGGGGAATGCATCTGCTGTCACGCCTGCACTGCAGTCTGCCCAAGGAAAAATATTCATACAGGCACTGTTATTGATAAAAAATAGCAACTGCTAACTTATTGAGAAAATTTGATTAGTAAGAACTAACTATATTGGTAGACATACTATCCATACAGTGATATAGTCTATAGAGTTAGTTGGAAACAACAATAAGAGGATAAGGAATCAGAAAATATATGACAAACAGACACTCTTTTGTACTGGGACTTTTTATTACAGCCTCCCTTTTATGCGCATCCCGGACTGTATGGGGAAACTCTGAAATAAACACATACACCAAAACAGACTTTGCTATGGATACCGTAGTATCAGAGACTCTTTACACAACAGGTGAGGACATCACAGCAGACGTAATCTCTGCATTAAAAGATGTAGAAGAGAACTGGATCTCCTGGACAAAAGAAAGTTCTCAGATATACCAGATCAATCAAAATGCCGGGAATACAACAACGGTATCTGATGAAACTGCCACCTGTTTAAAACAGGTACTGGATTTGTCGAAAGCTTCTGGCGGAGCCATGGATCCTACTATGGGAAGAGTGATCCGCCTGTGGGACATTGACGGAGAGGATCCACACATTCCTTCAGATGATGAATTAAATTCCATGCTTGAAAATGTAGGATATGGCAAGGTAACTCTGGATGGAAATAAAGTTACCATGCCAAAGGGAGTAACTCTTGATCTGGGGGCTGCAGGTAAGGGAATTGGTTGTGATGCAGCAAAGAAAGTTCTTGATGCAGATAAGAATGTATCAGGCATGATCCTGAATCTGGGCGGCAGCAGTGTTATGAGCTATGGAAGCAAACCCGACGGCTCAGCCTGGCAGGTAGCTGTCACTGATCCGCGGGACACAGAAGGTGATTACCTTGGAGTAGTTACTCTAAACGGTACTGAATTTTTATCTACTTCCGGAGATTACGAAAAATACTTTATAGAAGATGGTGTTCGATATCATCATATACTGGATCCTGCTACAGGATATCCTGCAAGAAGCGGTCTCACATCTGTGACGGTTGTGTGTGATGACGGCCTGAATGCAGACGGACTTTCCACTGCATGCTTTGTACTGGGAAAAGAAAAGGCAGAAGAACTTTTGAAGAAATACAATGCAGACGGTCTGTTCGTAGATGATTCTGATCATGTCTGGATGACGGAAGGCATGAAAGAAAGATTTCAATTACTGAAAGATACTTATTCCATCGGTGAATAGGTTTATCTTATATAAAGATCTCTGAACTGTCAAAAATTTCAGTTTTCCGGACAGTTTGGAAATATATTTATTAACTCATATTCAGGAGGATTTAAAGGTATGCGCAAAGGAAATTTAATCAAAATGGCAGCTCCTGCAATTTTAAGTGCAGCAATGATGGTTTCAGGATTACCGGTTATGGCTGCGGATTTTACATCTGATACTGCGGTGGAGACTGAGGTACAGGCAGATGAGTTTAATGCAGCAGATGACACTGCTGATGCTTTCGCAGGCGATGAGGAAACACCTTTTGTTGACGATCAGACAGCAGCAGAAGATGAGTTCGCTGCAACAGCAGAAACAGGCTACAAATATGTCTATGCAGGTCTGACATGGGCACAGTACTGGGCATCTGAGGGAGTTTATAATGCTGCAAACACAGCTTCCAATGGAACAAAAGACAGCCATGATGAACTTGACAAGGGCGGTTTCGACACAGTAACCAGAGCTACTGTAAACCATGGCCTGCACAGAGGAAGCTACCAGTGTGAAGCAATCATGTATGACAAAAACGGCGGTTCTTATGAGATTTCCTACTGGACCTCAGCTAATGATGCAGTTCTTACGGACGGAACAACTGTAAAGCTGAATCAGCCTGAAAGAGGACAGATCACAAAAGCTGACGGAAGTGTTGTAGAATTCGACCATTACAACGTAGTAGGCCTGAAATATGTACCTGTCGCAGTAAAAACAGAAGACTATGAAGCTTTCAAATCCCAGTTCAAGGTTGTGGAAGACGGAAGCACAGTTGCCGGAGGATTTGGAGAAAAAAATTTACAGTCCTATAGTGCAGTTGCTGATGTTACTGCTGAAACAAACGGCTTAAAAGAAGCTGTAAAAGGTTCTGATGGAACATTCACATTCAAGGCAAGAACAAACGGTACAGGTTCCGGACTTAAAGATCAGGCACTCCAGACAGCATCCAATGTTACCGCAACAGTAAAAGAAGCAAGCGGAAGCTACGGTGAATTCTTAAGAGTAGACATTACCGGTGACGGATATGGTGCTCTTGGCGCTAAAATGTATGCTGTAAAATGGGATTACTACGGAAATGGTGACAAAGTTCTTGCATCTTACGGAACAAAATTTGCAGCAGATAACTGGATGCACAAGGCAATGGGAATTCAGCTTGGTCTGACAGATTCTTACCGCTGCCAGCTTCCAAAAGGAACAGATGGAACCGGCAAATGGAAAATCACCGTATATGCAATGGGATATGCAGATACTGTATTTGAAGTTAATGCAACAGATGCAAACATCGTAAAACCGGAAGCAGGAGAAGCAGATACAACAGCATTAAAAGCAGCAGTAGAAAAAGCAGAAGCCTTAAAAGAAGCAGATTACACAGCAGATTCCTGGAAGGCAATGCAGTTAGAGCTTCAGGAAGCAAAGGATCTTCTTGCAAAAGAAAAGCCAACTCAGGCAGAGGTTGATGAAGCTACAACTCATCTGAACGCAGCAGTAGAGGCTCTTGTTAAAGCAGATACGAAGGTAACAGTAACTCTCAACAAGAAAACAGCCACTGTTTACAAAGGAAAAACAACTACACTGAAGGCAACTGTAACAGGAGCAGATGCACCAAAAGTTACATTTACTTCCAGCAACCCGAAAGTTGCAGCCGTAAACAAAACAACCGGTAAGGTTACTGCAAAGGCAAAAGGTACCGCAGTCATCACAGCTAAATGCGGAGATGTAAAGGTAACCTGCAAAGTAACAGTTAAAAATCCAACTCTTACACTGAACAAAACATCTGCATCTGTAAAAGTCGGCAAAACAACTAAGATCACAGCAAAAGCAACTCCGTCAGGAAAAGTTACATACAAATCCGGCAACAAGAAAATTGCTACAGTATCATCCAATGGTACAATTAAGGGTATTAAAAAGGGTACTGCCAAAATCACAGTAACATGCAATGGTGTAACCAAAACAGTTAAAGTAACTGTAAAATAATCTGACCTGAGAAAAGAAATCCTGTATCCCACCAGAAAGGGCAGGATTTCTTTTCAAATGTAAAACTTTATACAGTTGAAAAGAAATCATTTGAATATGATTTCCTGGAACTATTGAAGAAGGAGGAATTTATGGACAAAAATAATGAGCAGAAAAATAATAAGACTCCGGAAATGAAACCCAAACAGGACAGTTTCCGTCCATGGTTAAAGCTTATTCCTGCGGCAGCAGTTTTTGCAGCAGTCTGTGTAACCTGTTATCAGGCAGATAAAAGTCCTGTGGAGACTACATCAGTTTCCGATAATAATGTTATGTCTACTGATGAGATTAAAGAATTGATTTCACAAGGAACTGCAGGTAAGGATTTTGATTCAGAAGACTCTTCTGAAACCAATGGAACCTCAATTTCAAAAACATCAAAAAAGACAAAAAAAACAAGTAAGATTAAAACAGGAACAAAGAAAAATTCATCTACAGGTTCCGCTGCAAATGGAGGTACAGCAAGGGGTGGTGCAGGAAGCACAGTCACACCAACTACAGAAGTTCCTGCCGGTGGATATGCAGACGGTACCTATACAGGCTCCGGAACCGGTTTCGGAGGAACGATCACTGTTCAGGTAACTGTCACTGACCATAAAATTGCAGCTATCAATATTGTAGATGCATCAAATGAAACAGCCTCCTATTTTGCAAATGCACAGGGTGTGATCAGCAAAATTCTTGCAAGCCAGTCTCCGAACGTAGATGCAGTCAGTGGTGCCACTTATTCTTCAAACGGAATTATTACTGCGGTTCAGAATGCATTGTCACAGGCAATTCCATCAGGAAATCAGGCAGTTGTTACGCCAACTCCCACTCCATCACCGAAACCGACAAAGAAACCTTCTCCAATACCGAAGCCGGGAGACGAACAGATTTACAAAGACGGAACCTATACAGGAACCGGTAAAGGATACAGTGGGACAATTACGTTGACAGCTAAGATTAAAAAAGGTGTGATCAAGTCTCTGGAAGCAGAGCATACAGATACGCCTATGTTCTTTAAGAAAGCATGGGACATCCTGGAAAATGAGATCATTCAGAATCAGTCTGTCGATGGCATTGATACTGTCAGTGGTGCAACCTACTCTTCAAAGGGTATCATAAACGCAATGAAAGATATTCAGAAGCAGGCAGAAAAAGGTACCACAAAAGTGACACCAACTCCAACACCAGAAGTAACAGTTACGCCAATTCCTGAGGCAACCCCAACCCCTACACCGGAAGAAACTCCGACTCCGGAAGCTACTCCAACGCCAGAGGAAACACCGGCTCCCACACCAACACCGGAAGAGACTCCGGAGCCTACGCCGGAACCTACAGGACCATATATTGACGGAACTTATACAGGCTCAAGCTACGGATACAGTGGAAGAGTAAATGTAACAGTAACGATTCAGGGCGGTCAGATTGCATCTATTGAACAGAGTAACAGTGATTCACCTGAGTACTTTGATTATGCATGGGAAACTATTTATCCTCAGATTATGGGAAATCAGTCAGCAGACGGAATTGATGCTGCAAGCGGTGCCACTTATTCCTCAGAAGGAATCCTTGGAGCAATTCAGAAAGCTCTTGCCCAGGCATTGGCATAAAATTATTGTAAGAGAAAAAATCATATGCTCTGGCTATTTCTAACTTATAACGTAAAAATGGAGGACAACAACATGATTAAAACAACTGTAAAAGTAGACGGTATGATGTGCGGAATGTGCGAATCTCACGTAAACGATGCAGTGAGAAAAGTCTTTCAGGTAGATAAAGTTACTTCTTCCCACAGCAAAGGGGAAACTGTGATCATTTCAGAGAAACCTGTAGACGAAGCAAAGCTAAAAACAGCCATCAGCGCAACAGGATATGAAGTAAAAGGTATCAGTTCAGAACCTTATGAAAAAAAGAAAGGTCTGTTTTCATTTCTTCATAAATAATGAGCATGTTCAGTAAATATCATTAAATCATAAACCTATTAAAAAACCAGGCAGAAATTTTGCAGATTATACTGCAGTTTTTGCCTGGCTTTCTCTGTGCCAACAAATTGATTTCTCGACAAATCTCGAATAATGGCGTTAAAAAGTCTGAAAAATTCCCAAAAATCAGTTGCTTAATTTGTACAAAACATGGTAGACTATTTGTAGTTAAGAAGTGACAGAAATTTACAATTACTTAACCGAATCAGGTGAGACAAATGACTCTATCTGCCTGATTAATCAGGAGATGAAAGAATGAAAAGAAAAATAGAACTTGTCTGCTGGATTTTATTTACCTTATGTTCCGGTATTTGCTTCTTTATCAATTTTATGAGCAAACCTCCTGTAGACGATACACATAAATTTACCTTATATATGATCGGTGCTGCAACAGTATCTTTACTTTATCCGGGAACTATGTTTATCCTTGGACTGAGAAACAGTTATCTGTATGATAAATTAAATAAATTTGCTAAAGAAAAGGGCGAGACGGAAACTGTCAAATCTACACAGATTTCCAAACCATCCGTATCAGGATATACAGTCTCTGATATGAAAACCCTTGTCAGCGCTCTAATCTCTGATAAGAAACTTACAGAGGAAGAGAAAGAATTCTTATTAGAATACATTAAGAAGAAATGATGTGATGTTTTAAATGGAACTGTTAGTCTGTATGTCCATTTCAGGAAGTATTCCTGTTGTGATTTGTTTGCTTTTATATGTGATTCAGCGTGAAAATTATAATTACATTCTCGGAAGAAGATTACTGCTGACAGGTGTTTTCTTTTATCTGGTGCCTGTGCAGTTGGTGAAGTATTTACTTCCAAAAGATGCACTTCCGGAAACAATGTTAATTGGCAGAAAAGCTGATTCTTATTTATCAGGCACCTTGTCTTTCTGGAGTGAAAAGCAGGGTGATTACATATGGATACCTCAATGGTTTAATATATTTGCCAGGATCTGGCTAGCAGGAATTATTATTTTCGCAATCTATGAGATTATTAAATACTGGAGAGGAGCACATTCTATCCGGAACTATATCTTTGAAAAGATTGAAGATCCTGAAGATAATCTTACTTATTACCTGATTCCGGATGAGATTTGTGGTCCATGTACCATCGGATTTTTCCGTCAGAAAATCGTGTTTCCAGAGAGCTTTCCTCTGCATCCTGATTTTATTATGGTATACAAACATGAACATACACATTTGAAGAATCATGACAATTTAGTAAAACTTTTATGCCTTTTCGTTCTGTGTCTGCACTGGATGAATCCCGTGGCATATCTTTTACTTTTCCTTTACATAGATACAGCAGAAATAGTCAGTGATAGTGCAGCTGTCGATGGATGCACAAAAGAAAAACGTCAGGACTATGCAAATTTGCTGGTATTAGAAGCCGCAACTTCTGATATACGTCCAGCCGTGTGGAAAAATAACCTTTCCGGACATAAAAGTAATAAGGAAGGAAAGGATTTTAAAACATTAAAAAGGAGGATCAACTACATGATGAAGGAAAAGAGAAAAGGGATGTTACAGAGAGGAATTATGGTGGCAGTATCGGCGTTGACAGTTGTGGCAAGTGCTGGGACGGTAATGGCGTATGAACCGATTGCATCATCCGATGAAAGTTTTGAAGATGTTATTTTTGATGAAGCATTAAATGATTTCGGAGATAGTTATTCTGAATTTGATATGATTAATTCTCTCAATTTTTCTGAAAGTGATGACATATTTATCGGATTAGATAATGTTCCTGTAAATTGCCAAGAAACAGTAGAACCATATGCTGTATGCACACATAGTATGGTTGATGGTAATTTTTATACTCATTCAAAAAATTCGTCTGGTGGATGCACTATTAAAATATATACATGCCAAAGATGTGAAAAATGCGGATACCGTGCTAACGCTGTATATCAGTATAAAATAGTTTATCCTACTTGTCCTCATTAATTAACAATAAATAGAATAATTTGTAAAAGCCAAATAACTTTTAAAATGTATCTAAAAGTTATTTGGCTTTTATTATTCACTAAATAATATTTTTTCTGAAATACTTTCTCAATATCTTTCAAATTTTCCGCTTGCATTTTTATGCAAGTTAGAATATACTAACCAGTAGAGTTAGATATAGCAAACTCTCGCGTGAATGAAATCATTTGAACTCCATCCGAAGACCTGCTGAATTCTTCGGAACATTGGATTACATCTGTACTTGCTGAAATCGCGGTTCTGCTGAAAAACCGTACCTCAGATATGATCCACTTGGTACATCAAAGCTACGGTGTACCAGGAGTCCAAATGCAAAACCAGAAAGGGGATTTATCATGTACTTAGAAATTGAGAAAGTAATTGGAAGAGAAATTCTGGATTCCAGAGGAAATCCGACAGTAGAAGCAGAAGTATATCTGATGGATGGCACTGTAGCAAGAGGAACAGCTCCAAGCGGTGCATCTACAGGTGAATTCGAAGCTCTGGAATTAAGAGATGGAGATAAAGCTCGTTACCTTGGAAAAGGCGTACAGAAAGCAGTAGAAAACATCAATACAACAATCAACGAAGCAATCGAAGGTCTCGATGCAAGTGACATTTATGCAGTAGATGCAGCAATGATCGCAGCAGACGGAACAAAAGATAAATCCAAACTTGGAGCAAATGCAATCCTTGCAGTATCTATCGCATGCTGCAGAGCAGCAGCAACTTCTCTTGAGATTCCGCTGTATCGTTTCCTTGGCGGAGTATCCGGAAACCGTCTTCCAGTTCCAATGATGAACATCGTAAACGGTGGATGCCACGCATTATCATCTGGTCTGGACGTACAGGAATTTATGATCATGCCGGTTGGAGCGCCTTCCTTCAAAGAGTGCTTAAGATGGTGTGCAGAAGTATTCCACGCACTTGCTTCTATCCTGAAAGAGCGCGGACTTGCTACATCAGTAGGTGATGAGGGTGGTTTCGCACCTGCACTGAAATCCGATGAAGAAGCAATCGAAACAATTCTTGAAGCAGTTAAGAAAGCCGGATATGAACCAGGTAAAGACTTCAAGATCGCTATGGACGCAGCTTCCTCTGAATGGAAGAGCGAAAAAGGCAAAGGATATTACAAACTTCCAAAAGCCGGCACAGAGTATACATCCGAAGAGCTCATTGAGCACTGGGCTAAATTATGCGAAAAATATCCGATCATCTCTATCGAAGACGGGCTGGATGAAGAAGACTGGGAAGGATGGCAGAAACTTACAGCTAGACTTGGCGACAAAGTGCAGCTTGTCGGTGATGACCTGTTTGTTACAAATACAGAAAGACTTGCAAAAGGTATCAGCCTTGGCGCAGGTAATGCGATCCTGATCAAATTAAACCAGATCGGTTCCGTATCCGAAACACTGGAAGCAATCAAAATGGCCCACAAAGCAGGCTACACCGCAATTTCTTCTCATCGTTCCGGCGAGACAGCAGATACAACAATCGCAGACCTTGCAGTAGCACTGAACACCTGCCAGATTAAGACCGGAGCTCCAAGCAGATCCGAACGTGTTGCAAAATACAACCAGCTTCTCCGTATCGAAGAAGAACTCGGCGCAAGCGCAGTATATCCGGGAATGAAAGCTTTCAATGTGAAACAGGACTAAACAGAACTATGGCAATCCGCGTAAATAATACATACCATAAATAAAATCAACCTGTAAAATGCAAAATGCATTTCTCATCTTAATCGTTTAGTGAGAAATGCATTTTTGTATATGAGACTTTATTATATTCACTCATCTGTATCAATACTGTCTGTTTCTTTCGAACTCTTCAGATATCCCCTTACAGCAGGCTCAATCGTCTGTTCCATAAGCCGGTGCAGCAGTTCTGTCGTAATATTATGATCTCCCAGAAGCGAATTATACAGGAAGTTTCCTGACAGTTCTTCAGTAATAGAACTCAGTCCTGCCAGAATCATTTTTTTGCCGGGTGTTTCGTTCCATCTGATTTCAATTCCATTATCTTCATGAAAGAAAATGTGCGCCTTTCGTTTCACACATTCTTCGATAAAAGTAACCTCCAGTTTTAACACAGGGATATCGTTTTCATCTCTTGCAAATTCTCCCAGTGTAGCTACAAGGTAATGTTCTCCATGAAGATCAACACATCCATCCGCAGCCTTTCCAAATCCAACAGGAAGTTTATGGATCACCTCACCTTCGGTAAAAGAAACGCAAAAGTTTCCCGCATCATAAGTAAAAGAAATTTCAGAAATACCATCTGTCATATTATTGTGGAATACCTGCACAAACAACGGCGCAATTCCAATATTCTGCTGTTCCATAACATAAGTTCTGCCGCTTACAGCCCGCATAAAACTGTGATGATCAGATGGGCGATCAACGGCTGCTGAAATACGGTAGCTGTATTTTTTATCTGAATGCTTCCTTCTGGAAACTACATTTCTTTTCCATCCCCCGCGCAGAGAAGTACTTCTGTTATTATTTTCTCCATTTTCCAGTTCTCCGCACAACCGTTTCAGAAGACTATAGGAGAGCGGATTCTCAGGTAGAACATCGGCGGGATGATAATTAACAGGGAAATATTTCCGAATGATATTCAGCATGATACAGTCCTGAAACATTTCTTTATTTCCAGCATTTGTGACAAGAACCATATCCATATCCGGATAAATAATAACATTCTGTCCCAACATTCCGTTATATTCAAAGCTTCCCGGGCGCTGTTCCATCCATAGCTGATATCCATATCCATAGGTGTCATTCTGAGTTTTCAGATGTCGTGCCGTAGATATTTCTATCCAATATTCAGACACCAGCTGCTGACCATTCCATTTTCCCCTCTGAAGATACAGCTGGCCAAGTTTTGCCATGTCTTCTGCACAGAGAAACAGTCCCCAGCCGCCTTTTGTAATTCCTTTCGGACAGGTTTCCCAGTAATATTTCGTGATACCAAGAGGACCAAACAGTCTCGGAGTCAGATATTCGGTCAGGGTTTCTCCTGTACGTTTCGTCACGATTGCAGAAAGAACATAAGTATTCAGACTGTTATATTGAAACTCTGTTCCGGGTTTTCCATTGACAGATGCATTCAGAAAACTTCCAAGCCAGTCATTTCCGGACACGATACCTGATTCATTAAAAGTTACGCCGCTTGTCATGGTCAGCAGATTCTCTACTGTGATCACAGGGCGGAAAATCTTTGAAAAGGCATTTATATGATCCGGAAAAATGTCATAAATATTTTCATCGAGTTTTAATTTTTCCTCTTCGATCAACATGCCGATTGCCATACCTGTGATGCTCTTGCACATGGAATGTGTAATATGCCACATTCCTTTAGGGTATGGTGCAAAATTACATTCACAGATTACCTTGCCATGACGCAGTGCCATAAAATGATGCATTTCCGTATCTTTGGAAGCATCTAGTTCCCGAAGAAGGGCAGCAAACAGATCAGAGGAGATTCCTTGACTCTCCGGTGTGGCACGTACAAATGCCTGCTCATAAACTGCATCAAACGGAAAATCCGGTTTCTGTGGGAAATAATCTACCCGTGTACCGCCTGTCTTCCCAAGGATCATATTTAAAACCAGTTCTGCAACCGCAATCTGTTCTTTTGCCATAGAGAATACCTCCTTTTTCGGATTTATTTTGATTATACAGACCTCATACAACAAATGCAAATTATATTTTTACGAGAAAGGATATTACCAGTGGACAGTAGCGCAGGATTCTCTTCCTGCGGGAAGCTCACTTTAGTGACATAATAAAACGGCTGCGGAATGAACCGCAGCCAGTAATAAGTTTCATCTGTTTACCTTTCGTCAAAAGCAACAAAATCTGTATGATGTCCTACATATTTGTAAGCAGGACGAATGATCTTATTTGCATTAATCAGTTCTTCCAGACGGTGAGCACTCCAGCCTGGCATACGCGCAATAGCAAAAATAGGAGTAAATAATTCTTCCGGAATCCCAAGCATGCTGTATACAAATCCACTGTAGAAGTCCACGTTTGCGCAGACATTCTTAAACAGTTTTCTATGTTCCATGATCAGCTTACCTGCAATACCCTCCACACGGTCATAAAGTTTGAATTCCTCGGTCATTCCTTTCTCTTCAGCCAGTGCCTGAGCAAAACGTTTCAGGATTACTTCACGAGGATCGGAGAGAGTATAAACGGCATGTCCCATGCCATAAATCAGCCCGGCATGATCAAATGCTTCCTTATTTAATACCTTCTTGAGATAATCAACAATCTCATCTTCGTTGTCCCAGTGTTCTACATGAGCTTTCAGATCTGCAAACATGTTCTGAACTTTCAGGTTCGCCCCACCATGACGCGGTCCCTTCAGAGATCCGATGGATGCAGCAGTGGAAGAGTAGGTATCTGTACCTGAAGAAGTTACCACGTGAGTTGTGAAAGTGGAGTTATTACCACCACCATGCTCAGCATGCAGGATCAGTGCGATATCCAGAACCTTAGCCTCCAGTTCTGTATATTTACCATCCGGACGAAGCATAAGAAGAATATTCTCTGCAAGGGAAAGTCCTTTCTGTGGATTACGGATGAATAGGGTCTCATCTTTACGAAAATGACGATATGCATGGTAAGAATATACCGCAATCTCAGGAAGCTTTGCAATCAGTTCCAGAGACTGACGAAGTACATTTTCAGGAGAAATATCTTCCGGATTGTCATCATATGTATAGAGAGCCAGAACACAGCGCTGCATAGCATTCATAATGTTGGCATTGGTTCCTTTCATAACAACATCGCGTACAAAACGACCGCCAAGATCTTCCATGTCAGCCATCATATCCAGAAATCTGGAAAGTTCCTCTTTACTTGGAAGCTTACCAAAGATCAGAAGATAAACTGTTTCTTCAAATCCAAAACGTCTGCCATTCAGACCACTGATAATATCCTGTACATTGATTCCCTGATAGTACAGACGTCCATCAGCCGGAATCTGTCTGCCGTTGATCAGATTATAACCATTAACATCAGAAATCTCTGTAAGACCGGTCAGAACACCCTTACCAGCGGAGTCACGAAGACCTCTTTTTACATTATATTCTACATACAGATTTGGATCGATATGATGATTCTTGAGCAGTTCCTGTTCAAAGAATCTCATTTTGTCACGAAGCTGTCCGGAATCTTCCAGACTCATCATTTCATGTTTTTCCATAATATCATTCCTCATTTCCCCGTTATTTATCTACAGCAATACTCGCAAATTCACTTATAGCAATACTCGTAAATAATGCATATTATAGTGAATTTTATTAAAAAACACTGATACAGTGAATTGCAGATGCATCCTTGCGATCAGTGTTTTACTATGGCGAACATTTGTATTTGTACCTATTTAAACATTGTACAGTAAAGTGATGGGAAAGGCAAGATAAAGATTGTATTTTTTTTCATACAATCATATTAAAGTGATAACGCTTTAAAATTATACAGAAGGAAAATTATGAAAAATATAACACAAAATCATGGAACGTGCTATAATAGCCAACAGAAAGCATGATAAAGGGGAAGTGAGAAAAGAAATGTCAGAAAGAAAAATGAAACGAGTTGAGGATTCCTTAACAGAGCAGTCTCATTTATTAATGCCAAAGTGTCTGAATGCCGCAGGTTATCTGTTTGGCGGACAGCTGCTTGCATGGATTGATGAAACAGCAGGTATTGTTGCCAAGCGTCATGCGGAAATGAATGTGGTAACTGTTGCAGTAGACAATATGTATTTCAAAGCCGGAGCCAGAGTGAACGATACCATCGTTCTCATCGGACGGCTTACACATGTGGGACGTTCTTCCATGGAAGTACGTATTGATACTTACTGTGAAGCCCTTGATGGAACCAGAACCATGATCAACCGCGCATATTTTATTATGGTTGGAACAGATGAACATCAGCATCCTGTGGAAGTACCGGGACTTATCATTGAGGGAGTTACTCAGCAGATAGAGAATGAAGCTGCACAGAAACGTGCAAAACTTTGGAAAGTACGCAGACAGGAAGGATTTTAACAAAACAGCCGCAAATGCGGCTGTTTTTGTTTATCAGTAACATTTACTGCAAGGTCCGTATCCCATAGCTTCGGCTTCTGATCTGGATACCTGTCTGGCTGTATCCGGGTTCATTCTTCCACAGTTGGGAATGCTGTGATATTTTTCGCCGGTTGCAGGGATCCATACCATTGTTCCTAGATCTGCATTGTTGGATTCTTCCTGTTCAGGTACCGGATCAGAAGTGGTAGTTTCTTCTTGCCAGGAGTTTCCACCAGTGCCACCTGCAGAAGCATTTACAGAGGAGTCTCCGGAAGAATAATCATTGCATGGCTCCTGTGACCAGGAAATATTTGTTCCATCGGAGACTGCAATGATCGTACCCTGTTTATCTGTTCGGAATACAGGGATTCCCATATCTGATAAACGTCCCATTGTATCTGCTGACGGATGATTATACTGATTATTGATTCCGCAGCTTATGACTGCGTAAGATGGAGAAGTTGCCTCAAGGAAATCCCAGGTAGTTGAACTTGCAGACCCATGATGACCAACAGAAAGAACATCGCAGTCAAGGTTCATACCCGTACTGATCATATCCTGTTCACTGGTTTCCTCTGCATCTCCGGTAAAAATAAAGCTATTTGAACCATTTTCAAGTTTGATTACAAGAGAGTTATCATTACTGTTCTGGCTGATACCATTCGGTGCAAGAACAGTGAAACTTCCGGTGCCAAAATCAAATGTTTCACCTACAGAAGGATACTGTACGATAATTGCATTTGCAGTGGCAGTATTCATAAAATTATTGAATAAATTTGAAGTATGTACATAGTCTGGTCCGAATATATTACTTACAGAGAAATTGTCTATACATGGAACAAGACCGCCGATATGATCTTCATCATAGTGAGAAGCGATCATATAGTCAATGTTTTCCACATTCTGTTCCTGTAAGTAGGAGATGATCAGATCAGCATGGCTCTGATCCCCGCCATCGTACAAAAGATTTTGTCCTCCGGACTGTACTAAGAGGGCATTTCCCTGTCCAACGTCAATAAAATGAACTGCCATCTCACTGTTGCCTTCAGCTTTTACCGTCAGTGCTGATTGCGGAACTAAGGTAAACAGCAGAAGGAACAGAGATAGAATTAGTGATAGTAACCTGTTTTGTTTCTTCATAAAAAGCCTCCTGAATGTTAATAACAGTTTGATTATACCATTTATTGAGAAACAAAAACATAATTTATTTTGCCAGAGGTGTTTTGGGTTTATTGATTATTTACGAGGACTGCTATAGTGTCAACACAAATCATCAGATAAAATTTCTCAAAAGTAAAAAAATGACTTCTTTTTGGAAGAATTCATGTTATACTGTGTTAGTCGAAGCTAACGACAGAAATAAAGAGGTAACTGTCAGCAGCGTTTTCAGCAGTCCTTAAAGAATGGAAGGATGTATTATGCCATTAAACTTAGCTCAATTTAACATCAAATACAAGATCAGTAAAGTCTGCGGTCAGGAAAAACAGCGGCATTATCTGGAATCCCTTGGATTCATTGCCGGCAGTGAAATAGAACTTCTGTCAGAAATCCATGGCTATTATATTGTCATGGTAAAAGGAAGCAAAATTGGAATTGAAAAGAGTATGGCAAAAAGAATCATCTTATATGCAGCTTAAACTTATGATAATGAATGAAAATGAAAGCAGGTTATTAATCAAAATATGGAAAAGAACAAGATTACAATACGTCTTTGTTATATAGAGCTTATAATATTTGCCGGAATCCTTGTAACCATGATTTTCCACTTCAGATGCGGATTTGAAAAATCTTTTTTTGCGCTTATGATTATTGCCGCACTGGTCGGATGCGGAGTTTCCCTTGCACTCAAAGATTATCTCAAGAGTATGATCCAGAGTTCTGCTTTTGATGTTGCAGGGGTTCATAATAAAAAAGCATTAGAAAAACAACTACAGCAGATTCAGGACGAAGACGATACTCTGGACACCGGAATTATGATGTTCGATTTAAACAATCTGAAAATAATTAATGATACCTATGGACATGAAGAGGGAGATGTATTTATCCAGACATTTGCATCTTTTCTCACCCGGATACTTACAGAAAACAGTTACCTTGCGCGATTCGGCGGAGATGAATTTCTGATTATTCAGAGAAATACTACATGGTCGCAGTTAGAGCAGATGAATATCCAGCTCCAGACACTGATTGATGAGCATAATCAGACAGCAGATCATCCGTTAAGTTACGCAGTAGGATATGATATCAGCTGTAAGAATCATTATTATCTGATCATGGATCTTCTTAAGATTGCAGATGAGAAGATGTATCAGGACAAAAAATACAAAAAACAGCAGCTTGCTCAGAAAGAGCAATATCTGACTAGGAGTGGTTTGGCACAGAGTATTTCTTCAGATTCTCTGAAAGAAAAAATATTTACCATACTCACAAATGCTAACGGTGAAAAAGAATATGCATTTATCATGACAGACATTAGCAAATTTCATCTGATCAATGATTACTGGGGATATGAAACAGGAACAAAAATCCTGAATTTTGTACTCAGAAGAATGGAACTTTTTTCGGCTCCTCTGTTTGTAAACAGATATCATTCCGATGTTTTTGTGGCAGTGCTTGACATAACAGGGCGTAAATCATCTGATGTAAAAAAGCAGATTGAAGAGTATAATCGCCAGATCATACAGGAAATCCTCAAAACATTTCAAATTAATTATTTTCATCTGAATACAGGAATTTATTATCTCAAAGATACCAGTATTCCTGCAGAGCAGATCATATCACATACAAACATTGTTCGTGAAAAAGCTAAAACAGAATTATCCGGTGTATGTGAATATACCAATGATATTGCATTAAATGAACAGCACTGTGCGGATACCATCCACTCGTTCAAAAGTGCATTGAAGCAGAAAGAATTTAAGATTTATTTCCAGCCGAAAATGTGTGGCAAAGATCAGACAATCGCAAGTGCAGAAGCATTGGTAAGATGGCAAAGAGAAAATGATACCATGTGGTATCCTGATATGTTTCTCCCAATTTTGGAAGAGACCGGCGAAATCCAGGCACTGGACTATTATGTATATGAAGAAACCTTTGCATGGATGAACCAGCGCCGGAAAGAGGGAAAGAGGGTCATTCCTGTTTCTTTAAATGTATCACCTGTTCATTTTGGAAACATTCACAGTTTTGCAGAAAAAGTAATGGCACTGGTCAAACAATATGAAATAAATCCATACTATGTAATATTTGAGATTACCGAAACTACTTTTATCCATAATATAAAAGCGGTAAATGAAATGATCCGTTTCTTCCATGAACAGAATATCCGGATTTCCATGGACGATTTTGGATCCGGCTATTCTTCTCTGAATGCATTAAAAGATATTCTGTTTGATGAAGTTAAAATAGATAAACGTTTCCTTTCCGATGAGCTCTCTGAAAATGGAAAGATTGTCCTCCAGGAGATTTTCCATCTGTTGAAACGTACAAACAAATCTATCGTGTGTGAAGGTGTGGAAACAAAAGAAATGGTAGACTTCCTCGTAGAAGAGGGGTGTGATGAGCTGCAGGGCTATTATTATTACAAGCCGATGAGTCAGAACGCTTTTGAAAAGCTGCTGGAAAACATAGTTTGAATCATCCGAAAATCAGGCGGATAAAATTATCTATACGGAATCACTGATTTGGTGAAATAATATACTATGTCTTCAAAACAATGTAAAGTAAAATATAAGGACAGTTAAGTACGATACTGTCCTTATATTTTATTCTTCGATATTACTTAATACTCTATCTGCTGGACTTCCTCTCCATTGTCTTCCCATGCATCAGAGTTATCCAGAGAACCATCTGTGCTGTCACCGGAATTGTCATCGCTGGGATAATCAATCTGATCGGAAGAATCATCCCCTGTATCGTCAGACGATGTCTGATCACTGCTTCCATCATCAGAAGATCCATCTCCTGTATCTGTATTATCATTCTCCTGCCCTGTATCATCCAGAGAACTGTCCTGCGTCGTATCAGTATTGTAAGAAGAGTCATCGTAAGAAGTATCATTATAACTGTTGTCATAATCAGAATCATCATAGTTACTTTCCTGAGTGTAAATGGTAAATCCATCCTCTTCAGCCTGAGCCTCTGCCTGTGCCTGAGCCTCAGCAGCAGTTTCCGGAGCTTCCGTAAAGTTTGTAACAGCTTTTGACACTGTATTACCGGTAGGTGCCACAGCAGAAACCGCAAACATCGCGCCACAAAGCAGGATTGCAGTTCCGGCAATCTGAATTTCATCTATATGTCTCATAGTTTATATTCTCCTTGCTTATCTATGTTTGTTTCTTTCTATTTCTATGCATATCCAGATTATTTACAGCAATATTATATACCTTAAGTGGATTTTTTTGTAGAGTAAATTTTAAGTTACTGTTCATCCATCACTATCCTGCGAGGTGTTTTGTCATGAATATGTCAAAATCCCGAGATATACAAGTCAAAATTGAAAAAAAACTGGATTCTGTCTGAAAAATCTGTTATTATAAGAATCGTATGAATATAATTTCAACTATAATACAGTTTATCTAATTATTTTCTTTCCTGTATGATATCAGGGTAAAAAAATCCCCATAAAATTGAAATTATAAATTTAAAAACAGAGGTGTCATTTATGAGCTGGTATAATGAGGCAATTTTCTATCACATCTATCCACTGGGTTTAACCGGTGCGCCGAAGCACAATGACTACAGTGCTCCTGTTTCCCGTCTGAACACATTACTTCCATGGATTGACCACATCAGAGAAATCGGATGTACAGCATTATACATCGGACCTTTATTCGAGAGTGTAGGACATGGCTATGAAACCACAGATTACAAAAAGCTAGATTCCCGTCTCGGAACCAACGAAGACCTTAAAAACTTCGTGGCAGCCTGTCATGAAAAAGAGATCAAAGTTATTTTCGATGGTGTATTCAATCACACAGGCCGTGATTTCTTTGCATTTAAAGATATTCAGCAAAACCGCGAACATTCCAGATATCTCAACTGGTACTGCAATGTGAACTTCGGAGGGAATACGGAATACAATGACGGCTTCTCCTACGAAAACTGGGGTGGATACAACCTTCTGGTAAAATTAAACCAAAGAAACCCGGAAGTACAGAATTACATCTGTGATGTGATCCGTTTCTGGGTATCAGAATTTGATGTAGATGGAATCCGTCTGGATGCGGCAGATGTCCTTGATTTTGATTTCATGCGTGCCCTGCGCCGTACAGCAGCAGAAGTAAAGGAAGATTTCTGGCTTATGGGCGAAGTGATCCATGGCGATTACAGCAGATGGGTAAATGGAGAAACGCTCCACAGTGTAACAAACTATGCCCTGCATAAAGCACTCTACAGCGGACATAACGATCACAACTATTTCGAAATCGCACATACTGTAAAATATCTCCAGAATATGGGAAATCTTGATCTCTACAACTTTGTGGACAACCATGATGTAGAACGTATTTATACCAAGCTTTCAAATAAAGCACATTTTGCACCTGTTCATGTCTTACTCTATACACTTCCGGGTGTACCAAGTATCTATTACGGTTCTGAGTTCGGTATTGAAGGAAAGAAAGAGAAATTCTCCGATGACAGCCTCAGACCGGCTCTGGATATTAAAGACTATGCAGATGCAGTACAGAAGAATCCATGTACAGCCCTGATCGCAGCTCTTGGAAAGATACGACAGCATACACCTGCATTAAGCTACGGAAGCTACGCTGAACTTCAGCTTACCAACCGCCAGTTTGCATTTGCCCGTGACCTTGACGGAATACGTGTGATCGTTACCGTAAATAACGATGATAATGCAGCAGATATGAGCCTTCCGGCAGGAAATTGCGCAGAATATATCGGAACCCTCACGGGCCGTAAAGTACCTGTTCAGGATGGACGTATCAATGTAACAGTAGCCGCAAACAGCGGTGAAATCTGGGTTCCGGCGGGTGAAATGCCAGAATATATATCAGTAAAAACAGAAACTGCAGATATCAAAAAAGTACAGGAAGAAACAGAAGAAACAACTTCCACTCAGACTGAGTCTCCTGCACAGAAAACAATAACCGCAGTAGCAAAAGCAGAAGATATTCAGCCTGAAAAAACTGCCGATACTTCAGCTACATCAGCAGAAAACAGTTTTCCGGAAAATACGGAAGCCGCTGTTGAAAAGGAAAAGACAGTAATTGTAGATCTGAATAAATCTCCGGAAGACATGACTGTAGATGAATTACAGCAGGCAATCCTTGCCAAAATGGCAGGCAATGGTCCTGTCACAGACCAGATGAAGAAAACAGTATATGATAATATCTGGCATGATTCTCTGGTAAACTGGCTCAAGAGCTTCCACTGATCAGATTATTGTCAGTATTTTTCATCTTTTCTTCCAGTAATAAAAGACGAAATTTCTTTATAACAATTTTTTTGCCGTTGACTAAATATTTTTTTGGTGGTAAGATATGGATACAGGTTATTGAACAAGGGTAGCTGTTTGGAATCTTGCAATGTAAAGATTGGTTAAACAGCTGCAGACAATCAATTACACTAAATCGTACGGGAGGAATTCATTCATGAAAACACTTGAAACAAAAAAAGCACCAGCAGCAATCGGACCATATTCTCAGGCAAAAATGACAGGAAACTTCTTATTTGCATCCGGTCAGATTCCGGTAGACCCGGCTACAGGTGAAGTTGCAGGCGATAAAATCGAAACACAGGCAGAGCAGTCCTGCAAGAACGTAGGAGCAATTCTTGAAGAAGCCGGACTTACATTTGACAATGTTATCAAGACTACATGCTTCCTTGCTGATATGGCAGATTTCGCTGCATTCAACGCTGTATACGAGAAATACTTCACAAGCAAACCGGCCCGCTCCTGTGTTGCTGTAAAACAGCTTCCGAAGAACGTACTCTGCGAAGTGGAAGCTATCGCTGTAGCTGAGTAATTCAGCCAAACCACAATATAATAGATATTTCAAAACAATTTCTGAATCTGATTCAGATGGGAAAAACAGCCAGGGAAAAATCTACCTGGCTGTTTTTTGTTTTCAGGCTACCTGCGATTACTGATATTTGCTATAATAGTATAAAAGAATTCCGGCAAAATGAAAGGTAAAAGTTATGAGATCAATATCCATATATGCACTTACGAGAAATCAGAATACAGATTCTCTGTCAAAACTGGAACGTCAGTTATCCGGTCGGGAATATTTCCTCAAAATACGGGAATGGGAACTTCAGAGTATGAAATCACTGGTACGCCAGTTAGAATCGCATATGACTAAAGTCTGTTCCCTGCGCTTTTTCTATTCCTACCAGATTCCAAAACTCGGGAAAGAATTTGATCTTCTCCAGATCAAAGACGACCAGATCATAAATATTGAACTGAAAAGCGGGGCTGTATCTGAGGAGGCAATTCGTAAACAGCTTATGCAGAACCGTTATTACCTTTCCGTTCTCGGACGCTCCATACAGTCTTATACGTATATCAGCAGTCAGAATCGCCTTGTCAGGCTTACCAGCCATGATCATATTGCAGAAGCCGACTGGATAGAGCTGTGCAGATCACTGCAAAAGGAGAGTAGTGATTATCAGGGGAATATTGACGATCTGTTTCAGGCCGAACTATATCTGATTTCCCCAATCACAGAACCGGCTCGTTTCCTGAAAAAAGAATACTTTCTGACTTCCCAGCAGCGGGATATCCAGCGCCAGATTTTAAAGAAACTCCGTATCAGCCGGTTCGGATATTTCTGTTTTACCGGACTTCCAGGAACAGGAAAAACATTGCTTCTCTATGATATCGCCATGAAACTGTCCAGGCGTCAGCATATATGCATGATTCACTGCGGTAATGCCGGAAAAGAATGGAAAATACTGCATAAACGTTTACAGCGTATTGCTTTTCTTTCGGACAATCAGCTGACCGAAAATACAGAGCTGAAACATTACAGTGCAGTTCTGGTAGACGAAGCACATTTGCTTTCTTCAGAAAAACTGCAGATTCTGTTAACGCAATCGGAGGGGGAGTTTCCTGTAATATTTTCCAGTGATTCCGAAGATGCCATATGTCCTGAAGAATTATGGGTAAATACATTAAAACTCATAGAAAACCTGCCGGAAATCCAGATGTTTCACTTAACCAACCGCATCCGTACTAATGCGGAACTTTCCTCATTTATCCAGAATATGATACACCTTACAGACAGAAAAACCTCAAAACCCTATCCGCATGTTTCTGTTGTATATGCAAATAATGAAGAGGAGACTGCTGCCTTACTGGAAGATTATATACATCAGGGTTATGAATATGAGATTACTGCCGTGAGAGACATAAAACGTCTTGTTATCATATTGGACGAACGATATTACTATGATCAGAACAGATATCTGCGTTCAAAACATTTCAAAGAAGGCAGGTCTGATGTCCGTAATTTATTTCACCAGCTGAATCAGGCCAAAGAGGAACTTTCTATAATTGTCAGAGAAAATACATATGTATACGAAACATTACTCACGCTTTTACAGCCTGATACTGTCAGATAAAAACTGCAAACTATCCGACTCTCCCTTGAAATCCCCCACCATTCCGTATATAATAGGAATATTGTGGGGGATTTTCCCTGCTTAACACAATGTTGATACAATAACCTCTGAAAGGAATACTATGAGAACTCTAGCTTTAAGCGATGAAATTTTAATGAAAGTTGACAAGGCTGCCCGTTACATCGGTGGTGAAGTCAACTCTGTAATGAAAGATAAGAATGACGTAGATATCCGCTTTGCCATGTGCTTCCCGGATGTTTATGAAATCGGTATGTCCAATCTGGGCATGATGATCCTCTACAACATGTTCAATGAACGTGAGGATGTCTGGTGTGAGCGTGTCTTTTCTCCGTGGATGGATCTGGATAAAATTATGCGTGAGGAACATATTCCTCTCTTTGCCCTGGAATCCCAGGAGTCTGTAAAGGAGTTTGATTTCCTTGGTATTACCCTTGGATATGAGATGTGCTATACCAATGTGCTTCAGGTACTTGACCTGAGCCATGTTTCACTTCTGGCAAAGGATCGTAAGGAAGATGACCCTATCGTCATCGGTGGCGGTGCATGTGCATATAATCCGGAACCGATCGCAAAATTTTTTGATATGTTTTATATTGGCGAGGGTGAGACTGTCTATGATGCTTTGTTTGATGCATATAAGGCAAACAAGGCAGCAGGCGGCTCCAGAGCAGACTTCCTGTTTGCAGCTTCCCAGATTCCCGGAATTTATGTTCCCTCTTTATACAATGTAACCTACAAAGAAGACGGCACCATTGCTTCCTTTACACCTGCAAAAGAGGGCGTACCTGAGAAAGTCTGTAAACAGCTGATCACCGATGTCACTAAAGACTACCGCGCGATCAAAGCTCCTGTAGTTCCATTTATTAAAGCTACTCAGGATCGTGTTACCCTGGAGATCCAGCGTGGCTGTATCCGCGGATGCCGTTTCTGTCAGGCAGGTATGATCTACCGTCCTACCAGAGAGCGCAATGTGGAGGATTTAAAGGCAAGTGCCAGAGAAATGCTTCAGAATACAGGACATGAGGAGATTTCCTTAAGTTCTCTAAGCTCCAGTGATTATTCTGAGCTGAAGGAACTGGTAAACTTCCTGATCGAAGAATTTCATGGCAATGCTGTCAATATCTCTCTGCCATCCCTGCGTATCGATGCTTTTGCCCTGGATGTTATGAGCAAGGTACAGGATGTAAAGAAGAGCAGCCTTACTTTCGCACCGGAAGCAGGCTCCCAGCGTCTGCGTAATGTTATCAACAAAGGTCTGACAGAAGAGAATATTCTTCATGGTGCAGGTGAAGCATTTAAAGGTGGATGGAATCAGGTAAAGCTTTACTTCATGCTCGGACTTCCAACTGAAACAGAAGATGATATGAAAGGTATTGCTCATCTTGCTCAGAAAATTGCAGAAACTTATTATGAAGAAGTGCCGAAAGAAAAACGTAATGGCAAGGTTCAGGTCAATGTAAGTACCTCTTTCTTTGTACCGAAACCATTTACCCCATTCCAGTGGGCAGGTATGTACAGAGAGGAAGATTTCGTGGAGAAAGCAAAGGTCGTAAAAAGCGAGATCCGCGCACAGTTAAACCAGAGAAGTATCCGCTACAGCTGGCATGAGCCGGATGTAACGATTCTTGAAGGTTTCCTTGCAAGAGGTGACCGCCGTTGTTCAAAAGTTATCCTCAGAGCATATGAAAAAGGTGCGATCTACGATGCATGGTCAGAGAGTTTTGACTATAATATATGGAAAGAATCTTTTGCGGAAACCAACACAGATATTGATTTCTATACTCTCAGAGAACGTTCCACAGATGAGATCCTTCCATGGGATTTCATTGATGCAGGAGTGACCAAGAAGTTCCTGATCCACGAATGGGAACAGGCAAAGAAAGAAACCGTAACACCAAACTGCCGTCAGAAATGTTCCGGCTGTGGTGCTATGCGTTATGGCGGAGGTGTATGTTATGAAGGTAAGAATTAAATTCAGCAAAGAGGGTCCTGTGAAATTTGTGGGACATCTGGATACCATGCGTTATTTCCAGAAGGCTATCCGCAGAGCCAATCTTCCGGTTGCTTTTTCCGGTGGATACAGTCCGCATATGATCATGTCTTTTGCCGCACCATTAGGAGTTGGTACGGAAAGTCTGGGAGAGTACTTCGATCTGGAGCTGGCAGAGACAGTTCCTACTTCAGAGATCACAAGACGTCTGGATGCGGTGATGGTAGAAGGGGTACATGTACTCAGTACCCGTCAGGTTGAGGACGGAAAGGCGGGTAAGGCAATGTCACTGGTGGCAGCAGCCGATTATTATGTAGAATTTCGTCCGGGAAAAGAGCCTGAAATTTCCTGGAAAGATAAAATCAGTGATTTCCTGGCGCAGCCGGAGATCAAAGTAATGAAAAAGACCAAACGAAGCGAAAAGGAAATTGATATTCGCCCGTTTATCTATAAGATGGAACTTCAGGGAGACAAGATCTTTATGATGCTTGCTTCCGCAAGTGCCAATTACACAAAACCGGAACTGGTAACAGATACATTCTTCTCATGGCTTGGCATAGAACTTCCGGAATTTGCTTATTCCATCAAACGTCTGGAAGTATACGCAGATAAAGGAACAGAGGAAGAACATAAATTTGTAACTCTGGAAGCACTGGGTGAAGAAGTTGAGTAAACTGATTATTACCCAAATGAATATCCGGCAGATTCCGTGCTATGTATGTGCGTATGAAGAAGACGGTAAAGTAATGGAACTGCGCTTCGAACCTGTTGGGGAGAAATCTTCTCTTGGAAATATTTATGTTGGACAGATAGAGAATATAGCTGCCAATATCGGTGCTGCATTCGTACAGATTTCTGCCGGGGAAAAATGCTACCTGCAGCTTTCCGATGCTCCAAATGCGATTTATGCTTCTGTAAAAAAAGGTGACCGCCCATTAAAGGCAGGAGATGAAATCCTTGTGCAGATCAGCCGGGAAGCAATGAAGGGAAAACTACCGGCTGTAACCACGAATCTGAATTTTACAGGCAAATATCTGGTTCTTACAACCGGCGATAAGAAATTTGGTCTGTCTTCCAAACTTTCCAATGATGACAGAAGCCGTATCAGTAAGTGGATGGAAGCAGAAGTTAACCGTCCGGATAAAGAGTTTGGTATCATCGTTCGTACAAATGCAGCAGATGCATCAAAAGAAGAAATACTGAAAGAACTGGAATACCTGAAGGGCCTGTATCATAAGGCTGCTGTAGACGGAAGATCCCGTACCTGTTTCAGCTGCGTATATAGAACAGAGCCTTTTTATATCTCTGCAGTCCGCGACGCCAATAGCCGGAACCTGGAAGAGATCATAACAGATATCCCTGAGATATCCCGACAGATTTCTGACTATCTTAACAGTAACAGCCCGGAGGAAAAAGAGAAGCTGCGGTTTTATGATGATAAACTTCTCCCTCTTTACAAACTTTATCGCCTGGAAACTGTCTTAGAAGAAATCCAGCATGAGAAAGTCTGGCTGAACAGTGGTGGATTTCTGGTGATCCAGCAGACAGAAGCCTTCGTATCCATTGATGTAAACAGCGGAAAGTTTACAGGCAAAAAGAAAATGCAGGAAACTTACCGAAAAATCAATTTGGAGGCAGCAAAGGAAATTGCCAGACAGTTACGTCTCAGAAACCTGTCCGGAATTATTCTGATTGATTTTATTAATATGGAAAATCAGGATCATCAGGACGAACTGTTCCATGTCCTGCAGAAATATCTGCGCAAAGATCCGGTAAAGGCAAAAGCAGTGGACATCACTCCACTGCACATCCTGGAACTTACCAGAAAGAAAGTGCGAAAACCTGTGATTGAGGAAATCAGAGAATTATAGTTTGCCATAAAATAATTATGTAAACCAAACAAGCATCTGCAATTCTCATCGATATTTTTCCGTAACTGAATAACTGCTCTGCAGTTTGTATTTTATCACAGATCCTGACGGATACCGGATTGAAATTGTACCTGTAAAATAAAAGAAAAAAATTTAAAGAAATTGAAAAAAACTTATTGACAAATCGAATTTTGTCCGCTATTATAAATGAGATGCCGCACAGAGAGGTACAAGCACCGAAAGGTCACCATATCTGGCGAGTAAAGATTATAGGAGGTGCCACAGATGTACGCAATTATTGCAACAGGTGGTAAACAGTACAAAGTTGC
>ERZ506754.228-NODE-228-length-35092-cov-6.142564_pt1 | contig 35092 bp, 29 predicted proteins | sample MGYA00513043_ERZ506754 | MGnify/ENA metagenome assembly ERZ506754 | reverse complement strand
TGTTAAACGCATCACCTGGAAGCGCGTTGTCGACATGAACGACCGCCAGCTGCGCCACGTTATCGACGGCATTGGCGGCAAGGCTCAGGGCGTGCCGCGCGAGGACGGCTTCGATATCACCGTTGCCTCCGAGGTCATGGCAATCCTGTGCCTGTCTACGAGCATCAACGACCTCAAGGAGCGCCTGGGCGAGATCGTCGTCGGCTACAACTTTGCCGGCGAGCCCGTCCGCGCCCGCGACCTCAAGGCTCAGGGCGCCATGGCGGCCCTGCTTAAGGATGCGCTCAAGCCCAACCTGGTGCAGACGCTCGAGGGTACGCCCGCGTTTGTCCACGGCGGCCCCTTCGCCAACATCGCCCACGGCTGCAACTCCATCATGGCTACGCGCATGGCTATGCGCTTTGGCGATGTCGCCATTACCGAGGCAGGCTTTGGCGCCGATCTGGGTGCCGAGAAGTTCCTCGACATCAAGTGCCGCATGACGGGCGTTCGCCCCAGCGCCGTCGTGATTGTCGCCACCGCCCGCGCGCTTAAGTACAACGGCGGCGTTGCCAAGGCCGACCTTAACGACGAGAACCTCGAGGCCCTCAAGGCCGGCATGCCCAACCTGCTGCGCCACGTCGAGAACATTCAGAATGTCTACGGTCTTCCCTGCGTGGTCGCCATCAATCGCTTCCCGACGGACACCGAGGCCGAACTCGAGCTCATCGAGTCCGAGTGTCAGAAGCTCGGCGTTAACGTTAAGCTGTCCGAGGTTTGGGCCAAGGGCGGCGAGGGCGCGCTCGACCTGGCCGATGAGGTCATGCGCCTGATTGAGCAGCCGAGCGAGCTCAAGTTTGCCTACGAAGACGGTGCCGATGTCGCCGATGCCCTCGAGGCCGTCGCCACCAAGGTCTACCGCGCCGATGGCGTTGACTTTACCCCGGCTGCCAAGCGCCAGCTCGCCGAGCTGCGCGAGAACGGCTTTGGTAACCTGCCGGTGTGCGTCGCCAAGACCCAGTACAGCTTTAGCGATAACGCCAAGGCCCTGGGCGCTCCCGAGAATTTCCGCATCACCGTGCGCGAGCTCAAGGTTTCTGCCGGTGCCCACTTTGTGGTCGCGCTGACCGGCAGCGTTTTGACCATGCCGGGCCTGCCCAAGGTTCCCGCGGCAGAGAACATCGACGTCGATAACGACGGCAACATCACCGGCCTGTTCTAAGCCTGCTGCTTATAGTCGCTTGCCCGCCCCGCCGCGCCTACCAAGGCCCGGCGGGGCTTTTTGATCCCAAGGGGACGGAGGAAAACGGATCACCGCACAGGGTCAACCCCCTAAGTGATCCGTTTTCCTCCGTCCCCTTGGGATCATTAGCCGCGCTGGAGGCCGAAAAGTTTGGCGTTGCGTTCGGCGACCATCATGTTGATATCGGCGATTTCCATCTCGCCGTCAATGTAGGGCTGGTAGGTGCCATATGGATCGCCGGCTCCCAAGCTGCAGCTTCCACAGTTATCGCAACTGCCGTTGCCGCAGCCCGCGAGTGCCAGCTTAATGATCTCCTCGCGTTCGGCGCGCGTTGTGTCTTTGATGAGCTTGCTTTTTGCCATGACGTTTCTCGATTCGCTTGTAACCGTCGGCCGCGCATGTCTTGTAGATACCGACGGCCTTTGCCCATCATAGGCTTTTGCGCGGGTAGAATGCATTGATAACTTGATGCTTACAGGCGACGGAAAGGAAACGTTGCATGGACCAGGACAAGACGACCGTGATGGGCGGATATGGCTCCGCACAGGCTGGCGGCAGCGCCGATGCGACCCGTATAGTGCCGAATCCCGGCAATGCTGCTCCCGATGCGACGCAGGTGTCTGCCGAACCCACACGGGTTATGGGTTATGGCGATGCACCACGGGATCCGTTTGATTATGCACCGCAGGACCCGTATGGCAATGCGGCGCCGGACCCGTATGGCAATGCGGCGACAGATGCTTATAACAACCTGCCGCAAAATCCTATTCCGCAGCCTCAGCAGACGACGTATATGCCGCGCACGGCACAGGCCCAACCTCGATATGAGTCGCGCGATCCGTATGCGCGCCAGCCCTATCGCGAGTATCCCAAATCGATTCCGCAGTATGGTGAGGACGAGGAAGAGACGCCGTCGCGTTCGTCGAGTGTGATCAAGAAGATCCTCATTGTGTTGGCGATTTTCTTTGCCCTCTCGATTGTGTTCGCCATCGTGTCGGGCATGCTCAACAAGCGAGGGAGTTCAACGGCCGATACCACTGCCGAGCAAACCGAGTCCGCCTCGTCTAGCACCGTCGATCTGAGCGATATCCCGGGGCAGTACTGGTCCAACGCCAAGAAGCTCCTCAAGTCGCGCGGCGCCGATCTTTCGAATGCTGTGATTCTGACTGACGACGGCTCGACGCCTGTTGTCGATGCCAACTGGGTTGTTACTTCTGCCTACTATAACGACAACGGTAACCTCGAAATTCAACTCACGCACAAGAACGGCTCGGGCAACTCGCCCGACGGCCAAAGCGGTACCGACAGCTCGAGCTCCAATACGCTGGAGGACTTGAGCAACAAGGCACAGGAGTTGGGAGACAAGGCGCAAGAGCTGGGTGATACGGCTCAGAACCTCGGCGATACTGCTCAGAATCTGGGCGATATGGCTACCAATGCCTGGGACGCGCTGCAAAACGGCATTTCGGGCGCACAGGGAAACTAGCGGTCGAGCGGCTAGGGCCTTAGCGGTGCAAACAAAAACGGGACGCAGGATCGCGTGACCGGGCGCATAGGCGCGTTGGTCGGCGGTCCTGCGTCCCGTTTTGCTGTCGATTACAGCTGCTCTGCCGGACGCTCGGGCGAGCTAAAGCCCGAATCGAACGTGACGACGCATGATGCATCGGGCCGGCGCTCGTGCACGATGCGCGTGACGAGCTCCAGCAGCTCCTCGTCGGATATGTCAAAGCCGTCGGGACGCACCAGGTCAAACGAAACGAACCTGTCGTGCTCGTGCAGGTCGTGGATGGAGAGCGCGGGGTCGATCTGCATGATGCCGCGCTTGACCCAGCCGCGTAGGTCGTCGCCGGTGGTGGCGATGGGGTCGCAGTGTAGCGTGATGTCGATGCCCATCTGCCGTTTGATATCGTGCTCGATGGTGTCCAGGATCTCGTGATGTTCAAACGCGTCGCCCTCGCCGGGCATCTCCACGTGGGCGCTGGCAAACTGGCGGCCGGGGCCGTAGTCGTGCACCATGAGGTCGTGCGTGCCTAGGACCTGCGGATACGACATGATCTTGTCGCGGATTTCTTGGACGAGCTTGGGGTCGGGCGCTTGCCCCAGCAACGGGCTGATGGCGTCGCGCACCAGGCCCAGGCCGCTGATGCAGATGAAGATGCCCACGCCCAGGCCCGCCCAGCCATCGAGGTCAAAGCCGGTCGTCTGCGAAATAAGCGCCGCCACCAAGACCGAGCCAGAGGTAATGACGTCGTTTTTGGAGTCCTGCGCCGTGGCGACGAGCGTCTCCGAGTCGATGCGATCGCCCAGCGTGCGGTTGAACGCGGCCATCCAGAGCTTAACGAGCATGGACAGGACAAGGGCTGCCATGGAGAGCGCCGAATACGCGGTGGGGGAGGGCTTGATGATCTTGGTAACGGACTCGAGCACCAGGTTGATGCCGACGGCACAAACGAGGACGGCGACAAACAGCCCGGCGAGGTATTCGTAGCGGCCGTGGCCATAGGGGTGACCTTCGTCGGCCGGGCGGCTGGCAAGTCGGAACCCGAGCAGGCTCACAATGTTGCTCGACGCATCGGAGAGGTTGTTGAAGGCGTCGGCGATAAGCGAGACGGAGCCGGCGAGCAGACCCGCGATGCCCTTGGCTAGGCACAGGGCAATGTTGAGGCCAATGCAAATGAGGCCTGCGGCAAAGCCCGCGTTGGTGCGACAAGTTGCATCGACCGGCTCGCCCTCGCTGCCGGGAACAAGTTTATGTACCAGCCGATTTACAAATAGCATGGCAATCGTCCTCACAATCATGGTTAAGGGGATAGTGTAGCTCGCATGGACGCACCGTGTACCGATGCTCAGAAAATGCAGCAATGGTCTGCTGGAGCTAACGAGCGGCCCTTCTTGTCCGACCAGGTGCTCCATTTTGGGCCACATGGGTATGGGCATGTGCCTGCCTGCCCGACATACTTAATGTCGACAGCCCCTGTGCAAAGGAGGACGTATCCATGGACGAGATGTTTGCCATTAAATGCCAAAACTGCGGCGGCCCTATGTACTCACACCAGGCTAAACGCAGCTTTGAGTGCGCCTATTGCGGCACGGTCGTTCCGTGGCAGGCCGATGCGGGGGAGCCCAAGAGCGCCCTGGGTATTCGCCATACGCCGCTGACGGTTGTCGATGGGCTGCTTAAGCTCACCCATGTGTCGCAACTCGAGCGCCCGGAGGACCCGGACTGGTATTTCTTTAATTCATACTGGCGCAATCAGTCGGTTCTGGAGCATCTGCTGTGGGAGGACCGCGGCACGGCTCAGGAGTTCCAAGAAGCCACGCACGTGAGCATTCCGTGCCCCTTCTGCGGTGCGTCCTTTGAGGGGTTATCGACCCAGAGCGTGTTTGAGTGCCCGTCCTGCGGTAATAAGATCGGCGTTGCCGACTTGCTCAAGCCCGGTACCTTTAGCAAGCGTCTGACCATGGGCGTTGGTGCGGAGTATGTACCTGAGCAGGGCATTCCCTGTGAAATCTCGCCGCAACAGGCGCGTGCCAACGCGCTGCAGCTGGTGCGCCAGTACCCCGACGCCTTTGCCGGGCATGACGTGGAAGACGCGATCCAAAACGACATGATGCTCTTCTATTTCCCCATGGCGCTGGCGGACCTGCGCATGATGGCGTCCTTCCCGGGCAAGGGCCTGAGCAAGGAGACCCTGGTGTACTACGAGGTGCTCGACTGGGCATATCCCAGGGCCAACTACCTGGATGTTCGCCTTATGGGCATATTGGAGCCGTGGGACTTTGCCAAGGTTGGGCCGTTTGACCCGGCCATGCAGGAAGGCGACTTCCGCGTTGTCTCCGTCGATGCGTCTACCAAGGACCAGGTGGTCATTGATAAGCTGGCGCTCGACATTGCCGGCAACGATGCCGAGGCGGTGCTGGGGCTCAATAAAAAGAGCATCCGCACGTGGGCGCGCAAGGCCCGCAAGCACAAGGACGGCCTGGTGATGGTGCCGGTCTACTTTGTCGATCGCCCGGCGTCGGATAGCCGCGACGGCGAGCAAGTGCGCATCGCCGTGAACGGCCAGACGGGTCGTGCGGCCGCGGTGGTGTTTAGCGACAAGCGCGAAACGCATGTGGTGGCGTCACTCAATCCGAGTCTGCATCTGTCCGGCGAAAGTACCGTGCATGCCGCGCCCATCGAGGTCAAATACGTTAAATCGCCCTTCCTGTACCAGATCGTGCGTAAGGGATGCGGCGAACAGCCGCGCCAGGTGGCAGCGGTTGCCGAGGGTTCCTGCCGAGAGGAGAAGCCCAAGCGCCGCGGTCTGCTGGGTGCGCTATTTGGGAAGTAGGGGAACGGTGCCGGTTAGCCTTATGACGCGATAGCTAGGGGCACGGGGCGGCTCGCAGGGGTGCGAGTCGCCCCGTTTTTGTGCGGCGATAAGGTTCGCAGGCACTCCATTAAACACACATGCTCACAGCGCAAACGTTGAGCAACATTACGTTTGCCGATAGCTATTAAAAAATGTCCGTCCGCGGTAGTAGTCTAATCGTAAGGCGTTTCCCAGCCTCTCGGGTTCTAGGAAGAAGCGGATGGGAGAGTAATGCAAAAGACCATGATGGACTCTATTCCCATAAGCTCACGGGCCCGTGCACTATGGGCAAAAACGGGCGGCGCGGAAGAGCGTAACCTGTGGTCGCCTCTTTATGTTCATATGGCCGATTCTGCGGGTGTTGCGCGCAAGCTTTGGAACGAATGGCTGGCGGAATCTATCAAGCACCAAATCGTGAACGCATTTGGCTGTGACGATTCTGCAACGGCGGCACTCGTTACCTGGCTTGCTGGTATCCACGACATTGGCAAGGCGACGCCAGGCTTCCAGTACAAGGTCTCGGAGCGGGCAGAACTTGTTGAACAAGCGGGGCTTCAGGTTCCGAGCCCCCGCATGATGAACCACCCTCCATCGCACGCCTTCATGAGCGAGGTGATCCTCGAAGATTGGCTCGATGGACGCGGTTGGGACTGCTCGTGGACATTCGGGTGCATTCTGGGGGCGCATCATGGAACCACACCTTCGTCCGATAGCGTGCTCGACGGCATAACGAGCGCATCGCGTAATTTTCCCAACGAGAACTTGGGTGATGACGATTGGCGTGCCGTCCAAGAGGAGCTTCTTGACTGGATGTTTGAGGAGTCGGGGATGGCGAAGTTCGAGAGTGTCTTTAGCTCGTCACCCGTTCCTCAGCCAGAACAAGCACTCGTCTCTGCGCTGGTTATCGTTGCCGATTGGATTGCCTCAAATTCAGATCTGTTCCCTCTTGACTCTTGCATCGGCTCCTACGACGAATTTATCAAGCGCACCGATGCCGCATGGGCTTCGCTGGCGTTGCCCCCGGCGTGGCAGGCGATGCCGGTAAAGGAGGGGGGACAAGAGCTGTTTCATCACCGCTTTACTGGTCTTCCTGAGGATGCGAGCTTGCGTCCAGCGCAGGAGCAGGCGATGCAGGCGGCATCCGACATGGACGGCGCAGGGCTACTCATTATCGAAGCGCCCATGGGCAACGGCAAAACAGAGGCTGCACTGATGTGCTCAGAGATTATGGCTCCGAAAACCGGGGCAGGGGGAATCGCTTATCTTTTGCCGACAATGGCAACTTCCAACGCGATGTTCAAGCGTGTTAAAGATTGGCTCGAGTGCGTTCCCGATTCGCGGGGCCGCAGTACGCAGTCGATGCAACTTTTGCATAGCAAGGCGGCTTTGAACCCGGACTACGACAGCCTGCGAAGTTGGGGACGCACTTGGATGGGGGATGACGCGAAAAAAAGCGTTGAGGAAGATGTGACAGCGCACCAGTGGTTTGGCGGAAGGAAGCGTGGTCTTCTGTCGTCATTTGTTGTGGGCACGGTCGACCAGCTGCTTATGGCGGCGCTTAAGGCGCGCCACGTGCAGCTTAGGCACTTGGGCCTTGCCGGCAAGGTTGTCATAATCGATGAAGTTCATGCCTACGATGCCTACATGAATGTCTATCTTGACCGTGTGCTCACGTGGCTTGGCGCTTACGGCGTGCCGACCATACTGCTTTCGGCAACGCTTCCCGCTGAGCGCCGCAACGAGCTTATCCACGCCTATCGGGGTAGGGATAGAAAATCCACTCGTCGCGCATCAAAGCGGAAAGATATTCCGGAAGCTCCTCGTAAAGCATCGGGGTTGCCGTCGTACCCGCTCGTTACAACGGCAACCCGAAATGGAGCGCTAGACGATAGCATGTACCGAGTATGCGATGACCCTTCGATCGGAACAAACGTTATTGTCGAACGATTAGAAGACGACGATGCTACGCTGGTTGCGCAATTGGGGGACTTATTGTCCGATGGTGGTTGCGCGTGCGTGTTACGAGACACTGTTTCCCGTGCCCAAAGCTCCTACGAGCAGTTGAAGACTGTCTTTGGCGATTCGTGCGTAAAGCTCGTCCATTCGCGCTTTATTGCCGTCGACCGCATGGAAAATGATGTGGAACTGCTGCGACTGCTTGGTCCCGACTCTGCCGACAGGCCCAGTAAGCTCATCGTGGTGGGTACGCAGGTGATCGAGCAATCCCTCGACATTGATTTCGACGTAATGATCACCGATGTAGCCCCTATCGACCTTTTGCTGCAGCGAATGGGGCGCCTACACCGCCATGAACGCGGGGAAAATCAGGGGCAGCGTCCGGAAAAGCTCAGGCAAGCACGTTGTTTTATCACGGGCGTCGAGGACTGGACGACCGCTCCGCCTAAGGTGAATAGGGGTATAGAGAAGGTCTATCACTCTGCGATGCTTTTGCGCAGCTTGCTTTCGTTGAGGGCAAAGAGCACTGATGAGGGGACGGCTATGGTCAATCTGCCTCATGATATTGCGGGCCTTGTCGAGCAGACGTATTCGCGAAGCATTGCAGCGGAAGAGCTGTGTGATGCGGGTGCGGCACCGGAATGGGTCCATGCTTTACGAGATGCGGAAGAAGAACTGGAGAAGACAAAAGAGAACAAGCAGCTCAAGGCAAATGCCTGGCTTCTGAGCAAGCCGCAGAAGGGGACGCAAAGTCTTATTGGCTGGCTGAATGAAACCTTCTCGCTTACAGACGAGACAAAAGCACGCGCTGCCGTTCGCGATTCTTGTGACACGGTTGAGGTTATTGCGGTCCAAGCAAGCAGCGACGGTTTCACGCTGCTTCCCTGGGTCACCGACATAAAGGGGGGCCGTCCATGTCAGGGCTATTTGGGGGATGGAAGTGAAGCGCCTGACGTTGAGGTTGCCCGCCTTGCGGCGAGTTGCACCGTGAGTCTGCCGTTCTGGCTATCGTCTGAGCAGGTAATTGATGTCCTGGAGACCAAATCTCAGGCGCTCAGATGGCAAGAGTCAAGATGGCTTCAAGGCCAACTGGTCTTGGCATTTGATTCAAACCTAGATACGGTGATAGAAACGAAAGATGCTATCTATCGCATGCATTATTCGCGTAAGGCTGGGCTTGAACTTGTTGAAACAGTGAGGAAGAAAGGAGATGCGCAATGAGCCAGAATGTGAGTTTTAACCTCGTGGACGAACCATGGATCTGCGTTCGCGATTTGGACGGGACGACGCGCGAGGTGTCACTGCTCGAGCTATTTGAGCAAGCGTCAAGCATCAAGTGCTTGGCTAACGATCTACCCACACAGGATTTTGCGATTCTGCGCGTTTTGCTGGCGGTGCTGCAAAGGGCAATTTCTCCGGCGCTCGACGATGACGACGTTCCAGCGGAGGTTTGGGGGCGCCTATGGCGTGCGCACGAACTGCCCATCGACCAGATTCACGAATACCTCGACGAGTGGCGCCATCGTTTCGATTTGTTTGACGAGGAACAGCCTTTTATGCAGGTCGCTGGTCTGCATACGGCAAAGAACGAGTTCTCTGAAATAAGAAAGGTGATCGCTGACATACCGGATGGGGATACGCTCTTTTCGCTTCGATCAGGTGAGGGGGCGGATCGTCTGACTTTCTCGGAATCCGCGCGCTGGCTTATTCACGTTCACGCTTTCGATACTGCTGGAATTAAAAGCGGAACGGTTGGCGATACGCGCGTTAAGAAAGGGAAGAGCTATCCAATTGGTACCGGATGGTCGGGCTGTTTAGGAGGGTTGTGCTTTGAGGGCCCTTCGCTTAAAGAAACCCTCTTGCTTAATACTATTCTCTGCGGCGATGAGATAAATGAGCTGTTTTCGGACAATGATTTGCCTTGTTGGGAGAAGACGACAACACCCGCTGGAGTTGATGACCTTACTCCGACTGGTAGGCTTGATCTTTACACGTGGCAAGCTCGAAGAGTTCGTTTGATTCCTGAGAGCGGCTACGTGGTTGCCGTGGTTTTGACGAACGGCGACAAGCTGGCGCAGATTAACCGTCAGGGCTATGAACCCATGACGGCATGGAGACGTAGTCCGAACCAGGAAAGACAGTTGAAATTGCCTCTCGTTTACCTGCCCAAGATGCATCAGCCCAGAAGAGCCCTCTGGCGAGGTCTCGATTCCGTGTTTGGCGTAAGTTCGCCAGAAGCGGACTCAACCGTTCTTGGGTCCGGGCTGAAAGGTTGGGTCTCTTATCTTGCGAGCAGAGATGCGAGATGTCAGCTCGATAATGCGCTTATTCAAGTCCACGCGATTGGAATGGAGTATGGTACACAAAGCTCAGTCGTCTCCAATGTCATCAATGACACGGTTGAGTTGAGTGCATTTCTCCTGTCAAGCGAAGGGAAAGACCTGGCTGCTCTTGCCAAAAGCCTTGCTTCTTCAACGTCGGACGCGGTTTTTGCCTTGGGTACCCTTGCCGCAAACCTCTGTGTAGCGTCTGGCGGAAATGGGGCAGATGAGCTCAAGGGCGCGAAAGAGAAAGCGGAGACGCGTACTTTCTTTGAGATTGATATGCCGTTTCGCCAGTGGCTCGCCGGTCTTAACGAAAGCAGCAACGCGGTGGCCGAGCGGATGCGGTGGCACTGCACGGCCCGCGCGATTATCGAAGCAAACGCCAGGGCCCTTCTTCGCGAGGCTGGTCCAGAGGCAATCGTTGGAGCTCCTATGAAAGCAGGCAAGATAAACGGGTGGATGACGGCATCGCGAGCCAAGGCGATGCTCAACACTGCCCTAAAAAAGTATCTGCCGCTTGAAGAAGACGAACCAAGAGATAAGGAGGTTTAGATATGACGGATAACAGCGCGCAAAAGCCAGAGCAGCTTATGCTCGCGTTCGTGCACGGGCGCATATGCTCTATCCAAAACGACTATCTGTCTGCCAGCGGAAAACCACGAGGAGCACGAAAGCTGGCAACATTGCGCCATGCGCTTCTTATGCCCATAGGCTCAAACGCAGATGCATGGCCGCTTGAGTTCGAGGGCCTGCCTGCTGAGCTTGTGGGGAGAGGTATCGAACCATCGTGGGCCGAGACGGCGGTTCATGCCGCGCTCACGCTCTATGCGGTTCATCAACAGGGCAAAACCAAGCCAATGTATGTGCCTGGCGATGAGCATTCGTTTGGTGCAGCCCTGCGACGGCTCGTGTGGAGTGATAAGGGACGTTACTCGAATCTCGAAGAGGGCGAAATGCCTCGAAGGTTTAGGGCCTTTATAACGGCCGATTCCATGGAAGAGGCACTTCACCATGCAAGGCAGCTTATACAGCAGCTGCGAGTTGCCGAGATTCCCGTTGATTACGCCCGTTTTGCAGCACAGCTATACAAACTGCAAAGTCCCTATACAGCAGATAAGGTGCGCCTTGCATGGGGACGTGAATATAGTCGAATACCAAAGGCCGAGTCCGGCATCGATGCCAGCCCTTCGGAAGAATAGTTGATGAGGGAAATCACCAAGAAAGGACCTGTCATGAAAAAGCCCCAGTTCATCGATATCCATATCCTTCAGACCGTCCCCCCGAGCAACATCAATCGAGATGACACGGGTAGTCCAAAAACGGCATATTTCGGCGGAGTCAAGCGCTCAAGGGTTTCAAGCCAAGCGTGGAAGAAGGCCACGCGCGATAGTTTCTCCGATCTGTTGGATGAGTTCGGTCTTGGTTGGCGTACGAAGCGCGCAGCAAGCTTGATCGCGGAAGCCGTGACCGCTATTTTGCCGGACATTGAAGACGGTCAGGCCGAAGTTGCTGCCGAGAAGGCTTTGGCGGCAACGGGCGTCAAAGTCAAAGGTGGCGAAACGGGCTACTTGCTGTTTCTTTCTTCAGGGCAGATCAAGGCCCTAGCATCGTTGGCGGCGCAGGCTTTTGAAGCGGGCACGGCTGTTGACAAGAAGCTCGCTAAGGAAATTCTTGACATCAAGAAGAAGCCGACGCTTAACAGCATCGATGTGGCTATGTTCGGGCGTATGGTGGCGGATGCACCTGATTTGAACGTCGATGCCTCTGTTCAAGTCGCCCATGCCATTGGCATCGGGAAGATGAACCCAGAGTTCGATTACTTCACTGCTCTTGATGATTGCTCGCCCGAAGATAATGCGGGCGCAGCAATGATTGAGACAACAGAGTTCACGTCATCGACGATGTATCGGTATGCAACTATTGATGTGCTGCATCTGTGTGAAAATCTCGGTTCAGCTGCGGTTGCTTGCCGCGGCATTGAGGCGTTTTTGAAGGCGTTCATTACCTCCATGCCCACGGGAAAGCAGAATTCGTTTGCAAATCGCACGCTCCCCGGAGCGGTTGTTCTTCAGCTGAGGGGTACGCAACCGGTGAGCTTGGTGAATGCTTTTGAAAAACCTGTTGAGGCATCGCACGGGAAAAGTCAGATTGAAATTGGCTGTGAGCGTTTGGCCAAGCAGGAAGAGGCGATTGACAAGGCGTTTGGAACGACCCCGCAAAAGACGTTCGTTATAACCGCATCTCCGGATGCGCAGTCTCTTCCCGGTGCCATGGGCGTCGAAGGGGCATGTGGCCTTGACGCCGCAATTGCGCAAATCTCGCAAGCGTGCGCTGCTTATCTGGCCGAAAATGGCTACCAAACCGAAGAGGTGGACTAGCTATGGCGGTCCTGCTGCTCAAATTGGCGGGTCCGCTACAATCGTGGGGGTCGTCGAGTAGGTTCACCGAGCGCGGGACAGAGCACGAGCCGACGAAGAGCGGCGTTGTGGGCCTGCTTGCCGCAGCTTTGGGTCGTTACCGCACAGATCCCGTTGATGACCTTGCGGCACTACGCTTTGGCGTGCGTATCGATCAGCCAGGAACGTTTCTAAGTGACTTTCAAACCGAACACAAGCGAAAGTGGGACTCGCAGGGCGCTCGATGGGTGTCGGGCGATGCCCTGCCTTTAACTCGTCGGCATTATCTGGCCGATGCTGTGTTTGTTGCGGCCCTTGAGGGCGATTTGAGGCTCTTGCAAAGGTGCGCCGAGGCGCTTGACGCTCCGGCGTTTCCCCTGTTTCTAGGTCGCCGTTCCTGTCCACCCGCATGCAGAGTGCATATTGGGCTGTTTGAGGATGTGACGTTGCTCGAAGCCCTGCGCAACCATCCCTGGGAAGCAAGCGAGAGACATCAGGGCAACTGGAAGTTCCGCGACAAGGAAAGCGTTGACCTGGAGATTCTCTACGATAAACAGGGTTCTGACGAAGGCGAGGGCTACGATGTTCCGCTGCGTGACGTGCCCATCAGCTTTTCGCAGGAGCAACGCCAATACAGCTTTCGTACTGTTGCCCATACAACAGCAACGGTTAGGAACCCGAAATATGCTGGCGCGCAGGCCGACCATGACCCTTGGTCTGCTCTAGGAAAGGAGGTATAGCCGATGTTCTTTACCCAGTTTCCCATCAATATGACGCGGAGGGAGTCGCGTGCGATGCTCGCCTCGCCCTATCGCATGCATGCGGCGATTGCTGGCAGCTTTCCCCCTTCGCAGGCGAGCGGGGACGGCCGCGTGCTTTGGCGCGTGGATAGAATGCCTGGTGGGGGTTCTCGCCTTTATATCGTGAGTCCCGGCAAGCCGAGCCTGGTAGGGCTTGATGAACAAATCGGGTGGCCCGACTGCGAACCGCAGTGGGGCACGCGCGGATACGATCCGTTTTTGGGGCGCATCTCGAACGGACAGACATATTCGTTTCGCTTGGTAGCGAATCCGTCGCTCAACAGAAGCACGCGTGGCGGCAGAAGTGACCTGCTAAACAGCGAGGGCGAACCTAAGAGAAATAGAATTGGCCACCTGACCATTCTGGAGCAAACTGCCTGGCTCGTTGGAGCTCAAGCATATAAGGGCACCGACAAGGAAGTGCCAAGCATTTTTGCGCCCGAGCGGGGATCACGTGCCCAAAGGAATGGTTTCGAGGTTTTGAGCGACGATGAGGGCTGCCCGAGCTTGATTGTTAGTAATTCCAACAGAATCTCGTTTACCAAGGGTGTCCAAGGAAACAAAGTCACCTTTGCGCGCGCCCAGTACGATGGTGTGTTGCGTGTGACCGATGCTGACGCTTTGCGCCATGCGCTTGCATATGGCATCGGGCATGCCAAAGGATTCGGATGCGGCCTTCTCACGCTGGTTCCACTGGATAGGTGAGCGGCATGGGCGATAATCCTGGCATGATCAAGCCTGATTTGCGCGCACTGCCCACGATAAAGGAGCGAATGACGTTTCTTTATGTCGAGCGATGTCTTGTGAGCAGGCAAGATAGCGCAGTGAGCATAACCGATGCGCGCGGAACGGCGTATGTTCCCGCGGCTTCTCTTGGGGTGCTTATGCTGGGACCCGGGACCAATATCTCTCATCGCGCGGTTGAGCTGCTCGGCGATTCGGGGACAAGCGTGATTTGGGTGGGCGAGCACGGCGTTCGCTACTATGCGCACGGCCGCCCGCTCACCCATTCTTCTCGACTGGTTGTTGCGCAGGCTGAGCTTGTGTCGAACACTCGAAGGCGTCTTGCCGTGGCGCGAGCGATGTACGGCATGCGCTTTCCCGGCGAGGACGTATCGGGCTACACGATGCAGCAGCTTCGTGGCCGCGAGGGAGCCCGGATTCGAACGCTCTACCGGCGGCTATCGAAGCAATATGACGTTCCGTGGGCGGGGAGGGAATACAACCCTGACGATTTTCTCGATGCAAGTCCAATCAATCAGGCATTGTCGGCTGCCCATGTATGCCTTTACGGAGTTGTTCACAGCGTGATTGTGGCACTCGGGTGCTCTCCGGCATTGGGATTCGTCCATGTTGGCCATGAGCGCTCGTTTGTGTATGACATTGCCGATTTGTATAAAGCTGAGGTGACGATCCCCATCGCTTTCGAAGTGGCCTCCGATCCCCCAGAGGATATCGGGGCGGAAACACGTCGGCGCACTCGTGATGCGTTTCTTGACGGGAAGATAATGGAGCGCTGCGCTCGCGATATCAGGGGTCTGCTGCTGGGCGACTTCGAGGCAGAGGACGAGCCTGATATCGATACGATGTTCCTCTGGGATGAGAGTCGCCCTGCCGTTGCTTTTGGAGTGTCCTATGGCAAGGAAAACGACATCCAGGTGGATGCCACCGAAGAGAATAACGGAGTGCTTGTGGAAGGATAACGGGTGATTGTTGTTGTTTTGGAAAAATGCCCCCTTGCACTTCGCGGCGACCTAACGAAATGGTTGCAGGAGATTAGCCTAGGCGTGTATGTCGGCAGGGTGAGCGCGCGTGTAAGGGACGAGCTTTGGAGCCGTATTTGCAAAGAATGCAAAACAGGGCGTGCCACGATGGTTTTTTCTGCACGCAACGAGCAACACCTCAACTATCGAGTGCACAACACCGCGTGGGAACCTATCGATTTTGATGGCATCAAGCTGATGATGCGGCCTTCGCCTTCGCGCATGAAGGCCCTTGGCACGAAGAGAGTGGGCTGGAGCTACGCGGCGATGCGATCGAAGACACGTCGCGGGAGCGTGGCAGCCGAAACGGACGAGCCGCGCGAATACGTTGTACTTGATGTTGAGACCACGGGGCTGGACCCAGACAAAGATGCGATTATCGAGATTGCCGCCATCAAAGTTGAGCAGGGTGTTGAGGCGGACAGGTTCCATGAGCTTATTCGATACGAGAAAGGCATCCCAAAGAAGATAGTCGAGCTAACAGGCATTACCGATGAGATGCTTGCCGAAAAGGGGATCGAGCTTGAGCGAGCGGTGAGCAGCCTGCTTTCCTTTGTCGGGAGCCGCATAGTGGTTGCGCATAACGCTTCGTTCGATACCGGCTTCGTGCAGGCAGCGTGCGAAGAATGCGACCTAGACGATTTTGACAATGAGTGCATCGACACCATTACACTGGCAAAGAAGAAGATGCCCGATGCGCCGAACTATCGCTTGAAGACCCTGCTCGGCCTTTTGAACCTTGACAATCAAATACCTCATCGTGCCGAGCCTGATTGCGAGGCGACCTTGAGCTTGTTTAGAAAACTGATTAAAATGGGGCCCAAATCAAAGGGATAGGGTGTTTTTAGCTGGGATTTTTAAGTCTGCTCCCCGCACGCGCGGGGATGATCCCGCCTCGAATGCGGCCTGTTCTTCGGATGGCACCTGCTCCCCGCACGCGCGGGGATGATCCCGAGACGTATGACGGGGAGAATTTCTGGACGATCTGCTCCCCGCACGCGCGGGGATGATCCCTTCACGTATTTCGCCGATTCAAGCAGCTCGACCTGCTCCCCGCACGCGCGGGGATGATCCCGAGCGCGTGGACTCCCGCGCGCAGGAGGGCGCCTGCTCCCCGCACGCGCGGGGATGATCCCGAGACGAAGTCGCCGAGATTGCAGACGTCCGGCTGCTCCCCGCACGCGCGGGGATGATCCCGAGAAGCACCACACGGCGGTATGCGTGTCGCCCTGCTCCCCGCACGCGCGGGGATGATCCTACAGGCTGGAGCGGACGGCCTTCATCGGATGCCTGCTCCCCGCACGCGCGGGGATGATCCCTTGAGCGACAGCTCGCCGCCCTCGCGCAGCAGCTGCTCCCCGCACGCGCGGGGATGATCCCGGTCTTCTGGGTCTACTTTGGCGATGGCATATCTGCTCCCCGCACGCGCGGGGATGATCCCTTTAGGGTTGACCATGAAAGACGGATAGTCTCCTGCTCCCCGCACGCGCGGGGATGATCCCTAGGCACAACACACACAACACGGAACAACACGCTGCTCCCCGCACGCGCGGGGATGATCCCGCTTGCGCGTTGATTTTTCCATGGAAAAGGGGCTGCTCCCCGCACGCGCGGGGATGATCCCGATGGTCTTTGTAAGCTCGCTGCATAGCTTTACTGCTCCCCGCACGCGCGGGGATGATCCCTCGTGCGAGTGGCAGAAGTGGAGGGCTGATACCTGCTCCCCGCACGCGCGGGGATGATCCCAGCGCATCGTATGCGATGAACGGTAATCACCTCTGCTCCCCGCACGCGCGGGGATGATCCCTAGATAGCGAAGCGCGGGAAGAGAAGCGACCCCTGCTCCCCGCACGCGCGGGGATGATCCCGACAGAGTATCCCGTGCCGCTCGATATCGTGGCTGCTCCCCGCACGCGCGGGGATGATCCCCTGGATACCAACTACGAGACGGGCAAGGTCAGCTGCTCCCCGCACGCGCGGGGATGATCCCGACCAGCAATCCGCGAACACGACGGCGCAAAACTGCTCCCCGCACGCGCGGGGATGATCCCGAAAAAAGAAAGGGCGGATATTTTTCCGCCCACTGCTCCCCGCACGCGCGGGGATGATCCCGTTTGGGGTTTTTTGGGTACCCGTAGATTGGCCTGCTCCCCGCACGCGCGGGGATGATCCCATGCGCTGCGCTAACAAAAACCATCGTAACCACTGCTCCCCGCACGCGCGGGGATGATCCCTACAATCGTTAACGTTCACGTTTTTAATGCACCTGCTCCCCGCACGCGCGGGGATGATCCCGTCGGTATCCCGGGCGGGTCGAACATCCGAGGCTGCTCCCCGCACGCGCGGGGATGATCCCATTCGTTGCCCCTTTCTGGGTGCCGTCGGCGGCTGCTCCCCGCACGCGCGGGGATGATCCCCGGCGGGATGGCCGTTGTCCAAGGTGTAATTGCTGCTCCCCGCACGCGCGGGGATGATCCCAAGGCTGGTCGACTGCCGTTCAAGACGGTCGGCTGCTCCCCGCACGCGCGGGGATGATCCCAACTTGCACACCCCGCCGACAAAGCTCAATCACTGCTCCCCGCACGCGCGGGGATGATCCCGGACTCGTCACACTTCTTTCCGTCAAAGCGGACTGCTCCCCGCACGCGCGGGGATGATCCCCCTCGCCCTTGGTGTAGTCGACGGTCACGGGACTGCTCCCCGCACGCGCGGGGATGATCCCAGGTCTGTGCCCTCACGGGAGCAGGGCAGGAGCTGCTCCCCGCACGCGCGGGGATGATCCCGCCATCGTCTCGACCGTCCTCATCGCGGGGCTCTGCTCCCCGCACGCGCGGGGATGATCCCATGGACATTCTTCGAAGTGCCGACGGGCTTCCCTGCTCCCCGCACGCGCGGGGATGATCCCAGCGAGGTGGCCGCGCGCATCTGGTAAGGCAGCTGCTCCCCGCACGCGCGGGGATGATCCCCCTCGCGGCACGCGCGACAGATGTATTGGGCGCTGCTCCCCGCACGCGCGGGGATGATCCCTTGAACAATTCTAAGACGTGGAGCACCGTCGACTGCTCCCCGCACGCGCGGGGATGATCCCAAGAAGTACGTATCATGGATTATCTTATGAAGCTGCTCCCCGCACACGCGGGGATGATCCCGAATATGCCGACGGCTCCGGTTTCGTAGGCTACTGCTCCCCGCACACGCGGGGATGATCCCGCCGTGGTCAGGATATTCGACTTCGGCCTCAGCTGCTCCCCGCACACGCGGGGATGATCCCATCGTCGGGAAATTCTCCTGAAGCCACGTAACCTGCTCCCCGCACACGCGGGGATGATCCCGGATTCGGTTTTATCGTCTCCGGTGCCATGGCCTGCTCCCCGCACACGCGGGGATGATCCCCTGTTGGTGCCGCGCTCGCAGCGGTCGAGCTGCTGCTCCCCGCACACGCGGGGATGATCCCGCTGACCACGGACCCCCTGTCGCACATGCTGACTGCTCCCCGCACACGCGGGGATGATCCCTATATATACTATTAGGCAAGGAAAGAGAAAGCCTGCTCCCCGCACACGCGGGGATGACCCCAGGTATGGGACATGCAAGATACCAATAGTCGGCTGCTCCCCGCACACGCGGGGATGATCCCAAGGCCCTCATCATCGAGGGTCAGATTCAGCACTGCTCCCCGCACACGCGGGGATGATCCCTGCTTGAGCTTAGAGCGCTGCTCGTTGATTTTCTGCTCCCCGCACACGCGGGGATGATCCCTGCGGCGTCGTCATCCAAGGGTTGGGCTTCCACTGCTCCCCGCACACGCGGGGATGATCCCGTTCCAGCAGATGGCCGACGAGCTTGGCATCACTGCTCCCCGCACGCGCGGGGATGATCCCCCCTGCTCCGCAGCAGGCTCTACGACATTCACGCTGCTCCCCGCACACGCGGGGATGATCCCACGCCCAAGACTCCAAAACAAGGCTCGAAGAGCTGCTCCCCGCACACGCGGGGATGATCCCTGGTTTCCGGCGTTGACCTTGGACTTGATAAGCTGCTCCTCGCACACGCGGGGATGATCCCGTATCCGTCCTCGTTGATTACGGCTCTTATACCTGCTCCCCGCACACGCGGGGATGATCCCCACCCGGACGGCACGGCACAGACCGCGGCACACTGCTCCCCGCATACGCGGGGATGATCCCTCGCCCTTCGTGACGATTCTGCAGCAGACAAGCTGCTCCCCGCACGCGCGGGGATGATCCCGGAAAAGATTGACGATACGTTTACCAAGATTGCTGCTCCCCGCACACGCGGGGATGATTCCAAGTACAACCTGTCCGTCTCCACCTGGGTCGACTGTTCCCCGCGGGGGGGGGTGATTCCAAGCGCTGCCACACGGCCGTGTGCATCTCGCCCTGTTCCCCGCACATGCGGGGATGATCTCGCGTGGCCAGCGGTGAGCTCGTCCCGCTTGGCGCTCTCCGCGGGGTCGACGGCGACCACTGCGGGTTTTTCGAGGGGCATCCGCCGCCTCCTGTTGGCATAAAAAGCCGCCCCGAAGGACGGCTTGCGCGGCGGTAGGATTTGCACCTACGTCTCCTCGATCAAGGGCACTCCTCGTACTGTGCTACTTTCCGCGATTTCTATTTTCCCTTACGCTGGCAACCTTATCAAGTTTTGGATCAGTGTCGATCTAGCTGGTAATTTAGCCGATGCATACAAGCGGTTTAATCGCGGCGGGCTTTGGATCAGTGTCAATCTAACCGGTAATTAAACTGAATGTAGGTCCAAAGAGAGCCGGGAGCGATACGATGGGTTTAGCGAATACATAATCGATTCCGTTGACCTGGTCAATGCTCAGCTTGAGCGTAGCGGGAAGCGCTTCTTCTTCGATACGGCCGATGTTGATCAGACGATTATCCGAGGCAAGCACTGTTGGGATATGTTTGGCTGGGCAGTCCCGAATGAGCTTGTGCATGAGTTCAAGCCCGCATGGATTGACGACGATGGCGTAGAGCTCGAAAAATACGACTACGTCTGCGCGAGCTGGGAGGACCTCGGCGTCAACCGTTGGGTTTGCTCCTTAGGGCGAGCGGGCCGTGCAGGAGTTTTCAATGTCGCGGCAGGATATTGTTGCGAATGAGGAATTGTTGGGTGCTACGGTATAGCAAACTCATCGGTGACCTATCTGTGAGATGGTCCGTATCTTGAGGCAACTTATTACTCTTGTTAGCGCCTGCGTGTGTATCCCCGAGATGCGCGCCTGCCGTTTAGTTCGTCCCAATGTGCTAGGCTGAGACCGAGCCGGAGGAGCCAAGATTTTCAAGTCTACATCTAACCCTCCGGCTTTTTTATCCCGATGTTGGTAGATGTAAATAAACAGTGGAACGGCTGTAAAAGAGCCTTCCCGCTGGGTAAAATCAGGTTGTGCCGCGGAACCCGCTCCTCAGCTAGTCACACTTCGGAAGCGCGGGCAACGCAGGTATTATCGTCTAAAGGGCCGGCTGCAACCGGCCCTTTTCATGACTCCCTTCGCTATCCGTTACTGCTTATATTCCCGCCAGATCGCGTAGAGGTTCCGGGCAATGCCGTGGGAGACATCCTGCCCATCCCATGGTTTGGAACAGTGTCGGTCTAACGGGCAATCAAACCTCTAGCGCTCTTTGAATTGAGCAAGCATCTGCCCGAAGAAGCTTAGTTCGGATGGCTCATAAATGATCGAACCACCATCTCCGGTCCTGTAGACCCCGCAGGGGAGGTAACGCCCGTCGGGGAGGACGTAAAGGTTTTCTTCCTCCCTCAGTTCCGTTGGGAGTATCGGGGTCTCGTTTCCGTCCATTTCGAACTCATCGATATTCGCGATCTTCCTCTCCATGGTGCCTCCGGCCTTATTTCTTGTATGGCGCCCTAAAACAGGCAGCTCTCAATCAGATCCTTCCCTCGTAGAGCATCGATCCATTCCTGCGGAATTGCGTCGATACCGTATGCCGTGCCTGCGAGGGCGCCGGCGACGGCTGCGGTGGTGTCGGTGTCGTCGCCTAGGTTGACGGCGGCAAGCACGCAATCTTCGTAGCTGTTAGTGTTGACGAAGGACCAGATGGCTGCCTTAAGGGTGTCACGTACGAAGCCGCCTGACCTAATCTCCTGTTCAGGTACGCCTTTCAGCTGCAGCGCCCACGAGGGGAGCGCGTCGTTCATCACGCCCCTCATCAGCTCGACAAATATGACGCATGCATCGGTCGACGTTCTGTGGGCGTGCGTTATCGCGGAGACCTCGCAGATCTCGTCGTCAGTCGCGTCGACAAACGCCAGGGGCGCGATGCGCATGAGTGAACCGTTGCCGTTGTCGCGTTCGCCGGAGCCGCCTTTGCCGGTGTGCAGGGCGCGGGCGGTCGTGCCGCCATAATCGAAAACGCCGTCGATTGTATACTCGTCACGGGCAATCCAGCCGACGAACTTGTCGCGCATGTCCGCGGTGTCGATGTGCCCGAGCTCCCTAATCGAGTCACAGGTAGCAAGCGTCATGGACGTGTCGTCGCTCCAGGTGCCGTCGGGCTGCCCATGCGTGCCGTAGCCGATCATGTCCGTGCATTTGAACGTGCCGCGGGGCCTAAACTCGTAAGGAACGCCCAGCGCGTCACCGACGGCAAGCCCATAGATGCAGTCGCGCAGTGTCGTTTTCGGTCTGTCTGTCATGGAGCGCTCCTCTTATGTCGGGGGATATGAAACGCCGTCGGGGGTATCGGTCGCAACGTGCTGCTACCCTTGCGCTTCGCCATTAGTCGCTTCGTTGATGGCGCGGTACTCGGCACTCAGCTCGCGCGCCAGCTCTTCCTTGCTTGGAAGATACGGCAAGTATTTGGCGGCAAACACTTGGTCGTTGTCTTCGGGCAGCGTGTACTCGACAATCGAGTCGCTTTTGTCCGCGCAGAGCACGATGCCTATAGGCGGATTGTCGCCTTCGTTCATGAGCTCGCGCGTGTAGTAGTTCACGTACATTTGCATCTGGCCCAGGTCCTGATGCGTAAGGTCATCGGTCTTAAGGTCGATGAGCACGAAGCAGCGCATCAGATAGTTGTAAAACACAAGGTCAATATAGAAATGGCGCCCATCAAAGGTGATGCGCTTTTGGCGCGCCTCGAAAGCGAAACCACGGCCAAGCTCCAGCAGGAACTTCTGAAGATGCGTGATGAGCGCCTGCTCTAGATCGCTCTCGCGAAACGCAGTATCGTCCGAGAAACCTAAAAACTCCAGTACATATGGGTCACGGATGATATCCTCGGGGCGACGAGCCGGGGCGCTCTTTTGGATTTCCTGGGTGACGGCCTCCTTGTCCTTGCTGGCAAGCAGGCGCTCGCGGAACATGGTGTTGATCTGGCGTTCGAGCTGACGCGTGCTCCAGCGAGAATCGGCGCATTCGTTCATGTACCATGTTCGAGCATCAGGGTCGGTTATACGCGATAACCTGCGGTAATGTGTCCAATTCAATTCGGAACGCAGCGCGTTCCGAATTGGGAACGCAAGATAAAACTGACGCATGTATCTTAAGCTTCTGGCGTTGAAGCCTCTGCCAAAATCCTTAGTCAATCTAACGGCAAGTTCGTCGATCAGTGCATCGCCGTACTTGGCGCGCTCCTCTCCGCCCTGCTCATCAACAATGCTCTTGCCGATCTCCCAATACGCCTCAACCATCGCAAAGTTAACGGCGGTATAGGCCTTGTCGCGAGCGGCGTTGAGAATCGAGGAAACCTGCTTGTAAAAAACTTCTGGCACGATTGCCGATTCTCCACGGTTTACCAGTTCGTCCATCACTGTCGCCCCACTTTCCTCTTGTGGAATGCATCTTTATCGCATTTAGTTTAAAGCCTCGCGCGGACACGAATTGCTGTGCTGTCTGGCACCTTCGCATGGGAGCCTTGCGGTGACTAAAATGTGGCCATAGAAGCAGCTTTAGCGAACCCCGCGGGAGTGACACGCATGGATAACAACACCTTGCTGTTCCAGGACAAAGGTTCGGGCAGCTTTAAAGACGTCAGGATCTACCCCAACCGTATCGAGGTGCTCAAGAAGGGCACTTTTGGCGGCAAGCACACCGAGATTGTCTACCTTAAGGACATCACGGGGGTCAACAGGATCAAGGGCCGCAATGTTTTTCTGCGCAACAGGCTGTTAACTGCCTGTGTCTTTTGCCTGAGCAGCCGCTCCCGGGCTCAGGAATTCGTCAATGTGCTCAATATGGTGATGTGACCGGGCGCTTTCGAACACAAAAAACCGGGATGCAAGGAGTCGCACCTTGCATTCCGGTTGAGCTAAAACGGCGCTGCTGCATGCCGTTGGAGCTTTAGCGCTTGATCTCGATATCGTCGAGCTTAACATCCATGGCCTCGGTCTTTGCCTCGGCGATGTCGTCGGCAAATTCCAGGGACTTCATCATGGTTTCGACGGCATCCTTGTGCTCCTCGACGTTGTCGATGCGCACGTAGACGCTGCCGCCGCCTGCTTCGGTGAAGTACTCAGTCGTCACGCCGCCCGAGTGTGTATAGGAAGCGTTGCGCCAAGTCTTGCCGTTGTACTTGACGGGGTCATTCTCGGTCCACTCAAAGCTGGCATTCCACTTTGCCTCGTAGTCGAACAACTCGTCAGCGTTCTTGTCGGGGTCGAAGACGGGGATAAAGCGGTCGCTGGCGTGCTCGCTCTCGGTGAACTTAAACTGGGCCCTGTCGGCGGTATCGCCTGCGACGTCGGTGACCTCGACGCCCTCGGGGACCTCGACCTTAAACCAAATGAAGTCGGTCCTCATATCCACGGCTGGCTTTTCTGCTCCGCCGCCACCGCCACTGCCGGTAGCGCCGCCGCTTCCGCCACAGCCCACCAGGGCAACCGCGGCAAAGAGACTGATGCAGAGGGTGAGAATCGCAAAGGCCTTCTTTTTCATGGTCGTGTCCTCCTCGATCTGTAACCGCCCATGGATTACCTGCTTTTACTGTACGCGTTGACGGCTCGCTAGGGTGGGCCATGTGTCCCATTCTGAGGACCGGATTTGCGCCGTTAAGTGGCAATATGTTCGGGCGCAAAAGAGGGGAGGGCCGATGTTGTCGGCCCTCCCCGGGGTTGGGTGCCCGTTGTTTTAATGGGGCGCGCGTACGTGGGCGTGTGCGGGGTCCCGTTACTTGATCTCGATGCTCGAAATCTCAACTTCGCGTGCCTCGGCAACTGCCTTCGCCATGTCATCGGGGAACTCGATGGAGTTGAGGAGCGTCTCGGCTTCTTTCGTGTGAAGGTCGACGTTCCTAATCATGATATAGACGCTTCCCGTGTCGACGTCGGTAAAGAGGTAGGTATAAGTGCCGCCGTTGTCCTTGCACGTTCCGGTGAGCCATGTTCTGCCGTTGTACTCGACGGGGTCGCCATCCTCCCACTGGAACGTTCCGGTGTGCCTTTCGGCCTGCTCTGCAAAGGACTCTTCGGCCGTCATCTTCTCTTGCCAAACGGGGATGAAACGGTCGACTGTGGTGTTCTCGTTCTCGGGGAAGGTGAGCTGGACCCTGTCGGCATTCTTGCCGGCAGAGTCGCTTACGCCGACGCCCTCGGGCATCTCGACCTTAAACCAGATGAAGTCGGTCTTCTTGGCGACGGCGGCCTTTTCCTTGCTCTCGCTCTTGGGGGCGCTGCCGCCGCCCGATGCGCTCCCGCCGCAGCCGACAAGGGCAAACGCGGCAAAGAGGGCGATGCAGAGGGAAAGGATCGATAGGGTCTTTTTCTTCATGATGGTGTCCTCCTTGTCTGTCGGTGACATCACGGCGCCGCATGCTGTTGGGGTACTAATTGCGCTGGCGGCGGATGTCTCTGTGTACTGTGCGGCTTATGCCTCCGTTCATCGCTTGTGGCCGTTGCGCGGCCGTGCCCCAACGGGTTCCTTACTTATAGATATGCCCCAGTTTGTGACGTCCGGAAGTCTCGAAAGGCGGGCCATGTGTCCCATGTTTGCGGCGCCGACGCCTATCGTTCGTCATAGAAATCCGCGATGGCCAGGTGTGCTGACGCTCATGTGCTTATGGGCTAGACTTAGCATCATTACGTGTTTGATGCGGTTGGTCGACGGTTGCCGCCCGACCGATCTATATGACTTGAAGGTGCATACATATGAGCCAAGAGATGATGGATAAGACTTGTCGCGGTTTTGCCGAGGCGCTTGCCGCGCGCGAGCCGGTTCCCGGCGGCGGTAGCGCGAGCGCCTTTGTGGGCGCGCTGGGCGCCTCGCTTTGCGGGATGGTCGCTCGCTACGGGGCGACCAATCCCGCGCTTGTCGATCGCGCAGACGATTTGACGCGTGCGTTTGCCCAGGCAGACGAGTTGGCGCAGGAGCTAGTGGGCCTGGTTGCCGAGGACGTTCGTGCGTACGGCAAGGTGTCTGCGGCATACGGTATTCCGCGTGAGGACCCGGCTCGACCCGCGGCGATTCAGGACGCGTTGCGCGTGGCGGCCATGCCACCGTATCGGATCATGGACACCTGTGGGCGCGCGCTGGCGCTGCTCGAGGACATGGCAGACAAAGGCTCGCGCCAACTGCTGTCCGACGTGGCGTGCGGCGCCGTGTTCTGCCGCGCCGCCATGCAGGGTGCGAGCCTGACGCTCTTTGCCAACACCACATCTATGAAAGACCGGGCGCGCGCCGAGGAACTCGAGGCGGCGTGCGATGAACTACTAGATACGTGGCTGCCGCGCGCCGATGCGCTGGCGCGCCGTGCTGCCGACGCCGCAAGGAAGAGGGGATAGCCATGGCAGAGCTGCTCAAGGGCGCTCCCGTTGCCCGCGCGTTGACCGAGGAACTTGCCGCTCGTTGCGTCGCCCTGCGCGAACAGGGGATCGTGCCGACGCTGGCCATCGTGCGTGTGGGCGAGCGCGAGGACGATCTATCCTACGAGCGTGGCGCCCTCAAGCGCTGCGAGAAGGTTGGCATTGAGACTCGCCGCGTTTTGCTCCCTGCCGATGTTTCGCAGGATGAGCTGCTGGCGGCTATCGAGGGCATCAATGTCGACCCCGCTGTTCACGGCTGCCTGATGTTTCGTCCGCTGCCCGCCGGCCTTGACGAGGATACGGCTGCCGCGGCACTCGATCCCGCCAAGGACGTTGACTCCATGACGCCGGTCTCGCTGCTCACCACGCTTTCGGGGCGAGGCGAGGGCTTTGCTCCCTGCACGGCCGAGGCCGTGTTGGCATTGCTGGACCATTACGGTGTTGAGCTGGATGGGGCCAAGGTTGCGGTTGTCGGTCGGTCGCTGGTGATTGGTCGTCCCGTTGCCGCCATGCTTACGGCTCGCAATGCCACGGTGACGACGTGCCATACGCATACGCGTGACTTGGCTGCTGAGTGCCGTGCGGCTGATATCGTGGTTGCGGCCGTTGGACGCGCGCGCACGATTGGCGCGGATGCGGTTCGCGAGGGCCAGACGATCATCGATGTTGGCATTAATTGGGACGAGGCCGCTGGTAAGCTGGTCGGGGACGTCGATTTTGATGCTGCGGAGCCGATTGTTGACGCAATTACTCCCGTGCCGGGTGGCGTGGGCGCTGTAACGACGGCGATTCTCGCCAAACATGTGATCGAGGCGGCGGAGTGCGCATCGAAATAGGCGTTTTGGGCTGTTTGAGGGTTAGCCAAATACCATGTGGTCAAAAAACGCCAAGTATGAGTACTGTTGCCAAGATAGTCACATATGTTTTATGGCATTTGAGCTTCCTAATGATATCCATTATCGTTAGGAAGCTCATTTTATTGAACCTATGGGGAATAACGTAGTCTTGCTTTTGGACAAATGGGGATTTTTGGCACTCGTTACAAGGAAAATTGCTGCTACTAAATTGGTGACAGTACTCATATTTGGCATTTTTTGACCACAGGGGTTCCGAGGTGCCCCGAGGTGCCGCGATTTCGCCCTTTTTGCGCCGAAGCGATACACTGTTGCCGTTTGATTTCTTCGCTCAAGGAGGATGCGCATGCCGTGCACAACGATTTTGGTTGGTAAGAACGCGAGCTACGATGGGTCGACGCTTGTCGCCCGCAACGAGGACTCGTCCAACGGGGTGTTTGAGCCCAAGCGCATGCGCGTAGTGCATCCCGACGAGCAGCCGCGTGTCTACACGAGTGTCCTGAGCCACCTGACCGTTGAGCTGCCCGACAATCCCATGCGTTACACAAGCGTCCCCGACGTTGTCCCAGGTCATGGCATTTGGGCCGAGGCCGGTTTCAACGAGCTCAATGTTGGCATGTCCGCAACCGAGACGCTCACCACCAACGAGCGCGTCCGCGGCGCCGATCCGCTCGTGGACTACGTGCCCGCCAAGGGCAACGAGGGCGAGGACGGCTATGTGCCGGCGCAGCCCGGCGGTCTGGGCGAGGAGGACATGGTGACCCTGGTGCTGCCGTACGCCAAGTCCGCCCGCGACGGTGTGCGCATTCTGGGCGAGCTGCTCGAGCGCTACGGCACCTACGAGAACAACGGCATCGCCTTTAGTGACGTTGACGAGATCTGGTGGCTCGAGACCATCGGCGGCCACCACTGGATCGCCAAGCGCGTGCCCGACGACGCCTATGTGACCATGCCCAACCAGCTGGGTATCGACAGCTTTGACCTGGACGACGCCGAGGGTGCCCAGGCAGACCACATGTGCTCGGCCGACCTGCGCTCCTGGATGGCCGAGTGGCATCTGGACCTGACGCTAGGCGTCGAGGGCGACGGTCCCGCCGCGGTCTTTAACCCGCGCGAGGCCTTTGGCTCGCACAGCGACAGCGACCACGTCTACAACACGCCGCGCGCCTGGTACATGCAGCGCTGCCTCAACCCCAGCGATGTGTGGGACGGTCCCGACGCTGACTACACGCCCGAGAGCGACGACATCCCCTGGAGCCGCGTGCCCGAGCGCAAAGTGACCATCGAGGACATTAAGTACGTGCTTTCGAGCCACTACCAGGGCACGGAGTACGACTGCTACGGCAGCAAGGGCACGCCCTCCACGCGCGGCGCCTATCGTCCCATCGGCATCAACCGCAACAGCCAGCTTGCCGTGCTACAGCTGCGCCCCTATGCGCAGCCGGCGTATCGCGCCGTGCAGTGGATGGCGTTTGGCTCTAACTCGTTTAACGCGCTCGTGCCGCTGTACGCCAATGTCGAGACCATGCCTGAGTACTATGCCGACACGCAGGCTCGCGTGACGTCCGAGAATTTCTATTGGGCAAATCGCCTGATCGGTGCCTTGGCCGATGTTCGCTTCCACGAGTGCGGTCGCGCAGTCGAGGATTATCAGGAGAAGGTCGGCGGCATGGGCCACAAGCAGATTCACGACGTTGACGCTGTCGTAGCCGCGCTCCCAGAGGCCGAGGTGCCTGCCGAGCTCGCTCGCGCCAACGAGGCCTTTGCCGAGCTCGTGCGCGTGGAGACCGATGCCCTGTTGGGCAAGGTGCTCTATACCACGAGCTGTGCCATGAAGAACTCCTTCGCGATGAACGATAACATTAGGTAGAAGCCACATTGCAGCAAACGAGCGGGGCAAACGCCGTCAAAGGCTTTGCCCCGCTCGATTTCCATCTTGGCGGTAAAACGATTTTGTGTCGTTCGCCCAATCTTGGGTACAAGAAGGCCAATGCAGTTGTTCATGATTGGAGCCAACCATGGTTATGAAACTCGATCAGCTTGTTAACGGTGCCATCAACGTGGGCTTCGGCGCCGCCGCCGTTGCCGTTGAGGGCGGCAAGAAGGTCCTCGACGACCTCAATACCAAGGGCGAGCAGGTCCGCAAGGACGCCGGCACCCCTGATATCGCCCGCAGCGTGTCCGATATGTTCGAGCAGGCGGGTGGCACCATCTCCGACCTGACTGAGCGCCTGGGCATGCAGGGCGAGACTGCGGCACAGCGCGTGCTCGACGAGCTCATCCTGGCCCGCGTCCGCGTTATGACCGCCTCCGAGCGCACGGCCTTTTTAGCCCATGTGCGCGATATCGTCGATTCGGTCGAGGACAACGTGACCTCGGTGCCCGTCGAGTCCGTTGAGCCCGACGATGCAGAGGACACCGAAGAGGCCGAGTAGCAGCGCAGATGGCAGATTCCACCACCGATTACAACAATCTAGATCCCTTGGGTGACGAGGCGGCGGTTGTCGACGAGGTCGATGCCGCCGTCTCGGGCGCTCGCAAGAAGCCGCGCGCTGTCGATATGGTCCCCGAAGAGCCCGACGCGATGGCGCCGGACGAGGAATACCAGCTCACGCCGGCAGGTCGTCGTGAGCGCATTGGGCAGATCGTTCGCCTGGTCAAAAAGTACCGCGTATGGGATAACCTCACGCCGGTGCGCCTGCGTCGTCTGCTCGAAGAGCTCGGCCCCATGTTCGTCAAGATGGGGCAGATTCTGGCTAACCGCTCCGAGATCTTGCCGCAGCGGTTTTGCGACGAGTTGCGTCGCCTACGCTCCGACGTAGAGCCGGTGCCGTATGAGGTGGTGCTCCGCTGTCTGGAAGAGGAGTACGGCCAGCGCTTGGGGCAGATGTTCGACGCGATCGACCCCAACCCGCTCGGAAGCGCGTCGCTCGCACAGGTACACCGTGCCCGCCTGGTGACGGGCGAGGACGTGGCCGTTAAGGTGCAGCGCCCCGGCGCGCAGCAGGTGATGGCTCAGGACATCGACATCATTCGCTCGGTGGTGCGCATCGTCTCCAAGTTCGTCAACACCGACCAGTTTGTTGACCTGCACGGCGTGGTCGAAGAGCTGTGGACCTCGTTTCGCGAGGAAACCAACTTTTTGGCCGAGGCCAAAAACCTCAACGATTTCTATGAGTTCCATAAGAGCGTCCATGGCGTGTCGTGTCCCAAATCCTACTTGGACCTTTGCACCGAGCACGTCGTGGTCATGGACTACATTGACGGCATCTCGATTGCCGATCCCGAGCGCCTGGTGGCCGAGGGCTATGACCTGGAAAAGATCGGCTCGGCGATTGTCGAGGACTATTCGACGCAGGTGCTCGACGACGGTTTTTTCCATGCCGACCCGCATGCGGGAAACATCATTCTCAAGGACGGCATCGTCTACTTTATCGACCTGGGCATGGTCGGGCGCATGTCGAGCCACGACCGCGGTATCGTCAAGGACATGATTTTCGCCGTGGCTGAGGGCGACGTGCCCAAGCTCAAGGATTCGCTTATGCGTTTTGCCGTGACGCGCGGCGACTCTGCTGAGCTCGACCATTCGGCCTTTTTGTCCGACTTGGACTTTATCGTCGCCGACTTTGCGGGTCTTGACCTTAAAGACCTGGATATCGGCGAGTTTTTGACCTCGCTGCTAAACTTGGCACGCAAGAACGACGTTGAGCTGCCGAGCGTGGTGACAATGTTCGCGCGCGGCATGGTGACGCTTGAGGGCTTGCTGACCGAGTACATGCCCAACGTCAACATGATCCAGATTATCCAGACGCACATCAAAAACGAGAAGAGCACCTATGCGCGCGTGCGCGAAATGGGGCGCGATCTTGCCGCGAGCAGCTATCGCGCGGCAAAAGGCTCGCTCGAGGCGGCCGAGTATCTGGGCTTGGCGTCGCGCATGCTCACGCGCGGCCAGCTTAAGGTGAACACGCAGATCATGAGCAGCGATAAAGCGCTGCGACAGCTGGGTGGAATTATCGACCGCATGTCGATGGCAATTGTGATCGCCGGTCTGTTTATCGGTTCGTCGGTGGTGTACTACGCGCGCATCGAGCCGGTTGTGTTTGGTATCCCGGTCATTGGCTTTATGGGCTACGTGAGCGCGTTGGTGCTGGCGCTGATGCTGGGCCGCGAGATCTGGCGCAACAGCCACGGCGGCAAGCATTAACGATTTCCCGGGGTCAGAGAAAGGCGGATCCTTTTGCTCGGCACTCCATTCTCACCCTTTTCTATCGCAAACCATAGCTTTTACCTTGGGCTTCGCCTGTGTGCGGGGCCCTTTTGCGTGCTACCATATCGACAGTAATAATCGATGGCCTAGATGGTGGTGCGGAGACGCACGAATGCGCAGTTTTCCTGCGCGTTTGGGAGAATCGGGGTGCAAGTCCCCGGCTGTACCAGTAACCGTAATTCCTCTTGGCCCGGGATGGTCGCGTCGCAGATCGGACGGCGCGCCCGGGTCGGTAAGGTTAAGTCGGATCGCCTCCCATCTTGTACACGGCCGCGGCGCATGCCGCCGGTACGCGTTGGGCTCTGGAGGGAAGGGGGACCCCGATGGGGGTACTCAAGCGCGATATGCGCGATGACGTGGGGCAGCCGCTGGGCAATGTCCCAAGTTTAGACAATAGGAGACAAATGGATATGTTTGAGGATGAGTGCCAACGCGCCTCGTGGCGTCGTCATGGAGCGATTGCCCGCGGCGTAGCCAAGCGCGGTCTGGTGGCGTTCCTGGCTTTTGCCATGGCTTTTGGCACCACGCCGGCGCAACTTTGGGCCGAGGGCGCCGAGGGCATTGCCGAGGCCGTGGCGCAGGCTGCGACGGGCGGCGAGGGCGCGGCGGCCGACGATGGCACCGCTGCCGACACCGGCGCGAACAGTGCGGCGGCGAGCGCTGCTGACGATGGCGCCGACGCAGATCAGGGCGCAAATGCGAGTGCCGCGAATGGTGCTGGCACCGCCGCAGACAACGCGACTGAGTCCGAGAGCTCTCCCGCGGTGTCTGCTGCTTCGGAGCAGAAGAACGCCGTTGCCGCCGCGTCCGCCACGACGCTTTCCAGCGAGGCCAAGGTCTATATCCAGGACTCAAAGGATATGGACAACTCGTATTCCTCGAAGTATGGCGCGCTCAGCGTGGGCGATACGCTCTGGGCAAATATGTACGACGAGGTCGAGGACGACTGGTACGGCACTTCGACTGAGTCCGTTGCCAATCCTGGCACCTGGACCTACACCTGGCTTGCCGGCACGGTTAGGGCTAGCAGCAATGTCGCCGACTACACCGAGGTCGTAGGCTACGAGCAGTCCCTCACCATCACCGATGCGATGGTGGGCAAGTACTTCATCTGCAAGGTGACTGTGGATGGCAAGGATTACTTCGGCCCCTCGGTTTCGTACGGCTCGGGTATCAATGCCAACAACATCCCCGGTCCCGTGCTGGGTGCCGGGCAGATGGAGCTTAACAGCGTCAAGCTGAATAGTGACACGCCGAGCATAGGCGATACCCTGACGGCGACTCCGTACATAAGCTATTATCAGCAAGCCCCCGCCGACGCCAAGGTTACCTACGCGTGGTCCGCATCCACTTCGCAGTACTCGGGCTTTACCAAGATCGAGGGCGAGACGGGTGCTTCGCTCGTGGTGGGCGACGACCTTGAGGGCAAGTACATCAGGGTCGAGGCCACTGCCGGCGTCAACACGGTGAGCAAGACCACTTCCAGTAAGGTCAAACAGGCCGGTGCGGTTGAGCTTTCGGCCGTGTCCATCATCAACACCAAGGACGGCACGAGTGTCTTTACGGTGGGGGATACCGCTAAGGCTCGCGCCAGGGAGAAGGGCGGTGCGTCCGGCGCGTTCGTCGACGCGAGCAAGCTCAACTATCAGTGGCAGTGCTCTGACACCAAGAGTGGCACGTATGCCGATATCGCGGGTGCCACGGGTGAGACCCTCGAGCTAACCGATGCTTTGGGCGGCAAGTACCTCAAGTGCAAGGTGTCCTCGAAGATCGGCTCTTCGAGCATGGCCAACAACACGGGCGCTCTCGTTGCGGCTACCGGTTCAATTAATGTCACGAGCGTGACTATGAGCCCGACTTCGGGCAAAGTCGAGGTTGGTTCCACGATTACGGCGACCGCCAAGGCGGGTTCCACCGACGTTACCACCGATTCGCATGTCACGTGGCAGTGGTATAAGGGCACCTCGAGCTACGCGAGTTCGTGCAACACGCCTATCGAGAACGCGACCGGTAACACCCTGACGGTGACCGCCGCCCTCAAGGGCTACTACGTCGTGGCCAAGGCCAACGGCGGCTATGGCGAGCAGAAGCCGTACTATGCGGCGGGTCCTGTCTCCGTCGCTGGCCAAGTTGAGCTTTACGACGTGCAGTTCGAGGGCTCTCCCGCCACCAACGGCGTACGTGTGGGTGATACGCTCAAGACTAAGGTGCGCAAAAAGGACGGCTCCAACTATCACTATATCGACCGCACCGATAATGTGACCTATCAGTGGCAGTATGCAAACAGCAGCTCGAGCTACGACTCTGCCTATACCGATATCCCCGGTGCTACCGAGGCCACCTATACCGTTGACGCCGCCTATGCCGGCAAGTATCTGCGCGTGAAGGTGACGAGCGAAAATACCGTTTCCAGCACGCAGAAGAAGAGCTCCTACGGCGGCGCGCAGTCCGTAGCTCCGCTCGGCCCCGTGACGCTTAAGGGTCAGTACAAGCTGGCGGGCATTGAGCTTGCCGATAAGAACGTTACGCTCAGCGTGGGCTCAAAGATCACGCCGAGCGTGCAGGTTCCGGACAGCTGGTCGGGCTCGACGAAGGACGTGCCCGACGATGCCGAGTTGACCATGGCGTGGTATGCCAAGGGCGAGGGCGATGCCGATTGGACCGAGCTCACCGACGGCATCGATAAGACCGATGGCAGCCTGACTCTTACGGATGCGCTTGTCGGCAAGAAGATCAAGGTTACGGCGAGCGCTCTCGACAACACGGTTGAGTGGGTTTCGTCGGATAGCGTTACCGCGGCGGGGGAGTATAGCCTGCTGCGCGTAACCACTACGCCGCAGATCAATAGCGAATCGACTCATCTCGTCTCGGGTGATAGCGTCAAGGCGACGGCGCAGGCTAAGCGTGCCGACGGTTCGGCCACCAACGGTATCGACGTCACCGGTCAGGCGACTGTTGCCTGGTATGCGGCCGACGACGCGAAGGCTCCCGCGGCCGACTGGACGCTGCTGTCCGATATGTCGGGCGCCGAGGCGACGGTCTCGGCATCTGCCGCGGGCAAGTATCTGAAGGCTGTCGCCACGAGCGGTAGCTCGACGGTCGAGCTCGTCTCCACCAACAAGGTTATCGCCGCGGGCTCGCTTGAGGCTGCAGTCCAAAAGCTCAACAATGCTAACAAGCAGATCGCTGTTGATTACAGCGCCAAGGGCGGCAACGTTAACGATGTCCTGAAGGCGCAGCTTGCCGATCTGGGATTTACCGACGTTGACGTTAAGGTCTCTAAGGGCGGCGTGCTCTTTAAGGCAAAGGATGCCAAGGCCACGGTCGGTATCTCCGACGCCCAGGATAAGACCAACGGCGATGTGACGTTCTTCTTCATTGACCCCAACGATTACACTGGTTACAACATCGACGGTCTGCGTAGTGCCGATGTGGTGTTTGAGCTGTCACGCGGCGACGAGACCGAATACTATCAGCCCAACAAGACAGTGCAGGTTGCTTGGGACGAAGCGCGGGTCCAGGAACTTCTTGACAGCGCTTCCGAGCAAATTGCCATAGGTTACGCTTCGGGCGACTCGGCCGAGTCCGTCACGTCGAATCTCACACTTCCGTACCGCGCAGGCTCCAAGAGCAAGTTCGAGGTTGAATGGAAGAGCTCCGACCGCGATGCCATTTGGCCTTCCGGCTATGGTTGGAGCGACTATACCGGCAAGGTGACGCGCGCATCGAGCGATCGCGAGGTTACGCTGACCGCGACGGTCTCGTTTGTAAGCGGCGGCCACGGCGCGCACGACTTTACCGTGACCGTCAAGGGCGATCCCGAGAAGGTCGCTGCCGACAAGAAGGCGCTGCAGGAGAAGGTCGACGCGGCATTTACTTACGACAACATCAAGTACTCCGGTACCGATGCGGTTGCCAATAAGGACGGCCTGACCGACGACCTCCAGATGCCGCGCACGAGCGCGCTCGGCGTCGACGGCAAATACTATAAGGTCGAGTACTCCGCGAGCACCGATGACGTAACCTTCAACGGCTACAAGGGCACGGTCTTCCGTCCCGAGGCCGGTAAGGGCGCCGTCTCCACGAAGCTCACCTGCACGGTTACGGATAAGAACAACGCTGAGGTCACTGCCACAAAGACGCTTGACTTCACGGTTACGCCGCAGGATCAGGCCGACCTCGACAATGAGCTTAAGCTTATGGAGGCCGCCAAGGCGGGCTACGCCGAGGCCATCCTCGACGGCCAGGACGCCGCCGGCGTGACCGCAAACATGCACGCCTTCCAGAAGGCATATCTCGACGCCGACGGTAAGCTCGCGTGGAGCTTCGACAAGGCGACTACCGACGCCGTGGGCTAGATCGGAAGAGCA
>ERZ506754.214-NODE-214-length-36411-cov-11.729261_pt1 | contig 36411 bp, 38 predicted proteins | sample MGYA00513043_ERZ506754 | MGnify/ENA metagenome assembly ERZ506754 | reverse complement strand
CTGAACAGGTTATGAGCATTTCTACGAAATGTATTATTGAGAAATGCGGAAGAGTGAACAAGTGGAGCCTGGATCGGGTACTGAAAGCAGTACGGATTCAGATGGGAATGAACGAAAGCGGGAACTGATATTTCTACTTTCGACAATTCAACAGAAAATGACATCATTAAATGTAGATAACACAAAAGAATGGCAATACAGGACGAGCGGTTCTGGTGATTTTTTAGAGACGATTGAATATGATTTATAAAGGGAGGGATTGCGATGGCATTAAAAATTGTAAGAAGATATGATGCAAATGGTAATGTGATCGAAGATAAAGATTTAGAAAGATTCAGATTGGATTCACCGGTGGTTCGTCAGATATTATATCAGATGAATAAAGAGATTGGAGCAGTTGATAATATTAAAATCGAACCATCTGAAAAAAGAAATTTTATATAACTTATATTAGAACATAAAATAAGTTGAAATTTCTTCAGAAGGATGGTATAGTGTACTTGAGAGGAGGAAAGATAGAGGTGAGAAACATAAGAATCGGAAAGGATACCTCAAATAATAAAAAAACAGGATTGTATATCAGAGTTTCTACAAATGTTCAGTTTGAAGAAGGATATTCAGTAGGTGCTCAGACAGAGAAACTTGAAAAGTATTGTAATTATCAGGAGATTGATAATTATGATCTGTACATTGATGGTGGTTATTCGGGAAGTAATCTGAACCGACCGGAGATGAAACGTCTTATTAAAGAAATTAAAGAAGGCAAAGTTGAATCTGTTGTAGTTGTTAAACTTGACCGTTTGTCCAGAAGTCAGAAAGACACGATTTATCTTCTGGAAGATGTGTTTGAGGCAAATGGTGTTGGTTTTATTTCATTAAATGAAAATTTTGATACAACAACACCATATGGAAAAGCTATGGTAGGTATTTTATCTGTATTTGCTCAGTATGAACGAGAAAATATTCGTGAACGTACACAAATGGGAATTACAGAGAGAATCAAAACTGGAAAATGGCGTGGTACGAAACCACCGTTTGGTTATGATTATAATAATGGCGATGATGTTCTTATACCAAATAAAGATGCAGAAACAGTCAAAAAGATTTTTGAATTATATAAGGAAGGCTATTCCACGTATGCACTGGCAAAGATGTTTGACCTAAAAGGAGACAAGCAAGTGTCCGATATGTTATCCAGGGTGACATACATTGGAAAGCTCAAATATAATAAGGAAATCGTTGATGGTCTTCACGAGCCGATAGTTGATAAAAAATTATTTGATGAAGTTCAGGAATTGCGAAAAACAAGAACAAGAGCAACTTCTCATAAATCACAGTATTTACTAACAGGCTTAATATATTGTGGATTATGTGGGGCAAAGATGCGTTATCAAAAATGGAGTGGCGGAAGAGTGATGATTTATTGTTATTCACTAGATCATAGCAAGCCGCATCTGGTTAAGAATCCTAATTGTCAGAATGGAAAGTTAGATGCAGCTGAAGTTGAAGAAGTTGTTGTTAATGATATGCTGAAATTATCAAAAGAGTATGAAATAATTGAGGGAAAATCAGAACAGCAAAATCAAAAGGGATTTGAAGCTATGAACCAGAGAAAAACAGTTCTTGAAGGAAAGCTGAAATCTTTGTATAATTTATATGCATCTGATACCAATAACAATGTCCTGTTGGAGACGATTGGTGAGATTAACAAGGAACTGGAAAATCTGAATACACAGATTGAACAGTACACCTTAAAGAACACAAGAGCTAAAGATATGGCAGCAAGAGCGAAAGCATTCAAAAGTGTTGCTGACAGCTGGGAGTTCATGTCTTTCAATGAAAGACAAAAGACTGTACGTGAATATATTAAGAAAATCAAAATTTCGAATGATTATGTTGAAATTGAGTATAATGATCTTTTGACACGACAGTAAATTACATTTCTATAGTTAATACATCGCAAGGGGATACATCTTCTTGCACGTAAAATTTCATATATCTTATTCAAGATAATTACCCTATTGGATAAAGGAAATTTCAAAATTTCAACTATAATACATTATCCCAATGATATCCGGAGAAATCCGGCGTTTTTTGAGAGATGACGGAATGATAAAAGTCAGCCGTTCATTGAGAGAGCTGTCCTATAAGAGTCTGCAGGTGAGAGAAAAGATGACCAGGATACTCGGGAGAGAACCGACATTGAAAGAGTTATCAGAAGAGCTTCAGATAGATTGTGAGGAGATCGTCCAGGCAATGGAGTCGTCAGTGGAGGTGGAATCCATATATAAGCCGATCCATCAGAAAGAGGGAAGCGAGATCCTTCTGATGGATAAGCTGGAAGAAAAAGACAGGCAGGAAGAAAAGGTTCTTGATCGGATTGTATTAAAAGAAGTACTGGAAACACTTGAAGCGAAGGAACGGACGATCATTTATCTGAGATATTTTGCAGGAAAGACGCAGGCTGAGATAGGAAAGAAAATGGGAATGTCTCAGGTGCAGGTGTCAAGGACAGAAAAAAAGGTGCTGGAGCGGATGCGGAAAGAAATGAAGCGGTAGAGTTTACCATCTTTTCCAAAAAAACAATCCCGCTCCGATTCCTTTCCCTAATGCAACCATTACCACAAACACCGCGAGATACCGGACAATCCTTGCCCGTCTCATAAAAATGGGAAATACATTCAAAATTTCTGCAAGTGCCATTGCCCAGCAACCAACAAAAATCCCTCCGAAAAGTCCATAAATTGCAAGAAATATCATCCTTCCCGGAAGATTAACTTCAAAAATCTGAAACAAGTTTCCAAGGATCGCACCGGCTGCTACCATATCTTCATAAATTAAAATATGATTGCCGGTATGGGTACGATCTGCAAAATCTGAGATCACACCAAGTTCCACAATGAAAGAAAAGACACCGCCAGCTACTATCATTCCGGCACTTAAACCAAGCAATGCCAGGAAAATTATCTGCAACAAGTTCATTTTTCGACCTCCAGTTCTTTCTTTTGCCGTGCTGCATTTTCCACCAGAGTTGTCTGGATATCATTTTCATAAAGACGCATCTGTATTTCCATCGGTGTAGGATCTACTGTAAAGCGTTTCTTACCAAAGTGATTAAAAAATATTAGAATTCCGATTGCAAGCCCTATGGAATACGTGACTTCCAGAACAGAAAAACCATCTGTCTTCTTTCCCATGATCAGTTCATAAATCTGACCAAACAGCTTCGTTACCCCAACATCATTATTGAATGCCATGATTGAGAAGGCAGATCCAAAGAAAATCACTGCTGATACCAGCACTACCTTTAAAATGTGCCAGAGAAGAGGTGGTGTTTTCTGATTTTCATAAGTAACGATAATATCTGTTTCGCCCAGATTCTGAATCTCCAGCCGGGGATACTGTTCATGAATACAGGCAATGATTTTCAACACGGAAATTACATAGCGCTGTTCTTTTTCCTCCCGGATCTTCAAGATCCGCAAAGTTTTTACTTTCATCAGGATGGTCTTGTCTGAACACTCCATACTCAGGAGATCTCCTAACATAACGTTTTGCTTTGATACCTCAACATTCCTGTCTGCTTTGAGATAAAGAGTTGTTGATTCAGATGCCATGGACGATCACCTCCAGTTTCTTATCCGGAGCAGAATATTTGTTACTGTTCACACGATGTGCGACTAGCAACGCATCTCGCCATTTTAAATCGCCTTTGGCGATGGGGCGAGATGCATTCAAGTCAAAACGCGCATCCTCCGTGTCAATCAGCGGAGTGATTGACACGGGAGTGAACAGTAACGAATATTTCACAAGATATCCCTCATCATTTTGCATTTTTTTCTGTCCATTCCAATAAAACAGACCAATAACAACTGCGCATAGTAAAAGGATTATTAAAGCAAACCATCTCTTTTTCGCTCTGCTTTTCATTTCATCAGACCTCCTGAAGTGTTTTTTCTATTATTTGGTAACTGTTCAGAGCCAAGCAAAATTTCAAAAAACAGGTATAAAATGCTTGCATTTTTAAAACTGTTTTTGAAATTTTATTTGGCGGATACGCCACACCAACGAAATGCGTAGCATTTTGGAGGTTGGCTCTGAACAGTTACATTATTTGCAGCTTTAATAAAAATATACTTTTCGTTTTCATTATCTTGACAAGCAATAAATCCTGTACTAAAATAAACACATAAGCAAAACCGAAACGTTTCGGTTTTGAAAATAAGGAGGACGATACGATGCCATTAGTTACATCAGAAAAGATGCTTTTAGACGCAAAGAAGGATGGATACGCAGTAGGCGCATTCAATGTAGAGAATATGGAGATGGTTAAAGCAGTCATCGCTGCAGCGGAGGAGCTGAACGCACCGGTGATGCTTCAGACAACACCTTCTACTGTAAAGTACGGAACATTGGAGACATTTGCAGGAATCGTGAAAGCAGAAGCTGCGAAAACAAAGATCCCGGTATGCCTGCATCTGGATCATGGCAATAGCTTTGAACTTGCAGTTCAGGCAATGAAAGCTGGTTACACATCTGTTATGATCGACGGTTCCCACGAAGATTTTGAGAATAATATCGCAGTGACGAAGAAGGTTGTAGATGTAGCAAATGCATTTGGTATTCCGGTAGAAGCTGAACTTGGTAAAGTTGGCGGAAAGGAAGACGACCTTGAGGCTGATGCTGATACGAACACAGATCCGCAGGAAGCGAAAGAATTCGTAGAGCGCACAGGAGTTTCCTCTCTTGCAGTAGCGATTGGAACAGCGCACGGCTTTTATGTAGGAACCCCGGTTCTTGACAAGCCAAGAGTAAGCGCAATCAAAGAAGTTGTAGATGTTCCGCTCGTGCTTCATGGAGCTTCCGGACTGAGTGAAGAAGACGTAAGAGAATGTGTAGAGCGTGGAATGTGTAAAGTCAACTTTGCTACTGAGCTTCGTGTTGCATACACAGATGCCGTGAAGAAACTGCTTGAAGAGAAGCCGGAGACATTCGATCCGAAGAAACTCGGTGTTGTTGCGATGGAAGCTGTAAAAGAACAGGTGATCGCACGCATGAAGATGTGCGGATGTGATGGAAAAGCAAAATAAAACAAGTGATAGCTTACAAGATACAGAATAAGGAAATAAGTTTATGGGTGCAACGATGAAAGACATTGCCCGAGAGACAGGGCTCGGACTTGCAACAATTTCTTCTTATCTAAATGGAGGAAATGTGCGTGAGAAAAACAGAATCAAGATCGAAGAGGCAATTGAGAAGCTTCATTTTGAGGTAAATGAAGTTGCAAGAGGATTAAAGACAAACCGAACGAAGACCATCGGAATCATCTTACCCGAGTTGAACAACATTTTCTTTTCAGAGATCATTACAGCAGCGGAAGATTTATTAAGAAGTCATGGGTATGCGACGATGATCTGTGACTGCAGATCCGATGTGAAGCGAGAAGAAGAGGCCGCAGAATTCCTTCTTCACAGAAGAGTGGATGGCTTGATCATGATGCCAACCGGAGCAGAGAAGAAAGTATTTGATAGATTTAGAAAATCCGGAAGACCGGTTGTACTGATCGACCGAAGGATGGAGAACGGAGATTGTGACTGCGTTCTTGTAGACAATGAAGGAGCAGCGCAGAACGCAGTGAAACGGCTGATGAAAAAAGGGCATAAGAAGATTGGTATGATCACAGGACCGGATAATGTGTATACAGCAAGGGAACGTCAACGAGGATATGAGCTTGCGATACAAGAATCATCCAAAGCTAGATCAGCACAACAATCAGATTTAAAAGGCAAAACAGAAAGAACAGATACAAAACTTCTGGCAGATGGTAACTACACGATTGCCGGCGGAGCGAAAGCGATGCGCAAGCTTTACGAAGACAATCCAGATATGACAGCAGTCTTTATCTCCAACTACGAGATGACAGTCGGAGCAATGATGGAGATCAATGACCTTGGTATCAAAGTTCCAGAACAGCTGTCTGTGATAGGATTTGATAACATGGATTTTGCAAGAGCTGTAGTACCAAGATTGACAATCGTGACACAGCCAACGGAAGAGATTGGACAAGCGGCAGCAAATCTGTTATTGAGTCATCTCGAAGATAAGGATGAAACATCAGATAAAACATCAGACAAAATAGAAACAACAGAGACAATCTGGCTGAAAACCGGATTCGTAGAAGGAGAATCAGTGGCGGACATTTCATAAAAAGGAGGAGACCATGGGAGAATATTTATTAGGAATAGATATCGGAACCAGTGCCTGCAAGATTGCAGTCTTTGCAAAAGACGGAACCGTCAAGGCAACCGGAACCGGTGATTATCAGGTTTATTACCCACATCCTGGATGGGCAGAACAGAATCCGGAAGAATGGTGGAAAGCAGTTTGCGATGCAATCCCAAGGGTACTCGTAAAAGGAAATATTTCCCCGGAAGAGATTAAAGGAATCGGAATTGATGGACAGAGCTGGTCTGCGATCGCAGTCGATAAAGATGGAAATGTACTTACGAACACCCCAATCTGGATGGACACAAGAGCCACAGATATCTGTGAAGAATTCAATGAAAAGATTGGGAAAGACAAGATCTTCGAGCTTTGCGGCAACTCTTTGCAGCCATCTTATACAACTGCAAAGATCATCTGGTATCAGAGAAATCTGCCGGAAGTCTATGCAAAGACTTATAAGATCCTTCAATCCAACAGTTATATTGCATACAAACTGACCGGTGTGATGACACAGGATCTTTCTCAGGGATATGGCCTTCACTGCTTCGATATGAGAACAGGAACCTGGAATAAAGAGATGTGTCAGGAATTTGGATTTTCTTCTGAACTATTGCCGGAAATTCATGCCTGTCATGAAGTGATCGGTGAGGTAAATGAGAAAGCTGCGAAAGAAAGCGGACTGGCGGAAGGAACACCGGTCGTGGCCGGAGGACTCGATGCAGCATGTGGAACTCTCGGCGCAGGAGTGATCCACAGCGGAGAGACACAGGAACAAGGTGGACAGGCAGGTGGAATGAGTATCTGTACCGACCAGTATCGTGCCGATGAGCGGTTGATCCTTGGATTTCATGTCGTGCCGGATTGCTGGCTCTTACAAGGCGGAACAACCGGAGGCGGCGGAGTGATGCGCTGGCTTGAGCGGGAGTTCGGAGCGTACGAAAGAGAAGAAGGAAAACGTCAGGGAAAAAGCTCACTGGATTTATTTAATGAAGAGGCGGCAGCAGTAGCACCGGGAAGTGACGGAGTGATCTTCCTCCCATATATGTCTGGTGAGAGAACTCCAATCTGGGATCCAAACGCAAAAGGTGTCTACTACGGATTAGATTTCAGTAAGACAAAAGGACACTTCATCCGTGCGGCAATGGAAGGAACAGCCTATGCATTGAAGCATAACCTTGATGTTGCGGAAGAAGCCGGAGCGAAAGTAGAAGTCCTGCGTGCGATGGGCGGATCAGCAAACTCCTTGTTGTGGACACAGATCAAGTCTGACATCACAGGAAAACCAATTGTTGTTCCATCCTCTGACACAGCAACAACACTCGGTGCAGTGATTCTTGCCGGAGTCGGAATCGGAATGTACAAAGACTTTGACGAGGCAGTGAAGCTTACTATTGAAGAGAAGCGTTCCCACGAACCGAATAATGAAAACAGAAAAGTTTACGATAAAAATTACGAAACATATATAGAACTTTATAAACAATTAAAGGAAACTATGGCGAAAAACCATGAATAAGAAATAAATTAACAAAAGATCAAAAAAGGAGGATCTTGAAAATGAAAGCAGCAGTTGTATGCGCCAACGAAGACGTACAGTATCTTGATTACGAAGAACCGACACCGGGACCGGGCGAAGTTAAGGTCAAAGTAAAATGTTCCGGTATCTGCGGATCTGATATTCCACGAGTACTTCATAATGGAGTTCATTTCTATCCAATCGTACTTGGACATGAGTTCTCAGGAGATGTTGTAGAAGTAGGTGAAGGTGTAACAAAGGTTAAGGTTGGAGATCACGTATCCGGTGCACCGTTGAAACCATGTATGAAATGTGATGACTGTCAGAACGGAAACTTCTCTCTGTGCAAACATTACAGCTTTATTGGTTCCAGAGAGCAGGGATCCAATGCCGATTATGTAGTGATCCCAGAGCAAAATGCAGTTGTATATGATCCAAGCATTCCGTATGAACAGGCGGCCATGTTTGAGCCTGCCACTGTAGCTATCCACGGTGTATTCCAGAATGATTATCAGGGCGGACAGTATGTTGCAGTACTCGGCGGCGGAACAATCGGAATGTTTACAATGCAGTGGTGCAAGATCTTCGGATCCAAGAAAGTTGTAGTTTTCGACATCAGTGATGAGAGACTTGAACTTGCGAAACGTCTTGGAGCTGACGAAGTTGTCAACACAACGAAAGAGAATTTTATGGAAGAGGCAATGGCGATCACAGGCGGCAAAGGATACGGATTTGTATTCGAGACAGCCGGACAGGTTCCGACTATGCATATGGCCTTTGAGCTTGCAGGAAACAAATCCCATGTATGCTTTATCGGAACACCACATGTGAATCTTGAGTTCACACCGGCAATGTGGGAGAACATGAACCGTAAAGAGTTCAAACTGACAGGATCTTGGATGTCCTACAGCGCACCGTTCCCGGGCAAAGAGTGGGATCTGACAGCACATTACTTTGCGACAGGACAGCTGAAATTCGACAAAGGATTTATTTACAAAATGGTTCCGATGAGTCAGGCACAGGAAGCATTCCAGATGTTTAAGACACCGGGACTTGTACAGGGGAAAGTAATGCTTGTAAACGAAGATTAATCAGAGAGGGGGACAAGAGCTTTGATGTGTTAAAGCTCTGTACCGAATATGATACTTACAGTAACATTAAATGCAGCAATCGACAAAAGATATGTTGTGGAAGGCTATCAGGTCGGTGAAGTCAACCGTGTGAAAGAATGTGCCTACACACCGGGTGGAAAAGGATTAAATGTATCCAAGCCGGCGTCTATCGCAGGAGCGGAAGTGGTCGCGACAGGATTTGTCGGAGGTCATGCAGGAAATTATATCGAAGACGCACTGAAACCATTTGGAATCAAGAGCGAATTCTATCATCTGGAAGAAGAGAGCCGATCCTGTATCAACATCTGGGATGAAGTCAATCACGTGCAGACAGAATTTCTTGAGCCGGGATTCACGGTATCTGAGGAAGAATTTAAGGGATTCGAAAAACATTTCACAGAACTGGTGAAGAAAGCAGATGTTGTTGCTATGTCAGGAAGTGTTCCAAAAGGACTTGACGGAACAGCTTATCAGCGTCTTGTAAGAATCTGTAAAGAGGCAGGAAAGAAAGTCATCCTTGATACAAGTGGAAAACTGCTTGAGATGGGAATCGAGGCAAAGCCGACGATGATCAAGCCAAACATTGATGAGATCCGTATGTTGACAGGAAAAAGCTGCGACAACTTTCAGGACATGGTAGATGCGGCAAAACAGATTCATGCAGATGGAGTCGAGATCGTAGCAGTGTCACTCGGTGGAGACGGTTCCTTTGTCGTATGTGACGACGGAATCTTTCGCGCACGTGTGCCGAAGATCGATGCGGTAAACACAGTAGGATGCGGAGATTCCATGATCGCCGGGTTCGCACTTGGACTTAGCGAGGGACTTTCTGTTGAAGAGACATTGAAGAAAGCAAGTGCGATCTCAGCGGCAGCAGCACTCAGAGAAGAAACAGGATTCTTCGTAAAAGAAGATATGGAAAAGATCTATCCACAGGTGGAGATTGAGAAGATCGGTTAGATTAGATAAAAGGAGAATTATCATGGGTGAATTTATTAATCCGGCAGATGTGCCAAAAGTAAAATTCTACACAGGAGATGAAGCACCATGTATCGGAATGGGAACCTTTGGTTCCGACAGATTTACAGCAGATCAGATTGCTGAAGCAGTAGACGGAGCAATCAAAAGCGGATACCGCATGTTCGATTGTGCCGCATGCTACGGAAATGAACCGGAGATCGGTAAAGTATTTAAAAATGTATTTGATGAGGGAATCGTAGAACGTAAAGATCTCTTTATTATGACAAAAGTATGGAACGATATGCACGAACATGTCGAAGAAGCTTGCAAGAAAAGTATCGCAGATCTCCAGTGTGATTATGTGGATATGTATTATATTCACTGGCCATTCCCGAATTACCATGCACCAAAATGCGATGTAGAGTCAAGAAATCCGGATTCTAAACCATTCAGTGTGGAAGAATTCATGAATACATACAGACAGTGTGAAAAACTCGTTGAAGACGGACTGACAAGATTCATCGGAATCTCCAATATGACAATTCCGAAACTTGAAGCAGTACTTCCATTGATGAAGATCAAACCGGTTGCCTGTGAGCTTGAGATCCATCCTTGCTTCCAGCAACAGGAACTTTACGATTACCTCGTAGCACACGATATCCAGCCGGTAGGTTACATGCCAATCGGTTCTCCGATGAGACCGGAGAGAGATATGTGTCCGGAAGATATAGCAGATCTGCAGACTCCGGTTATGCAGGAGATTGCGAAGGCTCATAACTGTCACCCGGCGATCATTGCACTGAAATGGGCAAGACAGAGAGGCGAGATTGCAATTCCGTTCTCACTTCACAATTATGTAAGCAACTTAAAAGCAATGACAGAAGATCCGCTGACAGAAGAAGAGATGGCGAAGATCGCAACACTCGAAAAAGGAAACCGCCTTGTAAAAGGACAGGTGTTCTTGTGGCATGGAGCAAAAGACTGGCATGATCTCTGGGATGAAGATGGAGAAATCGTGACATTGTAAAAAATGAGATAAAATGATGTTGAGAGATACAGTTCTTGTAGGAAGTTGAGACTTTTACAGGAGCTGTATTTTAGTAGAAAAAAGGATCGGATTTTCTGCATGAAATAAAAAAGTTGACATGCACACATTTTTATGATAATATATCGCTCGTAACATTTTTGTAATAAATGTAATAAAAATGAAAATAATGCATAGTATTAATAAAGAATAGCAATTAAATGGTAAAAATTATGCAACAAAATTGTTAGGAGGGTATATGAAATTTAATAAAAATAAAAGGATGTTTCTGGCGATGTATACAGCAATGATGAGTGCGGTCATGCTGACGGGATTTGTAAGTTCCACGGAAGCACAGGAGCAGAGTGCTGTAGAAGCAGAAGTGTCAACGGAGCCATCGGATCAGGAAGAAACTTTAGATGACACGCAGTCTGCCGGGGATGTAGGTACTGATTGGTGTGTATCACAGGAAGTGATCGATGTGCAGTCAGGGATGATCGAGAATGTGAAGATCGCGGCAGTTGAAGCGAAGATTGCTTATGAAGCAAAGCTGGAAGAAGAGAGACGTGCGGCGGAAGAAGCAGAACGGATCGCCAGAGAGAAGGCGGAGGCAGAAGCGGCAGCAGCGGCACAGGCAGAAGCAGCGGCTGCACAGCAGGCAGCAGAAAAAGAATTGCTGGCATCCCTGATCTTCTGTGAAGCGGGAAACCAGCCGTATGAAGGACAGGTTGCGGTTGGAGCGGTTGTAATGAACCGTATCAAGAGTTCCTCTTATCCGGATACGATGGAAGAAGTAATCTACCAGTCCGGTCAGTTCTCACCGGCAATGTCTGGATGGCTTGACCGCGTAAGAGCAAACCAGGGCTATACAGAGGCTGCGATGCAAGCGGCAGAAGATGCACTTGCAGGAAGCAATCCGATTGGAGATTGTCTGTATTTCAGTGTAGGCGGTTACGGAACACGGATCGGAGATCACTTATTTCATTAGAATGCCCCACTCACAGTATCTGATCAAAAAGAGTTGATCAGATACTGTGGAATCCTTTTCCGATAATCTCACTTGTATTAGAGATCAGAATAAACGCCTTTGGATCAGTAATCTTGATGAAATTACGCAGGCGGACAGCCTGGGTACGGTTGAGCGCAGTCAGGACGATCGCTTTGTCCCGACCGGAATAAGCACCCGTTGCGTGAAAGACGCTGGCACTGCGGTTCAGCTCATGAACGATGAAATCACAGATCGGTTCCGGGTTGTCACATACAACATTAAAATATTTGGACAGATTAAAGTTCTCGATAAAGGTGTCTACCATGAAAGAACGAATCGTAAGTCCGAGCAAAGAATATAATCCAGTTTTGATATCGAAGATAAAGAATCCGGCAATAGTGATCAACAGATCAGAAAGCATAAGAGCCGGTCCGATATTGAAGCTGGAATATTTTTTTAAAATCATAGCAATAATATCTGTACCGCCACTGGAACTGCCAATGTTGAACAAAATGGCAGAGCCAAGAGCAGGAAGTGCAATCGCAAAACAAAGCTCCAGCATCGGCTGGTCTGTCAAAGGAGCTTTCATCGGGCAGACGCGCTCCAGAAAAGAAAGCGTTACCGAGAGCAGAATACTGCAATAAGCTGTCTTAGCTGCGAATTTCTTACCAAGAACAATCATTCCGATCACCAGAAGCGTCATACTGGCAACAAAGTTGAAATCACCGGCTGTCATAAGTCCTGTCTTTGCAATAAGAACAGCAAGACCGGTGATACCGCCGAAGGTAAAGTTATTCGTGAACTTGAAAAAGTAGGTACCAATCGCCATGATCAGTGTGCTGACTGTCAGTAAAAGAAAATGTTTCCCCTTGTCTAACATAAATAAATTCCTCCCCAAAAGAAAAATGATAGCTTTTGTGTGCAACATCCAATCTAAAAATCTGTCACAAATGTTTGTACATATGATTGTAAGCGTTGAAAAGTGAAAAGTCAACGCATGAAGTTATTCCAAAAAGGAAATACTGAAATTAAGCAAAGTACGAAAAACAGCATACAAAAATAGAAAGAAAAGCAACGAAAAGGAGGTTTTGGAGTGTGGAACCAGAAGTTAGAAATAAGCTGGATCTTGCAATAGAAATCCGTGACGTTTATGCAAGAGAGATCCTCGATTTCGCCGGGAATCCGGCTATTGAAGTGGAAGTGCTGGCAGGAGGAGAAATCATAGGAAAAGCGTCTATGGCAGGGAAAAATTATAGTAAAAAAGAGCAGACAGAAAAACAGCAGGTGCACATTGAAGAAAAAATTGAACTGCTTAACAGTCAGATCGCACCGGAAATAATCGGTGAAAATGTATTTGAACAAAGAAAGATTGATACAATTCTGAAAGAAAACGGAAATGAACAGACATCCTTTGCAATATCACTTGCAGTGGCGCGAGCAGCAGCGGCTGCAGAAAAGATTCCGCTTTACAGGTATCTTGGAGGCGTACGTGCAGTACATCCAAGTATGCCGCAGCTGATCAGAAAAGAAGAAATTGAGATAGAAAAGATAAAAGAAATTAAGATAGACGAGAGTACAGTTCTTACGAAACTGTTCGAAAGAATACTGAAAGAACAGAATGAAGGGAATAAAATGATTCTCAGTCAGGAAACAGCAGGAACAGAAGACAGCTTTCTGGTAGATCTTGCAGTTGCAGCAAATATTACGATGATCTTGGTTGAAAACAGAGAAAGCGCTTATTATACAGTACTGAACAATCGATTGTTACAACTGGAAGAGAAGATCAGTGGATGAGGCAATCTCAAGAGATCAGGGAGAAATAAATAATGGGAGCATAGCTCCCAATTATTTAGCGACTTTATTTTACACTCTCTAAATACATTTCTGTCAGTTCAACAGCATCTGCAATACACTGAGGACATGGGACAACTTTCCCCTTTCCAGAGACTCCCTTTAGGTCACGACAATAATAGGTTCCGTTCTTTTGGCGGAATTTTTCTGCAAATTCTTTTGTTTTCTTATAGGTATCTGCTTTTGTAGCTTTTCCATTTTCAAGATTTCCAATGCTGTTGTCCATTCCGATAACCATCATCATTCCGGTTACAGCTCCGCACATGTCCATCATGCCCATGCCAAATCCGAATCCCTCAGAGATTTTAAACATTGTTTCCTGGTCTACACCAAATTCCTCACAGAAAGAACAGGCTACAGCCAGTGCACAGTTATACCCTTTGCCATGTAGTTCTAATGCTTTTTCAACTTTTGTACTCATTTTTTTCTCCTTGTGTTTAGAAATTCCAACTTATTTCTTTGATTTCAAATTGTTTTTATTATAATGCTCTTTTCTATTTATGACAATTGGTATTACAGATTTTGAAAGAATGGAGAGAAGAGAAGTAAGACTTTCCATTTTGTTATTTAGATATTTCATGGTACAATAGTGCTATAAGTTAAATTTGAGGGAGGGATTTCTACGATAGTACTTTTGGAAAAAATTCGTGAAGTAATAAATAAAATAATACAAGAGAAAAAGAAAAATGAATTTACAGACTTGGCGCCCATTGATGATATTGAAAATGGAGCTGAATATTTAAAAGCATTACATTGGGCGCTAAAGAAAAAGAAAGTTAAAAATATTGCACTGGCAGGTCCATATGGTGCAGGCAAGAACAATATGCAAAATTAAAACAACTGGATTATATAAAACAAGTTGGAAAAAGTATTTTTGTAGGTGAAGCTACAGAAGTTTCGGAGAACAATGCAAAAACGATATGTGATATAGTCTGGGCTGACTCAGAAAGCTGGAACAATTTTTTGAGACCGGCATATACCAATGTGATTGGAAGCTACCCACAGAAAAAGGATGAAATTCTATTATCTGAGCGGGCATTGAAAAAACTTGGTATCTCTGAACCGGAACAGGGAATGGAAATAAACTTAGATGTATACAAAGGTGTGTTCGAACATTCAAAAGAAAAATTCGAATTGTGTGGCTGGTATACAGACTCTGGAAATGAATTAGCAATCGGATATATTTCACATGACAAAATTAAAGAGTTGAAACTGGAAAAGGGTCCTTATACTTTACTTTTCAGTCAGAGTGATCATTTAAACAGAGGAAAAATTATATCAGACATTGCCGATGAAGAGTGCAGATCAGAAGATATACGTTTCTGATACAGCACAATATACTGCTGTTTCTAAATTCGCAGGTGGATATGAGATGGTGATATTAGGAACAATAGGAATTTTGTGTGGAATATATTTCCTTGTACGCAATGTCCTTTGGATATCCATGAGCGAAGATGTTCAAAATCTCGGACTGCTCCACACGATCGGAGCCACAGAAAGACAGATTACAAAAATATACCGGAAACAAATGAGATCACTCATGTTAAAAGGTTCTGTCTTGGGAAGTTTGATCTCTGCACTGATTTTAGTCTTATTAATACCGGAACTATTAGGCTTCCATTTTTATCAGGAAATGGGAGGGAATACAATACTTTCCTTTTTCAGACCGTGGATTCTTTTGCTTTCTGTTGTATTTGTAAATGGAATTTTGTGGATAGCATCGGAAGGCGTTATTAGAAAAATAACGAAGCTGTCTTGTATTGAGAGTGCTGCTTATAACGAAAATACAGTTGCCAGAAAAACAAAACACTCTGGGAAAATAGTGCACAGACGTTCTGAAACAGAAGAAATGTTCTATATTGCGTGGGGAAATATAACACGACAGAAAGCACGATTTATCATTACAAGCCTTTCCATATTTTTAGGAGTTCTGTCCTTTGTTCTAATGAATGTACTTACAAATGGATGTGATTATAAGCATCTTCTTGAGAAACGTCCTGATTTTTTGCTGGCAGGAGAGTTTAGCGAATTCGGGAAAAGTCAGGGGTGTGGGGAAGAATATAAAACAAGAGAAATCGATGTGAATCCTTTGCTGACGCAGGGCGACGGTGTGGAACTGTTTTCGTAAAGCATATAACAATGCGATACGGATTGCCCGGACAGAAGGGCATAGAATACAGAATGAAGCAGCCCTTGACGGTCAGCATGGGGCAAAGAAAAAGGGTGCTGATATAGTCAAACGGTGGGATTCCACACTTGACGGACGGACAAGGGACGAACACCGGGAGTGTGACGGACAAATCAGGGAAATTGATGAACCGTTCGATGTTGGCGGTGAGAAAATGCAAGCACCGGGTGTTGGCGGTTCTGCAAAGAACGTTTGTAACTGTCGGTGCTGTCTGCTGCAACGTGCAAAATGGACATTGGACGAGAAAGAACTTGAGACTTTAAAAGAGCGTGCGGAAATCTTTGGATTGGATAAGACAGATGATTTTGAAGAATTCAAGAAAAAGTACCTGGAATCGGTTGAAAAAGGCAGGTATTCTAATATAATTGAATCAGACTTAGGGAAGTTTAAGAAAAAGCTGAGAAATGATTCTGAAATGACAAGCGAATATTATGCGTGCCTAAAAGATAAGTTTTCACATGGAGCAGAGAATGCAAAGCGGTTATTTACCAAGTTTGTTGGGGATAATAGTGTTGAGGATGCATTTTATGAAAATACGGCTCATTATAATATTAGAACTAAGAAAATATCTATGCATTATGGTGCCGATTTAAACAACCCTCGTGGAGCTGGAATCACATGGTTCCATGAACATGGCCATTTAATTGATGATTTGTCTGGGAATATGTCAAATGACAAGTACTTTTTACAGCTGTTGGAAAACGATTCATTATCTTATCGTATAGCGTATGGCAAAGCACATCATCTGAAGACTTTTGATAAGGTTGATAAAGCTATTGGCGGGGAACTGAAAGATATGCGGAAACATTCAGCAATATCAGATATTTTTGATGGTGTAACCCAGGGAAATATTATTGGTTGTGCGTCGCATTCGAAAGAATATTGGGAAAATCGAGACAATGTTACATCAGAGGCTTTTGCTCATATGTTTGAGGCGCAATTTGATAAGGAACGATACGAACAAATGGGAAAATACTTTCCAAACGCATTGAAATATTTTGAAAAGAAGATAAAGGAGGCGTTGTAAATGAATGTTTTATGCTCGAAATTTGAAAAGGCGCATAAAGATTTTGTACTTCATTTTGGATATTGTCCTAAAATTCCAAATGAGATAGATTTTGATCAATCGGCATATGCAGATGATTTATTAAAAAGCGTTGCCGACAACTATGATTATACAGTTAAGAAATATGGTACGCAGGTACCCAAAAAGTATCCCAAACCAGAAATAATAATTGATTAATACCATCGGTCAAAAAATGATTGGTGGTATTTTTATACCCATTTTTAAGAAAGAGAGGTCAAAGATATTGATTATTACAGGTATGGCGCACTTTCAGAGCGTGTGCAAAAAGAAGATGGTGGAATGGTATAACAAAAACGGCTATGCCGTTACACCGACAACACCGCCGATTGATTTATCTAATGTGTTTGTGGTGTGGTCTTGTAAAACGCTTCAGAACTATAAATGCCTGGTATCTACTACAGTAAGCGGCGATGGTATTTATGCGGAGTATACCTATAACGGTGATAAGCAGGAGCTGTACGAGGATGTATACAAAAAGCTGTCCAATACATGTTTTACAGAAGAGTAGAAAGGCGGTGATCCAGAATCTTCCAACTATGGGTAAAATAGCATTTTTAAGACATCCGCAAGGGTGTTTTTTTGTCCGAAAAAGGCTTATGACGTTTAAACTGCTGCTGAAATGACCCCTGCAACATGGGATATAAACTGTTGACCGTTCCCGGTGACACCGGATATAAAAACATGACGGAGAAAGGAAGAAGAACATGGAATTTTTAAAAGCATTTTTTGGTGATAAGGCTATCACCTACGATGAACTGGTACAAGCAATCAATTCCTATAACGGTGATGAAAAGAACAAAGAGAAGCTGATCAAGATGGTTAACCTTACTGATGGTGGTTATGTGTCTAAGGACAAATACACTAACCTTGAAACTGACCTTTCCGGTAAGACTACAGAATTGACAAAGGCTAATAACCTGATTGAAGAACTGAAAAAATCAGCCGGAAAAGATGAAGAAACACAGCAGAAAATTACTGCATACGAAACAGAAATTGCAGACCTTAAGAAAGAGAATGCAGAACTGAAAACAGAAAATGCATTGAAATTTGCGTTGGTTGCAGCCGGTGCGGTTGATGTTGATTATCTTGTATTCAAGGCAAAGGAAAAGGTGAAATCAAACTTGGGGATGATGGAAAAATCAAAGGTGAAGATGATCTGATTTCAGGTCTTAAAACACAGCATCCTACCATGTTTGAAGCATCCAACAGCAATCAGCGGCAGAATGGTAACAGAAGGGTTCTTGAAAACAACCTGCCGGGTGGGGATAAAGACAAGACAGTTACCAAACGAAAGAATGAAACGATAAAATCGATTCTGTGCTAAAAATACGATGTCTAGACATTGCGTTTTGCCTTCACTTTTCTCAAAAAGGCAAAAAAATAGAACGTATAGTTTTCATACGCTCTATCTTATATTCCATATTAAATTTTTAAATTCTACAAACTTGAAGTTCCTCACTTTTTCATCTTCGGAGCAATAAGCAGCACTACTGTCACAAGAAAATATACACCATACAGTAACCAAGTAATTGTATTGTTCCAAGGGAAACTCTTTTCTGGATGGTTCAATGCAAACATTATAAATACAATAGCTATAATTAACATTATCACACCGATAATCCTTGATATACTCTTTTTCATGAAAAGCACCTCATCATCAAACTGGAATTTTCTTATGCTCCTGTTCTATTTTACAACCACAGTGTGGACAATATTCTTCACTATTTATAGGTACACCCCTTAATGATTTGCCACAGAATGGACAGTGATTTTTGATTACAATTATAATTAACCTATTATAAGTTATGCCACTTCAATTTTTGCAAATATCATCCAATCTGCAATACATGAAATTAAAATAACTATTCCTAAAAATGCCGGTACTCCTGCAAATTGTTCTAAATGATTTGAATGAATTCAATATTATGCTTTTTTCTCCTTAAATGACTTCAGAAAGATCACCCATCCAAAGATCAGCAGATTCATTACCAGTGCCACAGGAATATCTCCCCAGTGGATTTGCTGATTCTGAAGTACATCCGCAGAGTACGTTCCTGAAAAAACTACCACCATATTATTGTTCAGAAAATGAATAATTATCGGAACCCAGATATTCTGGGTTTTCATATAAGTATATGCCATAAAAATCCCCAGTGAAATACAGGTAACAAACTGGCTTGCCAGAGCCGCCAGCCCCATATCCGGCGTAGTATAATAGAAGAAATCTATTGGCAGATGCCATACAGCCCACACACAGCCCAAAAGGATTACGCCGCCTTTTAGTCCAAATTTCTTCTGAAGAAGAGGCTGAAGATAATATCTCCATCCGTATTCTTCTCCAAAGAATGCCACTACTGAAAGGAAAAAGTTTACCAAAACAGTAAAAAATATGATCCAGGTAGTGGGATTTGCCATTATTTTGCCAAATTCAGAAAGCTGGCCGCTCAGAGCACTGGCAATCACAAATCTGAGAAGATATAATCCAATAAACAACAGGATCATACGAATAGATATATTCCAATGTTCGCTGTTCAGTCCATAGGCTCTGCGCTTTTCTTTACCGGATTGCAGAAGAAGAATCCAGAAAATAACGCTGCCACCTATTATAACGTACTCCATGATCGGTGCCCACTGAGAATATGGCATGCTCATCAGATCTCTATTTTGGGGAGCCAGAACAGAAGCCGCCGTGCAGACAACCAGCACCGCCGTGAGAGCTACAAAGAATATGTAAAAAGCCGTTGGAAGATTTTTATCTCCTTTTTTGGTAATTAAATAAGCCATCATCACACCTGCTGCTGGATACAGCATCTGCGCATTTGGAAAAGCGCTGAGATTAAGACCTTTTCCATAGCCATACCACATCAGAAGTCCCATTACATATGTGATTCCGTATGCTATAATCACATAGATCAAAAGCTGTTTTTTCTCTGTTTGCATAAATTTCATAATTCCTTCCTTGCAACTTTTAATTTGTTACTCACATGATATCATACTTTAGACACTTAGGCACAGGTTATTCCCCAAATTGAAGAAAACTTAAAACATTGATTTACTGCAAGGCATAACGAATCTTTTATTAAACAAGGGCAAGATGCGCCCTTGAGTAACTCTAATTTCCTTTTGGAAATCAGGAAAGGTTGTTCTTAGGAATATTTTTCTTTACATTCATTAATAGTATGTTATACTAGAATAAATCTGATAAATTTGAAACACTTACTATAGTTATTAGAAATGGAGTTCTCTATGGATTTAACGATGATACTATTTATTGCTTTAATCATTATTTTTTTTATAATTCCGTTACTAGCATTTATTATTAAATCTGCAGTAAAGCAAGGAATTTTGGAAGCTTACAAGATTATTAAAAATGATAAAGATAAAAATATTTTATAACTCTAATCTAAAATCTAGTATGTTCAATAAAAATCCTCTTTTTTAAAGAGTTGGATATTCTTCAATTATTTCTTGTTATTAGTTGTATAAGACCCATATAAGGTATCTACTTAATAGAGGAAAAGAGAATTATAGATGTTTTAAGGAAAAGTGGCTATTTTTAAGAATATATCAATCAACTTTGTTTTATTGTATTTTGATACTCTTGTGTTAATATCTAGATAAAAAAGAAATGCCCTAACAGTATTCTTCATGTTTATGTGAATATGAATTAATCTGCTAAGGCATTTCTTTTTATTTGTATCTTTAAAATATCATTTAAAATAATCAAATTTTTAGCAAAGTAGGTCTTTTTGGTACCATATGAGACGCACTTGTGCAAGATTTCCTCCTTCTTCAGATGTTTCGAACATATGGTGATTACCTTTTTGATTACCTTTGCTTTTGGGAAAAAAGAAAAAGCCTTAAAACAGCGATTTTACGCGGTTTCTAAGGCTTTTTAATACAGGGGATGAGAGAATCGAACTCCCACCAAAGGTTTTGGAGACCCCTATCATACCATTTGACCAATCCCCTATTCAGTTGTCGCTTAACTCAAGCGACTTGTTAAGTATACCTTATGGAGTGATGAATGTCAAGAAAAAAATAAAGAAAATTCAAGAAATGTTTCAAGGATGGTTCTCTAATTCTGAATCAAATTATAACGCATTTATCAAAGCGATGCTTCGGGGGAATGTGAAAGAGATGAATACTTATATGAATGAAGTTGCACTAGCTACATTTAGCAGTTTTGATACAGGAAGACATCCGGCAGGAAAAAGGCAGCCGGAGCGTTTTTATCATGGATTCGTTCTGGGACTTTTGGTAGAATTAAGAGATCGTTATGAAGTAAAGTTCAACAGAGAAAGCGGTTACGGGCGATATGATGTGATGTTAATACCAAGAGAAACGCTGGATCAGGCAATTATAAAAAAGGAAGAAGCGACCTCAAAATCACTTCTTCCTTTCTTTGTTCTCTTACAGAATTTCAAGATCCATCATTGCTTTTTTCAGAACTTCTTTATGTGCATCTTCCATCTCTGTCAGAGGTGCTCTAAGAGTTCCAACTTCTTTTCCCATCATGTTAAGAGCAGCCTTAACCGGGATCGGGTTCACTTCACAGAAGAGAGCATCAACCAGTGGAAGTGCATCTAACTGCATCTTGCGGCTACCTGCGATATCTCCTGAGAAGAATTTGTAGCACATGTCATGCACGTAAGCCGGAGCTACGTTGGAGAGAACGGAGATAACTCCGATTCCGCCAAGTGCGAGAAGCGGTACAACCTGATCATCATTTCCTGAGTAAAGATCAACGTTGCCATCACAAAGATGCAGGATCTGTGCAACTGTGCTGATATTTCCAGATGCTTCTTTAATACCTACGATGTTCTCAACATCTTTCACAAGTGTTGCAACTGTCTGTGGCTGAAGTCCACATCCTGTACGGCTTGGTACATTGTACAGAATCGCCGGAATATTTACTTCATTACAAATAGCTGTGTAATGAGCAATCAGTCCGTTCTGTGTTGCTTTATTATAATATGGTGTAACGAGCAGAAGTCCGTCAGCTCCATCTTCCTGAGCTTCTTTGGACAACTGGATCGCTGTTCTTGTACAATTAGAACCTGTTCCGGCGATGACCGGGATACGGTGGTTCACACGCTCAATTGCAAAACGGGTTGTTGCTGCATGTTCTTCCTCTGTCATAGTAGCGGATTCACCTGTTGTTCCACAGATGACGATCGCATCTGTTCCGCCTGCAATCTGCTCCTCTAACATCTCATCTAATTTGTCATAATTGACCTCAAGATTCTCTTTCATCGGAGTAACGATCGCTACACCTGCGCCTTTAAAAATTGCCATTCTTTTTATCCTCCTTCAACATGGTGAAACAAAGTATTACTGGTCATAGCAGGTTATTGCGCATAAGTTCCTTGTGAACGATAATTATAATAGCCATGAGCAGTAACTGTTTAATATACATCTATGCAAGAATGCGTAAACTGTAAATAAACATAAAAGAAACGGCAAGATGCGCCGTCCCCAAATATACATTATGTATAATTCAGATAGCTCTCCATCTTGCGATGACAGTCATGCCGCTATTCACGTCATGCCCAAGAACAAGAACTCAGGATTCTTACCCTTTCGGCATCTTTCCCTTTCCGATGAGTTCTTCTGTTCCTGACACATCCGTCACCTTACTTATGAAAAATGCAACCTCTATCTACGTTTCCGTGTTTAAGCAAATAATAACACCGAGGGTACAATGATGTCAACATGGTTTCTGGATTTCTTTCTTATTTATAGTACTCGTGTTATAAGTACACCTTATAAAAATTGATTATAATAAAGTATAACCGATTTTTTGACTTTTTTCTTATATATATGATATCATTAATTCGCTAGATGTGTGAATGACAAAGTTGTTTCATTTGCACTTTTTTTATGCTTGTATGTTTGTTTTTTGAAAAACAATCGCAAGAAACGACATAAGATAACAAGAGAAAATTGCGAGGATGAGAACCGCGATTCTTGGAAAAGGTATGTGGATAGGAAGGAGACCTACTGTGTTAACAATCGGTAATTACGTGAAAGTTAAGACACTGGAGGAGGCTTACGAGCTGAATCAGGCAAGAAACAGTCGTATCATGGGCGGCATGATGTGGATGAGATTAGGAAATGCAAGAGTGAAGACAATCATTGATATGTCGGAACTTGGTTTGAATGAGATTGAGGAGACAGACCATGTATTCCGCATTGGAGCAATGTGTACACTGCGCCAGCTGGAAGAGCATGAGGGGCTGAGAAAATTCTATGGGGACGGAATTGCAGAAAGCCTTCGTCATATTGTTGGAGTTCAGTTTAGAAATCAGGCAACAGTTGGAGGCAGTATCTATGGAAGATACGGATTTTCTGATGTGCTGACTGCATTACTGGCACTGGATACATTTGTGGAATTATATAATGGAGGAACTGTTCGACTTTCTGAGTTTGTAAATAGAAAAGCAGATAAGGATATTCTTGTATCCGTGATCGTCAGAAAGAGCAAGAGAAAATTCCGTTATGAATCAATTCGTCAGACAAAGACAGATTTCCCGGTACTGACATGTTCTGTCGTAACAGGAATTTACAGAGGTCAGGAGTCCTGGTTCTTTTCGGTAGGAGCAAGACCGATGAAAGCGGCATTGCTTGAAAAGCAGTGGGAGATCCCGAAAGATGCTACAGACGAGCAGCTCACAGAGTATGCAAAACGTGTGGCAGCAGAATTTACTTATGGAAGCAATATGCGCGGAAGTGCGGAGTACAGACAGCACCTTGCGGAGGTTCTGCTTCGCAGAGAGATGCGCTCAATTTTAGATGAATATAATGCGGAGGAGAAATAGGATGGAAGTACAGTTTACCCTGAATGGAAAGAAAGTAAGTACAGAGATCGCTGCAGATACAGTCCTTTTGAACCTTCTGCGTGATCTTGGATGTAAGAGTGTGAAATGTGGATGCGAGACAACAAACTGTGGTTTGTGTACAGTATGGATCGACGGAAAATCCCGCCTGTCATGTTCTGTTCTTGCAGCAAGCATTGACGGACATGAAGTGACAACACTTGAGGGTGTGGAGAAAGAAGCAGCAGAATTCGGCTCATTTCTTGCACAGGAAGGTGCAGAGCAGTGTGGATTCTGTTCCCCTGGATTCATTATGAACGTGCTCGCAATGTTCCGTGAATTGAAGAGCCCTTCTATAGAAGAAATTAAAGAATATCTGGCAGGAAATCTGTGCCGCTGTACAGGATACATGGGACAGCTTCGTGCAATCCAGAAATATATGGAAGTCAGAAATACAGCAGTTAACATTACAGTAAAGAAAATGGGCGGGGAGGAGTAAGAATGGAAAGAATAGATAAAGTTCAGAATCTGATTCCTGAGAAACCGGAATTTGTCCACAGCAATCAGGAAAAAGGAGAAGCTATAGAATCCCTGAAGATTGTAAACCGTCCTCTTGTAAAGAAAGATGCTGCTGCACTTGTTACAGGAAAAAGTGTTTATACAAATGATCTTGCGCCGTCAGACTGTCTCATCGTTAAAGTAATCAGAAGTCCATATGCGCATGCATTAATTAAGGATATTAATACAGCTCGTGCCGAGGCAGTACCTGGAATCGAATGTGTTCTTACATATAAAGATTGTCCGGATAAGAGATTTACAATGGCTGGTCAGACCTATCCGGAACCAAGTCCGTATGACCGTCTGATCCTTGACCAGAGAGTACGTTTCGTTGGAGATGCAGCTGCAATCGTGGCAGGAACTTCAGAGGAAGCAGTTAAGAAAGCGATGAAGCTTGTGAAGATCCAGTATGAGGTCCTTGAACCGGTTCTTGATTTCCGTACAGCAAAGGATAATCCAATCCTTGTGCATCCGGAAGATAACTGGAGAAGCCTCTGCCCGGTTGGCGCAGACAACAAGAGAAATCTCTGTGCACATGATGTATGTGGAGATGGAGACGTAGAAGCAGTTCTTGCAAAATGTGATCACGTGATCGATCGCGTTTATCATACAAAGGCGAACCAGCAGGCGATGATGGAGACTTTCCGTACTTATACATATTTAGATGCATACGGAAGATTAAATGTCGTTTCATCTACACAGGTTCCGTTCCATGCAAGAAGAATCCTTGCTCATGCACTCGATATTCCGAAGAGCAAAGTACGTGTGATCAAGCCGAGAATCGGTGGAGGATTCGGTGCGAAGCAGACTGTAGTTTCCGAAGTTTATCCGGCACTTGTCACATGGAAGACAGGAAAACCGGCGAAGATCATTTACACAAGAGAAGAGTCTTTGATCGCTTCTTCACCGCGTCATGAGATGGAACTTCATGTACGTCTGGGAGCAGATAAAGAAGGAAATATTAAAGCAATCGATCTCTATACACTTTCCAACACTGGAGCATTTGGTGAGCACGGACCGACAACCGTAGGTCTTTCCGGTCACAAGTCTATTCCGCTTTATGGAAAGGCAGAGGCATTCCGCTTTACATATGACGTTGTTTACACAAATGTAATGTCAGCTGGAGCTTACCGTGGATACGGAGCAACACAGGGACAGTTCGCTGTAGAATCAGCTGTAAATGAACTTGCAGAAGTTCTCGGAATGGACCCGACAGTGCTTCGTGAGAAGAACATGGTACGCCAGGGCGATAAGATGCCGGCTTATTATGGCGAAGTTACAAACAGCTGTACACTCGACAGATGTCTTGCCAGAGCAAAAGAAATGATCAACTGGGATGAAAAGTATCCATACCGTGATATGGGAAATGGAAAAGTCCGCAGTGTCGGAGTTGCAATGTCCATGCAGGGATCTGGAATCTCAGCAGTAGATACAGGTGCGGTTGAAATCAAAGTAAATGATGACGGATTCTACAGTCTGATCATTGGAGCTACTGATATGGGAACAGGATGCGATACGATCCTTGCCCAGATGGCAGCAGAGTGTCTTGAATGTAAACCGGAAGAAGTTGTTGTATTCGGAGTAGATACAGACATCTCTCCATACGACTGTGGTTCATACGCATCCAGTACAACTTATGTAACAGGACAGGCAGTTGTTAAGACTTGTGAATCCCTTCGCAAGAAAATCTGCGAGCGTGGAGCAGAGTATCTCGGATGCAAGCCGGAAGATGTAGATTTCGATGGAGAATATGTAACAGAGCTGGCAACAGGAAAGCAGATTTCAAGAAGTCAGATTGGAAATAATGTAATGTGCTTCAGCAACGCACCACTTTCCGCGAGTGAAGCATTTTCCTCACCGGTATCTCCACCGCCATTCATGGTTGGTATGGCAGAAGTTGAGATCGACAAAGAGACAGGTGTACTTGAACTGATCGATTACGTAGCAGTCGTAGACTGCGGAACAGTTATAAATCCGAACCTTGCGCGTGTACAGGTGGAAGGCGGAATCGCACAGGGAATCGGTATGGCACTGTATGAAGATGTTGTATATAATGAGAAGGGAAAGAACTTCAGCAATTCCCTGATGCAGTATAAGATCCCGACTCGTCTTGATGTTGGAACAATCCGCGTAGAGTTCGAGAGCAGCTACGAGCCGACAGGACCGTTCGGAGCGAAGTCCATCGGAGAGATTGTAATCAATACACCATCACCGGCAATCAGCAATGCAATTCAGAACGCGACAGGAGTGATCATTAGAGAACTGCCGATGACAGCGGAGAAAATTTATAGAGGAATCTGTGAGCGTTAGACTTGGGGTTCGAGTAAGAAACAAGTACTTAGTTGAGTGATTTGAATCCAGAAGACAACTACAGAAATTGAATAAAAGTGAAAAGAGAAAGCTATCGACTACGATAACAACGAATGGAGTTGGATCTTGTAGTTGGTAGCTTTTCTAAACATGAAACAAATACCAGGTGAAACAGAGCAGAAGGAGAAAAATATTATGAATGCAGTAGAAGCTTTAGATGAATTACAGCGCAAAGCAAGACATGATGATAAATTAAGAGAACAGTTCATAAAGACAAGGGATACAGAAGATCCTCTTGGAGGATTCTGCTCTGTATGTCGTGAGACAGGTTATGAACTTTATCCGATGGATATTGTGCAGGCAGGAGATGAATTTTATGCCGCAATGAAGCGCAGTACGAATGGTGGCGGAGAGAATTCACCGGTGCTTACAGGAGAGGATGACCCTTATGAATTGTTTTTTGCAGGACTACAAGAACTGTAAAAATAATTTTAGTGTATAAGCATTAGACATAAATGAACAGAAGTGATTACAAAATAGGAAGATTTATTGATGATAAAGATAATTCGCGTAGGAAGAGAGTGCTTACGAGAAGCGTACGAAATTGTGAATAAGGTAGACCAGGGGATGAATGTTCCAGAATGGTTTGTTGCAGAACCGTATGAAGAATTTGATTTTTGGATGAAGAAGGAACGAGGTCTTTTATATCTTGCTGTTGATGAAGAGGGCAAGGCGGGAGCTATGTTTTTCGTAATTTTACCGGGCGCTCACCCGGATAATCTGGGATATGATCTTGGAATGGAGGAAGAGAAATTGAAGCTTTGTGCTATGATGGATACGGCGGCTGTATTACCAGAGTTTCGAGGGCACTATTTACAATATAAAATGATGCAGCACGCGGAAGGTGATTTGAGACAGATAGGATATCGCTACCTGCTTTGTACGGTGCATCCGGAAAATGTTTTCAGCAGATCAAATGTCATGAAACAGGGGTATCAGAAGATGCTTACGAAGGAAAAATATGGCGGATTCTTAAGAGATATCTGGATGAAAAATATTATAGAATAAGAAAACAAACATCGGAATAAACATCTGATGTTTGTTTTTATAGAAATGCACTAATACGTTAATACGTGAAAAAGATAAAGCGAAATACTGATATAATATAGAAAAAAGAAAAGGTATGTGGTATACTCTCGACATAGCCTCTGGCAGGATTGCAGAAATGCCGAGGCATTCCTGAATGGAAACTGATAGAGATATTTAACGGCAGGCTGATGAAAGGAGCAATAAAATGGAGACATATATGCAGATGCTTGGAAGACTTGCAAAGAGTGCATCCCGTGAGGCAGCAAAGCTTGGAACGAAGGCAAAGAACAGAGGGCTTCTCGCAGTAGCGAATGAACTTGTAGAAGAGAGAGAATTGATTTTACAGGAGAATGCAAAGGATATCGAAGCTGCGAAAGCGAAAGGCGTGAAGCAGTCTTTGATTGATCGATTGGCATTGACGGAACAGCGAATTGAAGACATGGCAGAAGGTCTGCGTCAGATTGCAGCACTTGATGATCCCATCGGAGAAGTGCTTGGCATGAAGACAAGACCGAACGGGCTTCGCATCGGAAAGAAGCGCGTACCGCTTGGCGTTGTCGGAATTATCTATGAATCCAGACCGAATGTGACAGCAGATGCATTCGGACTTTGCTTCAAGACAGGAAATGCGGTAATTCTTCGCGGAGGAAGTGATGCGATCCATTCCAATCAGGCAATTGCCCGTGTAATCAAGGAAGGACTCCGCAAAGAGAAGTTATCTCAGGACCTCATTCTTCTTGTAGAAGATACAAGCAGAGAAGTTGTAAATGAGATGATGAAGATGCATGGCTGGATTGATGTTCTGATTCCAAGAGGTGGAGCAGGACTTATTGCAAATGTAGTTGCGAACAGCACTGTTCCGGTAATTGAGACAGGAACCGGAAATTGTCATGTATATGTTGATGAGACAGCAGACATTAAGATGGCAACAGACATTATCGAAAATGCGAAGACACAGCGCCTTGGTGTGTGTAATGCATGTGAATCACTTGTGATTCATTCCAAGATTGCAGAGGTAGCTTTGCCTAAGATCGTAGCAAGACTGAAAGAGCATGGTGTAGAGATTCGTGGAGATGAGAGAGCACAGGCAATCAGTTCTGAGATCATCCCGGCAACAGAAGAAGACTGGGGAACAGAGTACCTGGATGCAATCATTTCCGTGAAGATTGTTGATTCCATTGCTGAGGCAATCACACATATCAATACATACAATACAGGACATTCTGAATCCATTATTACAAAGAATTACGACAATGCATTGAGATTCCAGGATGAGATCGATGCGGCAGCGGTTTATGTAAATGCATCAACAAGATTTACAGATGGATTCGAATTCGGATTCGGTGCAGAGATCGGAATCAGCACACAGAAGCTTCATGCAAGAGGCCCGATGGGACTCGAAGCATTGACAACAACAAAGTATATTATCTTCGGAAACGGACAGATCAGGGGATAGTATAGATAGTAGGTTTTAAAATCCAGGTCAATTAGTGTAAGTTAAATAAACTTGTCTTTGATCTGGATTTTATGTATCATAATTCAAGTCAACTTATGATTTGGCTATAAGCTTGCCTGGAATTCACAAAATTACAATCCAAGTCAACAACATTTCTATAAAATCACATTCCCTCCCCCAAAAAGCATCCTATTAATAAAATAAGAAGAAAATAAAAAACTTATAAAAATAACAATCAGTGTTGACAAACAGAAATCGAGGTGCTATCTTAGTATCTGTAAGGTGTTAGCACTCAAAAACAAAGAGTGCTAATAACAAACAAAGATGAGAAGAAAGGGGAACACAGAGATGTCTGTAGAAGCTGAATTAAGTGAAAGAAAACTTACGATATTGAAAGCCATCATACAGAATTATCTGGAGACTGGCGAACCGGTCGGATCACGAACCCTTTCAAAATACACAGATTTGAAATTGAGTTCCGCAACGATAAGGAATGAGATGGCAGATCTGGAAGATCTTGGTTACATCTTTCAGCCACACACATCGGCAGGAAGAATTCCATCAGATAAGGGATATCGCTTTTATGTAGATCTCCTAATGGAGAACAAGGAGCAGGAGATCAACAGACGAGAGGATGCACTTCTTGAGAAGACAGATAAGGTCGAGAAGGTACTCCAGCAGGCAGCAAAGGTTCTTGCTTCGAACACCAATTATGCGACGATGGTTTCCGCACCGGTCAACAGCCGGAACACATTGAAGTTCATTCAGCTATCACAGGTGGATGAAGAACAGATCGTAGCAGTCATCGTACTAGGTGGTAATGTGATCAAGAATAAGATCATTGAAGTTGGAGAAACCTTAAGTAATGAGAATCTGTTGAAGCTGAATATGCTTCTGAACACGACACTGAATGGATTATCCATTGATCAGATTACATTAGGTCTGATTGCCAGATTGAAAGAACAGGCTGGTATCCACAGCGAGGTTGTCGGTCATGTACTGGATGCAGTGGCAGAGATCATTCATGTAGATAATGACATGGAGATCTACACAAGCGGCGCAACGAATATTTTCAAATATCCGGAGCTTAGTGATAAGCAGAGCGCACAGGAGATCATCAGTGCATTTGAAGAGAAACAGCAGCTGGCAGATCTGGTGACAGAGACACTGGCAAGTGAGGAGAACAACGGCATACAGGTTTATATCGGAGATGAAACTCCGGTTAAGACCATGAAAGACTGCAGTGTTGTTACCGCCACATATGAGCTGGGAGAAGGTATGAAAGGAACGATTGGAATCATCGGTCCGAAGAGAATGGATTATGAACATGTCATGAAGACGCTGAAAACGCTGCAAAGTGAGTTGGATGCGATTTATAATAAAGAACCCAAAGAGTAATAATAGGAAGGTAGAAAGCTGGTGACAGAGAACATGAGCAAAGAAGATATGGTAAAAGAAGCTGTTGAAGAGGCAAAAGCAAAGGCTGCAAAAGAGCAGGCAGAAGCTGAAGAGACAGTAGAAACAGAAGATGCCCAGGGAGTTGAGGCTGAAGCGAAAGAAGCAACAGAGGAAGCAACTGAGACTGAAGGAGATTCAGAAGCAGCATCAGAAGGTAAGAAAAAGTTCTTCGGAAAGAAAGAGAAGAAGGACAAGAAAGACGAGAAGATCGAGGAACTCACAGACCGCGTTACTCGTCAGATGGCAGAGTTTGATAACTTCCGCAAGAGATCTGAGAAGGAGAAATCCCAGATGTACGAGATCGGAGCGAAAGATATCATAGAAAAGATTCTTCCGGTTGTAGACAACTTCGAGCGTGGACTTGGTTCCGTACCGGAGGAGGAGAAGAATGCTCCGTTCGTAGAAGGAATGGAGAAGATCTACAAACAGCTTATGACTACACTGGAATCCGTTGGAGTAAAACCAATCGAGGCAGTTGGTCAGGAATTCAATCCGGATTTCCACAACGCAGTGATGCATGTAGAAGATGAGGGACTCGGTGAGAACATCATCGCAGAAGAATTCCAGAAAGGTTACATGTACCGTGAAAGTGTTGTAAGACACAGCATGGTAAAAGTAGCAAACTAATTTGATTTTTAACAAGATTCAGAGATTAGATAGAGGAGGAAATTTATCATGGGAAAAATTATTGGTATTGACCTTGGTACAACAAACAGCTGTGTAGCCGTTATGGAAGGTGGACAGCCAACAGTTATCGCGAATACAGAAGGCGCAAGAACAACACCGTCTGTTGTAGCATTTACAAAGACAGGAGAGCGTCTCGTAGGTGAACCTGCAAAACGTCAGGCTGTAACAAACGCAGCAAGAACAATCTCATCCATCAAAAGAGAGATGGGAACAGATTATAAAGTAGATATTGACGATAAGAAATATTCTCCACAGGAGATTTCTGCAATGATCCTTCAGAAACTGAAAGCAGACGCAGAAGGATACCTTGGTGAGAAAGTAACAGAAGCTGTTATCACAGTTCCAGCTTACTTCAACGATGCTCAGCGTCAGGCTACAAAAGATGCAGGTAAGATCGCAGGACTTGATGTAAAACGTATCATCAACGAGCCTACAGCAGCTGCACTTGCTTATGGTCTTGACAACGAGAAAGAGCAGAAGATTATGGTTTACGACCTTGGTGGTGGTACATTCGACGTATCTGTTATCGAGATTGGTGATGGAGTTATCGAAGTACTTTCAACAGCCGGTAACAACAGACTTGGTGGAGATGACTTCGACCAGAAGATCACAGATTACATGCTTGCAGACTTCAAGGCAAAAGAAGGCGTAGATCTTTCTGCAGATAAGATGGCTCTTCAGAGATTAAGAGAAGCTGCAGAGAAAGCAAAGAAAGAGCTTTCAAGTGCAACAACAACAAATATTAACCTTCCGTTCATCACAGCAACAGCTGAAGGACCGAAGCATTTCGATATGAACCTTACAAGAGCTAAATTCGACGAGCTGACAAGAGACCTCGTAGAAAAGACTCAGGAACCGGTAAGACGTGCACTTTCTGATGCAGGAATCACAGCTTCCGAGCTTGGACAGGTACTTCTCGTTGGTGGATCAACACGTATTCCGGCTGTTCAGGAAGAAGTTAAGAGATTGACAGGCAAAGAGCCTAGCAAATCCCTTAACCCAGACGAGTGTGTAGCACTTGGTGCTTCCGTACAGGGTGGTAAACTTGCAGGAGATGCAGGCGCAGGAGATATCCTTCTTCTTGATGTAACTCCACTGTCACTGTCTATCGAGACAATGGGTGGTGTAGCTACAAGACTGATTGAGAGAAATACAACAATCCCGACAAAGAAGAGCCAGATCTTCTCAACAGCAGCAGATAACCAGACAGCTGTAGATATCAACGTTGTACAGGGTGAGAGACAGTTCGCAAGAGACAACAAGTCCCTCGGACAGTTCAGACTTGATGGAATCCCGCCGGCTCCACGTGGAATCCCGCAGATCGAAGTTACATTCGATATCGATGCAAATGGTATCGTAAATGTATCTGCTAAGGATCTTGGAACAGGTAAAGAGCAGCATATTACAATCACAGCAGGTTCTAATATGTCTGATGACGATATCGATAAAGCTGTAAAAGAAGCAGCTGAATTCGAGGCTCAGGATAAGAAACGTAAAGAAGCAATCGATACAAGAAACGAAGCAGACGCTATGGTATTCCAGACAGAGAAGGCAATCAAAGAGGTTGGCGACAAAGTCGATGCTACAGAGAAGGCAGCTGTAGAGGCTGACGTTCAGGCACTGAAAGATATCCTTGCAAAATCTGCTCCGGAGAACACAACAGAAGAGCAGGTAGCAGAGATCAAAGCTGCGAAGGAAAAACTGATGGAGAGCGCACAGAAACTGTTCACAAAGATGTATGAGCAGGCAGGTGCTGCAGCAGGTGCAGGTGCACAGGCTGGTCCTACACCAGAAGCTGGTCCGGCTCCGGATGGTTTCCAGGGTGATGATGTTGTAGACGGAGATTACAAAGAAGTCTAAAATATAGAAAAGATGCCGGTAAGACAGAAGAGAAACAGGCAGCAGGGCATCAGATAAATGAAGCATGAAGAGAAATTCTACGGAGCTTTGTAGCTTCGTAGAATTTCTTGAGGTTAAGAAAGAGATACAGAAAGGTTAGTATTTGTGTTATGGCAGAGGCAAAGAGAGATTATTATGAGGTGCTCGGCGTAAGCAAAGATGCAGATGATGCTACAATCAAGAAAGCATACCGCCAGCTTGCGAAGAAGTACCATCCAGATATGAATCCGGGGGATAAAGAAGCAGAAATAAAGTTCAAAGAGGCTTCCGAAGCCTATGCCGTTCTGAGTGACGCTGACAAACGTCGTCAGTATGATCAGTTCGGCCACGCTGCATTTGATGGTGGTGCCGGCGGCGGAGCAGGTGGATTCGGTGGCGGATTTAATTTCAATGGAGCAGATTTCAGCGACATTTTCGGAGATATCTTCGGAGATATGTTCGGTGGCTCCAGAAGAGGCGGCGCAAGCAATGGTCCTATGAAAGGGGCTAATATCAGAAAGAGCATCCGCATCACATTCGAGGAAGCTGTCTTCGGATGCGAGAAAGAACTGGATCTTGTGCTGAAAGATCCTTGCGAAGACTGTCACGGCACAGGTGCAAAGCCTGGAACATCACCGGAGACATGTCCAAAGTGCGGTGGTAAAGGTCAGGTCGTATATACATCCCAGTCCTTCTTTGGAACCGTACAGAATGTACAAACATGTCCGAACTGTGGTGGTTCCGGTAAGATCGTGAAAGAGAAATGTCCGAAATGTGCAGGTACAGGATATACATCCAGCAGAAAGAAGATCAAAGTTACGATTCCGGCAGGTATTGATAACGGACAGAGCGTACGCATCCGTGAAAAAGGAGAACCGGGAGTTAATGGAGGACCGAGAGGAGATCTCCTCGTTGAGGTTAACGTATCCAGACATCCAATCTTCCAGAGACAGGATATGCATATCTTCTCAACCGTTGCGATTTCCTTCGCAGTGGCTACACTCGGTGGTGATGTGAAGATTCCAACTGTAGACGGAGACGTTCTCTATACAGTAAAACCGGGAACAAAGACAGATACAAAAGTACGTCTGAAAGGAAAGGGAGTTCCATCTCTTAGAAATACTCAGGTAAGAGGAGATCATTATGTAACATTAGTGATCCAGACACCGGAGAGATTAAGCGCAGAGGCGAAAGAGGCTCTGAGAAAATTCGATGAGCTTAGTGGAAATACACTTCATCAGCATGACGATCTTGCTACAAAATCTGAGAAATCAGAGAAAAAAGGCAAGAAAAAAGGATTCATGGATAAGATGAAAGAAGCCTTTGAAGATAAAGAATAAAAAGAATGATGAGAGCGGCAGCTGCTGACCGAGAGGTTGGTGGCTGCCGCTTTTTAGCATATCTAGCGACGTAAGTCGCTAATACGCTGAAGAATATGATATGGGAATAATTAAAAAGCAGATTCAGAGAATCAAGGTTAAATAGATGATTTATAGCAAGTTTCTCTTGGTCTGGTTTTCCAAAATCTTAACATGTGTCAAACATCCAGCAAAACTCATATCCCAAAAAAATCCCTCCTAGAACATCTCCTTGTATTTACACGCGAAATCGGATATATTAGAAGATATTGGAAATGCGTTGCACGAAGCATCCGCAGGCATCGTAGTTGTGGGTTTTGTCTCCAACATCTTTACAAATATAGCAGAAAGAAGGTGACTTTCATCGTGAATCAGATCGTTTTGACAGGAATGGTGCTTTCTGTCGCACCGGTGGGCGAGTACGACCGCAGAGTTGTCATACTTACAAAAGAACAGGGGAAGATCTCAGCCTTTGCAAAGGGATCAAGAAGACCAAACAGTCCTCTAGTGGGAGCGGTGAATCCATTTACTTTCGGTGAATTCACGATGTATGAAGGTCGTTCTTCCTACACAATTCAGTCTGTAAATGTATCCAATTATTTTTCAGAATTGAGAGCAGATGTGGTAGGCGCATATTATGGCTTTTATTTCCTTGAGGTTGCGAATTACTATGCGAGGGAACGGAATGATGAGCGGGAACTTTTGAAGTTACTTTATCAGACGATGCGTGCGCTGACAAATCCACATCTTCCGAATCAGTTGATCCGTTACATTTTCGAGTTGAAAGTGCTGACAATCAACGGACAGGGACCGCAGGTGTTCCAGTGTGTACAGTGTGGCGACCGGACGAGGCCGGCGGTGTTCAGCGCAGCGAAGGGCGGACTTGTGTGTAATGAATGTGACGGAGAAGTGAGAGACGGAATGTTTCTTGACGGTTCTACGCTGTATACGATGCAGTATATTGAATCCAGTACAATTGAGAAATTATATACATTTAACGTGAAGCCGGAAGTGTTGGAGAAGTTTGGACGCGTGATGGGACGGTTGATGAAGATGTATGTAGATAAGGAGTTCAAGTCTCTGGAGATACTGGAAACGCTGTTGTGAATATTATTTAAAGACATGATATTGTTTCTACAGATGAGATTTTGCAAAGAGCGGATGAAGTTATGTATGAATTTAAGCGGAAACATAAAGAGAAGTACTTAAAACAGCTTGAAAAATAAGGCATTAGTCGTTATAATAGGAAACATTGATGTACAAAGGGGAATATCTTTAAGGGAAGATGTGAATAACTTCTGTGAAAAGATCAACCGGAGTGCATAAGTTATGTGAATAATGTAAATGATAAAAAAGAATGTGAGGAACATACAATGGTTGAAAAGACAATGGACAAGATCGTAGCACTTGCAAAGTCAAGAGGATTCGTATATCCGGGTTCTGAGATCTACGGCGGACTTGCCAACACATGGGATTATGGTAATCTTGGTGTTGAACTTAAGAATAATGTGAAGAGAGCATGGTGGAAGAAGTTCATTCAGGAGAATCCATACAATGTTGGAGTTGACTGTGCAATCCTTATGAACCCACAGACATGGGTTGCTTCCGGACATCTTGGAGGATTCAGTGATCCGCTGATGGACTGTAAACAGTGTCATGAGCGTTTCCGTGCAGATAAGATTATTGAAGATTATGCAGCAGAGAATGGAATCGAGCTTGAGAGCTCTGTAGACGGATGGACACAGGAGCAGATGTCAGCATTTATCGAGGATAATAACATTCCATGTCCGACTTGTGGAAAGCATGATTTTACAGATATCCGTCAGTTCAACCTGATGTTCAAGACATTCC
>ERZ506754.199-NODE-199-length-37833-cov-5.224708_pt1 | contig 37833 bp, 34 predicted proteins | sample MGYA00513043_ERZ506754 | MGnify/ENA metagenome assembly ERZ506754 | reverse complement strand
ACCGGAGCTTGAAAAGTATATCCGCAAATCCGATAAAGCCGCCGACCGTTTGGACGCGGCAAGGGCGGCACTTCCGAAGCAAAAGAAACTTGTCCGGGAGCGCATTTATGACGAGGCCGCCGGCAAAGGCAAAACCCGTCTGCGCTTTGAAGAACGGGAAAAGCCCGTCCCCGGCGGCAGACAGCATAAAAATCCGCTATCCCGCCCCACACACGAGGCGGGTGTTTTTGTTCATAACAAGATACATTCGGTGGAAAAGGACAACGCGGGTGTTGAGGGCGCACATAAAGCGGAAGAACTTGGAGAGCGCGGCGCACGGTATGGGGCGCGAAAAATCCGGCAGGGCTACCACAGCCGCAAGCTGAAACCCTACCGGGAGGCAGTAAAAGCAGAAAAGGCGGCGGCAAAAGCGAATATCAACGTCCAGTATCGGAAAGCCTTGCGGGATAACCCTCGTCTTGCCTCTAATCCCGTTTCGCGCCTATGGCAAAAGCGGCAGATTAAAAAGCAGTATGCACAGGCTTGGCGAAAAAAGCACGGACGCATACGGAAAACCGCCGAAAATACGCGGCGGGCAGCGCAGAAAGCCGCAGAGAAAACAAGAAATACCGTGCTTTTTGTAGCGCGCCACCCGGTAGGCGTGGCAATCGCTATTGGTGTACTACTACTTTTCATTATGATTTTTGCGGGGCTGTCCTCTTGTGCGTCTATATTTTCCGGCGGTGCTTCTACGGTTGTAGGAACGTCGTATGTAGCGGAGGACGCGGAGATGATAGGAGCCGAACAGGACTATGCGGCATTAGAAGCGGATTTACAGCAGGAGCTTGATACAATCGAGGAAACTTACCCCGGCTATGACGAATACCGCTACGACCTTGATACAATCGGGCATGACCCCTATGTGCTGACTTCCATTTTAACCGCAATGCACCTTGACTACACCCGCGCAGGAGTGCAGGAAACTTTGCAAATGCTCTTTGAAAAGCAGTATATTTTGACAATCACCGAAGAAGTGGAAACCCTCTACCGCACGGAAACGAGGACGGGCACCCGCACCGTTATTGACCCGGAAACGGGAAAGGAAACCACGGAAACTTACGAATACGAGGTACAGGTACCCTATGATGAACGCCGCATATTAAATGTGTTGCTGGAAAATTTCGATTTATCCCATTTACCCGTCTATATCATGGACGAGGAAACCTTATCCCTGTATGCTACCTATATGCAGACGCTTGGAGGCCGTCCCGACTTATTCCCGACCAGCAGTTACCCGAACGCTTCCACTATCAAGGAGCCGACTTATTACGAGGTGCCGCCCGAAGCGTTAAAAGACGCGACCTTTGCGGCAATGCTGACCGAAGCCGAAAAATATTTGGGCTATCCTTATGTTTGGGGAGGCAGCAGCCCGTCAACGTCCTTTGATTGCAGCGGCTTTGTATCGTGGGTAATCAATCACAGTGGTTGGGACGTGGGACGGCTTGGAGCGCAGGGGCTTTACAATATCTGCACCCCCGTAACGGCGGCGCAGGCAAAGCCCGGCGACCTCATCTTTTTTCAAGGCACCTATGACGTTACCGGCGTTTCACACGTCGGCATTTATGTGGGCGGCGGCATGATGATACATTGCGGCGACCCGATTTCCTATGCAAACGTCAATACGGAGTATTGGCAAAATCACTTTTACGCCTACGGGCGGCTACCGTAAAGGAGGAATGTGGATTGCTTGAATTAAAGCCCGTTACCCTTGCGGAAGCAAATGCTTTTGTTGCACAGCACCACCGCCACCACAAGCCGGTTACAGGGCATAAGTTTTCAATCGGCTGTATGGAAAACGGGCGGCTTGTAGGCGTTGCGATTGTTGGGCGACCTGTTAGCCGGTACCTGGATAACGGCTTTACGCTGGAAGTCAACCGACTATGCACCGACGGCGCAAAAAATGCTTGCAGTATGCTTTATGCCGCAACATGGCGGGCGGCGCGGGCTATGGGCTATCGCAAAATCGTTACCTATATTCTTGATACTGAAAACGGCGCAAGCTTACGCGCCGCCGGGTGGAATTGCGCCGGGCTTGCAGGCGGCAAGCGTTGGACGGGAAGCCGCCGCCCCACAGCCGACCTCTACCCTGCACAAATGAAATACCGTTACGAAAAGCAAATTTGAAAGGAGTTTTTTATTATGGCAAACAACAGAATTGACCGTATCGACCGGGAGATTGAAAAGACCCGCGAGAAAATCACCGAGTATCAAAACAAGCTCAAAGTGCTGGAAGCGCAGAAAACCGAGGCTGAAAACTTGCAAATCGTCCAGCTCGTGCGCTCTATGCGCCTGACCCCGCAGGAGCTTAACGAACTGCTTTCCGGCGGTGCCATTCCCGGCATGACCGCCGCAGACTATGAAAAACAGGAGGACAATGCAAATGAAGAATAAGCGATTTTTCCGCAGCTTTATTGTAATGCTTGCCGCCCTTGTCGTTTTGGGCGGCTTTTCTGTTACCGCTTACGCATACAGCGGCGAGGAAACCAGCGAAGAAACCACCGTGCAGACAGAAGCCGAAGCCACTACGCCCGAAGTTACCGAGCCGCAGGAGCCGGAGGCCAGCGAAGTACAGGAACCGGAAGAAGAAACCACGGGCGGCGTGGAGCCGCAGCCATTCACGCCGGAGGGCAACATGAACCTTGTAGACGAGATACAAGGCGAAGCGTCCGAAGATAAAGAGTTTATCGTTGTGCAGAGCAAGGGCGGCAATTACTTTTATATCGTAATCGACCATGCGGCGCAGGGTGGAAATACCGTCCATTTCTTAAATCAGGTGGACGAGGCCGACCTTATGGCGATTATCGAGGACGAAAACGGGCAAACACAGGAGGCCACCGCCACTTGTACCTGTACCGATAAATGCGAGGCTGGAAACGTGGATATGAATTGCCCGATATGCGCTGTCAATATGAGCGAGTGTGTGGGTAAAGAAGCCGCAGCCGAAACGCCGGACGAGCCGGAACAAACGGAAGAAAGCGGCGGCGGTATTGGCGGCATTATTCTTTTTGCCGTTGTCGCGCTGCTTGGCGGCGGCGGGGCGCTCTACTATTTTAAGGTTATGAAGCCGAAGCAGGCGGCAAAAGGAAGCACCGACCTTGAAGATTTCGATTTTGACGAATACGAGGACGAGCCGCAGAACGAGGACGAACAGACCGAAGCTGACGAAAATCAGGAGGATAAAGAATGAGCTACACCCTTGTAATTGCAGAAAAACCGAGTGTGGCGGCGAATATCGCCGCCGCCCTTGGCGTAAAGGGAAAACAGGACGGATATATCGAAGGCGCGGGCTATCTCATTTCGTGGTGCGTCGGGCATTTGATAGGGCTTGCGGAAGCTGCCGCCTATGGCGAGCAATACAAAAAATGGAGCTATGACAGCTTACCCATTCTGCCGCAGGAATGGAAATACACCGTTGCAAAGGACAAGGGCAAGCAGTTCAAAATCCTTAAAGAGCTTATGCACCGCGCCGACGTTTTGGAAGTCGTCAACGCTTGCGACGCCGGGCGCGAGGGCGAGCTAATTTTCCGTTTCGTCTATGAAGTGGCGGGCTGCAAAAAGCCTATGCGCCGCCTTTGGATTTCCTCAATGGAAAGCGAAGCAATCCGGCATGGCTTTGAAGCCCTAAAGGACGGGCGGGACTATGACGCACTTTTCGCGTCTGCCCTTTGCCGGGCAAAGGCCGATTGGTTAATCGGTATCAATGCCACCCGCCTTTTTTCTGTTTTGTATCAACATACCTTGAATGTGGGGCGCGTCCAGACCCCGACCCTTAAAATGCTGGTAGACAGGGACACGGCAATTACCCGATTTAAGAAAGAAAAATACTACCATGTGCGCCTTGCCGTCGGAGGCACGGAAGCATTGAGCGCGAGGATTTCCGACGCCGAAAAAGCAAAGGCACTTAAAGCGGCCTGCGAAACGTCGCAGGCTGTTTGTACTTCCGTCGTCAAAGAAAAAAAGACCATAGCCCCGCCGAAACTCTTTGATTTAACGAGCTTGCAGCGGGAGGCAAACCGCCTTTTCGGATATACGGCAAAGCAGACCCTTGATTTAGCGCAAGCCTTGTATGAAAAACGGCTGCTTACCTATCCGAGAACGGACAGCGTATTTCTAACTGACGACATGGGCGATACAGCGGCGCAAATTGCCGCATTGCTTTGCGGCAAGCTACCTTTTATGGCGGGTGCAGATTTCACGCCGGAAATATCGAAAGTATTAAACAGCAAAAAGGTTTCCGACCACCACGCTATTATCCCCACAATGGAGCTTGCAAAAGCAGACCTTACCGCGCTACCGGAAAGCGAGCGAAATATCCTAACCCTTGCCGGAGCGCGTCTGTTGTTTGCAGCCGCCGAGCCGCATATTTACGAAGCGGTTACGGCGGTTTTCTTATGTGCCGATACCGAGTTTACAGCAAAGGGAAAAGTCGTACTTGCCGCCGGGTGGAAAGAGCTTGAACGGCGATACAGAGCGACCCTTAAAGCAAAGCCCGACGCCGACGAGGACGAAGCCGCCGGGCTTACGTTAGATGTGCTGGATTTTGCAGAGGGACAGACATTTAATAATCCCGCCGCAGCGGTAACGGAACACGACACAACGCCGCCGAAGCCGCATACCGAAGCGTCTTTACTATCCGCTATGGAACGCGCCGGGAACGAGGACACCGACCCGGACGCAGAACGCCGGGGGCTTGGCACCCCGGCCACCCGCGCCGCCATTATTGAAAAGCTCATAAAGGGCGGCTTTATCGAGCGCAAGGGCAAGCAGCTACTTCCCACCAAAGACGGGAACAATTTGATTTGCGTCTTGCCGGAAACGCTTACTTCTCCGCAGCTTACGGCTGAATGGGAAAACAAGCTGACGCAGATTGCAAAGGGAAACGCCGCGCCGGAGGACTTTATGCGAGGTATCGAGGATATGACGCGGGAGCTTGTGAAAACCTATCCTTTCCTTTCTGACAGGGACAAGGAGCTTTTCAAAGAGGAAAAGCGAGCAATCGGCAAATGCCCCCGTTGCGGTAACGACGTGTACGAGGGCAGGAAAAACTATTATTGTTCCAACAAGGACTGTACCTTTAAGATGTGGCGGAACGACCGCTTTTTTGAGGAACGCAGGATTACCTTTACCCCGAAGATTGCCGCCGAACTTCTTAAAAATGGCAAGGCAAAGGTGAAAAAGCTCTATTCCCCGAAAACGGGTAGAACCTACGACGGGACAGTGCTTTTAGCCGACACAGGCGGCAAATATGTAAATTACCGGATTGCCGTTCAGAGGGACAAAGAAGTTACGCAGCAAGCATAGGAAAGGGGTACCCTTTCCGTAAAAATCCCCGTTTTCGCTTACCAGCGATTACGGGGATTTTCCATTTTGGGATAATCCCAAACCCTTAACTATGACTGAAACGAAAGGAGCGAATGAATGAGCGCACAATTTTCTATTATGATTGGCAACCGCAGCCGCTTTGAAGCAGGCGACCCAAGCGGCTATTGGCTGGACTTACCCGCCACAAAGGAGCAGCTTCACGAAGCTATGCGAAGCGTCGGCATTACCGCCGACAATCCGCAGGATTTTTCTATTCGCGGCTATTCCGACGACCCCGACAACCATATTGCCCTGCCTTATGAAATGGTATGCTCTGCCGACGTGGACGAATTGAATTTTTTAGCGGCGCGGCTTCATCAGCTTACCCCCGCCGAGATTGGCGAACTCAACGCGGCGGCACAGCGGCAAAACGGCTTTGAAAATATCGGACAGATTATTGACTACACCTATAATGTGGATTATTTCGTCCATATCCCCGAAGTACACACGCCCCGCGATTTAGGCGATTACTATTTGAATAAATCCGGCATAGTAGATATGCCGAAAGAGTGGAAAGGCGGCATTGACCTTGCTATCTTTGGAAACTATGTCGCTGAACAGGAAAAAGGCGCATTTACCGAGTATGGCTATATTGTAGAAAGCGGCGACGAGTGGGTGAGCCAGTTTGAGGGGCGCGACGTGCCGGAGGAATACAAGATTATGAGCTACCCGCAGCCGGAGCAAAACATGGATTTTGAAGCTATTGCCCCAGCACAAACCGCCGCACCGCGCCCTGTTACGCCGATTATCCTTTCATCAGAAAGCGCCGACGACAAGATGAAAGAGATTACCGACCGTTTGGAAAAAGGTATCGCCGGGATATTTGAAAGCGAACGCTATACCGAGTATTTGCGTACCGTATCAAAATTTCACGATTACAGCTTTAATAATACGCTGCTCATTGCCATGCAGGGCGGCAGTATGGTAAAGGGCTACCGGCAATGGGAAAAGGAATTTGACCGCCATGTAAAGCCCGGTGAAAAGGCAATCAAAATCATTGCCCCCGCGCCCTACAAGGTGAAAAAGCTGGAAAACGTACTTGACCCGGAAACCAAACAGCCTGTTTTGGATAAGAACGGGAAGCCTGTAACCGAAGAAAAGGAAATCACTATACCGAATTATAAGGTTGTTTCCGTCTTTGACGTATCGCAGACAGAGGGAAAGGAACTGCCGGAACTGGGCGTTTCCGAACTGCATGGCGACGTGAAAAATTACGAGGATTTTTTTGCAGCCTTAAAGCGTACTTCTCCCTTTGAGGTTAGCTTGGAGCCGTTGGAGGCAGGGGTAGGAGCGCAATGCTTTTACGATAAACGTATCTTGCAAATTAACGACAAATTGAGCGAGCTGCAAACTATAAAGACAGCAATTAAACAAATTTCTTATGTGGTGTTGCAAACTATGGATATGGACGCACCGGACTACCCTGACTACTCTACCCGCGGGATACAGGCGGAAAGCGTTGCCTATATTGTTTGCCAGCATTACGGGCTGGATACATCGGATTATTCTTTCAAACATATTGCCGAATGGCACAGCGGACGGGAGCTTGGCGAGCTCAAAAGCTCTCTTGAAACAATCCACAGTACCGCCGCTACGCTCATTGAAACCATTGACGGACATTTTGCGGAAATCCAAAGGGAACGGGAGCAGCAAAAGGAAACACAGGCAAGCCTTGACCCGGCTATCCAGCCCGTCGTTACGGTGGTATGGAGCGAAAGCAACGAGCTACAAGACGGTATCAAGCTGCCCTTTTCCCGCGCAAATGAGATTTTCCGAAGCCTTGACGCCGCAAAACTGAACGAAAGAGGATATGACAAGACAAAGTTTGAAATTGACTACACCTTAAACGGCGAAGCGAGCCATTATGAAGGGCAGCAGGATTTTGGCGACGGGGACGGTTCTTTGATTGAACATATCGAGAAATTCCATACCGGGTATATACAGAATGAGGAATATATAAGCCGGTTGCTTCAAAACGACGGGCAGGAAGCTATGGAACAAACGATTGCTGGGCATGAGCAAGTCGTAAACGAGATTGTTCCGTATCTCAAACTACATGATAGTCTTTCCCAAATGGAGCAGGCCGCAGGACAGGCCATGCGCGAAGCGGATAATCTTACCCCGGCGCAAACCGCCTATTATGAAGCTCTGCAACAGTATGTGGACGATAGCCGAGCTATGCTAAACCAAGGCAATTATGCCTTGCCCGCCGCCCCGCGACTTTCCGATTTTGACCCGGAGTTACAGGAATACCAGCAGCACGTTATGGACGAGATTACACAGGAGGCCGCCAGCGCAGGTATGACGGTTGAGGAATATGCGGCAAACGGCTATGAGCCGCGCACCCCCGCACCGGAAACACCCGTATTTGATACTCTACCACCCGAACAACAGCAAGCCCTTTCCGATACGGTAAAGGACACGCTGCAACTGCTGGTGGACGCAGATATGGCAGCACATGGCGAAGTTACGGACGGTACCCTTGAAGCGATTGCAGTACAGGGCTATTCCTACCGCGACGGGCAACTTGAAAAACAGACGGACGAGCCGCAGCCTACGGAAGCACCGCAGCCCGCCACCCCCTATTATACAATCAATGAAAGCGCAGCCCGGCGAGCAAAGATGATGAATAGCTTTGACGATTACAGGCCGGGCAGCGCAACGGCTGAATACCGCCACTATGTAGATGAAGCCGTACAGCTTGCCGAGCGTCAAAAAGCACGGGTAGACCCCATGTACCATGACAAAATCGACAGTCTGCTTGATACCTACGCACGGAAACTTGCGGCGAATATGAACGCGAGCTATTCCATTGAGGCGCGTGTACCGTCTATTATGATTTCCGGGGGCGGCAATTTTCCCGTCCGGCAGAAAGAAAAGCAGAACGCGGCGCGGGACAGGAATATGCAGGAATGGCAGTACATACAAGGCTTGCTTGATAAAATCCGCAGTACAGGCATGGGCGGTATCAGCGCAGACGACCCGCAGGCGGTTCAAAAGTTAGAGAAGAAACTGGAAAGCCTGACAAAAGCGCAGGAAAACATGAAAGCCATAAATGCCTATTACCGCAAGCATAAGAGCCTTGACGGTTGTCCCCTTGTTTCGCCGGAACAGGCGCAGCGGCTTATATCGGGAATGGAGCATTACGACAGAGCGCCCTATCCCGCATGGGCTTTATCCAACAACAGCGCAGAAATACGCCGTTTGAAAAACCGTATTGCGGATTTATCTAAAAAGCAAGCGATAGGCTTTGTAGGTTGGGAATTTGAGGGCGGCAAGGTAGAAGCGAATACAACGGATAACCGTTTGCAAATCTTCTTTGATGAAAAGCCGGACGCAGCAATACGGGAAGAACTCAAAGGGAATGGCTTTCGCTGGTCGCCCCGTGCGGAAGCGTGGCAGCGGCAGCTAAACGACAACGCCTATTATGCCGCAAACCATATCAAAGCCATTCATCCCCTTACAGGTGAACAACCCACCGAGCTATTGCGGGCGCATATCCGGCAGCAAAAAGCCGCTTTACAAAAGAAGCCCGCGCCGGATATGGATATGCCGCCACAGCCGGAACCCCCTATGCCTGACCCGTCAATCAGCTTGAAAAATATGCAGGATTACGGTTATTCGTGGGACGGTATGCTTCCCTTGCGGCGGGCAACCGCCGAAAAGCTGTTTTCACAGGATATGGGGATATTCTGTATTTATGAGGACGGTACGGAAAGAGCCGTTTCAAACCTTGACGATTTACGGCAGCACGCAGAAAAAGGCGGTATATTCGGCGTAAACAAGGAAGATTGGAACGCCTATTGCGAATATGCCGCTATGAAACAGGAATTGCAGGAAAATGAACCGTCAAAGGAAGCCCTTTTACTCTACGGCAAAGAGGACAGTTTTGGGATATATCAGCTAAAGCAAGGGAACGAAACGCGGGACTTGCGTTTTGAGCCTTATGACCGCCTGCAGGCGGCAGGGCACACCGTTGACCCGGCAAACTACACCCTTGTTTATACCGCGCCCCTAACGCCGGGAACTTCCCTTGAAGATATTTTTACCCGGTTTAATATCGACCACCCGGCAGATTTTACAGGGCACAGCCTTTCCATGTCAGACATTATTGTATTACGTCAAGGGGGCAGGGAAACCGCCCACTATCTCGATAGGGGCGGCTATCGGCAAGTGCCGGAATTTTTGCAGGAACAGCAAAAAGCCTTGGTGCCGGACGAGCATACCACGGGCGAAACTATCCGAACGCCACGAGGTACATTCTACCTAACCGATATGACCCCCGACCAGATGAAAGCGGCGGGCTATGGCGTTCATCACACGTCGGAGGACGGGCAGTATCTTATTATGGGGAACGGTACACGGGCTTTTGCAGTAGCGGCGCAGCCGGAAAAAGAGAACCCCCTAAAACACGTTGAGGATAGTATCGAGCAGAACGACAACAGCTTTGACGGTATTATCAACAATACGCCTACGGTTGATGAATTGGAGCAAAAGGCAAAGGCGGGGGAACAAATTTCCCTGTATGACCTTGCAAACGCCATAAAAGCCGACAAGGGAGCGCAGACGGAAAAGAAACCGTCTATTTTAGCGCAGCTTAAAGCGGCGAAAGAAAATACCGCCCCGAAAAAGGACGCGGCAAAATCTAAAAATCACGATTTGGAGGTATAGGCATGAGGAACTTTACCATTGAAGAAATCAACCTTTTGAGCATTTATAACGAGGACGGCAAACAGGGCTTTGCCGGGAATATCAACGCCGCGCTGCCTTATATGGACGAGGATATGCGGGAGCTTGCAAAACGCACCCTTTCCAAAGTGGAGGCTTTGAGCGAGGAAGAATATGCCGGACTTGCGGCATTAGCCGTCGACGAGGTATGAGCGAGCGAAAGCGGCTGACGCCGCAGCAAAGCCGTAGTGTAAATAGCCTTATTAAGAAAACGTGCTGCAACTGCATTGACGGGAATTGTATTTTACTGGACGACGGTGAGCCTTGCGTATGCCCGCAGATGATTTCCTACTCCTTGCTTTGCAAATGGTTTTGTACCGCCGTACTTCCAGCCGACAAGCTGCTTTATGCCGAGCTATACCCAAGCAGCGAGGGAAAGCGGCGGTGTACGGTATGTGGCGCGGCCTTTGCGTCCAACTCTAATAATGTCAAATACTGCCCGGACTGCCGTAAGCGCATTACCCGCAGGCAGGCCGCCGAGCGTATGCGGAAAAAGCGCAGCAAAGTTACGCAGTAGGGACAAAAAAAGCCTTGATTTATGCGACTTTACGGGCACAGAAAATGCAAGGCAAGGGAAAGATACCTTTTCCCGCAAAAACAGCGTTCTACTCCGTAACAAATAGCGGAAAACTGTACCCATAAGAAAACGGGGCGCGGTGCCATTCATTGGTTGCCGCGCCCTGTTCTTTTTTTGTTATTCTTCAATGCTACTTTGCAGAACTACATTTTTATTTGCTGTAAGCAAGCGGTATATTGTCAACGGAATATACCAGACAGCCACAGCGAGCCGCCATATTAAAACGACCCCGCCGATAATACCGCCTAAAATAAAGTTTAGGGCAACAATACCCACCGTCCCGGCTATGTCGTAGCCATGCGGTACGAGCCATACGAACATACGACGAATACCAAAGGGAATACCACAGCATAGCCACACATAAAAGTAATTGGTTTGCCCGTTCTCCGTAAAAACATTTTTGAACATAAGGAATAGGCATAGTGCGATAACAATAGGTAAAATCGTTTTCTTCAAAAAATCTTTTAGAATTTCCCCGTATGTCATGCTATCCCTTCTTTTCTATGATATTTTTATTGCACTCTCAAATCGTATCTATATGAACTATTATAGCATATAAATGTAAATAAAGCTACTATCCGCGTCCGGTTTCTTTTTCCCGTTCCGGTTCTTTGGGCTGCCTTAAAATACTGTCAATATTTTGTTTGATAACGTCGTACTCCTTGACTTTCTTTTTTATCTTCCTATAGTCAGCATAAAGGGCTTCTTTCTGCTCTTGGAGCTTTCCATATTCCGCTTGCAGCGCGGCAAGGTTTGGGAGCTTCCCGGAAACACCCGCCGCTTTTAATGCTTTTGTAGCAGCCTCAAATAGAATGATACCACTTTCATGCCCGGTACGGTACTGCTCTTTGTTTTTTGCTTTGCAGTATGCGTCATAAATAGGCTTTGTCTTTTGGTAGGTAGCAATATGTTTTATCAACAACGCCATGTTGGAAAGTCGCTTTTCTACGCCCTTTAGCGCGTCTGCCGCCTGTTCGCTCTCTGCCTGTATTTCTGCTATCTTGGCGGTTAAGTCCGCGTACTGTTCAATCCTGTTTTCTGTTAGAAAATTCATTGTTTTTGCCGCCTGCTTCAAGTTATGAATTTTCGCCCATTGCTCATAGCCCCGACTTTGTTGTGCTTTGATACTGTTTTGTATATCAACCAGCAGGAAAACGCCGTGCCGTTCTTTCGGAACTTTGGCCGCGCGGGTGCGCTGGCCGCTAATCCGTTCTTTTAGTGCGTCCTCTGTATAATCCGCACCGAGCGTTTTTAGACGGGTAAATCGTTCCTGCCCCGGTACGCGGCAAGAAATATATTTGCCTGTCTTTATCTCATAGCCCGCAGCTTGCAGGCGGGAAAGTAATTCCTCAAAATCGGATACTTGCGGAATAAGCGTATCAATGGCAATCTTCAATTTTGCCTTTGCGGTTTTCTCTTTCTTATACGCCGCATAATTTTTGCCCTTGCTGCCTTTTTCCGGTATAAGGACGGATAGCCCATTTTCCCGGCACAGCCTGTCGCTCATATTTCGTATGCCGTAGTAAGTGCGTTTGTTGGAATTATACTTGCGAAAATCCACGAAGTTGACCGCACAAAAAATGATGTGGTTATGGATATGCCCTTTGTCGATATGGGTTGTCAAAACATATTCATGCTGCCCCTTTGTTACCGCGTCGGCAAGCTGCCGCCCGATTTCGTGCGCTTTCTCGTAACTGACTTCTCCCGGCTCAAAGGATTGTATCAAGTGGTGGGCTAAATTGCTGCCTTTATCCAACGCTTGCGATAGGGTAAACTCAAATTCTATGTCTGCCGTTTCATAAGAGCAGCCGAACGAGGAAACAAGCATTTTTTCGTCCGTTTTATCGGGATTTTGTATGTAGTCAAGTGCTTTGCTCAACGTGCTTTTAATAGGCTTAATCTTTGTAATCGCCATATTTCCGCTAACGCCCCTTTTATTTCTGCTATGTCATGCTCATAGACGCTGCCCGTCGTATTGACCCGGCGGGCAATTTGATTGATGTTCACGCCGATTTTCTGTATCTCCGCTGTCATGGCCTTTATATCGCTATGGTCTATTTGAATGATGTACCCGTCGATTGCCATTTTTCGCAAGTAGGCTTCCATGTTCCGGGTGGGGACGAGCTTCATTTTTTCCTCTATCAATGTGCGTTCTTCTTCTGTTACTCTGAATTTAATTTGCACTGTCCGTTTCCTGCCGCCCATGTGCATATCGCTCCTTTCCATTTCGAGGGTTTGGGACGCTTCCCAAAAAGCATTTTTGCCACCGCTGCCATAAGGCGTGGACGGGCAAAAATACGGAAAGGGTACCCCTTTCCTATGCTTGCTATTCTTCTTTTCGCTTACTTCCACGACGAAAACGAAAATCTGCCGAACTGTCCGCAAAAAAGAAAAACGCCACAGAAACAAAGCGTTTCCGTAGCGTTCTTTTATTCTATATCAATTTTAGTTTTTGCCTTTTTCGATTTCCGTTATTTCCTTTGCAGTTGCGGTAACAATCCGTATTCCCGTATCGCTCATACTATCGAGCAGCGCGTCAAGCTGCCGCCGCCCGGTGGACTTTTCGGCGGGGTCATTTGGAAAGAAAAATTGGTCTACCGATATATGATAACGGGTTACAAGGTCATAGAACACCTGCAAACTTGGCTGTTGTCCTTTATTTTCAATATTCGCAAGATAACGCGGAGAAATATATAGCTCGTCGCATACCTTTTTGCGGCTATCTCCGCATTTTTTCCTTGCGTCTTTTATGGCTTCACCAAAAGCCTTAAAATCGTATAACGGTACTGGTCTTTTCATCTTTGTTCACCCTATTACATTTTACAGTTCACCTTTCTCTTTAGATATGTCTACACAGTACCTATTATTAGCTTAAATAAATCATATTATGCAGTTGTAGTCTGCTACTACCCATACAATATTGACAAATCGCTATCAAAGCAGTATAATAAAATAAATATATGGAAAGGGTGAGTACAGTGTTATTTGGAAAGTCTGGCATTGATTATAGCTCCGCACAATTTGATACTTCAAAACATTGTACGGAGCCTGAATTACAAAACATTTAATTAAAACCTTATTCCAACACATCTATGTGTTGGTGTTAAGGCTATGTATTTGTATATTATTGCGTTTAGGCGGTAGGCAATGTTTTGTCTACCGCCTTTTGCTTTTTTAGATTTTATTGTGAAGCAAAGGGTGTGCGCGAACGTGTTGCGCCCTTTGCTTTTTTTCATTTTGGAAGGACATGATTAAAATGGACGAAAAACAAAACTTGACAACAGGAAGTGTACCGAAAAAGCTAATTACATTTGCTTTGCCGCTGCTATTCGCAAACCTATTGCAATCCTTTTATAGTATTGTTGATATGCTTGTTGTGGGAAATATTGTAGGTGAAACAGGACTTGCCGCAATCAGTAATGCCTCTATGATAAGTTTTATCATCAATTCTATTTGTATTGGGGTTACCATGGGCGGGACGGTTTTAGTTGCTCAATATAAAGGAGCGCGTGATGAAAAAGGACAAAGTGAAACCGTCGGAACATTATTTACGCTTGCACTTATTGCTTCTATCATTGTTACAATATTGGGATTGATTATATACAAACCACTTTTTCAAATCTTAAACGTCCCTGCTGCTTCTATGAAGGACGCTTGCGATTATATGAAAATAATTTGCTATGGTACCGTGTTTGTGTTTGGGTATAACGCTGTATGCTCAATTATGAAAGGATTTGGCGATTCAAAAAGTCCACTTTACTTTATTGCGATTGCAACCGTTGTAAACATTATCTTGGATTTAGTTTTAGTAGGCCCGTTTAATATGGGAACGGCTGGTGCGGCTTATGCAACTATTTTTTCACAGGGCGTTTCTCTTTTGATTTCAATAATCCACTTAAAAAGAAAAAACTTTGTTTTTGACTTCAAATTGAAACATTTTGTAATTCAGCGAGAGAAACTAATAACTATCTTAAAGGTTGGATTACCTACCGCTATACAAATGGTGATTGTTAATATTTCTTATTTGCTCATTACGGGTATGCTCAACAATTTCGGCGTATCGGTTGCCGCTGCGTCCGGGGTAGGGCTAAAAGTCAACACTTTTGCAGGTATGCCTTGCTGGGCGATAGGTCAAGCGGTAACAGCAATGGTCGGTCAGAACATGGGCGCAAACGATATAGAAAGAGTGAAAAAAACAACAAAAATAGGTTTGCGCCTAAATCTATTAGCTACCCTTATTACCATAGTAATTGTACAATTATTTGCAAAACAAATTGTCGCTCTGTTTGAGCCGGAAAGTGCAGAAGTCATAAAAGAAGGTATACTTTATTTGAGAATGTGTTGTGGAATAAATAGTCTTATATATGCGGTTATGTATACTTTTGACTCGTTTGCTATTGGAATTGGAGCCGCAAATATTGCTATGGTTAATTCTTTATTAGACGCTGTGTTTGTCCGGCTTCCTGTAAGTTGGATATTAGCTTTTTCAGCCGGTGTTGGATTTTCGGGTATATATATCGGGCAAGCGGTATCGCCGGTATTACCAGCAATAGTTGGCTTCTTATACTTTAAGAGTAAAATATGGGAAAACAAAAAATTGATAAAAAATGCAGGAAAATGAGGTGTCATTATGGAAAATTCCGAATGGCTACTATGCCCTATATGCAAAAATAAAACTCGCATTAAAATACGAAAAGATACTGAATTAAAAAATCTCCCTTTATATTGTCCTAAATGCAAACGAGAAACGCTAATCAATGTAATAAAAATGGATACTTCCGTTATCAAAGAGCCGGACGCATAGACGCAGAGCCGATAACACGCAGATGAAAATGCGGTTATCGGCTTTTTCTAATTTCCTCTTGACTTTTACTATTGATAATAGTACTATTGTTAATAGTAAAAGTGGAGGTGTAATTATGTCATCAATAGATTTAGTAATACTCGGTATCGTGTTGGAAAAGCCGCAAAGTGCCTATGACATACAAAAAGATGTGGAATATCACCACTTATCAAGATGGACGAAAATAAGTGTCCCCTCTATTTATCGAAAGGTTCTTCAGCTAAATGAAAACGGTTATTTACAGAGCGATATTGTCAAAGGCGACAGATTTGCAGATAAGACCGTTTATTCCATTACAGATAAAGGCCGAAAATATTTTAAGGAGCTTATGACTTCCTATGCTTCCGAACCCGTTTCGTTATTGTTTGATTTTAATGTTGTCATAACAAACTTAAACAAAGTAACCAAAAATGAAGCGTTGAAACTAATAACGACGTTACGGAATAGTTTGCAATTATCAGTTCAATCAAATGCGGAATATGCTCTTGAATTTTCGGACATTCCACTCGTTGGAAAGACCATTTTTGAGCAGCAAAGGCTTCTCTACCAGTCTCTTTTGGAGTGGCTTGATATTTTTGAAGGGCAGTTTTCTAAAGAATGAATACAGAGGTTCAAAGCAGTCTAACAATTCTATTTGAGCCCCCATTTTGGATTGGCCTGTATGAAAGAACGGATAACGGCAAATATGAAGTATGCAAAATTACTTTTGGTGCAGAACCAAAAGATTATGAAGTTTATGCATTCTTTCTTAAAAATTGGAATAAGTTAAAATTTAGCCCGCCTATTAAAGCAAATATCGCTATGGAACGAAAAATAAATCCCAAACGTATGCAACGACAAATTAACGACCAACTACAAGTTAGAGGTATAGGGACAAAGGCGCAGCAGGCACTTAAATTGCAACATGAACAAAGTAAGGTGGAACGTAAAGTCAAAAGCCGTGAGCAACGAGAAGCTGAAAAAGAACGACAATTTACTCTCCGGCAGGAGAAGAAAAAGGCGAAACACCGCGGGAGGTAAAATTATATGGAAACCCAAGAATGGCTACTATGCCCTATTTGTAGCAGTAAAACGCGGATAAGATTACGAGAAGATACGGAACTCAAAAATTTTCCGCTGTTTTGTCCGAAGTGCAAGCAGGAAACGCTAATCAATGCAAGTCAACTTAATATATCAGTTATCAAAGAGCCGGACGCACAGACGCAGAGCCGATAACACGCAGATTAAAATGCGGTTATCGGCTTTTTCTTTTTTGAAGATTACATACGCTGTATGATTGCTGGTAATAGCGCAAAAGACTAAACCGCTGCTTGTGGCAAGAGTACGGTTGTAGACCAAAGGCGGCGGTTTTGAATAATCAATCAAAGCCGCCGTTTTCCTTTTCAAAAAATGGATTTGCGGAGGGTTTATTAAAGTCGCCCTTTTTTAAGGATACGGCGGTATCTTGGAGGTATCGTCATGTCCTTTTTTATTTATCGTAACCCACCTAATGACCCGCGCTCAAAAAAAGCCTTTGGTTTTCTGCGGGTTATTCCGGCCATGAGTATGAACTGTCAATACATTTAGCTACTGCTTACATTTCCTTTGCGCCCGTCCGCGTCTTGCGGACGGGCGCATTTTGCTTTTCTCAAAAAGTTTTTGAAAAACTTTGCTATTCCATTTGGCATAGCCACGGCATATCCGTGGAGGGCCGCCGAAAGGGGATAAATAACCCGCCCCCGGGACGAAAGGGGGTGAGAACATGGATTACCCTAATCGGTTAGAATGGCAAACGAGATGTGAGTTTAATGCGTACTGCAAACGAGCTTTACGCAATGAACTGATTGACGCTTGCCGGGAACGTAAAAGTCGGCGAAAGCACGAAGTCAACTTTTCAGACCTTGCCTCGCATGAGGAAAAGCAGCTTTATACCGTTGACAGATATTTTGTCAATGAGGACGAGGACGCTTTTTGTGCAGGCGGTTTGAAGATTACGGCAAAGCTGCTTGCCGAAGCAATGCACTCCCTGCCGGAAGAAAAACGGCAAGCCGTTTTACTGTATTACTTTTTCAGCATGACCGACGCTGAAATCGCGGAGCTTATGAAAGTACCCCGCAGCACAGTACAGTACCGCCGGACAAGCTCTTTTGAACTGCTAAAACGATATTTGGAGGAACGCGCCGATGAATGGGACGAATTGTAACAACGACGAGCGCGGCTTACTGCCTTACCCGGTCATTTTAGCCGCGACGAAGGGCGACCCGGACGCCATGAGAATTGTTGTGCAGCACTACCAAAGCTACATAGCCCACCTGTCTATGCGAAAAATCCGCGACGAAAGCGGCAACACATATTACGGCATAGACGAGGACTTGCGGGAACGGCTGCAATCAAAACTTATGCGGGCTGTCCTATCCTTTAAGGCCGATTAACGGCCTGCAAAGCGTTCTACCCCTTTCCGCTTTGCGTAAATGTTCTGCTTGCTCCTTGAAAAAGAAAGCGCGGCAAGATAACGGCGGCGCAGTATAGGGCAAATCGGGTACGTTCCTTTTGCGCCGAGCCATACGGCGGGTGCGCCATGACCTCAATTTTGAGCGAGCGAGAAACACCAACGCCGGGAAGTAAGTATAGCAGCTTACGGGCGACGACGCGCAAAATATATAATGATACTCCCTTATAGCTACAGTTCGAGCGTTAAGAGCGTCGCAAGCAATAGGTAGGGCTGCATGAGAACCATGCAGGGGTGAAATTCCCGTGAGGTTGCGCTAACAACCGTCCGATTAAAGCCCATTTATAAATATCACCTTTTATGCCGAATTAACGAAAGGGGGTATTTCAAATGGCAAAAAAGGAAACAACAAACCCCGCTATGCCTATGTTTCCCATGTTAAAGACCGTTGAGCAAATGAGCAAAATTAGCGGTATAGGAGAAAACAAATTGCGTGAGCTTATGGATAGCGGAGAACTTGAATTTATACAGAACGGCAACCGCCGTTTGATTGCTGACGCAGCTATATGGGATTGGTACGAGCGAGCAAAACGAAAAGCAAATCTCCCTAAAGCAGAGGGAGGCAACTAAATATGGCAGTATCAGCAAGAAAAGTACAAAATAAGCGGGACAGTAACGGCGTTCTGACCGGAAAGCCGGGTACCGTTTACGACGTGAATATTAAGTACAATGCGCCGGAGGGCAAAAAGACCTATTCTAAAAAAGGTTTTGCTACCAAGAAAGAAGCAACGCAGCATGAGGCGGAAATGAAAGCGAAACTTGCTAATCCCGTCTATACGCCCGTTGTTGCTTCACAGGGCAAGCAGACCGTCAAAGAATATTTGGAAGAATGGGTGGAAAATCACGGCAAGGCAAACTTGCGACCAAGCACCTTTGCGGGGTACAAGAGCCACATTAAAAACCATATCTTGCCCTATATCGGCCATGTGCAGCTAAACCAACTGACCCCCGCCATGCTCGACAATATGTTTCAGCAGCTTTTTGACAAGGGGCTATCCAACAGCACCGTCCGCTATGCACAGCGGATTTTAAGCGTATCAATGGAACACGCCCGTAAATACCACTATATCGAACACAACCCCGCCCGCGATATTATCACGAAGTTTGGCAAGCAGGGCAAGACGCCCGACCCGTACACCATTGAGCAAATGCAAAAGTTTATGAGCAATGTAATCGGTACGGAATGGGAAATGCCCGTTGTGCTTGCCGGAATGTACGGGCTACGCATGAGCGAAATTATAGGTTTACGGACGACCAACATTGACCTTGAAAAAATGCAGTTTGGTGTTGTCGAGCAAATGCCTTTCAATGTGCCACCGGGAACAAAGATTATTACCGAAATGGCACCGACAAAATCAAACGACCGTATTTTGCCGATTACAGAGGAAACGCTACCATATTTTTTGCGGCAGTTTGATTTAATCGAACGGCAAAAGGAATTGATAACGGCAAGCGGCGGTGTGTACTACGACAACAAGCTATTTATCGCAAAGCCGGACGGTTCGCCGCAGCGCAGAGATAGAATGTCTGCAAATTTCGGTCAACTTATCCGACACCTTGAAATGCCGCACATTCGTTTTCACGACTTGCGCCATACGGCAGCTACAAATATGCACCAGCTAACGGGCGACTTTTACACCGTGGGCGAGATATTGGGGCATACGCTAAAAGGTATCGGTATGTCGCTTGGCATATCGACCAACCTTGAAGCGGTAACGGCGCAGTATGTAGACGTGCGGCTGGAACGAAAAAAATCTGTTTTGGAAACCTACCATAAAGCCCTGCAACCTCAAAATTCTGTTTCAAAAAATGGCGCAGACCAAAAAGAAACACCGAAAAAATCCAAAAAGAAAAGCAGCGAAATGGAGCTATAGCCGCAATATCTTTTTATAGCTTCACGCTGCTTTTTATAGGTTTTTAGGAGTTCCGGGCACCATTAGGGCACCACAGCATACATTTTTGATGAATAGAGTGTATAGAGCTTACGGCGTAGGGCACCACAAATCAGGGCACCACGGGCACCATTTTAGCCCACAATGCGAGATTAGGGCACCACAAAACGACATAAGAAAACCCGCGTAAACCCTTGATTTACGCGGGATTGTTTTTGGCGGAAGCGGTGGGATTCGAACCCACGAGCCCTTGCGGACTACTGCATTTCGAGTTTTATCGCTGTCTGTTACTTACATGGTTTCTCCTGTCAGTTTCAGTCAGCCTTGTACGCCCGCAAACCCGCATGAAATCTGGATTTTTTGAAGAAATCGCCCGAAAACACTGAGAAATCGCCCATCGGTTCCAATCAGCGATTTTTCCGCTTTTGGAAAGAACTGCGGAAAGAACGGAAAGAACAAAAATCAAAAGGCAATACACGGACAGTTCGAATGCCGGCAAAGCTTACCAAGATATGAGGTGTATTGTCATGAAAGAAAACGCAATCAACTGGGACGCCGTTCCCGATATAATCACGAAGGATCAGCTGTATCGAATTTGCCACATCAGCAAATCTACCGCCCTGTACCTGCTACAAAGCGGGAAAATCCCCTGCGAGTACACGGGCAGGAAAACTCGCTGCTACAAAATCAAGAAAGAGGATGTGATTGCCTATCTGGAAAACCGCAAGGTGTTCCCCGAAAGCTACTCCGCCCCGGCAGGCTGGTACAAAGGCGATTATACCGTCCAGATAGAGGAACAGGTTCCCCCAATCGTGCAGGAGCATTTGCGGCTGTACTATACCGAGCTGCTCTCCGGCTATCCCGATGTGCTGACCACGCAGGTGGTTTCCAAAATCACCGGCTACGGAAAAACTTCAATCAACAACTGGTGCAATCAGGGACACATCAAGTCTTTCCGGAAAAACAACGTCAACCACATTCCGAAGGTCTATTTGGTGGAATTCTTCTGTTCCATTTACTTTCGCACCATCACCCGCAAATCGCCGTGGCACAACCGTACCCTGCAAGGCTTTTCAAGCTGGCGGAAAATCCGTGACCTGCACACGGCAGACAACGAAGGAGGTGCGGAGTAATGACAAATTTTCTGGAAGAGCTGTACTATGGAAATGTTGATCCGCAGGCCAGAGGTTACCGAAAGGGCAGTCATAACCTCAAGGTTTCAAAAGATATAAACGAGCTGGAAGAAAAGCTGACTGAGCGTTTAAGCGGTGAGGACAAAGCGCTGTTCCTCGATTTCTGCAACGCTTACGGGGAGCTGATGGGCGAAAGCGGTCTCGATTCTTTCATTGTCGGCTTCCGCCTCGGCGCAAAAATAATTTTCGATACCTTTTGCAGCGATGACGCACCGTTTGAAAGCTATCTGAAAGACTGAAAATAGATTCATCGTTATTTTGTAATCAAGGACTTTATCTTTTGTACGAAAGAAGGTAAAATATTATTAGGTTTATCGATAAAGATAAGGAGGGAAACGGAGATGGATCAATACTGGTATTGCGGCATTCTGGTAAAAGGAATGGAAAACGTCTATTCTTATATCAGCGATTCAGGAGAAATACCATCTGGCTCCTATGTAATGGTACCGTTTGGTAGCCATAATGCTCCGAAAATCGGAATCGTAAAATCCTGTGGTGAATATACGGCGGAGAATGCGCCATATCCGGTTGAACGGACAAAACATATTATTCGAGAAGCCACAGCCGAAGAATATGAAAATCAACCTCCGATCCCTCCGTACTATAGAGAGGATGACATCCAAGATGATCTGGATGAAGTGGATTACTCCATTGAAATCGAAGACTGGGAAGAAGTTTATGAATGGGCATATTCTCACGATGATGATTCAAATGAGAGAATTGCCAGAAAAGCTGTAGAATGTTACGAGCTTTGCTTAAAACATGATATGCCGAAAGCCGCCTTGGATCTCGGTAAAACTTTATTATACCGGAAAAATTGTGGAACAGAACTATCAAAAAGCGTATGAGCTTTATCAAATAGCGGCTGACGCAGGGCTAATTTCTGCAATCCGCAACTGCGGGTATGGTTTCTATTACGGACAACATCAGGATATTGATTACAAGAAGGCATATCAATATTTTTCTCTCGGCGCATTACTCTATGATGATGCAAATTGCTTGTACAAATTGGGTGATATGTATCTGAACGGTTACGGTGTAGCTCAAAATGAAGATTATGCTTTTATGCTCTATCAGAGAGCCCTGAGTAGGTGTAAAGAAAATGATAGGGATGCCGCTTGCATCGCTGACGCCCAATTACGGGTTGGGAAGTGCTATCTTAATGGAATCGGTACATACAAAAATATCGAAAAGGCATATGAACTGTTATCCCTTGCGCTGATGGGCTTCTATAAGAGAAGGAAAAAGGATAATTTTGTGATTGAGTTAATCAAGCCTACAAAAGAATTGTTGGCACAAGCGCAGGAACATCTCGACAAAGAAACATCTGACTATCAGCGAAAGCCAGATGTTTTGCTTGACGATATGCGATACTGAAAATCGCACATTCGTAAACAGAAACCTCCTTTGGTACAATGACAGTATCAAAGGAGGTTTTCATTATGGCTAAAACAATATTTGAACAAATGGGAGGCACATACACCATACAGGGCGATTATTGCCTGCCTGATCTTACCATCCAACCCGAAGAAGAACGTCCCATCGGCGTCTGGGCACAACGCCGCCTACGGTATCTAAAGCAGCACCATAAAATCCTGTACTACAATCTGCTCACTTCCGGCAAACTCCGTTCTCACCTTGCAGATGTAGAACAAGATGCGCAATCCCTCTTTCTTCGGCTGGTAAAACAATACGCCGAAAGGGAAGATGTGACCGAACAGCTTAAAGCCAAGAATCCAATGGAGTGGGTAAGGAGGATGAATAATATTCGAGAGCGTGTCAACGAAGTTGTAAATGCAGAGATGATTTTCACATAGAAACCATTGAAATGGCAAGCGGGTGCAGGAATTTGGATTCATGCACTCGTTTTGTTTTCTAATCTCATAAGAGCAAATTAGTCAATCACAATTTGCCGAATCATACTTGACTAATTTTGATTTTGTGTTATACTGTATTCAGTTATACTATTGGCAATGCGTGTTGCTGCGATGGGAGGATATAATCCATGTTTATCGGCAGAGAACGTGAACTTGCGACGCTGAATAAGTTATACGCATCGGACAAGTTTGAATTTGTAGTAATATATGGTCGCCGCCGTGTGGGCAAAACAGCGCTGATCAGCCAGTTTATTGACGATAAAAACGCCATCTATTTTATGGGCGTTGAAAGTAATGCCAAGCAAAACCTCGAAAATTTTAGCAAGAGCATCATGAGCTATCATACCGGAATGGATACCGAAACCTCTTTCCTATCCTTTCAAGCGGCTTTGGAATATGTGTTCAAGCTATCCGAGAAAGAACGGATTATTCTTGCAATCGATGAATACCCCTATGTCGCCCGTTCGTCAAAAAGCCTCGCTTCCACTATTCAGCTTTTGATCGACCAATATAAGGATACCTCCAAGCTGATGCTGATCCTCTGCGGCTCGTCTATGTCCTATATGGAAGACCATGTCCTCGCCTACAAAGCGCCGCTTTACGGCAGACGGACGGCGCAGATGAAAATTCTCCCCTTTGACTTTGAGGAGACCTGCCATTATTTCAAAAATTTCACCGATGAAGAGACAGCCTATGTGTACGGAATCGTAGGCGGCACGCCGCAGTATCTGCTTCAGATGAGCGATAAGCTGAGCATTGAGGACAATATTAAAAACACATTCCTGAATCCCAACTCCGCCCTGTTTGAAGAGCCGGAAAACCTGCTCAAGCAGGAGGTGCGGGAACCGGCGCTCTACAATGCGATTATCACGGCCATTGCCACCGGCGCTTCCCGTATGTCGGAGATTTCCGGAAAGGTTGGGGAAAGCACAAATATTTGCTCCGCCTATGTGAAAAACCTGATCTCCCTCGGCATTATTGAAAAGGAAACACCCTATGGAGAAAAGGCATCCCGGAAAGCGATTTACTCTATTGCGGACAATATGTTCCGCTTTTGGTATCGTTTTGTACCGGAAAACAATTCGATCATCGCCCGTGGCGCTGCCGACTTGGCCTACAAGCGCATCGAGCCGTATCTGTCCGATTATATGGGCAAGGTGTTCGAGGAGATTTGCAAGCAATATCTCTGGAAGCAGCTGCTCTCCGGCGAATGCCCTGTGGAGTTTTCCTCTCTCGGTCGCTGGTGGGGCAACGATCCCAAGGAAAAGCGTCAGGCGGAAATCGATATCCTCGCCGAACAGGATAAAAACACCGCCCTTTTCGGGGAGTGCAAGTGGACGAATGAGAAAGTCGATCTCAGCGTTTTGGAAACACTTGTAAAGCGCAGCGAACTGTTCCCCTATAAAAATGTCCACTACTACCTCTTTGCCAAAACCGGCTTTACCAAAGGTTGCACCGACCGGGCAAGTGAGATGGGGAATGTGATACTGGTGGCCTACAGGGATATTGTTGATAGATAGATGATTTATGTATTGTAGCGATTTATTTAAGTGTTACGGCTAGAAATGGAAAAGCATCCTAAAGCTGAAATTGAAAATAACGCATAAGCGAGGGAGTAAATGATGCTCAAAATTAGTAAGTTGAAAATTATTAATTATAAACTATTTCAGAATGTTATCATTGAGATGAATGACACTATGAATATTTTTGTCGGTGAGAATGATTCTGGAAAAACTACAATTTTAGAAGCACTATCAATGGTGTTAACTGGTAAGATCGGTGGTAGCAATATTGCAAATCGAGTAAATCTTGATTGGTTTAATACAAACGTACGTAAAGGTTTTATAGAAGCCATTAAAGCAGGTAATACACCGGCTTTACCTACTATCGAAATAGAAGCTTATTTTTCAGCTCCGGATAAAGATGAGATTTCCACAAAAGTATATAAAGGAACGAATAATTCGCTTCATGAGGATACTGAAGGTGTCAAGGTGGAAATATTATTTGACACACAGTATTCCACTGTCTATAAGCAACTTTTATCCGATGGCAAAATTAAAGACATTCCCATAGAATATTATAAAGTTAATTTTAGATCTTTTGCAATACCGGAATACTATGCGCAGACAACTGCTAAAAAAGTGGCCTGTATAGACACAACAAAACGGGATTACGGTCCTGTGTTAAGTCGGTTTGTTTCTGGAAGCATAAATGAATATCTCACAGAAGAAGATATGACGGAGCTTCGTCACGCATATAGAGCTAATCGGCATGAATTTACTGATAACCAAGCAGTGAAAAGACTTAATGAAAAGTTGCAGCAAAGCCATAGTTTTGACGGAAAAGTAATAACTTTAAACTTAAGAGAAAGTGGAATAGATGAATGGAAGGGAGATATGTCTATTTCGCTAGATGGTATTCCGCTGGAAAATTCTGGCCTTGGAACTCAAAACATGTTTAAATCAGAGATTTTTTTACTTCAAAATTCAGATGTTGATATTCTGATTATTGAAGAACCCGAGAATAATCTTTCATATGCAAACATGTCTGTTCTTATATCCAAATTATCAGAGAGCAAAGAAAAACAGTTGTTTATTTCAACTCACAGTAGTTTCGTTGCTAATAAATTAGGTCTACAATACCTGCATTTAGTAGCAAACAACGGCATAATTCCGTTTAAAATGTTAAGTCAGGATACATACGATTATTTCCTCAAACTTCCGGGATATAACACTTTACGCATCTTGTTGGCAAATCATGCGATATTAGTTGAAGGGCCAGCCGATGAGTTGATTGTTCAAAGGGCATATATCGACAATTATGGCAAGCAGCCAATAGAAGCAGGAATTGATGTGGTTACAGTTGATAGCCTGGCATTTCAAAGATACTGTGAACTTTCATCACTTATAAAAAAGCCCATAACAATTGTTACTGATAATGATGGAAATGTCCAAAAAGTAAAAGAACGATACAAAAAATACGGGGAGTTGGTCACTCTTTGCGTAGAGTCTGATAACTCTTTGAATACACTTGAGCCTTCTGTACTTGCAGTGAATCTTGATAATTTCGAGGAATTTAAAGCGATTGTATACTATGGAAAAGATATTGAAAGTCGAGATATAGAAAGCATAAAGAATTTTATGCTAGGGAATAAAACTGAATGGAGCATGCGTGTCCTCACTAGCAAAAAGAGGATTAAATACCCTACATATATTTTGGAGGCCATTGGAATTGCTGATAAACACAGGAGCGATGTAGATGAATAACCGTGTTATATTTGCGGCAGCAGGTTATGGAAAAACATATTCAATTTGTTCTGAAGCAAAAGAAGCTGTAGAAAATGGCAATAAACATGTTTTGCTGATTTCATACACAAATGAAGGTGTTCGCTCTTTAGAAACTGAATATAGAAAACAGAATAAAGGGATTCTAGATGACAAGTTAATCATTAAATCTTGGTATAGTTTTTTGCTTTCAGAATTCATAAAGCCATATCAATGTTCTCTAAAATTAAAATACAAACATTATAAGGAAGAAATACCTGTCACTTTTCCGGAAAATTTCGTGCGCTCTATTGCATTTTATAATACCGCCCCACTTCCTAGATGGTATAACCAAACGCATGTACAATATTTTGTAAATAAGATCGGTGATATTGTACCGGATAGAGTAAGTCAATTGGCATACTTATGTAATGTGCATTCAGAAGGAAAAGCTCTTACACGGATGGGAGAAATTTATTCTCACATATTCATCGATGAACTTCAAGATTATGCCGGTTGGGATCTAGAAATTATTAACCTTCTGTTTTCGTCACGAATACTGATAACATGTGTTGGTGATTATAAACAGGCTACATATCGAACAAATAATTCCATCAAAAACAGTCAATTTAGAGACGAAAAGATTAGGGACTATTTTGAGAATCTAAATAAGGACGGTATTTGCAGTATTTTTTATGCAAATACCACTAGAAGGTTTAACCGTGAAATTTGTAATTTTGTTAATACTATACACGGGGATAAAGAATCGATGATTGAACCCAATTACGCTGTTAGGCAAAATCAAGATGCCGACAATATAGGCGTTTATATCATTGATACTGCATTTCTTAAAGACTATTGTGAATATTATCATCCTGTAATACTGCGATACGATAAAAAAACTAAGATAGAGTTTAGTAATAACTGTGATGTTTTCAATTATGGTGGTGCCAAAGGAGCAACCTATGAAAGAGTTATCATTGTTCCGGTTAGCACATGTCTGCCGTTTATAGAAAAACAAACAAGAATCAGTTCAAATCAAACTAGAGCAAAGTTTTATGTTGCATGTACAAGAGCAAAACATAGCATTGTTTTTGCAGTAAACAGGCCATCAGAGAATGATGCGTTCAAAGCTGTAGAGATTCGTTTTGCCAATAAAGTGATACCAGCATTTAAGTTTACAATAGACTGTTCAAGCACTTAAAGAATAAAACGATCAATAAAACACTAATAAATCGTACATTCGCAAACAGAAACCTCCTTTGGTACAATAACGGTATCAAAGGAGGTTTTGCATTATGGCTAAAACAATATTTGAACAAATTGACGGCACATACACCCTGCAGGGCGATTATTACCTACCGGATCTTACATTACCCGCCGAAGAAGAACGTCCCATCGGCGTGTGGGAACAGCGCCACAGACAGTATCTAAAGCAGCATCATAAAATCCTGTACTGCAACCTGCTCACTTCCGGCAAGCTTCATTCCCATCTCGCTGATGCAGAGAAGGAAGCACAGTCCCTTTTTCTTCGGCTGGTAAAAGAATACGCTGAAAGGGAAGGTATAACCGAACAGCTCAAGGCTGAAAATCCAATGGAGTAGATAGGGAGGATGAATAATATTCGAAGCAGAGTAACAGAAATAGTAAATCACGATGTTGTTTATGCATAGTGCATGAACGGCGGCAGGAAATGAGTTCCTTGCCGCCGTCTTAGCTGTGCCTAATTGGTGAGAAATTATAGATCAAACAGCTTTTTTACTTGTGTTTCCATCGTTCCGTTTTTCGCATATTCTAAAGTGTCACAAAGACGGATATTATTTTTCTCAATATGTATCTCGTCACTGAATCCCAGAATATAGCGTAAGCAAATACGGTAGATGATCTCTGTCGGAGCGCAGCCGTATACCTGTTTTGCAAAAATATGGTTCAGCCGCTCCACATCATCGGGATAAAGGGCTTTCATGCGTTTGCTCTGATAGAGTCTTGTCACGATCTCTGTTACATACATTCCCGATTTCATATAGAGGTCAGCAAATGTTGCATTTGGATCGTCGAAGCATCCGGGATTTTCCTGTTCGAGCCTGTCCACCATATCTTTCACGACTTTTTTCGGTGTAAATATCTGATTTGTGCGCTGCGGCGGAATATAATCAAAGATATCTCCTTTGTGGTCGGGTTCAAAATAGTTTGCAAGCTCGGCGCGTTTTCTCATAAACTCCTGCACGGCGTCGTTAAAGACCACTTCATCAAACAGGTGCCCGTCAAAGTGCTTTTTCTCACCGAACTCTGTTATATAGTCTCCTCCATCACGAAGCATGCGGAACTGATCCAGCGTCACGCCCTGGCCGTTCTGAGGATTTACGGTAACCTCCCAGAACACCTCATCCGGCACAAGCGAATCAAAATTTGCAAGTGTGGTACTTTCATCACCATAGGCCATGAGGAATGCAGGAATCGTGCGGGAGAAGCCACGCAAGTGGTCACGCACACTGCCCTCAATCGAATCTTTTTCAGCGTTCAATTTCTCCGTTTCTACGGTCTCGACAATCGTCTCAGCGGCCTTCTTCACAGTTTCTTCGCTATGAAGTTTTTTATGGATATTATCCACCATATCACGGTAGCCCTGAAGGCGTCTGTCTGAGTACTCCTCGTCAATTTTTGTGATTTCTGCCATTGTTGCGCCGGATTGCTGTGCCTCCTGTATCTTATCATCACGTTCTTTCATCAGCTGATGATCCCGTATCGTATAATCTCCGTATTCACGGTTTACAACGGTATCAGTGGTCTCCTGAATCTTGCGCTCCAGTTGATTTTGTGTGGATTTTCTTAAATCATCGCCATACTGTTCCTTGGCGGATTTCATCAGTGTATCGGCTATTGGTTTTGAGAATTGCTCTCGAAGAGCTTTCAGCTCGTCCTTTTTCGGGTTCGGAGTCATTTCTACATTTTTCTGGATTTCCTCTACGGCTGCGGTCAGCTGTTCCTCCACATCCGCATAAACCTTATCGCCAAAGAGATCGCTTGCTGTTCCGATGACCTGCTCCCTTGGAATCTCAACCTCGCCGTCTTCGTTTAGGTTCAGGCTACCTGCCGTTGTATTGTCCACGGCGGCAGGGGCTAGTTTCTTTGGTTCCTCAAGAGGCTGCATATTGTTAATAATATCAATGATCTCCTTCGGCGCACCAAAAATACCGCTGATATTGGCAAACAGGAAATTGGACATAAAGCCCCGCTCTACAACTTCTCTTGCGTGAATATGGCGGGGGATCGTGAGAACTTTTTCTGCGTCAAGCTCTATCATCGAGCCCTCATCATCTTCTCCATAGACCGGGAAGAAGTTGAGGAGTTCTCTGACGTGCCGTTTGCGGCTGTCAAAGTCACCTTTGTCCCCGGAAGTCTCCGGAATGAGGTCATTTGCAAATTGCTCAAAAATCGTAAGGGTTCGGGCAGGGTCAAAATCAAAGACATAGGCGTTCTGCTTTCGGTAGGTGTTGCCGTCAGAATCTGTGAACAGGCATGGATTCTGCGCACGGAAAGCCGCTTGCATATAAAGCGCCGGGCTTGCCATATTGGAGAGCATGAGCACTGCCGTCCACTCCGGAATCGTCACACCGGTCGTTAGCTGCCCCACGGATAAGGTGATGGTTTTGTCATATGCAGCGATCGCCTTGGTTACCTTATCAAAAGACTTCTCGTTTTCGTCATCGTCATCCAGTCTTCCGTCGCCGGCGGCAAGAATAATTTCATAGTCTTTGAATACCGGATGAAGCTTTAATTTCTTTGCCAAAGCTTTTGCGTTTGCCACACGATTTAAGATCCAGAATGTATGCTTTAATTCATCACGGAGTTCCGGGGTAGAAAACGGAAACTTCTCCTGCCGTGTCAGAGCATCGAGAAACTTGTCCACATCTGCGTCATGCACAAACTTGCCGGATTCATTCGTCTTGAAAAATTCGTTCAGATCAAAGGCAAATTCTTCGATATCATCATCCGCAAGTTCTATGCCCTTTTTCACACGGTCACGAACAATGTCGGACATCTGATAGGTGAAAAGGGACAGTCTCGGCAGATTGGCATACGGATTTTCAATCTCGCAGGAAGCGTCCCAGTCCCGCTTCTTTTTCTGCTCGTCGGCATATGTCCAGTTGTAGATTGCGCTCTCCGGGAACTTGTCATTTGCCAGAGCCTTAAACGGCGTGCCCGAAAGGTGCAGCGTCCATTTTCGCCGGATATGATTAAATGCAGTATCGGTCTTATAGGTATCCACGCCTTCATGGGCTTCGTCTACGATGAGAACATCCCATGTCAATCCCTTATCGGCGCTGATTTCCGAGAGTTTGTCAAACCGCCCGCCGAAATAGATTGAGCCTTTTAAATCCTGTAAACTCACAAATTCGATACAGCCCTTGGTATTCTTGTCGATCTTTTTCAAGTATTCCTCACGGCTATAGACGAACTTTCTGTCTTTGATTCCGTCTACATTGCTGACAAACAGGTAGCCGGACTGCGGGCCGAAAAACGTTTCATAATCCTGATACCAAGAATTTGCAATAGCGGGGCGGTTTGTCACAATGAGAACATTCTTTACCTGAAGCTTATTTATGCACAGGTCGTAAGCAGAGAGCGTCTTTCCGAAACGTGGTTTTGCGTTCCAGAGAAATTCTGCCTCCTCCCGTCCGGTAAAATACTCCATGGTTTTCTGCACAGCTTTCGCCTGCTCGTCCCGGAGCTTATAGGGGATCACTGCATCCGCATCTTCCTCCGATACCACGCCGTGGTTTTGCGTAAAATCGATAAAGTCCCCACGGGCGGCATTGGGTTCAATGAAAAACCATTCGGTGCCTTCTTCACGGGAAATCCCCAGTTTTTTCAGATAGGCGTGAAAGTCCTTGTCTGTAAAAGTCCCGTAAGGTTCTGTCATAAACGCTGCACGCATAGCCCACCAGGTCTTGTGCGTAACTCCAACGGTATGGGTTTGCTCCTTAATCCGGGTTTCCACATCCCGCTCGGTAAACCCAATCTTTGTCCAGCCGTCATGCGCCGGTACGCCGGGCGTAGTATAGGCATAACACTGCGGCGTGACTTTTGTGGCTGTTTGAATTTTGATTGCCGCCATTATGCCATCTCCTTTACATGGGATTCGATAAAGTCGATCTCATTCTCATCCAAGCCGTATTTTCGATAAAGTTGGAGGTCAATCTCGTGGACAGATTTTGACCAGTCAATGTCAGAGGATGGAGTGAAATCTTGAAGGGGGATCAGTTTCCAAACACCTCGATCATTATCTTGAGTTACTTTAAGTACCCCTAAAATAACGCGTGCAAATTTTGATTTTATATATTTAATGGCTGCAATCGCTTCATACTCTGTATCAAAAGAGCCTATACCAATAAATGATTGTGTATAGCCGATTAACGGCTCGCCGATTAACGGCGTAGATAAAACTTCACCTAAAGCACCTGAACCATTCGCACGTGGTACAAGAACTTTCCATTTGTTTATATTTTCGTGAGACATATCGACATATTTTAAAGGAATATATTTCCATGCTCGTTTGTTTTTTAATATGCCAAGAACCTTTATATCATTGGTATTTAAAGGTTTATCTGTGAATATTTTGATTTTATCAAATGCATTATTTCTGAATCGTCTGTCTTTTCCATTTGAGCCAATAACATCTCTACATTCCGGATAATCTTGAAAAAGAACCTCCAAATCAAAACGCACTTGTGTATAAACAATAGATGCAACACTACCATTTTCATCAGTAGCAGCTGCTTTATTTACTATACCGTTCAGTTCGGGAAAGGCAGTAAAAGTTTTTATAGCACCAAAGGATTTTTCACCATCTCTATAACTGATAGCAATCCCACCTTTAATATCAGTATTGGGAAAAACTGAAGTGCTATTAGCTTCATAAGTTAACACTTTGAAATGCTCATCGTTCAACATTTTGCTATTCCATGCTTTAGGAGTACTGCCCGCATTGAAAAGGAAACGTGCCGGGTGAATAAGTTCGACTTTATCTGCTATTTCATACGTTGCATCCATAAAATAGTTATATACAGGTTTTGCAAAATTCCCATTATCGCCAGAATTTTCAAAATCCTCGTTATATGGTGGATTTCCAATCACATAATCAAACAGCTTCTTTCCCATTGCTTACCTCTCCTTCAAATCCATAAACTTCAGAGAAGTTTTACTTCTCCAGTCAGATATCCTGCACGGTACCGCTTCCGTCTCATCTTCGTCCGTTATAGAGTCCGTCTCAAAGAGCGTCATCTGCTTAAACTCTTCGTATGGTTTCCCCAGCGGAACAGTTCCTTTCAGCCCGTCCATCTGCCAAATGTTCCAGGCAATCTTGTTTGCCATCTGTAGCAGCAGCTTGCTATCCGGCTTTCGCTCCCAGCGCTCTTCATAATAATCTGTAAAGGTCAGCAGCAGGTTGATTCGTGCAATTAGCACATTGTCTCCCTGATACTCGTATCCGTAGGACGCCTCAAACGCCCGGATCGTCCACTTGAGCCACTCTTCATAGGTGTCGGTATTTTCGTTGACAACCCGGAGCTTTCTATCCAGTATCCCGATGCGCCGAATCGGCGGAACAATCAATTCTCCTGTAGATACATCATAGCGAGAGACCAGATACGGCGCTTCGCCGCAGGTGATTTCCAGCCGACGAGAATCCACATAGTGCTGCCATTTTTTCTGCTTTGGAAATTCAACCTTTCCCTCTGTGATTGTCCATGTGTGATCTTCATTTTCTGTATTAAAGACACTTGCCCGTCCGAACCAGTCCTCATCGCAGTAGTTGTTCATCTGATTGCAGAGCCAGGCGGGCGTGAACACTTCGGCCTTTTTTCGGGTTCGCTGCGCCTGCGCTTCCTGCGATTTTTGAATGCGGGGGCGGATAAGGTCGGGGCGTTGCAACAGTGCGTCGGCATTTATCTGTACTTTATCGGTAAAGCCTTCACCCAGTTCCTCGTAGGTATCCGTCGCCCAAATGATATTCTTTTTTGTTGATTTATCTTGAAGCAGCAGATCCAGCACATTTGCAACCGGGTAGCTGCTGATATCGATCAGTTTTTCCAAAAGAGGGAGTTCCTCCTTCCTGATATGTTCTATTTCTCATTTTCAAAAAGCCCATACGTCCGATAATAGGAAAGCATCGCCTGAAGTTGCAGCTTGTTGGCGAAAAGCTGGCGGTAGGTGACGGTTTTCTCCTTGCCCTCGGCTTTGAGCTTCGCCATCTTTTCCGTCGTATCATCGTACTGCTTCAAGATAGCGGCGAGCATATCCTCAAAGGCTTTCAATCTCTGTTCGTCCATCATGTGCTCCGTTATTTCTCCGCCGCAACGCCGGATTTCATCCAAGCGTCCACTTCGCTGATTTTGAATTTCCACAGCCTGCCGATTTTCGTGGCGGGCATTTCTCTTTTGTCTATCCAAGCGAGCACGGTATCACGGCTGACGCCTAAATATTCCATTATTTCTTTCATCGAATACCAGCGTTCAAGGTTGTTATCCATAATGAAATCCTCCGTTAGCAAACTTTATTTTTTATAACAAGCACATTAGCTAATTCTGTTTCAAAGATGTTTTCAACAATTAGTCCAATCGCTTCTGCATACATTTGAATGTTCTCTGGCGTATCTGGGTATACTGTAATTGTTCGTGTGCCATAATCAATGGCCTCATTTTGATTTTTATCTATTGATAGAACGAATACACCATCGGTCTTTAAATGTTTTGACGCCTTTTTTATTGCAGACAGTTTATCGCTTATATGCATAAATGTCAAAGAAGAATAAATAACATCGAACTGTTTATCTTCAAAATCAACCTTGAGAAAATCGTCACATAAGATAGTGACATTTTGAAATTGCGAAAGGTTGGATTTTGCCTTGTTTGCAGTTTTGGGAGAAATATCTATACCGGTAAAATGAGAGCAAAAAGGTACAACTTGTATTGCTAACCTTCCTGTGCCTACACCTATTTCAAGAACATCTTTATCGTAAGATAGCCCCATTGCATCAATAAATCGCTGACCATCCCATTTATCCATATACGTTTTCAATTCTTCTGAAACATAAACAGGATCGTTGCCCTCGTCTATTAATAAGTCATAATGATCAATAACTTCTTGTGTGTTTTTGCAATTTTTTAGGAACTCCGGATTCCAATCATATTGGTTTATTTTATCTAACAACTCTTTAATATTACGAATTTGAGAGGAAACTTTTAATCCCTCTTGATACTTGATTTTACCATAAAGGATCATCCCGCCTATATTTTGATTGAGAGTATCGGCTAATGTTGAAAATGAAACTACCAAGGTATTAAGCATATTAACTATAGTTGCTATGCCAGAAGGGATAGCGTTGCTAATCAATTCATCCCCAACAATTCTACCTGCACGGTTAAGAGATTTCTTTAAAAAGTACGCATTGCTTAACATATCCAAAATTTCCCCTAATGACGAAAGAAACGCATCAGCATCAAAAATCTCTTTGTCTATAGATTCCGTTACCAAGGACATATGACTATTCATGCTTTCTGATGTCTTAATAATTTGCTGGCTCAAAAGTTGAACATATGCTACTTCTTCGTCTATATCGTCTGGCAAACCATCTAAGTCTATTAATTTTCGTTCCAAATCATAGTTTTCCGCATTTATAACCAACTCATAGCAATCGATACTTTTCTCTGTACATACCTCAGTTATAAGCGTCTTGCATAACTTATCCATATTCAATCCCAAAGTTATAGATTTTACGCAAGGTAAGTTTATAAATATGGGAGTGTTTTCTTCACCCACATTAATTATTCGCCATTCCTTCTCATAATTCCAACAAATGTTCTTGCACAACATGTATGAGATGATATTCATGATGTCGACATCACAGTTTATTATTTTTCCACCATCTTCGAGTGAAACCCCACCAAGGCCTACATCTTTGATTGAAATGGTCGGGCGATCTTTTGTATATTTAACAGGGTATATAAATCCGACAAAATCCTTAAGTTTTGAAAAATCATATTCAACACAAAATCCCGCATAAGAATTGGCATAATGCGACCACATCAATTGATTGTTCCAGCCGCTTACGCTGAAACAAGAAATTGTTATTTTTGAAAGAAATTTCCGTATTTCGGGAATATATTTAGAATCACGCATTTCAGTTGCTATATTGTGGAGTTTATCCAACATCTCATCCATCTTTAATATTTCTAAGATGTTTTCTTCTGATATTTCAATGTCACCAAGATTAGCTACCAGCAGCATAAATGCATAAAGTGATTGACCCAAAACCGATTTTTTCAAATGATTTGGTGCTTTAGAACTCAATACTTTTGCATTTGATTTTATAAAATTAGACAATGAGATATTTCTTTGATGCATGATCGTTTGTCTTTGCTGCAAATACTGCTTTAGTTCTTTAATAGCAAGAATCATTTCTGCCATCTTACCAAAAGCTCTTTGCTGAAGCAATGTAGATACCAAAGCCTTCGTTATTTCATCCGTACTTATTGCATCGACCAACATAGAAATACATTCAGAATATACATTTTCGGATGAAAATCCAATCATTGAATCAAACGGGTCATTCATATTCAATGGTGTTTGAGCATAAACAACCCCATGGCGAATATTTTCTATATCATAAATTGTTTCAGCATTCCTTCTGCAAGGTCTATACTGATAGAATAATCCACCAGCTTTCTTTATGTTTTCCTGCATGCTTTTTGCTTCTTTTTCAGATGACATATTTTGATTAGACATTGCATCTCCTTTACTGTTTTACAGACTGTACGATTTCTTTCATGGAGTACCAGCATTCGATGTTAGAGTCCATTTTTAGTCCTCACTTTCAGATAGATACAATAATGCAAAATAATTATACAGCGAAGCAGAAAGAAAATCAATGATTTTTGTAGTTCTATAAGGATTTTAGCGGTTTTCATCTGCGCTATGGTTATCTTGTGTATCAGAGATCAGATATTACCATAGTGATATTGGTTCAATGCATTACCTTTTGTTCACAAACGAGGGTACGAATCTCGGATGTGCTACTCTATTGTACTCTTTCTTATAAGTGGCAAAGAGCATTTTCCGAGAGACGATATGTACATTATCATAGGCTTTGCTAACCTTCCAAAAGCTGTCCGGCACGCGATTTGCGGTGCAGATATAATATTCGTTTTTATAAAACGGGGATATTTTAGAGGTAACGGCGTCAATCTTTTGCCAAAGATTTATATTTAAGCCTTTACCGGGCACTGTATCAAAATACGCATATACGTTTCTGTCTTTTTGGTACGCAAAATCAAAGGCTACGCCGCCTATTTCAACATTTTGATATACGGGATTCTTTGCATCAATATAGGTAGCGCTGTTATGGTTGTTGATATGTTCCTCCAACCAGTAGCGGCACATATTTTGATAGAATTCCGCCATCAGCTCGCCGTTGAAAAACTGCATAAACCGATTGAAAGCATCCTCGCCGAAGTTTCCGTCGGAGGTGGGTACTGCAGTCAGAAGGCACTTATACCACAGTGTCAAATAAGTGTTTGCGGGACGATATTTTGTGTGTCCGTTTTCGCCGGGCGCTTTTATAGCGAATCCACGTTCTATCAGCGCTTTTATGTATTTGTCGCATTTGTTTTTCGGAAAGCCTGAGAATTTTGCGATCTCGCCGATGCGGTTATAATCGTTCGCCATTGCGTAAAGCAGGGTGTTATAGCTTTCGGGCGTGCGAAAGCTTTCATTCATCCATCTTTCCGCCAAACGATAAAAGATAGAATCGGTGCAAAGAAAAGCTCGTACATTACCTTCAAAGGACAGTTCATTATTGTATAAAGAAAGCAATGCCGGAATTGCACCGGTTAAGCAGTAGAGCTTTGCCGCCGTTTCATCTGCCAATGAGCAGACATCAGCAAGCTGCGGCATGGAAAAGAAGTTGATTTCCACTACCCGACAAGGGATAGGCGGCGTTTCCCACGGTCTGCCGAGCAATACAATCGTTGTTTTGCTGTCCGATTCCAAAAAATCATTCAGAGCCGCATAAAAATCATCTTTATCATTCCGTTCACCTGCATTGTCAAAAAAGACAGGCGGGTGTTTTTTATTGCCGTAATGCATTAAGCAACTGAAAAAGTCGTTCCAGCTTTTACAGCCGCCGAATATATCGGTACGGGAATTACAGAACACCCGAAGTGCAAAGGCAGCATCAAGATTTTTGAAAGAAAAGTACAGAACTTCCTTATGCTCGGCGCAAAATTGAAGCGCTCCAAAGGTCTTGCCCGAGCCGGGATGCCCTGATACAAATACCGCCTTTTCGTCCGCAGAAATATTTTGTAAAGTATGCGCCAAATCGGAAAAATACATTTCATCACCTATTTTCTGTACATGACAGTCCTTAGAAGAGGCCACTTCTTTCGTCGACCTCAACAGGAACGATGCCTCATGGGTATAGTTCCAACAATGAATTTCTAATTCATCAGGCTTCCGCAGGACTCGGTAATCTAAATTAAAATAACTATCAAAATACGGCAGGCTTTCCGAGGCC
>ERZ506754.171-NODE-171-length-41223-cov-5.381340_pt1 | contig 41223 bp, 40 predicted proteins | sample MGYA00513043_ERZ506754 | MGnify/ENA metagenome assembly ERZ506754 | reverse complement strand
CGCCGGAACACTTTATGCTGGTAGCCATCGTGGGCGGCGTCCTGCTGGTGGCGGCGGTGCTGGTGTCCAGCATCTCGACCATGCGGCTGAAGCCGAAACAAATCCTTTCTCAGATGGAATAAATCTTCCCCAAAGTAACAACGCGAGCAAAAAAGCGGCCTCTCTCACTGTAGTAAGGGACGCGAATCGACAGCCCAGGCACTGGGCAGAAATGAGGTAATCACTATGAGTATCATGGAAATCAAGCAAGTGGGATATTCCTACGATAATAAAAAGAAGGTCTTAAAAGGCGTCAACGCCGAAATGGAACAGGGCAAGCTCTATGCCATCCTGGGGCCTTCTGGCTGCGGCAAAACCACCCTGCTCTCCCTGATCGGCGGGCTGGACAGCCCCGGCAGCGGCCAGATTTACTTCGACGGGCAGGACATTGCCAAGACGGGCCTTTCCGATCACCGGAAAAACCATGTGGCGTTTATCTTTCAGGCATATAACCTGATCGACTACCTGACCCCCGCGGAGAATGTGTCGCTGACTTCCAAGCTGCCGCCGCTGCCCATTTTGGAGCGGCTGGGCCTGACGAAAGAAGAAGCCAAGCGGAATGTGCTGAAGCTCTCCGGCGGCCAGCAGCAGCGTGTGGCCATTGCCCGCGCCCTGGCAAGTGAGGCCCCGGTGATCCTGGCGGACGAACCTACCGGCAATCTGGACGAGGACACCGCCCAGGACATCACGGAGATCCTCAAAGAAAGCGCCCACAAGATGAACAAGTGCGTGGTGGTCGTTACCCACTCCAATGAGCTGGCGAAGCAGGCCGATGTGGTGTTCCGGCTGAAAAAGGGTGAGCTGCAGGTGCTGGAGCGCGTTCAGGACGGAGCCGCCCAGCCCCAATCCCGCAGAAACAACACTCCCCGCAGTGAAAGGAGGGCAAAATGATAGAGATGGACAGCAATTCAATCACGAAATCCTCGAAAAAGGGAACGATCCTTTCCGCAGCTTTTTATGCTCTTGCGGTGGTACTGCTGATCACGGCCTTTGTCTCCCTGGCGGCCTGCCATCAAAATATCTCCCTGCAGCTTGAGCAGGGCGTCCCTGTGCAGGGAAATGAATTGGCCATTGTGAACCTCTATCTTACAAGCTGTGTGCAGTATTTCGCCTTTGCCGCCGCCATGGTGTTTTGCGGCAAGGCATCCCGCAAGATAATGGCATTCAAGGCCGATGTTCCTGAGCAAGTTACTCCCTATATGCTCAATCCCCCGGCAGAGGCCACTGGTTCCGATTATGCCGAGGAAGTGGAGCCGGAGGAGGACGATACGGATTTTGAGGCTTGGGGATTCCGGGAAAAGGAAGAATAAATAAAAAAGACACGCCGGCGGGCTTGCAAAGCAGCAGGCCCTCGGCCATGTCTTGAAAACAGGAGAATGGAGGTGATTCCCATGCAGCAAACAGAGTGGGTTTATTGCCCCGTCTGCGGGAATAAAACCCGTGATCGAATCAGGGAGGATACGGTTTTAATCAATTATCCTCTCTATTGCCCAAAGTGCAAACGAGAGAGCTTGATCCAGGCGAAACAACTACATATCGTTGTCATCAAAGAGCCAGACGCATAGACGCAGAGCCGATGAACCTGTGAGAATTTCCCACGGACATCGGCTCTTTTTCACTCTTTGGGCTGGCTGTCCAAGGCCGCCCTAACTGTCGCCTTGATGATCTGCATAGAACGCTCATCGCAGTTATACAGCATACGGACAAGGCTTTCCATTTCAGAATCCTCAATCTGCTTTTCCGGGAAGAAAATCTGATCGGGTAAAATGGACAGCTCCCGAATCAGCTTGTACAGGATGTCGTAGCTGGGCTTTTTGCCTTCGTTCTCGATACGATATATAAATCTCTCGCCTACTCCGACCTTGGCTGCCAGATCTTCGACCGTAATATCTGCTTTCATGCGGGCATTCTTGATGATATCGCCAAGCATTTCATGTTCATTCTGCACTTTCAGTTCACCTCTCCTTCTATTTTACGGATTTATGCCAGATTTATAATGGCATAGCAGTTCAAATTTTAGAGAACTGACAGTGCACAGAAAAATGAACTGACCCGAATCGTATAGATGGCCCTGCCAATAAAAAAAACGAGGTTTTGGCAGGGTGCTTTGTCATGCCCATCCCTCCAGACCACGTTTTTGGCCTGGAGGGATATTTCATGCGTTGGTCATCCTGCGCACCGCTGCTCATTAGAAGCAGCGAGTATGATTCTATGTCGTAGGCCGCCTGCTTGACGGTGTACGGTCAAAAAAACTTCCCGTTTTTCAACGGGATATTATGCCCTTCATACTGAACTATCATGCCATGATTTACACGAACTAAAAAGAAACGCACTTGCTGTTGGGGCTGTTGTCCCATTCTGCAGGTGCGTTTTTCTATATAGAGGAACCCCATCATTCCCACGTTGTAGGGGGCCGCCCGATCAGTCTGAATTTCTCGCAATTCAGACTGATCGGAGGTAAAACAGCGTGGACGCTGATAAAAAAAGAATATGGATTCGCGGCCAATTTGTTGAGGTCACGGATGAAGTGTACCGGGCCTATATGCAGGGCAACCGGAAAATGCGCTATTTTGAGAACGATTTGAAAACCGAGCGGTTCGTTCTCGGAAAGGAGGGCCAAGTGGTGCAGATCATTCCCAGCCGCGAAGATTCTTTGGACCGGCTGGTGGATGAAAATGCCCAGCAATTCTCCGATGAGCAGGAAAGTGTGGAGAGCGTGGTGCTTCACAAGCTGGAAGTGGACAGGCTACATACCGCGCTTTCCCTGCTGGCCCCAGAAGAACGTGCACTGATCCAGGCTCTGTTCTTTGAGGAAAAGACGGAACGGCAATATGCAGACGAGCTTGGCGTGTACCGCAATGCTGTTCATGTTCGGAAAATGAAGGTCCTTAAAAAGCTCAAGTCTTTGTTGGAAGGCTCCATAGAGAAACCCTGATTGAGCCTATAAATACGGGCAAATCCCTGACCCGGCCCCCATGCCGGGCCGGGGATTTTGCTTGTTGGGGAATATCCTCAAACCCCTGTTTCAGTCCGGCAAGTTTACAATTCATCTATTCCCAAGAATGGGTAGTCATTGTATAATAGAATCAATGTCATACAGAGATTTAGGAGAAATACGCGCATGAGCATAAAGCAAGCGGTTCTATCAGATTTAAGCATAGTCAAGAAAATTTCGGAAGTTACCATCTCTGAAATATATCCACATTACTACCCTAAAGGAGCAGTGGATTTTTTTCTTACACATCACAGTGAAGCCAACATTCTTAGTGATATTAGGCTGAACCGTGTTTTCCTTTGCCTTGATACGAAGCAAAATGTTGTAGGTACAGTTACGATAAAGACGAATGAAATATGCCGCCTTTTTGTTCTTCCCTCATGCCAAGGAAAAGGATACGGTACAGAATTGCTTGACTATGCAGAGAAAGAAATTTCTTGTCAGTATTCAAAAATCGTGCTGGATGCTTCATGGCCAGCCAAAAAGATATATCTCCATAGGGGATATAAAGATGTAGAATTTAATATTATTGCCACAGAAAACAGTGACTTTTTATGCTATGATGTTATGGAGAAACAAGCATAAATTTTTGTCTGCTTTAGGTCAGAAACTGTGATAGATACAGTTTTCAAAATTATTTTTCAAACCGTCTCATTGCATGGAATAGTCTGCTCCACTATAATTAAGGCAGGAGGTGTTGAGAGATGGCGAATGAAGATAAAAAGGATTTTAATGCCATGCTACACGATAGCAAGGATATGCCTAAATTTCAGACCATTACCGACCAGAAAAGCATTGAGAAATATGGCGGAAGCAGAATGTATTTTGCCCCGCCAATCGACTATGACAAGGCGATGAAACTAATTCCTTATGGCAAAGTAATTACTGTTGGAAAAATCCGTGAATATTTTGCTGAACTGAATGGGGCAGATTTCACAGAGCCTATCACAGCCGGAATTTTTGTATCTATTGTAGCATGGGCGAGTTATCAGCGTTCCGAAGATGAAACCCCGTATTGGCGAACCTTAAAGGCAAACGGGGAATTGAACGCAAAATATCCCGGCGGTGTAGAAGCACAAAAGGAAAAACTGGAAGCGGAGGGACACACAATTATTAAGAAAGGACGCACAAATATTAAGTATTTCGTAAAGGACTATGAAAGCGTTCTTTTTGACTTGAGATAGGAACTTAAGTTATATCCCATAGGGTCAATCTGATCTAAACTTTCAAAACTAAATACCAGCCGCCCACCGGCGGCACCACCGAAGCAGGAAATCTTTCAAAGATTTCCTGCTTTTCTTATGCCGTTTTTCAGAAAGGAGGGCTGCCGATGGCAGGTCTTAGGGACATGGTATCAGAGTATCAAGACGACCTGCGAAACGGCATTGCATGGCTGGCGTTCTGGCGTGTACTGCAATACTGTTCATGCTCGGAAAATGAAGGTCCTCAAAAAACTTAAAAAAATTTTGGAATAATCGTTGTGCAACCTCTCACCCCCAACGGCAAATAGGGTGAGAGGTTCTTTTTATGGCCTCACGGCATCTTGAAAACTGCATACCCATTCATCAAGCACATTCCCGCTGCTTTGGCGAAAGCCAAAGCCCAGGTAGCGGCTGCGCGGTGATCTGCCGGGAGAAAACAACGAGACACCACCGAAAAAAGAAATTGTAGGTCTTTGGTTTGTTCTTCCCAGCAAGGAGCGAGAAACAGCAGGCTGCCAGTACCGGGCGGCTCCCGGTACGGCCATGACCAGCAGCGGAGCGATACTCCCGTCCAGCCTAATGTCCGAGCGTTGAAGCGGTTTACTGCCGTGATCCGTCGCAGGCAATGGGGGCGGTTGCGTGAGAACCACGCGAGGGGTGAGATTCCCCGTGGAGCTGGTGAGCCGCCAGCCGTTTGATGACTTCCCGCAGTGTTCCGGGGTGTCGAGGACAAATAGGAACGCTTTGAAATATGGGCCGTACAGCAGGACGGGCCAATGAAAACAGAGGATTGTTTTATCACTCCCCGGCCTTCATTCTGTTCTGCTGTCCGGCTCTACATAGGCGGCACCTGCCGCCTGCATTTCAAAGGGAGGTCATAAGCATGAACAGAACATATCATCGCGGCGATATGTACTATGCCGATTTGGGCCGGGGAATCGGCTCTGAGCAGGAAGGTTATCGCCCTGTCCTTATTATTCAGAACGATACTGGAAACAAGCACAGCCCCACGGTTATTGTGGCGGCCATATCCAGCAAAGTGGACGCCAAGGCCAAGCTACCCACCCATTATCTTCTCAAAGCAGAGAACGGCCTGGAGCTGTCTTCTCTGGTGCTGATGGAGCAGCTCCGCACCATTGATAAAAGACGGCTGGAAACGTACATCGGACATCTGGAGGAACAGCATATCCGCCGGCTCAACCGCGCTCTGGCAGTCAGCGTGGGATTGATTGAAGAAACGCCGAAAAATTTAATCATGTGCCTTTGTCCGGCCTGTGCCAATAACTTCTACGGCACAGGCTCTTATTATTTGCGCAGGGTCCACCCTGACCGGGTGGAAAAGGACATCTGCACCTACTGCGGCCAGCGGCCCGGTTTTGATTATGAAGTAGTAAAAAAGAAGGAAAGGAAGTGAAGATTGGATATGGAAAAGCTGATTACTCGTAAGGAGGCGGCAAAACTGTTGGGGATCAGCCTTGCCACGTTGGATGAAGCCAGAAACAGCGGTTTGATTTCCTATATTCAGTATGTGCCGAACGGGTGCGTATATTTCACTTCTGCCTACCTTCAGGAATATGTTGCTAAATGTACCTATCGGGCAAAACCTGTGGAAAAGAAAGCAACCTACCGAAATGTGCGAGGAAACAAATCGCACCTTTGAGCAGATCATGTGGTTTTGGTAAAACAAAGATACAACACTGATTGCATTTGGAGGTAGAAAAATGGCAGTAAAAAGAAAACGAATTCCCAGGTACAGCAAGGTACAGGTAAACGGGCATGAGTATTACAAAACAGATATTGAGGACGCAGATGGCAAACGGGTGATTCTTTACGGAAAAACCCGTGAGGAAGTTTACGACAAGGAAATGGCGGCTCTTGAGCAAATCGACAACGCCACATTCCGGCGTAAATCCCCCACGGTTGCCGAGTATTGTGAAAAGTGGCTGCTGATGCAGTCCGTCCATATCCGCGCCACCACATTGATTGATTATACATCCAAGGTGCGGCGGCATATTATCAAGGAGCTGGGCGAGAAACGAATGGCCGATGTAACCCTGGACGACATCCAGGTTGCCCTTGTGCCAGTTTCTAAAAAGTCGGCTTCGGTCTATAAGTCCGTGGTAATCCTCTATAAGTCTATTTTCCGGGCGGCCAAGGAAAGCCATGTGATTGATACAAACCCGACGATATACCTTGAGGCAAAAGGCGGAGGCGTTCCGCAGGAGGAACGGCAGGCTTTGACGGATGAACAGGTAGAACGGCTTTTGGACGCCATTTGTGGGTTGCCGCCTTATGTATTTGTGATGATTGGCCTGTATGCCGGGCTGCGGCGGGAAGAAATCCTTGCACTGCAATGGGATTCGGTATATCTGGATACAGATGCGCCGTATTTGACGGTCCGGCGGGCGTGGCACACGGAACATAACAGGCCGGTCATTCTCACAGAGTTAAAAACGAAGGCTGCGGAGCGGAATATCCCTCTCCCGGATCGTTTGGCAGAGTGCTTGAAAGCGGCAAAGAAAAAATCGACATCAGACTATGTAATTGCCAACCAGGATGGAGAGCCGCTGTCTTATACGCAGTTTAAGCGGCTTTGGCAGTATATTGTGACACGGACAGCAAAACCGAGGATAGCGCGCAAACTTGTGGACGGGAAATATGTGAAGTATATGCTTTACCCGAAGCTGGGTGAAAAAGCACGGAACAATGGTCATGTGGTATATAGCTTGGATTTTGACGTTACGCCACACATGCTTCGTCATACCTACATCACAAATTTGATTCACGCTTCCGTAGACCCGAAAACAGTTCAATACTTGGCGGGCCATGAGAGCAGTAAGATCACGATGGACATTTATGCGAAGGTAAAGTACAACAAGCCGGAGCAACTGGCAGGAGTTTTAAGCGGAGCCTTTGCAGAATGGGATGGCAGTGAATACGAAGCGGCACAATAATTAGACGGAAAACGCACAAAGGGCGGGGAGTGTTCCCCGCCCTTTGCGTTTTCCAGAATCGCACCTTTGATAGAGCCATGGTTTTTCAGTATAAAGAAGGTATCGGCGCTGAAATACATATTAAATAGAAAGGAACTGAAATCATGGCGAAAAAACAAGAAAATGTTCCCCGGTATGGCACTACCATGCGGAGGGGGATTCAATATTACAGGACTCGGATCACCGATGCAGATGGAAAGAGGGTGGATTTGTATGCTGAAACCTGCGAGGAACTCCAGTTAAAGGAGATGGAGGCCCGACGCCAGGTAGAGGAGGCGGTTTTCCGCAGAAAACATCCAACGGTGGCAGAGTATTGCGAGAAGTGGCTGCTTATGCAGTCGGCAAAGGTATCTTCCGGCACGTTGAGAGGATATACCCAGACCATGAACAACTATATTGTCAAGCCTTTAGGCGATATGTATCTTGAGGATGTGACTGCAGACGATATTCGGCTTGCGATGATTCCATTGGCTTCAAAATCTGCTGGATTGTATAGTAAGGTAAATATGCTCCTAAAATGTGTCTTTTATTCTGCAGAGCGAAGCCAATTACTTGAATATAATCCCTGTGAGGGACTCTCGGCCAAAGGGGGAAAACCGGGGAAAAAGATAAATGCCTTGACGGATGAGCAAGTGAAGCTACTTTTAGATACTGTCCGAGGGCTTCCGCCCTATACCTTTATAATGATCGCTTTATATTCCGGCCTGCGGCGCGAAGAAATTTTGGGACTGCAATGGGACTGCGTATTTCTGGATGTTCCTACGCCGTACATCTCTGTACGGAGAGCATGGCGCTCAGAAAATAACAGGCCGGTGATTTCCACAACGCTGAAAACGAAGGCGGCTCGGAGAGATATTCCGATCCCAAAGTGTTTGACAGACTGCCTGCGGGAAGTGAAAGAGAAAACCGAATCGGAATATGTGGTTGCTGACAGAAATGGAAATCCTCTTTCATCTTCGCAGTTTCAGCGGGTATGGAAATATGTAACCGTTCGCTCTACGAAACCCCATAACTATTATAAGTATGTAAATGGCCAGTGCGTGAAGTGTACGGTAACGCCCACCCCTGGCAGTCATCAGAAAAATAACCCGAAGTTAGTGTATGCCATTGACTTTGATGTGACCCCACATCAACTTCGTCACACCTATATTACTAACCTGCTGTACGCAGGCGTTGATCCGAAAACTGTCCAATATCTTGCTGGGCATGAAAACAGCAAGACAACGATGGACATCTACGCTCAAGTAAAATACAACAAGCCAGAACAGCTTTTAAGTGTTGTGAACGCTGCATTTGCCCCATCTGCTGGCGCTTAAGGTATGCGGATTTTTGTATGAAAGTAGTCCATCCCAATTTATAACGCATAAAAATCAGGGTGCTGGAGCATACAATCCCTCCGGCACCCTGATTGGGGTTAATTTTCTGATACAGCTTTTTGTACGGTCACATACTTCTGGTTACGGCTCCGTGGCTTATCTGGAATCGTCATTTGAAGTTGTCCGCTTTCCATCAAAGGACGAAGGTGGATTTGTGTAAAATTCTTTGTGTTTTTATATCCGCAATGTTCCATGATTTTCGCCTTGGATCGCGGCTCTTTGCAAAATGCCAAAATGGCGACTTGGGTGGTAAGTTGGGTGGCGACTTGGGTCCTCACTTGGGTCCTCACTTGGGTCTCCACTTGGGTCACATCCTGCGGCCCGACCTTTTCCACGGCAATCGGTGCCAGCGGAACCACGGTACGGAACACATCGCCCTCGATAAATTCCGGGGTTCCGCCGGAGTAGAGCTTTTTGTATTTATATCATCAAAAAGTGGGGCATCCTGCCCTGTTACCAGGGCGTGACAGAGCAGGAGGCGTCCCCCAAAAATCTTTGTAAACTTTTTGCCTTGCTCCTATATTTTTGCACATAATTATGTTATAATAATGTGCAAAGGAAAGGAGGTGGCGATATGCCGCAGATCAGACCGATTACAGACCTTCGCAACACCAACGAGATTTCGGATCTCTGCCATGCCCGCCGGGAGCCGGTATTCATCACGAAGAACGGGTATGGCGATCTGGTGGTGATGAGTATCGAAACCTACGAGGCAATGGTGGAAAATGCAGAGATGGACACTGCGATTTCAGAAGCAGAGGCTGAGTTTGAACGGGACGGGCAGCTCCATGACGCAAGGGAGGCGCTGGCTTCTTTAAGGAGGAAGCATTTTGGATAAATACAGCGTCAAACTGATGAGCCGGGCGCTGCGGGATTTGGACGGCATCTACGATTACATCGCCCACACACTGCTGGAGCCGGGGACGGCTCTTAAACTGGTGGGCAGAATCGAGGACGCCATCCTGTCTTTGGAAACGATGCCCTACCGCTGCCCGGAACGGAGACGAGGGGCTTACGCCAATCGGGGATACCGGCAGCTCTTTGTAGAGAATTACACCGCCGTTTTTCGGATTGACGAAGCAAAGAAAACCGTGATTGTGGTGACGGTTCGCTATTCCCCAAGTGAATTTTGAACTGAATAATGGAATACGCGAAAGGCATTTTATGCCGGTATACAACGACTCGGAAGCAGCCTCCAAGCTACGAACAGTTGAGCGTCACAGATGAGAATAAACGCAAATTTCGGCCCCCATTTTTATGATTAAATACTGGGGCAACATTTGAGGGCAGGGCCCAAAAAGCCCGTAATATCAAGGAAAACCGGCGCTAAACTGTACGCCAGTACGGCCTGAAGGCCGCCCGCCGCGCTCCTCAGTTCTCCAAGAGATAACAGGCTTGTGTTACAAAAAGAGATGCCCTTTCTGCGGGGCGTCTCTTTTTTTATTTCGATGAAAAATAACGGCGCCGCCAGGCCGCCTGCCGGTCAATTCCTTTTAGTGCCGGCTTAAGCTCCCGGGCTGCCCGGCCGTTTTGACTTTTCTCCTTGCCGCCTTTTTTGATTAGAGACTAAAGGGGAGGGTTCCGGCAGGAAGAGGGAGGAGCTGGGCCCAAAAGGAAAGCCGGGCCGGCCCCATTCCTTGAGAAGCAAAAAAATGAGGCATCCGGTTAAAAATGGCGGCAAAGGGCTTGCATTAGAGTGGAAAAGGCTTTGCCTTGAGGAAAAGAGGCAATGATGGAAATACGATACGGGAGGCTGCTATGAGTAAGAAATACGCGTTTTTATTGATGGGAAAGGACTTTAACCCTCAGAGAGACCATGCCTGCTTTTCCGCCGGCGGTGTGGACAGCTATATCATCACGGTGCGTTCCCCTGAGGAGGCGGTGAAAAAAGCCAGAGAGCTGGCGGATGAGGGCTTTGGCGCGCTGGAGGTCTGCGGCGCTTTTGGAGAAAATCTGGCCCGGGAAATGTACCAGGCCGCAGACAGGCGGCTGACAGTAAGCTATGTGGTATGCCCTAAGGATCAGGAGGAAGCCAGCCTTCAGTTTTGGGGCCCGGGGAAAGCATGAAGAAGGCGGTTTTGCCCGCAAAGGACAAAACGCATTTCTTAAAAAGGACGCCTGAGGCCCACGCCGCAGGCGCTCTTTTCTACCGGCGGAAATGTTAGCGGCAGATATTCTGTACTGGCCGGGGGCGGGATCAAAAAACCCGCTCCCCGAGCCGGCCTTTTTGTGTAAAGAGAAGAATCTCAGGAGGAAGGAAAGAATAATTCTTTTTCGCAATTATAATAACAAGGTCTATGGGTATTATTATACTACTGTTTTCGACCATGTTCGTGTGATGTTCATAAGGGGTTTACAAAAGGGTTTTAAAATTGAGTAAATAGGAGCCGAACCGCGGCCGGTCATCGCCGCGGCAAATAATAATAATGAGGTACTCCAAATGGAAAAAATAATGAGAAGAAAAGTAGATCCATTGGGAAGGATCATCCTGCCGGCAGAATTTCGCACGCGGCTGGGGATCGAAAAGGACAGCGAAATTGAAATCGTCTGCGAAAAGGACCGCATGATTATCAAGAAAGTATCCCCTATGGGGGTTATTATCCCGCTGCCCCGGGATCAGTAAAGCAAAGCCGGCGGCGGTGCCGTTCCTTTGCCAGCCGGGCTGCGGCCCTGGCCCGCGATTGACAAAGGGGCTTGGTTCGTGTAGGATAAAAAAGGCCGCCGCGGGCGTCTATACTAAAAAAACAGGAGGCGGTTTTGATGAAGCCGGCTTATCAGACTGTGATCTTTGATATTGACGGAACCTTGTTAAAATCCGACCGGGGCGTGATGAACGCCCTGAAGTATACTACGGAGAAAATGGGAGTGCCCTATCCTTCGGCAGAAATTCGGCAAAAATTTATCGGTCCGCCGCTGCATTACAATTTCCACGACCTGATGGGGATGAACGAGGCGGACACCGCTAGGGCTATCGATCTATTCAACGAGTATTACCTGCCTATCGGCGTATTTGAGTCGGAGCTCTATCCCGGAATCATGGAGCTGGTCACCGGCCTTTTCGATCAGGGAGCGCGGGTGTGCATCGCCACGGCGAAATCCAAACCGATGGCTGACCGGGTGGTGGCTCATTTTGGGCTGACCCCCTATTTAGCGTGTATGGAAACCAAGGCGGATGAACAGCCTACCGGAGATAAAAAGGTGCTGATCCGCCAGATTTTAGAGGACACCGGCGCGAAGCCGGAGGAAGCCGTGATGGTTGGAGATACCTGCTTTGACGCAGAAGGGGCGTTTCAGAACCGGATGCCCTTTATCGGCGTGACCTACGGCTATGGGCTGAAAAAGGAAATGGAGCAGGCAGGCGTCACCCTGTTTGCTTCCACAACAGAGGAGCTTCGGGCGCTGCTGGGGCTCTGATGGAAACCAAACAACGCGGGCCGCGCGGAAAATTTGCGCGGCCCTTGCCCTAGAAGGAGAATTGTGGAATTATTTCACGGTTCTCCTTTTTTTTATTCCTATTCGACAGTCCGCTCGATCACATCAGAGATCTCGCAGTCCAGAATGTCGCAAAGGGAATCCAGGGTTTTCGTTGTAATTGGTTTACCGTGTTTCATCCTGTGTAAAGTGCTGGCGGAAAAGCCCTCTTTAAAAATCAGATGATATTCCGTGATGTTTTTACGCAGGAGTGTACGGTAAAATGGCGCATAAGTAATCACAATTATCACCTCGATAGTAAGAGTATCACACGAGATCTCTTGATTATACTCATTATATCGAGTATAATTGTAATCATGAGAGAGGGCTTCCCCTTCCTCATAATACCCCAAAAAGGGCGCCTGCTGCACACAGGCGCCCTTTGCTTTGGCGTAGAATCATTTCCGGTATTCCTATTTTTCACTTGGCGGGACGAAAGCTGAGACGGTTTATTTTATGTCAGCGGAAGATGCTCCCAGTGTGGTTTCCTCTGAAACGGAGACAATGAACTTTTGACAGACCCATTTCCGCAGTATGAGGAGACGCTTTCACCGGAGCGCCCGCCGTGTCCATAGCGGAAGGGCTTTTCACCGCCGCCGCATCGGTTCCCCTTTGGGCGTATCCCAGGCGCAAGTCCTGCGATACGCTTTTGCGGTTCCGGCGCCCGCTTTTCGGAACACCTTCTCAGGAAGCGGGAAAACCGCAGCCGGTCGGCCATTTCTTCGGGCGAAACGTGAAAGTATCTGCCGCCTGCCGCTGCCGCAGCACCCGGGAAAGCCGCCGCCCGCTTTCCTTCGCGCGTCTCTGCCCCGGCCGGAAAGGGCGGTTCTGGAATTTAGTTTTTTACAGTTCCCGCGAAAAAGACCATATCGAAGAAAATCATTTTCGGTACTTTTTCATTTCTGTCTCATAAACGTTATTTCCCAGGGAATCGATGGCCACAATGGCGGGAAAGTCCTTTACCGTGTACCGGCGGATAGCCTCGGTGCCCAGGTCTTCGTAGCAGAGCAGCTCCTCCTTGACGATGCTTCTGGCGATCAGGGCCGCCGCGCCGCCAATGGCGGCGAAATAAACCCCGCGGTTCCGCACAATAGCTTCTACCACCGGGGCGCTTCTGGCGCCCTTGCCGATCATGCCCTTCAGGCCGAGGTCTAAAAGGGCCGGAGTGTAAGCGTCCATCCGGTAGCTGGAGGTGGGGCCTGCCGGACCTACGGCATAGCCGGGCTTCGCCGGCGCCGGCCCCACGTAATAGATTACCTGGCCCTTTAAATCCACAGGCAGCTCCCTGCCCTGCTCAAGCAAGGCGTACAGCCTCTTATGGGCGGCGTCCCTGGCGGTGAGCATAGTGCCGGTAATCAGCACAGGATCTCCTGTCCGCAGGCCGCGGATGGCTTCGTCATCCAGAGGGAATATGATTTTTTTAGGCGCGCTGCTTTGACTCATCTGCTTTCCCTCCTTATAGAACCGCGGATTTATGCCGGGCCGCGTGGCAGCAGATGTTTACCGCCACCGGCATGCCGGCGATGTGGGTGGGAAATGTGAGAATGTTTACCCCTAAAGCGGTGGAAGCGCCTCCCAAACCCGCCGGGCCGTAGCCAAGAGCGTTAATTTTTTCCAAAAGCTCATCCTCGAGAGCGGCGTACCTGGGGTCAGGATTTTTTTCAGTGATCGGCAGCATAGCCGCCTTTTTTGCCAGCTGGGCCGCCTTTTCAAAGCTGCCGCCGATGCCGATTCCCACCACGATGGGGGGACAAGGGTTCGGCCCGGCGCGGTCTACCGTATCCAAAATAAACCGCTTGACCCCCTCCAGCCCCGCGGATGGGGTCAGCATTTTAATGGCGGACATATTCTCGCTGCCGAAGCCCTTGCCGGAAACCAGGAATTTAATCTGGCTGCCCGGCACGATGTCGGTATAAATTATGGCGGGTGTGTTGTCGCCGGTGTTAACCCGGTCGATCACCGGGTCGCTGACCACGGATTTCCGGAGATAGCCGTCCCGGTAAGCCTGGCGCACTCCCTCTTGAACGGCCTCCTCAAAGCTGCCGTTTTCAATAACTACCTTGTCGCCGTATTCCACAAATAAAAACGCCATGCCCGTATCCTGACAGATCGGGAGCTGCTCCTGGGCGGCGATCCGGTCGTTTTCCAGAAGCTGGCCCAAAACCTCCCGCCCCAAGGCAGAGGGCTCCCGTTCCCGGGCTTGGGCCAGGGCGTCTAAAATATCCTGGCCGATTTCATAGTTGCACCGCAAAAAAAGCTCCTTTACCGTATCCGTTACGGCTTTTGCCTCAATTCTCCGAATTTCCATGGCAAATCTTCCTTTCTTCAATTCTATCATTATAAAATAAAAAGTTTTGAATTACAATAGATACCTCCGGGCTTTTATGCTATCATAAAAGAGAAAGAAAAACCAAGGAACCACGGCGGGAGGAGGATTTTATGCGGATCTTGATCGACGCCGACGGCTGCCCGGTGGTGAACCAGGCTATCCGGCTGGGAAACCGGGCGGGGCTGGAGGTGATCCTGCTGTGCGATACCTCCCATGTGTTTCAGCGGGAGGGGGCCAGGACCATAACCGTCTCAAAAGGGGCGGACAGTGTGGATTTCGCCTTGGTGAACCTGCTGGAGCCGGGAGATGTAGCCGTCACCCAGGATTACGGCCTGGCGGCCATGTGCCTGGCCCGGGGAGCCAGAGCGATCAGCCAGGACGGGCTGGAGTACGGCGATGAAAATATCAGCGCCCTGCTGCTGGCAAGGCATACGGCGAAAAAAATACGAAACGCCGGCGGGCGGCTGAAGGGAAGCCCGAAGCGCGCCCCCAAGCAGGATCAGGCGTTTGAGGAAGCGTTTGCCCGGCTGATCGGGCTGAAATGAGGCAGAGGGACCCGGCGGGCAGCGGGCCTGGCCCGGGTCCGGGGCGGTCAGCCGGGGCAGACCCCGCCGGAAGGCTAAGAGGCTGCCTTCATACAGCCGTCACATTGCGGGAGTAACCTAAAAGCAGGAGAAACAGAAGGCCAGAGAAGGAGGAGACCCATGAGCAGACTGCTGATCGTTGACGACGAGGAAAGAATCCGAGACATTATCAAAAAATACGCCCAATTCGAGGGCTTTGAGACCGTAGAGGCGGTAGACGGCCTCCAGGCGGTGGAGATCTGCCGGAAGGAAAGCTTCGACCTGATCATCATGGATGTGATGATGCCGGAGCTGGACGGCTTTTCCGCGGTGCGGGAAATCCGGAAGACCAGCTCGACTCCGGTGCTGATGCTTTCGGCCCGGGGCGAGGAGTACGATAAAATCCACGGCTTTGAGCTGGGGATTGACGACTATGTGGTGAAGCCCTTTTCTCCGAAGGAGCTGATGATGCGGGTAAGCGCCATTTTAAAGCGCAGCGGCGGCGGAGAGGCCCAGCGGGATGTGGTGACCTACGGCGGCCTGACCGTGGATTTTACCGGCAGGCTGGTATATATCGACGGCAAGCGGGTGGACATGACCCCCAAGGAATACGACTTGTTTTTCTATTTGGTGAAGAATAAGGGCATCGCCCTGACCCGGGAAAAGCTGATCAACGAGGTGTGGGGCTATGACTTTTACGGCGATGACCGAACGCTGGACACCCATATTAAGCTGCTGCGGAAAAGCCTGGGGGAATACAGCGGCACCATTACCACGCTGAGAGGGGTGGGCTACCGGTTTGAAGGGTGTTAAAAAAGCGGCAAAGCTGGGAATCCGGTGGAAGCTGATCACCTATTTTGCCTTGTTTGTGGCGGTGATCCTGGTTTTGCTGTGGCTGTTCCAGACGGTGTTTTTAGACAGCTTTTATAAGGCCATCAAAACCCGGAACGCCCAGGCCTGCGGGGACAGCATTGTCAGCAAGATCAATTCGCCGAACCTAGGCGATTATATCAATGAGCTGGCCCGGCAGAACGACGTGTGCGTGCGGGTGGTCAACGGCGAAATGCGGGACCTTTATTCCGCGGACATCAGCCCTGACTGCTTGATCCACCATTACGGAACCTTCCAGCTGTTTTTGATTTATAACTATACCAAGGAAAATGGGGGGATGCGGTTCGAGACAGTGCCTCAAACCCAATATCAGTCCTTTTACTCCTCAGATTTCGGCGGCCAAGAGATCGGGCTGTATCCCTTTTCAGGCGGCGATCTCCAGATGGGACAGCTGACCACCGGCGAGTCCGCCATGGAATCCCTGATCTATTCACGGATCGTCAAGACAGAAGCGGGACAGGAGGTGCTGGTGCTTCTCAATTCCACCATTACCCCCATCAACCCTACGGTTCAGACCATACAGGTTCAATTGGCGCTTATTACCATCGTGGCGCTGCTGCTGTCCCTGGTGCTGGCGGTAGTCCTCTCTCAGAAAATTTCCAAGCCTATCATTAAAACCAATAACGCCGCGAAGGAGCTGGCTCAGGGCAACTATGAGGTGTCCTTTGAGGGCGGGGATTACCGGGAAATCCGGGAACTGAATTCCACCCTGAGCTACGCCGCCTCAGAGCTTTCCAAGGTGGAGGCCCTGCGGAAGGAGCTGATCGCCAATATTTCTCACGACCTGCGGACGCCCTTGACCATGATCGGCGGGTACAGCGAAATGATGCGGGATATCCCGGGGGAAAACACGCCGGAAAACGCCCAGATCATTCTCGATGAAACCACCCGCCTAACCAACCTGGTGAACGACATGCTGAATCTGAGCAGGCTTCAGTCCGGCACCCAGACCCTGACTCTGACCGAATTCAGCCTGACCCAGGAAATCCGGGAGATTTTAGCCCGGTACAATTCTCTGACCAAGCGGGACGGATACCATATTGTCTTCGATTATAAGGAGGACGTTACGGTAGAGGCGGATCAGGTGCGGATGTCCCAGGTGATTTACAACCTGGTGAACAACGCGGTAAACTACGCGGGTCAGGATAAGGAGATCCTGGTGCGCCAGCGGCTGAAGCCCGGCTTTGTCCGGGTGGAGGTCATCGACCACGGCGAGGGCATCGAGCCGGAAAAGCTGGAGCTGATTTGGGACCGTTACTATAAGGTGGATAAAACCCACCGCCGGGCGGTAGTGGGAACCGGCCTGGGGCTTTCCATTGTGAAATCGGTGCTGGAGATGCACAGCGCCAAATACGGCGTGGAAAGCGCCGTTGGAGAGGGGAGCACCTTCTGGTTTGAGCTTCCCCTGCCGGAATACCTGGCCCAGATCGACGAATCTCAGCAGCAGTAGCCTTCTGAGGCCGGCTTAGGGCGGAACCCGCCGCCGCGGCCTATCCCCCCGGCTCTGCCGGGAGCCTAACAATAAAAAAGCCTGGATCAAAAGATCCAGGCTTTTTTGCTGATCTATTAATCGCAAGGTGAATCACCATTTTGCAGTCAGGACGGCTGGCTGTTCAGATAGATCTGCTTTATTTTTCCATAATCGCAGCCATTGGGGGCACGATAGCACTGAGTGCCGCCATCCTTCCAAATATTCCCGTTCTGGTCTACGCTGAAGGAACCGACCTGCTGGTTTTGGTGGAATAAATTAACGGTGAGCATAGAAGTCAGGTCCATTTCTCCGGAAACCGGCTCTACCTCTAAATTCCGGTAGGTATCGGCCAAATAACGGAGAGTCTCCTCATCCGCGCCGAACATGGCATAGCTGCTGACTCCAAAATAAATAGCCACGTCATCTACCTCCAGGCCGGGAGCCTCTTCTTGAAATTGGCAGCCCATAGTGAAAACCGCTAAAACCGCCGCCAGAATAAGGAGAATCAACCGCTTTTTATTCATAGGCATCACCTCAAGCTCTAGGAAACCTGGTTTTAGGACCCTAATTCCGCAAGGCTCCAGCGATTCGTAAAATCAAGGAACGGACCCGTCAGTATGGCTATTATAACATACCCGCATGGAAAAAACCACCATGAACCTGTCGCTAATTTGTTAAAATTATATGAAGAAATCTTAATAAATCTTACGTTTTTGCCTTTTTTGCTGGGAGAGTTCTGCGGGAACCAGGGATTAAACTTTTTCAAAGGCGTTTTTCGGCAGAGATTAAATTGTAAATAGGAAGCAAACAGCCCGCGGAGTCATTTCCCGCGGGCTGTTTTACAGCGGTTCCGGTGACAACTTGCTAGAGTGGTTTTATCTTTGCCAAGTCCCTGCCGCGCCCTGGGGCTGCCGAAGGAAGCTGACGCGGCATCTAAAAAATTTCTGGCGGAAATCGCCGCAAAAAGCAAAAGCCCAATGAGCGGTTCCCATATTTCCGTAGCGTTCTGCGGCGTTAGAAAGCAAAAACGTCCTCTTGGCGCGCAAAAATAAATATCCATCGGGCCGGCCGAAAGCGCGCAGCCATTTTTCTATAGCGCGGCGCGGCTTCCAGAAAACGAGGGCGGGTCCGGACAGTCCAGGAAATCACCGCCGGGCCGGGCTGAAAGCCGTGAAGAAGACGGCGGCCGCCGGTGCGGTCACTGATTAATCACGCCGCTCATAAAGTCGCCCAGCCGCTTGGTGATCTGGGAAGCGTGGGCCAGGTCCTTGCCCACGGAGGTCACGTACACCTTAATTTTGGGCTCCGTGCCGGAGGGACGCACAATCACAGCGGCGCCGCCCTCCAAGGAATAGGAAAGCACATTGGATTTGGGCAGTTTGATCTCGGTTTTTTGGCCGGTAGCCAGATCTACCGCCTCAGACAGCTGGTAGTCGGCGGTTTTGACCACTTTCATGCCGGCGATCTCCCGGAAGGGATGCTCCCGCATAAAGGACATCTTTCCGGCCATGATCTCCATGCCCTCGGCGCCTTCAAAGCTGTAGCTGAGGGTGGTGTTCTGATAATAGCCGTAGCGGTCGTACAGCTCATTGATTACCTGCACCAGAGACTTGCCCTGCCTGCGGTAATAGGCGGCCATCTCGCAGATCAGCATGGAGGTTACCACGGCGTCCTTATCCCGGACATAGGTGCCGGCCAGATAGCCGTAGCTTTCCTCAAAACCGAATACGAACCGGTCGGCCTCTCCGGCCCTTTCCAGCCCCAGAATCTGTTCTCCGATATACTTGAAGCCGGTGAGCACGTTCCGCAGCTCGCAGCCGTAATCCGCGCAGATTCTCGGAATCATTTCACTGGTAACGATGGTTTTTACCGCGACCGGACGCTCCGGCAGGGTTCCGTTGCGCTTCCGGCAGGAAAGAATGTAGTTCATCAGCATAATACCGGTTTCGTTTCCGGTCATCAGCCGGTAGTCGTCCCCATCCTTTACGGCGATGCCTACCCGGTCGCTGTCCGGGTCTGTGGCAAGCACCAGATCCGGCTTGCTTTCCTGGGCAAGCTTTAGGGCCAGGGTCAGCGCCTCACGGAATTCCGGGTTCGGATAGGGGCAGGTGGGAAAATTGCCGTCAGGCAGCTCCTGCTCCGGCACCACCTGGATTTCCTTAACGCCGATCCGGGCCAGAATCTTCCGCACCAGCTTGTTGCCGGCGCCGTTTAAGGGCGTATAGACGATTTTCAGGCCGCTGCCGGCGCAAACGCCGGGATTAACGCTCTGCGCCTCCAGACAGTCCAGATATTTATCGTAAAAGCTGTCCTCAATATAAACGATTTTTCCGGTTTCCAAGCCCTGGTCAAAAGAAATTTCCTCCACGCCGTCGAACAGGTCTACCTTTAGAATTTCCGCGTAAACATTGTCCGCATCCGTGTCGGTCATCTGGCAGCCGTCGGGTCCGTAACACTTATAGCCGTTATATTTGGCCGGGTTATGGCTGGCGGTAATCATAATACCGGCGTCGCAGCGGAGTTCCCGCACGGCGAAGGACAGAACCGGCACCGGCTGAAGCTCCTTCACGATTCTGGCGGTTATGCCGTTGGCGGCCAGCACCCGGGCGCACTCTCTGGCGAACAGCTCCGATTTGATCCGGCTGTCGTAGGCGATGGCCACGGAGGCCCCCTCCTTTTTGGAGTTAAGGTAGTTAGCCAGGCCTTGGGTAGTGCGGCGGACAGTATAAATATTCATACGATTGGTGCCCGCGCCGATTACCCCTCTCAAGCCCGCGGTACCGAATTCAAGTTCTTTGTAAAAACGGTCGTAGATTTCCTTTTCATCGCCGGAAATCCTTTTTAATTCCTCGATCAGGTCGCTGTCTTCCACAGCTTTTTGGAGCCAAAGGGCATACTTTGCGTTGCTTGCCATTTTATTCATCCTTTCCTGTGAAGCTTGCTCTTATTTTACCATAGTTTTCCCGCGGATTCAATCGAAACCCCCGCGCTTATTTTGTTCCTAAAAAAATCTTAAAATTACGGGAAAGGGCTTGCGTTTCCCGCGGTTTTATGCAATGCTAATAGTAACTATTTTAAGAAAAAAGGGGTAAAATGTGAGAATGTACGACGTAGTTGCCTTAGGAGAGCTTCTGATCGATTTTGTCCACCAGGGAAATAACGACGTAGGGTACCCGCTGATGCAGGGGAACCCTGGCGGCGCTCCGGGGAATTTTTTAAGCACCCTTTCCAAGTTCGGCGCGAAAACTGGTTTTCTGGGAAAGGTAGGCAGCGACCGGTTCGGAAGGATGCTGGTCAAAACCTTCCGGGATGCGGGAGTGGAAACCAAGGGAATTTTGGTGGATGACAGATACTTCACCACGCTGGCCTTTGTCACTTTGGACGACAGCGGCGACCGGGAATTTTCATTTGCCAGAAAGCCCGGTGCGGATACGATGCTCACCATCGATGAGCTGCCGAAGGATCTTGTTACGGAAACGAAGGTTTTCCATTTCGGAACCCTGTCCATGACCGGCGAGCCTGCCAGAAGCACCACCAAGGAGGCGGTCCGCATGGCGAAGGAGGCCGGCGCCATGATTACCTTTGATCCCAATCTGCGCCGTCCGCTGTGGAGCTCGATGGAGCTGGCCCGGGAACAGATGCTGTGGGGCCTGCGCCACGCGGATGTGGTAAAAATCGGCCAGGACGAGCTGGAGTTTATTTTTGAGGGCCAGGATTTCAAGGACAGCGCGAAAAAGCTGGTGGAGGACTTCGGGGTAAAGCTGGTGTTCGCCACTATGGGCAAGGAGGGCTGTTATTTTATTAACCGTCAGGGCAGCGGGCAGGTTCCCACCTTCCAGGAGGTCAAAACCATCGATACCACCGGCGCGGGAGATATTTTCGGCGGCTCGGCGGTGTATCAGGTGTTCGCCTCGGGCATAGCGCCGGAGCAGCTTTCCCCGGAAAGGCTTGCGGAAATCGTCCGGTTTGCCAATGCCGCGGCATCCCTGTCCACCACAAAGCACGGCGGCATCCCCAGCATCCCTTCCAAGGAGGAAGTGGAGGCGTTTCTCAGCCGCGGCGTGTGATAAAAACAAAAACTCCCTGGGCCGCTGCGGTGCGGCCAGGGAGTTGCTGCGTTTTAGCTGCTATTTTTCACTGAGGGATATCAGGCGTTGATGACAGCGTCACCCATCAGTTCGTTGGTTCTTTTTTCGTAGAGATAACCCTCTACGTATTCCGGCAGATTTTCCGGGTACGCGCTGTTTTCCATGAGACATTGGGTAAAATTGACGATTTCGTCGTAGTTGGTTGTGATGTTGCTGTAGGACGCGAAGCCGCTGTGGGTTGGTTTGCTGGACTTGATCTCGATACCATAGGAACCGCCGTTTTCTTGAATGTAATACTCCAATTCAATGTGGTCGTCCTCCTGCACGAAAACGGACCCAAAGAAATGTCTCATAATACCCCTCCGTTATTTTGTTTTTTTCCGTGAAATTGTGTCACAAGAGCAATGATAATACTATTTGTTGAATATTTCAAGGCTATTTGACCAAAATGGGAAAATTAGACAAAAAATAATTTTAAATTTAAGGAATACTTTTTATTGTATTTTGATAAAAGACGACTACAATATGTAGTTTTTGACAGGAGTGTGCTGCTTTGCCCAGATTTCTGCTGGATTCGACAAAGAGGGCTTCCCGGCGGGGACTGCTGGGAAAACTGGAAAATATCGCTGTATATCTGATTCTCTTTTTTCTGTGCTTTGCCGCCGTGATATTGGCCTTTCCGGCCAACGGACAGCTTCAGGGAAAAGAAATCCAGGTAATATCGGCTTTTTTAGCCGGAGGAGACATCGCCGTGCTGTGCGTCCTGTGGCGGCTGAAAAGGCTTGACCCCAAGACCCTGATGTTTTTGCTGTTTCTGCTGGGGGTTCTGATGAGGCTTTCCTATGCGGCGGCTTATCCGGCTGAGGATCGTCAGCATGACGTGTTCGACGCCGACGGCCATTTGCAGTACATCCTAAGGCTGGCTGACACCTGGCGGCTGCCGGATTCTAATAACTGGCAGTATAACCATCCGCCTCTGCACCACCTTTTGGCGGCGGTTTGGGTCAAGGTATTCCAATGGTTTGGCGTAACGGATCAGGCGCAGCTCGCAGAGACGCTCCAGTTTTTGACCTGCTTTTATTCCTGCGCCATGCTGGCGGTGGTTTACCGGATTTTTGACGAAAACCCCTTCGGCCGCCGGGCGGTCCCGCTGGCTTACGCCCTGGTCTGCCTCCATCCCACCTTTTATCTGCTGGCGGGTTCCCTGAATAACGACTGCCTGATGGTCCTGCTGTTTTTCACGGCGGTCTTATACACCTTGCGGTGGTACCGCGACCCCAGCCTGAAAAACAGCCTGACGCTGGCTGTGGCCATTGGCTGCTGCATGATGGCAAAGGTCAGCGGCGCGATGATCGCTCCGGTGACGGCAATGGTGTTTGTGTGGAAGCTTGCCGTTCTGGGAAGGGAGCGGAAATGGAGGCTGCTGCGGGGAATCCTGGCCAAGCTGGCGGCCTTTGGAGCGGTCTGCATCCCTTTGGGGCTCTGGTACCCTGTGCGGAATCTGATCCTGTTCGGACAGCCCCTGGGCTATGTGGCTCCCATCGGGGAGGATGCGGCTATATACTGCGGCAACGAAGCCCTGGCGGACCGGTTTGTGCCTCTGCTTTCCCCGGATTGGACGAAAAGCCTTTACTGTGACCCCTTTGAGGATTATAATATTTTTGCGTATGCAACCAAATGCTCCGTGTTCGGAGAGACCGCTCTGTCCGGCAGCGGGGTGGCGGCTGCTGCTTTGCTGGTTTGCGCTTTTATCCTGATAACAGGAGCCCTGACCGCCATGGTTTATGTGCTGGCGCGGGGCAGAAGTGAAAGAACCACCCTGTTTTTCTGGGTCATGGCGGCGGTCATGGCGACGCAGGTTGGACTGTTCCTGTATTCCAATGTCAAATATCCTTACGGCTGCACCATGGATTTCCGGTATCTCGCGCCCGCGGTGCTGCCTGGGGCCGTGTTTCTGGGCGCCGCGGGCCAGCGGCTTTGGCGTTCCAAAAGAGAGGTCCCTCAATATCTGGCGGTGGTGCTCTCCTGCGTGGTATTTCTGTTTTGTGTCAGCGGCGTCTTTTTATACCTTACGCTTTCTTAAACGGACGAGGAACGGTTCACGCTTTGTCCCGCGGCCGCAGTGCTGAAAGCGCCGGCACACCGTAAAAACCAGGAAGCACAGGCCGCGTGGGTTTCGTGAAAAACGGCGGCCTGCCAATGTCCCTTGATCGGTTGTTCCGTTTTGCGTGACCGGCGGCCAAGGGGGCAGAGATCTGCCTTCGGGGGGACTGCCCGCCTGTGCAGCCGAAGGCCTTTGCCGCCTGGCGCTTGTCCGTATGGGGATGGGTTCTGTATAAATTCCATGTACGGCTAAGGGACAATAAAAGCCCTTTATTATTGATCCGTCTTACCCGCGTTTTGATAACGCTTTCTAAAATTGAGGAGAAGGAAGGGAACCATCATGTCACAGTCTATCGTGATTATCGGCGCCGGGCCGGCGGGGCTTACCGCCGCCTATGAGCTGTTGAAAAAAGGACAGGTATCCGTCACCATTCTGGAGGCGACCGGAGAAATCGGCGGGATCTCCAGAACAAAAAACTACAAGGGGAACCGTATGGATATCGGCGGCCACCGCTTTTTTTCCAAATCCGACAAGGCTATGGATTTCTGGAAGGAGATTATGCCCTTGGAGGACAGGGAAAGGGGAATCAGCCCAGATCAGGCCGATCTGCTGTTTTTAATCCGCCATCGGCTTTCCCGGATTTTATTTCTCAGGAAATTTTTTGATTATCCTGTGACCCTGAACGGATCTACCATCAGGGGGCTTGGCTTTTCCCGGCTGATGAAAATCGGCGTCAGTTATCTGAAAATCTGCTTCAGGCCGGTAAAGGACATCGACTCCCTGGAAAAGTTTTTTATCAGCAGGTTCGGCGTGGAGCTGTATGAAACCTTCTTCAAGGATTACACGGAAAAGGTCTGGGGCGTGCCATGCTCTCAAATCAGCCCTGACTGGGGCGCCCAGCGGGTGAAGGGGCTGTCGGTTTCCAAGGCGCTGCTCCACAGCCTGAAAAAGCCCTTCCTGAAGAAGAGCACGGTTAACGGCAAAAAAGTGGAAACCAGCCTGATTGAAAGCTTTATGTACCCGAAATACGGCCCGGGGCAGCTTTGGGAGGAGGTCGCCCGCCGGGTAGTGGCTATGGGCGGAGAAATCCGGTTCGGCCAAAGGGTAGACCAGGTCAGCGTAGAAAACGGCCGGATCGTTTCGGTGGCCGCTGTGGATGAAAACGGCGTCCGAAGCGCTGTGGAGGGGGATTATTTCCTATCCACCATGCCGGTGAGGGACTTGATCGGCGCCATGGGCCCGGCGGCTCCGGAAAAGGTGAAGGAGGTTGCGGAAGGGCTGGTCTACCGGGATTTCATGACCGTGGGCCTGCTGCTGGACAGCCTGAAGCTGAAGGATCCCAAGGCGGAAAACGGCAGGGTTATGGATGACTGGATTTACGTTCAGGAGCGGGATGTGAAAATCGGACGGCTCCAGCTGTTCAACAATTGGAGCCCCTATATGGTGAAGGATCCGGACACGGTATTCATGGGACTGGAGTATTTCTGCGACGAGGGAGACGAAATGTGGAATACGCCCGACCAGGAATTTATTGATTTCGCCGTAGGAGAGCTGGAAAAACTGGGAATTGTGGAGCGCAGCCATGTCAAGGATGCGGTGCTGATCCGGGTGCCCAAGGCGTATCCCGCCTATTTCGGAACCTACGGGCAGTTCGGTGAAATCCGGAAATTTACCGATTCCCTTGAGAACCTGTTTTTGCTGGGCCGGAACGGCCAGCACCGCTATAACAACATGGATCACTCCATGCTGACGGCCATGGCCGCCGCGGAGGCGATCCTTTCCGGCAATGTCAGGGATAAGTCTCCGGTGTGGGAGATCAACACCGAGGAGGAATACCACGAGGAAAAGCAAGGCGCGTAGGGCTTTACAAGCTAGGAGCCCGTCAAAGGCCGGAGGGCCGGCTTGGTATCAGCCCTGAACAGGAAATCTTCCCCGTAAAGCGCGGCTCTGCTGTGTATATTGGATAGTTCCGGCTTCCGCGGCTCAGGGATCGTTTAACAGAAGAGCGCGGAAGGGAAGCTCCCGCTTATCAGCGGTCGCTGCGGCTATTGTTAAATTTGCTGTAATCGTCAGGCTTGATTTTAAGGCATGTTATTTTAGAAAGCGCCCTCCGCGATATCGCGGAGGGCGCGCTGTTTCATCTGGTTTTGCGGAAAGCAGTCACCGGCGCCGCGGGGCTTCCCTTGGAATACGCTTTGTCAGATTTTACGGGAGGGGAGCCTGGCATGAGCGTTCTTGAAAACGCTACATCACCAGAGTACCGTTGTCCGATTGGAGCAAAATCAAAATCTGCTCCTCCAGAGCGGTCTGGGCGTTAATATACACCAGCACCCGGTCGCCGTTTTCCGCCGAGCAGGTAAACTCATAGCACAGCGTTTCGTTTAGGCCGCTGGAAGGCACATAGCACAGGCTTTCTGCCTCGACGGTCAGGCGGGGGCTGACGGAGGCCCGGGCCTCCTCTGAGGAAATCGGGCTGTAATCCACGGAACGGGTATGGTGATTCATCAAATACCCGGTAGCGCTGAAGGACACGATTTCCCCGGAATCCAGCGCCACGCCTACCTTTACCAGGTCGCTGTAGCAGACGGCGCCGTCCTGCACATAGGCGTAGTTGATGGTGCAGATATTGTTATTGATGACGTAATAGCTTTCCTTCATGGACGGATAGCCGGCCTGCTCTAAAAAGCCGCGGGCTTTTTCGGCGGCCCCCTCAAAATCCAGCTTAGCGCTGCCAATCATCCGGGAATTCAGCATGGCGTTCACATAGCCGCCCTGCTTGGAAATGGTGATGGATTTATCCCCCGCCGTAAACCGGTAGCAGGGCAGATTTCCCTCGGTGCCGCTGCCTCTGGCCAGGCTTTGGGGCTTCTCGTTTAAGAACAAGGCCGCTGTGGTCAAAGCGGTTTCCTCGGAAACGGCTTGAGCCTCCTCTAGAAATACCGGCTTCTGCTGGGTAATGTGATCGGAAAACGGCCCGTCGTAGATCAGGGTCGGATAATCAGTAAACCCCTCGTTCATCTCCCGGAAGCCGCTGTTGATGGCGGGCACCGCCTGGTCCTGGGTCTCCCTGGACAGATTCTGATAGGCCTGCTGGGCTTCCCCGATGGGAATGTCACCCTCCATCAGGGTTGTTTCCAAATCTTTCAGGCTGCCGTTCAGCTCCTTGGCATATTCTCCCAGGGTAATAAAGCTGTCCATCTCCTGGTCGGTAATCTCCTGCCCTTTGCTGATCTTTCCGGAAAGGTATAGGGAAAAATCTCCCACCTGGGAAATGAACTTGTTGACGTTGGACAGCTCCTCATAAGACAGAGGCAGCTCCGCCAGGTAAATTTTCGCGTCGCTGCTTTCCTTCAGCAGCTTGGCGGCGATGCCTTGCTGCTGGGGCGCCGTGTTGGCGTAAACTCCCTTTTCCAGCGCCACCTCCAGATTGGATACGCTGTCGGATAAATCGCTTAAAGCCCGCTGGTAGCCGTATTCGCTGTTTTGACGGTACCGCTGGGCGGCCTGATAATTGATCAGCGCCCCCACGCCGAGAAAAACGCACAGGGCGGTAAAATAGCTGAGAATCCGGATGAATCCCCGCTTGGTCAAATTTGGATTCATAAATCACGCCTCCTGGACGAAAGTTAGTTATAGATTGCCAAAAATCCAGGGGAATTATGCGGGCAAATCCGGACTGCTTTGCTAAAAATAAAAATTTGGGTTGACAAAAATCCGCTTTCGGGTATATGATACTAGTAATTTCAATCATCCTGACAAATGCGTTGATAGGGAAGAGTAATTTGGTTCCCGCTTTCAGAGAGCCGCCGGGTGGTGCGAGGCGGCAGGGGAGAAAAATGAAAATCGCCCTTGAGCAGCACGCTGAACCCCGAAAGGGTAGTAAGCGGTGCCGGTTCCCTCCGTTACCGGGGCAGCATTCGGCATTCGGCCCGATGTGAACAGAGAGGCCCTGGACAGCAGGGCAATAAGAGTGGTACCGCGGGGGAGCAAGACCTTCGTCTCTTAAACGAAAGAGGCGGACGGTCTATTTTTTTATCCAAAAATAAAGGCTCGGAAAGGCTTGCGAAGCGGCTCGCCCGAAAAGCAGGCGGAAAACCTTTGGGCCTTCCTTGTTCCCGCACCCTCTGCTTCCCCGCGAATCCCAGCCGGTTTTTCACCCGGGAGAAAACAGCTTTCTTTTTTCTATAGCCGAGAAAGGCTGCGGGGGCTCTGTTTTTCAGAGAGCGGGGATAAGGGGATGATTGCGGGAAAACCATGGAGATATTTTAGAGAGGCAGTGAAGACGATGGAATTGACAGGAGCGCAGATCATAGCGGAATGCTTGCTGGAACAAAGGGTGGATACGGTGTTCGGGTATCCCGGCGGCGCCGTGCTGAATATTTACGACGCCTTGTATGAATACCGTGACAGGATCCGCCACGTGCTTACGGCTCACGAGCAAGGAGCCGCCCACGCCGCCGACGGCTACGCCCGTTCCACCGGAAAGGCGGGGGTGGTGATCGCCACCTCCGGCCCCGGCGCAACTAATCTGGTCACCGGAATCGCCACCGCCTATATGGACAGTATCCCCATGGTGGCCATTACCGGCAACGTTGCGGTGGAGCTGCTGGGGCGGGACAGCTTCCAGGAGGTGGATATCACCGGGATTACCATGCCGGTGACCAAGCATAATTTCGCGGTCAAACGGGTGGAGGATCTAGCGGACATCATCCGCAGGGCGTTCCAGATCGCCCAATCCGGCAGGCCGGGCCCGGTGCTCATCGACGTGCCCAAGGACATCACCGCCAGCCGGTGCCAATACGAGAGGCAATCCCCCCTGCCTCTGTCCCCCTCGCCCCGGCCGGAGGAAAGCCGGCTTGCCAAGGCTGCGGAAATGCTCCGGCAGTCCAAGCGCCCCTTTTTATATGCCGGCGGCGGGGTGATCGCCTCCGGCGCCGCCCCGGAGCTTCTCCGCTTCGCGGAGACCCTCCAGGCGCCGGTGTGCACCTCCCTGATGGGGCTGGGCGGCTTTCCCGAGGACCATCCCCTCTCTCTGGGCATGATCGGAATGCACGGCTCCTACGCCGCCGGCATGGCCCTGGACCACAGCGACCTAATCGTGGTGCTGGGCGCCAGGTTCTCCGACCGGGTGGCCGGGGACCGGGAAAAATTCGGAAAGCAGGCCAAAATCCTCCAGCTGGATGTGGATTTGGCCGAGGTGGATAAAAACGTACTGGTGGACCGGTACCTGATCGGGGATCTGAAGGAAACCTTAACAGCCCTCAACGGCCTTTTGGAGCCCCAGGACCATCGGGAATGGCTTGCCCGGATGGAAGCCTGGAAAACGGAAGCGCCCCGGAGAACGGCGGATCCCGGCGAGGCTCCGGACCACACCCACATTATCCGCTGTTTAAATTCTCTGATGGGGCCGGAGGATATCCTGGTCACCGACGTGGGCCAGCATCAGATGTGGGCGGCTCAGGATTACCGGTTTTTAAGGCCCCGGACCTTTCTCACCTCCGGCGGGCTGGGAACCATGGGCTACGGACTGGGAGCCAGCGTAGGCGCGCAAAGCGCCCGCCCGGACCGCCGGGTGGTTCTGGTCACCGGAGACGGCAGCTTCCATATGAATTTAAACGAGCTGGTGACCCTGGCTTCCTATGAGCTTCCGGTCATGGTGGTGGTCATGAACAATCAGGTGCTGGGTATGGTACGCCAGTGGCAGAAGCTGTTTTACGGCCGGCGGTTCTCCCAAACCGACCCCCACCGAAAGACCGATTTCGCCGCCCTTGCGAAGGCCTTCGGTATCGAGGGGAGGACCATTGCGGAGGACGGCCAGGTGGAAAAAGCGCTGAAGGAGGCCTTTGATCTCAAAAAGCCGGTGGTGGTTGACTGCCGCATTTCTCCCGATGACAACGTACTGCCGATGATCCCGCCGGGAGGCACGGTGGATCAGATGATCACTCAAATGGATTGATCCGCAGGAGAGTCCCTGCGCCGAGCGCCGCGCGGCAGGATAAAAACGGCTGTCCGGGCGGCGGGTTCCGTGGAACTTCGGCCTGTAAAATTTGACATGCAAGGAGCGTTTTTGATGGAACAAAAGCAGACCATTACCCTGGTTGTGAAAAATCACCCCGGCGTCCTTTTGCGGATCACCGGGCTGTTTACCCGCCGGGGGTTCAACATCGACAGCCTGACGGCCTTTCCTGATGAAAAGAAAGAGTTTACCACCATGACCATCACCACCTACGGCGACGACGCCACCGCCAAGCAAATCATCCGCCAGGTCAATAAGGTCCAGGAGGTCGTAGCTTCGGACCTGAAGGCCGGGGAAGCCTGAGGAAAAACGGCCTCAGACGGCTGGGGCGAAATTTGAAATCTTGACCGAAAATACGATCTGTAATATAATAGAAAGGAAAAGCATCATGGAACGATCTGTTGAAATTTTCGATTCTACCCTGAGAGACGGAGCCCAGGGAGAGGGAATTTCCTTTTCCGTGGAGGATAAGCTGGCTATCGTACAAAAGCTGGATGAGCTGGGGGTTACGTTTATCGAGGCGGGAAACCCGGGCTCGAACCCCAAGGACCTGGAGTTTTTCCGGCGGGTCAACGAAACCCAGCGGAAGCACGCCCAGCTTGTGGCCTTTGGCTCCACCCGCCGCAAGGGGATCAAGGCGGAGGATGACGGCAACATCAGGGCGCTGCTTGCCGCCGACACCCCGGTCGTGGCGGTGTTCGGCAAATGCTGGGACCTTCATGTGACTCAAATCCTGGGCACGACCCTGGCGGAAAACCTGAGCATGATCGAGGATACCTGCAGCTATCTGGCCGGCAGGGGCAAGCGGGTGTTTTTTGACGCCGAGCATTTCTTCGACGGCTACAAGGAAAATCCGGAATTTGCCATGGAAGCCCTGAGGGCGGCCCAAAAGGGCGGCGCCGCGTGCCTGGCTTTGTGCGACACCAACGGCGGATGCTTCCCCGATGAAATCGCGCGGATTACCAAGGCTGTGGCAGAGGCGTTTCCGGAGCTGACGGTGAGCATCCATACCCACAATGACGGCGGCATGGCGGTGGCCAACTCCATCATGGCTGTGGAGGCGGGCGCTTCCCAGGTGCAGGGCACCTTTTTAGGCTTTGGGGAACGGTGCGGCAACGCCAATTTGTCTACGGTCGTGGCCAATTTGCAGCTGAAAAGAGGCATCCGGTGTATCCCGGAGGAAAACCTGAAGCTGCTGACCGCGACGGCCCGGGCTATCGCGGAGATCTCCAATTTGATGCTGAACAAAACGGAACCCTACGTCGGCAGCAGCGCCTTTGCTCACAAGGCGGGAATGCACGCTGACGGCGTGATGAAGCTGCCCCGGTCCTTCGAGCATATTCCGCCGGAGACCGTGGGAAACGAGCGCAGGTTCCTAATGTCGGAAATTTCCGGCAAGGCCGCGGTTTTCAGTAAAATCCAGAAGGTCTGTCCCAGGCTTACTAAGGATTCCCCGGAAACCGGCAGAATTGTGAAAAAGCTGAAGGATTTGGAAAATGAAGGCTACCAGTTTGACGGCGCCGATTCCAGCTTTGAGCTGCTGATCCGGAAAAATACGGGCGCTTACCGCCCCTTTTTCGAATTAATTCATTATCAGATTATATCCAGCCGGCCCACAGACCCCTCCGCCAGCGCCAGCGCGGTGGTAAAGGTTCGGGTGGGGGAAAAGCTCCAGCTGATGGCGGCGGAGGGCAACGGCCCGGTCAACGCTTTGGATCAGGCCCTGCGGGCCGCCCTGGAGGTGTTTTATCCCGCCTTGTCAAAGGTGCGGCTGATCGACTATAAGGTTCGTGTGATGGATGGCAAAAACGCCACCGGCGCCAAGGTGCGGGTTCTCATCTCATCCACCGACGGCAGGCGGGTGTGGACTACTGTGGGGGCCTCAAGCGACGTGGTGGAGGCCAGCTGGATCGCCTTGGTCGATTCCATCGAATATAAGCTGATCAAGGACGCGGAGGATATTCTTCTGGGGAACTGAGCCAGAGCTCAGGAAGGGAAACGGCAAACGGCGGCTGAATGGGAAAATGAAGAATGGAGAGACCGGGCTTTGCGCTTTTCCGCGGAGAACGGGGGCCGGCCGAAGGCTTTTTCGCGGCTTGGACTGTGCTTGCCGGCCCGGGATTTTCCATAGCCTTCTTTTACAGGATTTATTTTATAAAAGAAATAAAGTGAACGCAAGAGGACTATTCCGGCGCTTGGCCGGAAGCGTACGCGGGAACCACCCGCCGAAAGGAGAATGTAAATGCCGTTTCAAAGATTTTCAGAGATTACCCCAGAGATTTTGCAGCTGTCGGAGCGCTGCCTGAAAAACGGAAAGATCGACCCGGGCCTTTACGCCAAATACGATGTGAAAAGAGGGCTTCGGGATTTAAATGGAAAGGGAGTTTTAGCCGGCCTGACGGAAATCGCCAATGTGCAGGCCTACGATGTGGTAGGCGGAGAATCTGTGCCTTGTGAGGGAAAGCTGTTCTACCGGGGCTTTAATATCGCGGACCTGGTCAAGGGCTTTTTGAAGGATAAGCGGTTCGGCTTTGAGGAAGCCACGTATTTATTGCTGTTCGGCGAGCTGCCCGACGAGCGGGAGCTGAAGGATTTTCAGGCGCTGCTGGCCAATTACCGCACCTTGCCCACCGCGTTTGTCAGGGATATCATTATGAAGGCGCCGAGCCCGGACATGATGAATACCCTGGCCCGCAGTGTGCTGACCCTGTATTCCTACGATGAAAACGCCAATGATATCAGTATTCCCAATGTACTGCGCCAGTGTTTGCAGCTGATCGCCCTGTTCCCGCTGATCTCGGTCTACGGCTACCAGGCCTACCGCCATTACCACGACGGACAGAGCCTGTTTATCCATATGCCCCAGCCTGACCTTTCCACCGCGGAAAATATCCTGTACTGCCTGCGGGCGGACAGCAAATATACCGAGCTGGAGGCTAAGATCTTAGACCTTGCCCTGGTGCTCCACGCGGAGCACGGCGGCGGAAACAACTCTACCTTTACCACCCACGTGGTCACCTCCTCCGGCACCGATACTTATTCCGCCATCGCGGCGGCCCTGGGATCTCTGAAGGGACCCAAGCACGGCGGCGCCAACATTAAGGTCGTCAAAATGTTCGACGATATGAAGGAACATATCTCCGATTACGGCGACGAGGACGCGGTGAAGGATTACCTGAAAAGGCTGCTGCATAAGGAGGCCTTTGACAACGCCGGCCTGATCTACGGCATGGGCCACGCGGTGTACTCCTTGAGCGACCCGAGAGCCAATATCTTCAAGGCCTTCGTGGAAAGCCTCTCCAAGGAAAAGGGCCGGGAGGATGAATTCCGGCTTTACTCGATGGTGGAGCGCCTGGCGCCCCAGGTAATCGCCGAGGAAAGAAAAATCTACAAGGGCGTTTCCGCCAATGTAGACTTCTACTCCGGCTTTGTTTACAGTATGCTGGATCTTCCCACCGAGCTGTTTACCCCCATTTTCGCCATCGCCAGGATTTCCGGCTGGAGCGCCCACCGGATCGAGGAGTTGGCCAATGCCGGAAAGATCATCCGCCCCGCTTATAAATGTATTCAAGAGGTGCGGGAATACACCCCCTTGTCTGAACGGTAAAAACAGCTGTTCTTACCAGCCTGTACTTTATCCGAGGGGGCCCGCTTGACCCGGACGCCGTCTTTTCCCGTCTGGGCTTCATTGCTTGGAAAAGCCCCGGTGAAACCGGGGCTTTTCTTCTCGAATCCATCCGGACCCGCAGGCGTCACTCTTTGGAAAAGCTTCTTAAAGCGGCTGGATTTTTGAGGGCGACTGCCCGGTACCGGGTGCCGATCCAGCCATTCTTCGCGAACCGTGTCAGCAGCTTGCTCACCGTCACCCGGGTGGTGCCGGCTAAATTGGCGATTTCTTCGTGGGTCAGGTTCACCTGGAGAATCCCGTCTTCCCCGGGGACGGCGTGGCGCAGCAGGGCCTGGGCTACCCGCTGGTCCGCCTGCAGGAAGGTCATGTTGTCCACCTGCTCGGAAAGCAGCCGCACCCGGTGGGCCATCAGCTCCAGCAGATGAACTGCCAGATCCGGGTCCTGGCTGAAGCTTTTGATCAGGCCGTTCCGGTTGATGGCGATCAGCTCGGTTTTTACCAGGGCTTTGGCCGAGGATACCCTGGGCATGTGGTCGAAAAAGGCGGCTTCCCCCAAAATGCCCTGCTCTACAATGGTGATGGTTTTTTCCATACCGTTTTCCGAGCTTAAAAAGACCTTTACCCGCCCTTTTTTGATGCAGTAAAAGCAGTCTGCCTGTTCTTCCTGCCAGTAAATCATCTGATCCTTTTCATAGGTCCGGGTGGGAAGATTTTTGGCAAACAGCCGCCAAAGATCCGTTTCCGGCCCGAGGGGATAAGCGTCTCCGTACATCTGCGCCGCCTCCTTGATCGAATCGTTTTGATTTTGTCCCATTTCAGCGGGAATATCCTATGGCCCGCCGGACGCGGCCTGAGGCTTCTGCGGACAGCTTGAAAAAGACTGATAAATATGCCCGCTTGCGGACGGTATCCCGAAGCTTTGGGAACAATTTGTTTTAATTGTATCATATAATACATTTTTGCCGCAAGACCTGTGGCATAATAAGGGCAGAAAAAGAATTTTGAAGATGAAGGAGAGATTCCGCCATGGGTATGACAATGTCCCAAAAAATCTTGGCGGCCCACGCGGGCTTAGATCATGTGGAAGCCGGCCAGCTAATCGAGGCCAGCCTGGATCTGGTGCTGGGCAACGACGTGACCGCTCCGGTAGCCATCAATGAATTTGAAAAATGCGGCGCCAAGGGAGTGTTCAGCCAAGATAAAATCGCCCTGGTGATGGACCATTTTACCCCCAATAAGGACATCAAGGCGGCGGAGCAGACCTTGAAGGTCCGCAGGTTCGCCAATCAGTACGATATTTTAAACTATTTCGACGTGGGGCGCATGGGCATCGAGCATGCCCTTCTGCCGGAGCAGGGCCTGGTGGGGCCCGGCAGCCTGGTGATCGGCGCGGATTCCCATACCTGCACCTACGGCGCGCTGGGGGCCTTCTCTACCGGCGTAGGGTCTACCGACATGTGCGCGGGCATGATGACCGGCAAGGCCTGGTTTAAGGTGCCCGGCGCCCTGAAATTCACTCTTACCGGCAAGCCCGCCCAGTGGGTCAGCGGCAAGGACGTGATCCTGCATATCATCGGGATGATCGGCGTGGATGGCGCCCTGTATCAGTCCATGGAGTTCGCCGGCGACGGCCTTCAGTATCTTTCCATCGACGACCGGCTCTGCATCGCCAACATGGCCATTGAGGCCGGAGCGAAAAACGGCATTTTCCCAGTGGACGACGTGACCCGGGCCTACTGTAACGGCCGGTTCCAGGGCACGCCGGTGGAATACGCCGCCGACGAGGATGCGGTATATGAAAAGGAATATGTGATCGACCTGTCCGCTCTGCGTCCCACCGTGGCATTTCCCCATCTGCCGGAGAACACCCGTACCATCGACAACGTGGGGCAGGTGAAGATCGACCAGGTGGTCATCGGCTCCTGCACCAACGGCCGTCTCAGCGACCTGCGGATCGCCGCGAATCTGCTGAAGGGAAAAAAGGTAGCGAAAAATGTGCGCTGCATCGTGTTCCCCGGCACCCAGACGATTTATCTGGACGCTATGAGGGAGGGCCTGGTTGAGGCCTTTATCCAGGCGGGCGCCGTGGTGTCCACACCTACCTGCGGTCCGTGCCTGGGCGGGCACATGGGAATCCTGGCCGCCGGGGAGCGGGCGGTTTCCACGACCAACCGGAACTTTGTCGGCCGCATGGGACACGTGGACAGCGAGGTATACCTGGCCAGCCCGGCGGTAGCCGCGGCCAGCGCGGTGACCGGCTACATCACAGACCCGGCTGAGATTTCAGGCATAGGAAGGAGAGAGCACCAATGAACGCACATGGCTTTGTACATAAATACGGCGACAATGTGGATACGGATGTCATCATTCCCGCCCGGTACCTGACCACGTCGGTGCCGTCGGAGCTGGCGGCGCACTGCATGGAGGATATAGACAGGGAGTTCATCCATAAGGTAAAGCCCGGCGATATTATGGTGGCGGATAAAAACTTCGGCTGCGGCTCATCCCGGGAGCACGCCCCTATCGCCATCAAGGCGGCGGGAATCTCCGTGGTCATCGCCTCCACTTTTGCCCGGATTTTTTACCGAAACGCTATCAATATCGGCCTGCCGATTATGGAATGTGGGGAAGCCGCCAGGGATATCAAGGCCGGCGACGAGGTAAATGTGGATTTTGATACCGGCGTCATCACCAATGTGACCACCGGAAAAACCTATCAGGCCCAGCCGTTCCCGCCCTTTATCCAGAACATCATAGAAAAAGGCGGCCTGCTGAACAGCATCCAGTCGGAATAGGAGAAAATCAACATAGATCCGCTTTGGATTCTCATAAAAAAGGCGTCCGGAACAATTTGTTCCGGGCGCCTTTTCTGTTAAGCAGGGAAACGCCGTGGGGCGGATGATAGGGCGGGCGCCGTTTGCGTATGGCCATCGATAACGCCATCCCCCTTTTTGGGGGCATGGGAGGGGCTGACCAGTGTGCGTCCGGCGGGAAAAGCCGCAGAATTGGACGGACCGCGGGCGCTTTCCGGATCCCTCTCAGCCGATCCCGGCCTTTTGCAGGTTTTGCTGGTGCTCCTCGTAGGTAGAGGCGTAATAATAGTTACCGCTGGCGTCGTGGCAGAAGTAAAGATAAGGCACATCCGACGGATATAAGGCGGCCTCAATGGTGGAAAGCCCCGGATTGCAGATAGGGCCGGCGGGCAAGGCCGGACACTTATAGGTGTTATATAAGGCCCGGAAGGGGTCAATGTCGCCGGAAAAGTAGGGGATTACATCAGATTCAATGTAGGTGATGGTGGCGTCCATCTCCAGCTGCATGCCGGCGTTCAGCCGGTTGTAGATCACCGCGGCGATGTTAGCTACCTCGTCAGGATTAGAGCCCTCCCGCTGGATCAGGGAAGCGATGGTGAGAATCTGATCCATGGAATAGCCCATTTCCGCCGCGCGCTGCCGGTAGCTGTCGGTGATCCTGGCCTCAGAATTCCGGAGAAAACGGCCGATAGCGTCCTGAGGCTTTTCCCCGACATAAAAGTCATAGGTGTCTGGGAACAGATACCCCTCAAGGCGGAAGCAGCGTCCGCTGGATGGGGCGGCCGCGACCAGGGGATAATAGCTGTAATCGTAATTCTCAGCCATAGACATCAGCTCGTCAAAGGTGCTGACGCCGTTTTCCTCCAGCGCGGCAAAAATCTCCGTCAGGGATTCCCCCTCCGGAAAGGTGATGGTCACCACCTGGCCTTGCTCCGCCTGGCCGGAGGACTCAGAAGAACCGCCGGACTCTGCGGAATCTGAGGATTCCTCCTGGCTGGAGGGCGGGAGCTTCTGAGAAATATTGGATTCCGGTGACGATACCGCCGAAGGCGCGGCGGGGAGGAGCGACTCCTTCAGGGATTTAGACGAGGCGGCGGATTCCGCCGGGGACTCCGTCTGGGAACAGGAGGCCGCCCCGATCAGCAGCAGAACGGCCAGAACCGTGCACACAAGTCGTTTTACCATAGTGAAAACCTCCTAACAAAAGAAAGGCTAAGAGAAAAAAGAGGAAAAATGTCGAAATGACAAATAAAAAAATAATTCAAAGAAAGACCCATGTTTTGCCGGACGCTTAGCGGAACAGCAGAGGAGGAAACGAAAATTCCCGGCGCCGCCGGCAGCTGCAAGCCCAAGCCCGACCGTTCGGCGCGCCGCCGGCCGATGAAAATGCCGGCGTTTTGGCGAAAAGGCCGCGGAACGAAAAAGCAAACCCTGGCGGATCAGTCGGAAAGGGAGAGGCTAACCGTTTTCCCGCCAGTTTTTGCACACATCCACCCATCCGGAAAAGCTGGAAGCGTATTGCTCCAGCTCCTGAGGCGTCAGCTCGATTGCGCTGTTGGAGCTGCCGCAGGCCGGGAATACCGTGCCGAACCGCTTTAGGGACTGATCCAGATAAACCTTGACCCCGCCGTTTACGGCAAAGGGACAGACGCCTCCTACCGCGTGGCCGATACAAGCCTCCGCCTCATCGGCGGAAAGCATTTTCGCTTTCGCGCCAAAGGCCGCCTTATATTTGGCGTTATCGATTTTTGCGTCACCGGCGGCGACAATCAAAATACACTGCTCCCCTAACCGAAAAGAAAGGGTTTTGGCGATCCGCTCAGGCCGGCAGCTTAAGGCCTGGGCCGCCAGCTCCACGGTGGCGCTGGAAACGTCAAATTCCATGATCCGGTTTTCCAGGCCCCACTGCTTAAAATATTCCCGTACCCGCTCAATTGCCATTTGCGATCTCAGTCTCCTTTGCGATAGTGTTTGGCTCAAATTTAGATTCTTATAGAGAAAGGCAGGAAATCATTCCTACCTTTCGTGTCAACCGCTCTCTGGTTGTTACATTTTCGGGCTTTTCCATCCGTATCGAAGTCCCATTTGGAAAAGCCTGGCCGCTGCCGCCGACGCTGACGGGCGGCAGCGGCCAGCCGTGTTTATTTTTGGCCGTAATAAGCGTTGGCGCCATGCTTGCGGAGGAAGTGCTTATCAAGCAGCTCCTGCTGCATAGAGGGAGCCTGCTCCTTTGCCAGGTTCTCCGTGTGCCAGGCCATCATGGCGAGCTCCTCCAGCACCACGCTGTTGTGAACCGCTTCCATGCAGTCCTTGCCCCAGGTGAAGGGGCCGTGGGATTTTACCAGCACAGCGGGGATGTGGTCGGGATCCTTGCCCTGGAAGGTTTCCACAATGACCCTTCCGGTTTCCTTTTCATATTCGCCGCCGATCTCCTCCGGAGTCATAGCCCGGGTACAGGGGATGGAGCCGTAAAAATAATCGCCGTGAGTGGTGCCGTAGGCGGGAATCGCCCGGCCGCCCTGGGCCCAAATGGTCGCCCAGCGGGAATGGGTATGCACTACGCCGCCGATATTAGGAAACGCGTTGTAAAGCTCCACATGGGTGGCGGTGTCGGACGACGGGTTCAGATCACCCTCGACCTTTTCTCCCTTTAGGTTCACAACTACCATGTGCTCCGGCTTCAGCTTATCGTAATCCACGCCGGAGGGCTTAATGACAAATAATCCCTTTTCCCGGTCAATCCCTGAGACGTTGCCCCAGGTAAACACCACTAGATTATGCTTCGGCAAAAGTAAATTGGCTTCCCATACCTGTTGTTTTAGTGCTTCTAACATAGATCAGAAACCTCCTAGCTTGATAAATAACTTCTTGATTTGGGCGCCGCCTGCTTCGGACCGGCGCCGGGACCTGCCCGTGCGAAAGGCCGCGCGGCCTTCTGAAAACTTCTCTTTTTGGACAACCTGGGATATAAGGTAAAAACGTTTTTTGAGCTGCGGCCAATACCCTTTTCCCATAAAGAACCAACCGCTCCTATTGTATGCGCATTTATCTTTTTGTAATTTCTTTTACAGAATTAAAAATAACTTTTGTCCAATGCAGGCGAGCCGATTTGGCCTGAGCCTTAGTCATAACCCGGCGGAGAAGAAGCCGCCGCAGGCGGAATAACGGCCCTGCGCCGCCGGGAAAGGCGGGCCGGGAGCCGGCGGTATACAAAGTCTGTATTCGGGAAGCCTCGGCGGGATGCGCCAGGCCCGGAAGGTTTGCCGGCGAAACGGAAAGGAATAGGAAAAGCGGCGCAGCCGAACCGGCTTTGCCGCTTGAAAAGGGAGGCGCCGTTGCGGCGCCTCCTGAAAGGAGCTGCGGTATCATTCGTCTCTGCCGCAGCATTTTTTGTATTTTTTACCGCTGCCGCAGGGACAAGGATCGTTCCGCCCTACCTTTTTGCCCTTGCGTACGGTTTTGCCGGCAGAATCAGAGCCGTCGGAGCCGCCGCTGGTGGAGGTGGGCTTGGCTACCTGCTCCCGCTTGGGGGCGATATACCGGGCCGGCGCCGGAGGAGGCACAGGCGTCTGAGGCTGACTGTCCTGACCGCCGGTCCCGGCCGCGTCCTGAGGCTGCGCGGCGGCCGCGCCGGCACCGGGCGCGCCGGAATTGGCAGCGGCGGCAGGCTCCCTGGCGGGAGCTCTCTGAACCTGTAGCCGGAGGGTCAGCATCATTCTGGCGGTATCCTCACGGATGGCGGCGATCATCTCGTCGAACATATCGAAGCCCTCCAGGCGGTATTCCACTACCGGGTCATGCTGGGCGTAGGCTCTCAGCCGGATGCCCCGCTTCAGCTCCTCCATGGCGTCGATGTGGTCCATCCACTTGGTATCCACGTTTTTCAGCAGAACCACCCGCTCCAGCTCTCTCATCAGGGGAGAGCCGAAAACCTTCTCCCGGTTCTCATAAATAGCTTCCGCTTTCTTATAAATCTCGTCGATAACGTAATCGGCTTCCAGATTTTCCACCTCGGAGGGAGTAAACTGGAGCTCATCCGGCCCCAGCAGCCATCCGCGGTAGTAGTCCCTCAGGCCCTCCAGATTCCAATCCTCCTTGGGCGTTTCCGCGGGCAGATAGGTTTTCACCCGGCTCTCCACCGCCTGGCGCAGCATTTTGAGAATCTGCTCCTTCAGATCCTTGCCGTCCAGCACCTCATTGCGCTGGGCGTAAATGATCTCGCGCTGGCGGTTCATCACGTCGTCGTACTGGAGCACGTTTTTCCGGATGCCGAAGTTTCGGCTTTCCACCTTGCGCTGGGCGCTTTCGATGGAGTTGGAAAGCACCTTGTTTTCGATGGGGACGTTTTCCTCCACATTGAGCCGGTCCATAATGGCCTTCATCCGGTCGCCGCCGAACAAGCGCATCAGGTCATCCTCCACGGACAGGTAGAACCGGGAGGTGCCCGGGTCTCCCTGACGGCCGGAACGGCCTCTCAGCTGGTTGTCGATCCGGCGGGACTCGTGGCGCTCGGTGCCCATGATGAACAGGCCGCCCGCCTCCCGGACCTCCTCCGCCTCGGACTTGATAGCGTCCTTATATTTCTTGTTCAGCTCCTGGAAGGTCCGTCTGGCGTTTAAAATATCCTCGTTGTCCGTCTCGGCGAAGCCGGTGGCTTCCACAATCAGCTCCTCGGGAACCTGCATCCGCCGCATTTCCGCCTTGGCCATGTATTCGGCGTTGCCGCCCAGCATAATATCCGTACCGCGGCCCGCCATGTTGGTGGCGATGGTGACCGCGCCCTTTTTACCGGCCTGGGCTACGATTTCCGCTTCCTTGTCGTGGTATTTGGCGTTCAGCACCTCGTGCTTGATGCCCCGGCGCTTCAGCATTTTGCTCAGCAGCTCAGATTTTTCAATGGAAATGGTGCCCACCAGCACGGGCTGGCCCTTTTCGTGGCACTGGATAATATCCTCGATCACCGCCTCGAACTTTCCCTTTTCCGTGCGGAAAATGCTGTCCGGCAGGTCCTTGCGGATCATGGGCCGGTTGGTGGGAATCTCCACCACGTCCAGCTTGTAGATCTCCCGGAACTCCTCCTCCTCGGTCATGGCGGTACCGGTCATGCCGGAAAGCCTCTTGTAGAGGCGGAAGTAATTCTGGAAGGTGATGGTGGCCAGGGTCTTGGACTCCCGGGCTACGGTGACGCCCTCCTTGGCCTCGATGGCCTGGTGCAGGCCCTCGGAGTAGCGCCTGCCCTCCATG
>ERZ506754.112-NODE-112-length-50549-cov-5.001347_pt1 | contig 50549 bp, 59 predicted proteins | sample MGYA00513043_ERZ506754 | MGnify/ENA metagenome assembly ERZ506754 | reverse complement strand
GAAACCGATGGAGTAAAAGATAAAACAAAAATGGCGGCATTCATTGCCGCTGTCAGAAAGGAAGCTGGATTATGACAAACCCAAACGGGCGCTTCGGTATTCACGGCGGTCAGTATATTCCCGAAACGCTGATGAACGCCGTCATTGAACTGGAAGAAGCGTATAACCATTATAAAAACGATCCCGGATTTAACAGAGAGCTTACCCAACTTTTCAACGAATACGCAGGCAGGCCTTCAAGGCTGTATTTCGCTGCGAAAATGACAAAAGACCTCGGGGGTGCAAAAATTTACCTCAAACGTGAGGATCTAAACCACACCGGGGCACATAAGATCAATAATGTTCTCGGCCAGGCGCTTCTCGCAAAGAAGATGGGCAAAACGCGTCTGATTGCTGAAACCGGAGCCGGTCAGCATGGTGTGGCCACGGCAACCGCCGCCGCACTGATGGGAATGGAATGCGTGGTCTTTATGGGCGAGGAAGATACTGTCCGTCAGGCGCTTAATGTGTACCGTATGCGTTTGCTTGGCGCTGAGGTCATTCCTGTGAGGACAGGCACAGCCACCTTAAAGGACGCTGTATCCGAAGCGATGCGTGAGTGGACTTCCCGGATCAGCGATACGCACTACTGTCTTGGTTCTGTTATGGGGCCGCATCCATTCCCCACTATCGTTCGTGATTTTCAAGCGGTTATTTCTAAAGAAATCAAGGAGCAGATCCAAGAGAAAGAAGGCAGACTGCCCGATGCGGTCATCGCTTGTGTCGGCGGCGGCTCCAATGCCATTGGCAGCTTTTATCATTTCATAGGCGATAAGGGCGTTCGCCTGATCGGCTGCGAAGCGGCAGGCAGAGGTATTGATACCTTTGAAACAGCGGCAACCATTGCCACTGGTAGAGTAGGAATCTTCCATGGTATGAAGTCATATTTCTGCCAGGATGAATACGGTCAGATCGCTCCCGTTTATTCTATCTCAGCTGGGCTGGACTACCCCGGCGTCGGCCCCGAGCACGCTCACCTGCATGATATTGGCAGAGCGGAATATGTGCCTGTAACCGATGATGAAGCGGTAAACGCATTTGAATATCTGGCCAAGACCGAAGGCATTATTCCCGCCATCGAATCGGCTCACGCTGTTGCTCACGCAATGAAGCTCGCGCCGGCAATGGATAAAGGCCAAATCATCGTAATTACCATATCCGGCAGAGGCGACAAGGACTGTGCAGCCATTGCCCGTTACAGAGGGGAGGATCTTCATGAGTAACATCAAAAAAGCATTTGAAAACGGCAAGGCGTTTATCGCCTTTATCACTTGCGGTGACCCTGATCTGGAAACGACAGCCGCCGCTATCCGTGCCGCTGTAGAAAACGGTGCGGATCTCATTGAGCTTGGTATCCCGTTCTCCGATCCAACTGCCGAAGGACCTGTTATTCAGGAAGCAAACATTAGGGCGCTGAACGGAGGCGTTACGACAGATAAAATATTCGCATTTGTCAAAAAACTTCGCTATGATGTAAAAGTGCCGATGGTTTTCATGACTTATTCCAATGTGGTGTTCTCCTATGGCGCAGAAAAATTTATATCCACCTGTAAGAATATTGAAATTGATGGCCTCATTCTGCCAGATTTGCCGTTTGAGGAAAAAGAAGAATTTTTGCCGCTTTGCCACAAGTATGGTGTTGATTTAGTGTCATTAATTGCACCGACGTCTGAAAACCGCATTGCCATGATCGCAAAAGAAGCAGAAGGTTTCTTATATATCGTTTCCAGTCTCGGCGTTACGGGTACGAGAAGCGAAATCAAGACAGACCTTACTTCTATTGTGAAAGTGGTAAGAGAAAATACCGGTATACCTTGCGCGATTGGGTTTGGTATTTCCACACCGGAGCAGACAAAGAAAATGGCGGATATTGCTGACGGTGCAATCGTCGGTTCGGCTATTATAAAGCTGCTTGAAAAATACGGTAAAGAGGCGCCGAATCATATAGGCAAATATATAAAATCAATGAAGGATGCCATGAGGTAAATTTGTTATATTTATGTACCAAGAAAAAGCAAAAACATAGTTAGGGCAGTTCTTGCTTAATAGAACTGCCCTAAACGGTTTTACTCACATATTTTACGGAATAATCCGTAACTTCTGCAGAAAGGCCCCTTGACAGACCTTGTATCAACTGGCATAGGAGCTATTATCCACAAATAATAGCAAAGCATAACTGAAACCTGTGACAGGCAGCTTTACCTTCTGTAAAACTTGGATATACCACCGGGGTGTCGAACGGCCCCTTTTTTCTTTACCTGGAATCACTTCCAAGTAAAGAAAAAAAGCAGAGTGCATAACCTCTGCTTTCGCCTTCATTGAGTACTGTTTTTAAGAAACTTTTCGACTTCTTTATATTCTTCCGGGGAAAGCCTCCTATATGCAATAGTACCTAGTGGCGGCTCTTTATCAGCCTGCCATACTTCGATGAGCGATACCCCTTCGCTACGGAAACAAGTTTTCCGTCAACAAAGCCTCCCATTAAATCAATAGGTTTTTCTTGCATTTGGTTCTTCATAGCCATAATTAGTTTCTCCATGCATTCAAAATCTTTTTTCTATTTCTTGGATCAGAACAGCTAACACCGATAAAATAAACTTTTGTCCATCAATGGGTAAATGTTGAATCTTTTCTGATAATAAGGAACTTTTCATTTGAACGGAATTTTTAATTACATCTTCAAATAATTGATCCGCTGAAATATCGAGTTCATCAATAATTAAAACCAATTTCCCTGGACTTGGAAAACTTAATCCTCTTTCTATGGATGAGAGATAGTTTTGCGATAGTCCTACTCTTTCAGATAATTCTTCCTGAGTAAGCCCACATTTTTCTCTGAAGAACTTTATTTTCTTCCCAACGGACTTCTTTACATTTTGGGTGTCCACATCGCACCTCACTTTGTTTATTTCTAATACAATTAGTATATTTGTTTTCATGATATTTTTCAAGATATATAACAGATAATTATCTTTATAAACGATTTATTAAGCTTTTTATAGACCTGGCTTAGCAACAGAATTATAATCAATTTATCTTTATTAGAAATATTTATCCTGATTAGACATTAGAGAGAAAGCAAATTGTTATCTGAAAAGCTGTAGAATTTAAGGAACATCTATCATCTAACGCAGGAAGACATAGCGAAAGCAATGGGCATCGATCGTTCTACTTATGCTTACTATGAATTAGGAAGAACGGAACCATCTCTTGATAAACTTATGTTGTTCGCTACCTTTTATCAGGTTTCAGCAGATTTTTTATTAGACTTGCCACCCGTAAAAAACAAGAAAAATCAAAAAAGTAGAGGCCCTTTTAGCATATCCACCTGATGCGAACCATATTACTCAATCTTCCTATAATTCGTATCTTCGACGATTAAAGAACCAGCATCACAATCAACATATACAGAAGAATCAGTTGAAAAGGCAGAGAAGGCATGGAATATTAAAAAATCCTAACCATAACAAATAATATGTGCCTCCCCTTGTCAAGTAAACAGAGAAAAAAAGAGAAGGAACCAAGGTAGCTACTCATAAAACAGTATCACCAACCAACGGAAACAGGGTAGCTGCCATAACGGATTGCAACAAAAAGTGGGTAAGAGGTTAAAGACTTCTTGCCCGCTTTTTCTATATCATGTGGAACGATAGAACGGCATTTTGTGCTTCCGAGGGATATGATACTACTTGCTCTGTTTCCGTCCTCTGCAAGCCGCATAAATCAAGACTTTTTGCCCGTCTAAATGTCCATGCTGGCATACTGAAATGTCACGCAGTAGACCGCCATTTTTGAGAGTGGGAATATAAACGCTCAACTATCGTATTTTCAAGTCTGCAAAGCCGCGTTGTGCAAGGCTCTATCGCCACCTAGTGCGTAACGCATCATTATGGATTGAGGGCGCAAGCGGTCTATCCGTTTGCGCCCTCTTGTTTACCCAACAGCAAAGACGGAAAAAGCCGTCAAGGACGCGAAGCGCGAAGTTTATCCTTGACGGCTTTTTCTGCCTTTGCCACTTGTCATCTGTCAAAGCGGAACTTGGGTAGTGCTTCCATTAAGGACGCTTTGAGATCGTCTTGAATATCGTCGTTGATGCTCCCCTGAAAGTAAGACAAATACTTGATATAGCCTGTGTAGGTTTGAATGACGGTGTTCACTGCTTCCGGTTCCCCTGCGGCTACTTTTACAATCGTTTCATAGGGCAGTAAGTCGTATTTCTTATTCCTCATTCTCTAACACCTCTATTTCTTTTCGTAGCAAGCGCAATGCCTTTTTTCGCCTGTGGAAGATTGTACTTCTGCAAACTCCAAACAGCCTTCCGATTTCCGTATTGCTGTAACCGAGATAGTACCGCAAAAACAGCACTTCCCGTCGCGTTCCCGGCAGACGTAGAAGCGCCGTTGCTAATTGTTCGCTTTCCACAATGACCGATTTCCTGCGAACAGCAAAGGGCATAGGTACACTGTTTTTCACAAAATACTCGTCTAATATGGTAACAGGCTCAAAATCAAACTCCCGAAGATAGTCGAGTGACACTTCAAACTGTTGCTTTCTCCGAATTTTCTTGTAGGCGTTCAGCGCCGCATGGTAAAGGACAATCTTGCAAAAGGCGTTGAAAGTACGCTCAATATGCTCCCGATACTGTTCTGTATTCATCATTTTTCTTCCCCCCTTTTCCCCAAGCAGGAGCTAAAAACAACAGCCGACTATGCAATATATACCGCTTAATTACTCTTTTACGAACTCAATATTGACATCACCATTATTACTTGATACATTCAGCGTCTTTGTGCCGTCCGTTTTATTGTCCGGCAAGTTGCTGTCCCCTTTTTTGATTTCGGTTTGAATGGTAAAATCATCATAACTTCCTATAACGGTTCCATCGATATTCCCATTTTTTACTGTTAAGGATAGAGACGTACCCACATTTAGGTGTTCAAAAGCAATATCCCCGCCATTAGAGGTAATAACGATATTTCCATTTACGGACAATGCCGGAAGCGATATATTTTCATTTGTCGTAGATAATGTGAGATTTTCTAAAAGTGCGTCGGGTATCTGCAACAATATTTTCCGGGCCTCGGCAGACGCTTTTCCTCCGATATAATCCGTCCATTCCTTATCACTTGTGCTTGTCATTGTCAGCACATTTTCATCTGAAACAGCAATTTCGTAATACTCTTTGCTGTTTTCCGAATATTGAATATGGACTTGCTCGTCCGAGGACAATGCTACCTCAATTTCTCTATCCCGCACGTCGAGATTGATTTCACTGATCTGCGTATCCGGCGTATAAGTTTTTTCTTCAAACGGTTCGCTGTTGTTTGAGCAGCCCGCCAAAGTAAAAACGCTTACCAATAGGCATAGTACAGACAACACAATTTTTCTCATTGCAATTCCTCCAAATACCAGTCGTTTTAATTTACAATGCTGCTTCATAGTAATATCCGGTCTTATCCTGTTTCCCTATAAAATGAAAGCCTAAAGAAAGACAAAGCTGTTTTGTGTTTTCATTTGCTCCGTCAATCAATAAGACTACTTTTCTCACGCCTTGGATTTTTAAGCCCCGCAAAATGTATTCAAGTGCTTTTTCTTCTTCAAGCCCTTTCCTTTGAAACCGATCATCTACCATAAAGCGGTAAATAATTGCTGTGTCGGCTTGACTTTCTGTGCGCTTATACATGAAAAAGCCAATTAGTACATTATTGTTATAAATCGCATTCGGGTACATTTCTGAATGATAGTTTGCTTCCACCACCGAAAGGGTGTTGCAGAATGAATAGTTTTCCACCGTCGAAATGTCGTCTTGCTTGGCTTTCAGTTTGCATACGTCCAAAATATTTTGTTCATCAACTGATTTTATCCTAATCATAGTCATTCCTCTATAAAGTTTTCTTTTTTAAGACCAAAAGCCCCACAAAAGACAGTGCAATACTGAGCAGCAAACAAGCACCAATATGCAGGATAGCATTGCTACTCAGCATGATGATCTGGAAAAAACCGCCCAAAACAGCCCTAAGCGGTGCAATCGGTGTGAAAATAGAGATAATCGCAACCAGCACCGCGTCTGTCAGCCAACCATACCAATGAGGCTGCATAGATAACAGCACATGAAGAAAAATCATAACAAGCAGCAAAAAGAACATTTGCTGTATTCCCGCAACGATAATCCCGTTGTCCGTCCATTTGCAAACGTCCATCATATTGATAACCGATTTTGCTGAATATGCAGGGTCAATCAGCAAATGGATCATTGTGTTGACAAACGAGATACCAAACGCCAAAATGCCATAGCTGATAAGACAGCCGATATAATAATCTTGTTTACTGGCTCCCAGGTGCATTAACTTTGTGTAATCATAAAAAACGAAAAAGAATGGGGTCATTCCCGCAAGCAGCCATGTATAATTTCCGTTACTTAAAACGACATCTCCGGAAGATGTGGCGCAAAGAACGACAAGAGCCGTAATAATGAAACTGATCTTATTGCTTGCAAGCAAGCGTTTTACAATAGCGAAAGTTGCTGTCATCTTGCGGAACCTCCTTTCTGACCTACCATTTGAATAAAGAAATCTTGTAAGGATAATGGGTGAATTTCCAAAGAAGCGGTCTGCTCCGGCGGATTATCAAAGATATATCTTGTTACAAGACCGCCAACGGTATCTTGACCGATTACATTCAGATTTTGCGTTGCTGCTTCCACGTTCTTTTGAAGTCCGCTGATGCTGAACGCTTTTGTTTCAACCGACTGCAAGGTATCAAAGAAACGGACGCTTCCCTTATCAATGATGATTAGCTTTTGAATTGTTTTAGCGATTTCCTCAATGATGTGCGTTGAAACAATAATAATGCGGGGGTGTTTCTGAAAACTCTCTGTCAGCATATCGTAAAACTCCACGCGCATGATTGCATCGAAACCGAGGACAGGTTCATCTAAAAGCACCACGCTTTTATTGCTCGCTAAACAAATGATTGTAGAAACCATCGTTTTCATACCAAGCGAAAGGTGATTGAATTTCTTTTTTCCGTCCAGTTCAAAACGCTCCATCATTTCAGAAGCAAAGTCATAATCATAGTTGGGGTTTACTTCAGAAGCAATCCGCAACAGTTTTCGTACAGGCAGATTAAAATGCTTTGCGAAGTTTTCTATATAGCTGACACCGGTGTCCAATGTAGATGTGGTGACCGTTTTGCCGTCAACTTGTATGGTGCCCTCTGTAATATTTTGATACCCTGCTATGGATTTGAGCAGCGTTGTTTTGCCTGCGCCGTTCCTGCCGAGCAAGCAATAAATCCCCGGCTCGTCAATCGAAAGGGTAATCTTTTTCAATACGGTTGCTTGCCCGTATTGCTTTGTTACCTGTTTCAGTTCTATCATGCAGCTATTCCTCCTATCATCGTCAGCATGGACATTGATTTTCATAATTTGCTATGCTACAATGGATTATAAACTTTTGTGTTACACAAAAGTCAAGAGGTGGAAACAGGAATGGAAAAATATTTTTCAATCGGTGAAGCGGCAAAGGCTGTTCATACAACAACGGAAACGCTGCGGCATTATGACCGTATCGGACTTGTGAAGCCAAGCAAAAAAGACGAATGGACAAAATATCGCTACTATACCGAACAGGATATTATCCGATTGAATACGGTACGGCTTTTGCAGCTTATGGATTTGCCTTTACAGGAAATTAAAAAGGTTTTGGAGTATGATGATCTTGAAAAAATCGTAGCTTTTTTATCGCAGGCAGAAAAAAAGGCTGATGAAAAAATAGCCGCACTTCAATACAGCAAATCTAAAATTCAGTTAGCAAGAAAGGACTATGAAAGAAAGCTGCGGGCGCGCAAAAATCGGTCGGGTACTTTTATCAAAGATATACCGAAACGAGTTATTTTACTTTCAGACAACTTAACGGTTCCGACACTTGATAATCTTTGGAACTACCTCGGACATTTCTATGGACAGGTAACACCAGCATTAAAAGAGCAGTTTTCCTTTGAAGATTTAGCGGGTATCTATACGGAGAACGAAATGACAAAGCTATTCGCCGTCTGTACCCGCTATACAAAAACACACGGATTGAAAGTATTGCCAAAAGGGAAATATCTGTGTGCGGATTGCACTGAAGACAATCGGGAGCAGATATTAAATGAAGTGGTGCATATTGCCCAAACACAATATAAGGTTAAGCCGAGGTTTACATTACAGTTAATTGTCGTGTCTGGCATTTTACATTGGAATTATGAGGTGCAGGTTTACATCGGTAAGTAGATAACATGAAGTCGGCGAGTTTTATACTATCTTCACCCATTCATATTTATCATCAGATTTAAGGAACGACGTTGCAATTTGTGAGAGTTGCCACGACTTTTCTCTGTTACAGAACAAGATTTTATACTGCCATATCATAAAATTCCCCCTAAACCGTTTGGCAAAATCGAAAGCGCGGTGTTGTATATAGTGAGAGGAAAAGTACAACAAAAGTCGCCTTTCGTGCGGGATATTGAGTGAGGGAAAGTAAAAGGGTTTGGGAAATTCCCAACAAGAGAAAATCCCCGTTCGGCGCATAGTGTCAAAACGGGGATTTTGCGGAAAGGGTATCCCTTTCCTATATTTGCTCCCTACTCAAAACAAGGAAAGGGAATGGAAAGGAAACGAGAAATCAAAGACGGACAAATCGTTGTAAAAAATCCACTGTATCAAAAACTGCCGGAACACGAAATAACCATAAAATCCGGCAGAACACTCTATCATTTTACAGGTAGCTATGACGGAGAAAGCAGCCTGCCCCATAAAGTTTTACGGCTTATGGCAGGGTCGCCTATTGATGAAAAAGACAAGGAGCGTTAAAATGGATATAAGCAATCCTGTAATGGCAGACTGCCCGCCGATGAAAGGAGCAGAAAGTATGTTAAGGCAGTCACCGCCCTTTATTGCCGCTTATCCCGCGACGATGAACTAACGGGCGACAGCAACAGCATAGTCAATCAAAAGGCGATTTTAAGTAAATACGCAAAGGAAAATCATTTTTCCCCCCTGTTTTTCGTGGACGACGGGTATTCCGGGACGAATTTCAACCGTCCGAGTTGGAGCGAACTTTTGGAAAAAATCGAAAACGGCGAAGTGTCCACCTTGATCGTCAAAGATATGTCGCGGCTTGGTCGCGATTATCTGAAAGTGGGCTTTTACACCGAAGTCCTGTTCGTGGAAAAGGATGTGCGGTTTATCGCTATCAACAACAGTATCGACAGCGCGAACCAACAGGACAGCGACTTTACCCCGTTTCTCAATATCATCAACAAGAGGATAAAGTCATAACGCCGACCATCTATTTTCAGCAGAAGGCAGAGCGGCGAGAAACACGCCGCTGGATAATCCCTATCACTGGACGGGAGATACCACAGCCGACATTTTAGAGCGTCCAGAATATCAAGGGCATACGGTAAACTTCAAAACCTACAAGAGCAAGAAAACCTGTTATAATCCAGAGGAAACAGCTTGTGTTTGAGAATATTCACGAAGCAATCATTGACGCTGACACATGGAAACGGGTGTAGGAATTACGGAAGAATAAACGCCATCCGACAAGGACAAGCAAGACAAATATGTTCTCTGGCATTGTGTGCTGCGTCGATTGTGGCGAAAAGCCTCTATTACTGCACAAGCAGGAACTTTGAAGCAAGGCAAGACCACTTTGTCTGCTCCACTTCAAGGCTGAAAGGGAAAGAAGTTTGCGCGACACATTTTATCCGCTCAGTGGTATTGGAACAGGGCGTGCTCGCACATATGAGAATGATGATTGCCTGTGTAACGAACCATGAAGAACAATTTCGCAAGGCTATGGGCGCGAAGCAGAAAGCCGAAGCGAAGGAAGAACTTGCAGCAAAGCGGCGGCAGCTGACACAAGCCCAGCGCCGGATAAATCCAAATCCCGTGACGTGATAAAAACTTTTCTATTTTAATCTTTCTTTCATCTTTGTGGGATATACTGTAGACACAATCCAAACAAAAGCTCAAACCAAAAGAGAAAGAAGGCGTAAAATATGAAACTTGAGGTTTTAAAGAAATTAAACGCGAAGGTGATTGCCATTGCGGCTGCTGCCGCGGTTTTTGTGGTCGGAGGCGGCACCGCCATCGCGCTGGCAGCCACTTCCCCGGCTCCGGAAAACCCGGAGCTCAGCGAGCAGGAAGCAAAAGCCGCCGTATTTTCCCACGCGGGGGTCAGCGAACAGGACATCCTTTCCCTTCGGATTGACAAGGGCGTGGAAAACGGTTCCCCGGTTTATGAGATCGATTTTACAACCGCGGAAAAAAGCTATGATTACGACATCGTGAGAAGCTCCGGAGAAATCCTCCATTCGTCCTACGACGTCCTTGGGGCGGAAATTCCAAAGGCAAAGGAAGAAACCAAGGAATCCTCTTCCCAGGCGGAAGCAAGCTCCAGTTCTCCTGCTTCCTCCTCTCCGAGAGAATCCGGTTCTTCCGCTTCAAAATCCAACGGCGGCACCGCATCCCAGGCAACGCAAGCTCCCGCCGCTTCATCCCAGGCCGCGCAGCCCAGCAACAATACCTCCTCCGCCATTACCAAGGATCAGGCCAAAAGCATTGCCCTGAAGGACGCCGGCGTTTCTGAATCCGCCACCCAGTTCGTATGGGTAAAGGAGGATTACGACGACGGCCGCCTGGTTTATGAAGTAGAGTTCTACGCCAACGGGACCGAATACGACTATGATATCGACCAGGCCACCGGAAGGATTCTCAGCTCTGATTTTGATATTGAGAACTATTCCCCCAGCAATAACAACGGCGGCAATGGGACGGTCATATCCGTAGACAAAGCCCGCAGCATTGCTCTGGCAAAGGTTCCCGGTGCTTCCGCGAACGACATCCGCATCCATCTGGACCGCGATGACGGCCGCCAGATTTATGAAGGCGAAATTTACTACAACCGCATGGAGTATGAATTTGAGATCGACGCTTCCACCGGAACAATCATTGAGTGGAGTGCGGAGCATTGGGACTAACCATTATATATATACAAGAACAGCGAACCGATAGGGAAACTCCGCAGCGTATCCCGCTGCGGAGTTCCTATTTACAGCAAAGCTACTTTCCTGCGCCCGGATATGATATACTGATATAAGGAGGGATTTTAATGAGGATTTTGATTGCAGAAGATGAAGGGGATTTAAACCAGCTCATTAAAAAAAGGCTGAAGGATGCCGGATACAGCGTGGACGCCTGCTTTGACGGCGAAGAGGTGTTCGACTATCTTCTCTGCGCGGAATACGACGCGCTGGTTTTGGATATCATGATGCCAAAAATGGACGGGATTACCGTTTTAAAAAAGCTGCGCCGGGAGGGAAATACCCTTCCCGTGCTTTTATTAACAGCCAAGGACAGCATTGAAGACCGGGTAACCGGGCTGGACGCCGGGGCGGACGACTATCTGGTAAAGCCCTTCGCGTTTGAGGAACTGCTGGCGCGGCTTCGTGTCCTGCTGAGAAAGCCGGTTACGGAAAAAAGCAGTATTTTAAACGTGGCGGATCTATCCCTCCATGTGGATACCCGCCGGGTATTCCGGGGGAACAGGGAGCTCCAGCTTTCCTCCAAGGAGTATTCCCTGCTTCATTACATGATGCAGAATGCCGGCGTCGTGTTAAGCCGGGATAAGCTGGAACAGCATGTATGGGATTACGATTTTTCCGGCGGCTCCAATGTCATCGACGTATATATCCGGTTCCTGCGGAAAAAGGTGGACGAAGGGTATGATAAAAAGCTGATCCACACCGTTCGGGGCCATGGATATGTGCTGAAGGATGATACCCTATGAAAAGGCTGTCGCTGAAAACCAGGCTGGTTTTGCTGCATACCGGGATGATGGCCCTCGTTGTCTGCATCGTGCTTGCCCTGCTGTTTTCCATCAGTTCCCGTGAAATTGTATCCAATGTGGAAAATACCTTGGAGGCAAGCGTTTTCGGGGCCTTTGAAGATATGGAGTATGAAGATGGGCGCTGGGATTTCGATTCCGATTTAATGAACCTGGAGGACGGGGTTTACCTTTCCGTTTATGATAAAAACAGCCAGGAGCTGCTGTACGGAAGAATCCCCTATGGATTTGCCTATGACCTTCCCTTTGAAAGCGGGAACCTGCGGACGATTACCGCGGGGGAAAACGACTACTCCGTTTTGGATTTGGAACATACGGTCAACGGCCGGCCGGTACTGATCCGCGGGGTCATTTCCATCAGCGACGCGGAAAGGGATTTCCGGTATACGCTCCGGTTGGCGCTGATCCTGTCCCCCCTGATGATTTTCCTGACCGCCGTGTGCGGATACCTGCTGAGCCGGCGCGCCCTGTATCCGGTATCTAAAATCACAAAAACGGTTCAGGAAATCCAGAAAGAAAAGGATTTATCCAAACGGATCGACCTGGGCAAAGGGAACGACGAAATCTACACGCTGGCCCGTACCTTTGACGGGCTGCTGGAAACCATCGACGCCGGGATGCAGCGGGAAAAGCAGTTTACCAGCGACGTGGCTCATGAGCTGCGCACCCCAATCAGCGTGGTTTTGATGCAGTGCGAAGATCTCCTGCAGGGGAACCATCTGGATGAGGAAGGACGGCGGGAGGTTTCGGTCATTCACCGGAAAATGAAATCCATTTCTGATATGGTGTCCCAGCTTCTGCTCCTTTCCCGGGTGGACCAGGGAAGGGAAAAGCTGAATTTGGAGCCGGTCGATTTCAGTGAAATCTGCGAAATGGTGGCGGAAGAATTTACCGGCATCGCCCAGGAAAAGGGAATCCAAATTCAGACCCGGATTGAGCCTGGGCTGCAGCTAACGGCGGATCAAACGCTGATGATACGTTTGCTGGGAAATCTGCTGGAAAACGCCGTCAGCTATGGGAACCCAGGCGGTCATGTATGGGTATCCGCCTGGAAAGCGGACGAATATTTGCAGGTGCTTGTAAAAGATGATGGGATTGGGATCTCCCCTCAAGACCTGCCCCGTATCTGGGACCGGTTTTACCAGGCGGACCCTTCCCGGAATTCCGATAGCAGCGGCTTAGGCCTTTCCATGGTCAAGTGGATTGTAGAAGCCCATCACGGGCAGATTTCTGTTTCCAGCGAGCTGGGAAAAGGCACGGCTTTTTCCTGTATTTTCCCATCAGGCGGTTAGCAGACATTTTGTAGGTTGCTGTGAAACCATTCCCATGTTCCACAATATACGAATGGCAAAAAATGCGCCCTGTGGATTTATGAATCCACAGGGCGCGTTCCTATATTCCTATCGGTTATCTGCTGTATTTTTTCTTCCTGCTGAAAATGGCTGCTGCGGTGAGAGCCGTGCCCGCCGTCAGCATGAGCGCAATCCAGAGAGCGGAATTGCTGTTATCGCCAGTCTGTGGGGTATCTTCCCCAGAAGGCTTTTGTCCATCCTCGACAGTATCGCTGCTGCCATCGGCAGAAGTAGACGTCTGTTCGTCCTTGCCGTCATCCGCTGTCCCGGCTGCCGGGATTTCTACTGCATCTTTTTCGTAGCCGCATACGGTACATTCTTCATGCTTCAACCCGGCTTCCGTGGCAGTCGCTTCCTTGTCCGTTACCCACTTAAACGTGTGGGCGCCTTCATTCAGTTTCGCGCCGCACTCACAGGTATTCCAATGGCTGTTTTCATCAAAATGCCAGCCTGTGCCATCGGGGGTATGCGCCGTTTCATCAACCTCGCCATATTCCTGCCCGCAAATTTCGCAGACTGCTTTCTGCGTACAGGTAGCTGTGCCGCCCTGATGTGCAGAATATTCGTTTACAGCGTCACAACCTGGATTGGTACACGCCTTCCAATGCCCATGATCGTCGTAAGACCACTCAGAAGCCCATTGATGTATGTCATGATATGTTCCGACTACTTCTCCGCCCGCAGATACCGGCGTTGGCGCCTTTATCCCTGTATCAGCTCCCGTGAAATCTACGTTCCCCTTCACAGCTTTGAGAGCGATATTGTCTGATATTATCTCTATATTGCCGCCGCTCAGGATAATATCTTCCACAGCCGTATACACGCCGATATTCGCGGAATTTATTTTGACCGTACCGCCTGCAATTTCGATTTTTCCATCTGATATGCCGCTTCCTTTTTCAAGAACCGCGATCCCCACATTGCTTTTGTTGATGACAACCTCTGCATTGCCTCCGATATAAACCCCGGATTCCCCTTCATCCTGGCTCGGATAATTGTAAACAGCATAGCCGTTCGTTTCATCTGTCGTGATCTCAAGCCTGCCGCCGGTGATCGAAACGCGGTTAACGGTGTGAAGCGCGGCCCAACTGCCGAAGGTCTGATTAATGGTAAAAGAGCCCCCTGTCATACTGAAAGTATCAATGACGTTTCCGTCCCCTTCCGTATAGACATTGCCGCTTTCAATCAGCAGATTGGAAATAGAAATTGTTCCCCACATTGAATTTTCATTGCTCACTGCCGTCAGGGAAGCATCAGAGGTTTCACCTTTTATTGTGACAAGCCCGCCGGCTGTTTCTACACCAAACAGCGCAGTCTCGCCCGATATACGGTTATTGCCTTTCAAAATGATATCGACATCTACATTGTTCGGAAGTGTAATGGCATCACCCGATTGGGCGGATATATTGACATTTTCCAAAACAAGGGTATACCCGCCTTCTCCATCAGGACTCCAGCTCCAGCCTTCCGCTTCATTTGCTTCGGCTTCTGTTTTGTTGGATAAATCAAGCCCCGTTGTCCGTTCGGCAGTCTGCGCAAATGCCGCTATAGGAAGCATTATTACCGTCAATACAACCGCCAGCAGGCTTACCAGCCATTTTCTTTTTTTCATCATCTGCTTTCTTCCTTTCATAATATTATTATGTATTTTCCAAAAACATAAAAAGGCGCATCCCGCCCGTTGCAAATCGGGCAGAATACGCCTTCTGTTTTTGTGCAGGTTTCAGCTTGACAGGAAAAAAGGGCAGAGTTAGGCTTTGCGTGCGTGCGTGCGTGCGTGCGTGCGTGCGTGCGTGCGTGCGTGCGTGCGTGCGTATAGCCAGTATGCTCCCTGCCGCCATTTTTGTCAAGCCCCTTTCTAAATAAAATTATACAAATGTAATTTTACCATGGAAGCGGCTGATTTTCAATCTTTTTCCAAGAACAAAACAACAACATGCTATAAATGAGAATTCTAATTTTGGCTTTTGCATTTTTTTAAAATTGTTATCTTTTTGTTAAAATTAGCACTCTACACTTGACAGTGCTAATTTATGAGCTATAATATAAGTGTACCTTGAAAGAGGCGCAAGGGTTCCGGGTTTTCCGGAGCCCATCTGAAAGCAACCAAAAGGCTTGCCGCAGAAATGCGGTGAACCGGACAGCAAAAGCTCGCAACAGCCGAGAAAAATTCCAGCCATCTACGAGCCAATTATGATTGGAGGAATGACTTATGTTGTCTAAGCGTTTTGGTGAAAACCTGTTCGATGAAATGTTTGATGATCCGTTCGAATTGATGCCGATGTTCTCACGTCACAACCCGCTGTATGGAAAACATGCAAAGGCTTTGATGAAGACTGACGTCCGGGAAAAGGATAACTCCTATGAACTGGATATCGACCTTCCGGGCTTTAAGAAGGATGAAATCCAGGCTCAGATTTCAGACGGCTACCTGACCATCAGCGCAAGCAAGGGCCTTGATAAGGACCAGAAAGACGACAAGGGCCGGTATATCCGCCGTGAGCGGTATTGCGGAGAATGCAGCCGGAGCTTCTATATTGGTGATGGCATTACCGAGAAAGATGTTTCCGCTAAATTCGAGGACGGTATTCTGAAGCTTTCTATCCCCAAAAAGGAAACGAAGGCTTTGCCGAAGCCAAATCAGATTACCATTGAATAAGCGATCAGAACAAAAGGAGACAGTTATTTGCGAACTGTCTCCTTTTGATTTTCTTATCTTTTTATTTTGGAACGATAAAACAGAAATTTCTGTACTACGTTGCTTGATAGAAATTCTTGCATTGTGATACAATGATACCAGTGATTGTGCAAGACAAATGCGAATAAATGGGAAGGATGGGGTATGATGCAGCCATTAACCGACAAAGATTATGAATTGATCGCAGAAGCGCAAAGGGTCATCCGGCTGAATTACGACGCAATCCACGAAAATCATACAGTAGGTGCGGCAGTACGCAGCAAGAGCGGAAAAATATTTGCCGGCGTCAATATGTATCCCATGCACGGCGCCTGCGCGGAGCAGATTGCCATCGGAGCTGCTGTCACACAAGGGGAACGGGACTTTGATACGATTGTTGCGGTAAGAGGCAAGGACGGTTCGGAAATTATCCCGCCCTGTGGAAACTGCCGCCAGATCCTGCATGATTATATGCCGGACTGTGAAGTGATTCTCTCCGTTGCAGGACAGCATGCAAAAATCAAGGCGAAAGAACTGCTTCCGTTCTCCTATACCTTTGAGGGCTGACTAAGCTTTTATCCTGCTCGGTATAAGCCAGCTCCTGCACAGCAGTTTCCGTGTCTATTCCATGCCATTTTCAGCAGAAGTTGAAGAAAAACAATGTTCACCTTTTTCATTGTACTGGAAAGGCAAAATATTCTCCGTTAAGATTCAAGAAACTTTGACTTGAATTTTAAAAAAAGCATATGATATAATGAATAATGTAAATAATAGAAAGCGCGTATAATGGTTCAGCGTGAAATCGGAATGATTTCACGCTTATTTTTTACGAAAAAAGGAGAATCAAAATGGAATTTTACATGAAATTACCCCGCAGCAAAAAGGAATTTGCTTTATTTATGGGCATTGTCTCCATCATTTCAGTCAATATCATTGCCCCGCTAATCACTTTTTTTGAAGCCGGTTTCCACCTGTATGTTTATCGGGATGTGCTCATCGTCCTGCCGTTGATTTGGCTGAGCGTCATCGTCGTTGTCCTATTGACCTACATCCCCGCAGAAAAGATGACGGCAAAAATTGTTTCGAAAGGAGATAGTTTTAACGCTCATATTGTAGTCAATATCCTGTGTACAGTATTGATGATGTCCGTTCTGCTGACTATCATAGGCACCTGGATCGGGACACGTTCTGTTTCATGGGAACCCATTCAGATGTTCTTTCACAAATGGCCGCGTAATTTTTCCATTTCCCTCTTTGTAGAAATGTGCATTGCACAGCCGGTTGCAAGGTTTGCGCTCTACCGACTCCATTTGCGGCTGGATAAAAAAACAAACGGCTGATGCTTCTGTTTGGCGGACATGCTTTCGGCATATCCGCTTTTTTATAATTAAGACGACAACAAATTTCCTGTTCTAACTTGACAAATGCAGGCATATATAATATATTAGTATTTACTTAATTACTTAAATAGAAGAGATTTTTGGAGGGTACTTATGACAAAAACACCCCGCGTTTCCCAGATCGGCAAAGAGTGCGTCGCTTGCGGCACCTGCGTCCCCGTCTGCCCGAAAGAGGCGATCCAAATCAGATGGGGCGTTTCCGCCCATGTAGACGAGGAAAAATGCGTCGGCTGCGGCAGGTGCGCAAAGGTATGCCCTGCGGCGGTCATCAACATGGTAGAAAGGGGCGGTGCACTGTGAAAAGCACAAGGAAAAAGAGGTGGTCGGACTACCTTTGGATCGCCGAGCTGTGCTACCTGTTTTTGGGGCTGTTCAATATCCTGTTCGCATGGCTGGGGATGCTGTTTTTCTGTATCCCGCTGTTCGTCGCCATTTTCGGCGGCAGCAAAGCCTACTGCAACCGCTACTGCGGGCGCGGCCAGCTTTTCGGCCTGCTGGGAGAAAAGCTGAAATTGTCCCGGAACACCCCGCCGTCCAAGCTTCTGCGCAGCCCGTGGTTCCGCTATGGTTTTTTAACCTTCTTTATGGTGATGTTCGGCCTGATGCTGTTCAGCACCTACCGGGTATTTACCGGCGCGCCCCTTTCGCAGACGGTGACGCTTCTGTGGGTGTTCAAGCTCCCGTGGCAGTGGGCAGACGTGAGTTTTGTGGCCCCGTGGATCGGGCAGTTTGCCTTCGGCTTTTTCGGCGTTATGCTCACCTCGACGGTGCTGGGCCTTTTGACAATGGTATTGTTCCGGCCCCGGTCGTGGTGCGTATACTGCCCGATGGGAACCATGACCCAGGGAATTTGCAAATTAAGGAACGGAAAGAAGGCAAAGGAATATGGAAGAACAGGCAAAGAAAATAGCGGAGCTGCTGAAGCTTCTGGCGAATGAACACCGGCTGCTGATTTTATGCGCACTGCTCAAAGGGCGGCTTACCGTCGGTGAGATTCATCAATATACGCCGAACATCACCGCTTCCGCTCTGTCCCAGCACTTAAACCAGATGAAGATAGCTGGTATCCTCAGTTCCGAAAAGCAGGGGATGAATGTGTTTTACTGGATTGAAGATGAACGGGTGATCGCCCTGATAGAAGCCATCAAAAAGGAATACTGCAAAGAAGAAGGAGAGTAAAACTATGAAAATCACAGTCAATCCACAAAAATGCCCGCAGAACCACCGCTGCCCGTCTATCGCGGTCTGTCCCAAAGGGGCTATTTCACAAAAGGACATTTACTCGCTGCCGGAGATTGATGAGGAAAAGTGCATTGTCTGCGGCAAGTGCATGAAATTCTGTCCCAAGGACGCGTTTGAAAGGGTATAGTCTCTTGTTCATATATGATGTTAGAAAGGATCTTCCCATGATGAAAATTACAGAAGCTCTAAAAGCACGCAGAAGCTATTACGCAATCAACCGAGAACTGCCCGTCGCTATCGACCGGGTGATGGATATGGTTAAGGAACTCACAGAACTTGTCCCCGATGCCTTTAACATGAAAAGCAGCCGGGTAGCCGTCGTACACGGGGAAAAGCAGGATCAGCTCTGGAACAAAATCTATGACGTTTTTGAAGGAAAGGTTGCCCGAGAAAAAATTGACAGCTTCCGTGCGGGCAGCGGCACCCTCCTCTATTTCTACGACAGGAAAGTAGTAGAATCGCTTCAGAAACAATATCCGCTTTATGCGGATAATTTCCCGGTATGGGCGTCCCAGTCCAGCGCCATGCTGCAGCTTGCTGTCTGGAGCGGACTGCGCGAGTTAAACATCGGCGCTTCCCTGCAGCATTACAATCCGGTAATCGACAATGCGGTGAAAGAACTCCTGCACCTTTCGGGGGACTACGTGCTGGTGGCAGAGATGCCTTTTGGCGGGATTGTAGAAGAACCAGCGCCAAAAGACAAAGAAGAAATTGAAAAGCGTGTTTTCTCCGCTTGCTGATGAACGCACGCATACAGGGTTACAAACAAAAGAGAGACGTTCTATTGATAGATAGGACGTCTCTCTTTTGTTAACGTTATTTACCGGCCTTTCCGGAACACGGAAATCGTGTGGGCGATAGTCTCTAAATTTTCTTGCCCCAACAGATCTTCCGCTGCTTCTGATTGAAACGAAATGTCTTCATTCTGGTTTTTTGCGGCTTCTTTCGTTGCAGGGAGAGCCCTGCTCCACATACAAAACCAAAGCTTTGAGGAGATTCATTTCTGCGCTGTTCCAGAAGTGGTCTCCCCTTTCATCTCCTGTATTTTTAATGATAACATCACAAAAAAGCTGTGTCATCAGCTCATCGCCTTCGATTTCCGAAAGGCAGGCCCAGGAATCCGAGTGTTCCGGAGATACCAGGTTAAAAACGCGGACAGTATATTCTTGTTCCCGCAAATATTGGCTGGTGGTTTCGTATAATTCAGATTTCGGATCGCAGATAATCAATGATTCCCCCTGTGCGGCAGCCTGAAGAATGCGGTTGATACAGTACTCGGGTCTTCATTGACCCGCCGGCGCCATACACGGCGATATTTTTATTAAGGCGGCTTTCTTCCGGCACACAAACATATTTACCGTCTAATATTCCAAGAATAGTGCCGGTATGCTTTTTCAGGCTGGAAGTCAGTTTCAACACTTCCTCCGCTTCCTTTTCAGACATAAAACCCGATGTTCCGTAAGTTCCTTTTTGGGAAATAGATAAAATTCCGTTCCTTATCGTATTTTCCAGTGTCCCCATATCCCATCCGCATAACCATGATAATGAGCAACACCAGCACGCTGATACATATGAGGCCGCCGATAATCCCATATGGCAAAGTGAATAGCGCTTCAAAACTGGCCGACAGGATAAAAGACGGCATCTCCGGTGCTGTTCCATAGCCAGGTGTGCCGCCAGCGTTTTTCCATACGGTGTGGTTGCGGATAAACTGCGCGATGTACCCTCCGCCGTAGAGTAAGGCAAAAAGAAGCGGCGGCAGTCCAGAAAGAATCGAAAACTATCTTTTGCGTCTTATGGACAAAACCTCCTTTTCCATTTTTTAAAGCCAATCGTTTGGAATTGCGCCCTATCTCCACAGCATTTGCGCAACGCGTCCATCTGGAAATCAAAGCAGATGAGCCTGCCTGTCCCACTCTGAAGCCGGAGTGCCGTATCGAATCTCTTGATACGGGGCAGGCCGCAGGTGCAGGCAAAAGAACAGGACAGCCGTTGTCATCGGCGGCGTCGTTTTCTATAGGCACCCCTTCGTCCTTCTACCACAAATCCGCCAGCGGAAGGGCTTCCAGCTTTTCGGACAATTCCGCGCTGCACATTATTTTCAACAGCTTCTCTCCCTTGCGATCATCGGTGATGCAGTAAAAATGTTCGCAGCTGCCGTCAAGGAGAAAATATTGTTTGCCGCCGTCACCGGTAAGGATAGCCTCCGCTAATTCCATGCTGTCTCCCAAAAGCAAGCCCTTTACAGCTTCCGGTTTGTATTGCTCCGGCAGACACTCACGGCAAAGGATTGTCTGCATCAGAGCCTTTGTACGCATCTCCGCCCGGTACTGCCATATCATCAAGGAGTCTCCCAAGTTATATACCACAAAAGCGGTGTTTTCGGTGAGCAAAACGCCGACCGAACGGGCACAGCCACTCACCGGGATATATAATGTAACTAATGCCGTCTATGCGCTTGTATGATGTGCGAAAATTAGCATAGCTGCAAAGGACGGTATAATAAAAAAGGCCGGAGCTACCGCCAAGGCAAATACTCCGGTCTTTCATAAAAGGGTTTGTACGAACTGCCGATAGATGCGGCAGCGTGGATCATCCACGATCTGTTTTATTTCTAATTGATATTCTGACATAAGACACCTCCAAAATAAAAAAGGTCCTGCATTAAAAAATGCGGGACTGCGTACGATGATCTATCCAAAACAAAAATAAAGTACCACTTCTTTTACTCCGTAAAATATTGTATATTCAAAAGCCGTGTCTTACTTTACCTGCAAGACACGGCTTTTGAACTAAGAGCAACCCTTTTCCATATAGACCAAGCAGAAATTGGCGTAATTTTTCACGAAAAAATTCCAAAAAGCTTTGATTTTATGAGGTTTTCAGCCTCTTTACTCAGCCTAATGGCTTCATCGTCGGGATTAGATAATCCCTTGTTATATAACCATTCATAATCATTCGTAAATCCTTTGTTTACACCATTTCTCTGCCTTTTCATTTTTGCTGCTCTACATATCTCTACGCAGAAAACAGGAGAATTGGCGTAAGATTTGGCGTAAATTGGCGTAGACTGATTAGACAGTTATTTTCCCGAAGTATTCGCCCAACACATTGAATTCTTTTTGCTTCATGTCTTTTGTGACATCCACATAAATATCCATTGTAGTTGAAATATCAGCATGCCCCAGGACATCTTGAATCACCTTCACGTTTACTCCCGACTCACAAAGCCGGGTCGTAAAAGTATGCCTAAGAGAGTGACAGCTAAACTTCGGCAACAGAACAGGATCAGCCTCACCGCGCAAAAGCACCTCATCATTGCAATCCCGAATAATACGGCGGATCGCCTTGTTCAAAGTACCTTGATGCTGGACATCACCGAAACGATTGATAAAAATAAAATCGGTATAGCAGTCCACCGTGGCCTTACAATGCAGTCCCGTTTCTTCCTGGTACTTCTTTTCCATCAGGAATGCTTCCTTGACAAAATCCAGCATGGGTATGGTTCGCTCGCCAGCTTTGGTCTTTGGCGTATTGATGCTGAAAGAGCATCCTTTCCCATCTCCGTGATTATAGTAGACCAAAGTGTGATTTACACCGATAATGCCTTGCTCCAAGTCAATGTCACACCAGCGGAGGCCTACAATCTCGCCAACGCGCATTCCCGTCCCCAGCATTACCGCAAAGACAGGATACCAATGATGATACTGCGGATGATTTTGCAGAAAATCAATAAACAATTTCTGTTCAGCTACGGTCAGTGCTTTTCGCTTCTCAGTCTCAAAATTATGGGACTGCTTTAGTTCCTTCAACATATGGTCTGTCGGATTGATACGAATATAGTTGTCATCAACCGCCAAATCAAAAACCTGATGCAGCACCGTATGGATGTTATCAATCGTGGCGATTGTCAGTATTTTTTCATCTGCAAGCGTGTTATAAAACCGCTTAACATCAGATTTTTTTACTGACGCAATCCGGAGCTTACCAAAGCTTGGACGAACAAACATATTATACATATACTTATAATTTGTAAATGTATTGTGTTTTAATCCCCGCTTCAAATCACACCATAGCTCAAAAACATCGTTCACCGTCGTTCTGCGTATTTCCGTTTTGATGCCATCCTGCTTATCTCTGATGATTTCTTCTTCCTTTTCCCTCAATTCCTGAAGGGTCGCTGCATAAATAGAATGACGTTTGCCATCCGCTGAAGTCCAACGGAAATCATAAGTACCGTCTTTACGCTGCGTTTCACCTTTGCGAAGTGTCAGCCTGTTTTTGTCTAAGCGCCTGCTTGTTTTTCCTTTCTTCGTAGTATTTGCCATTGTTCTCAACCCTTTCTAAAAGACAAGGGTTACTCTTATCAGCTTATTATACTATAAATACGCCATCATAGCAAGTCACCCTTTCCTGAAATACAAGACTTGAAAAACCTATAGAGAATAAAGCTTTTCAATATATTCATCGAATTTACGTCTCTTAATGAGTCGTTTCGTTCCAATCCAAAGTACAAATTCACAGTTATCGTCATCCGTAAGTTGTCTCAGCTTATTGATTCCGATCCCCGAGTATGCCGCCGCTTCCTCTAATGTCAGATTGCTTTTTTCCCAAATCGGGATCTGTTTCATAAAATTCCTCCTTTATCTAAAATGTTAGATTTCTCAAAAAATAACACCTAACCGCCGGACCATTTCCTGCGCTCCTTTTCGACCGTGTATTTTCAGGCCCCGCTATGCGGTATTTCATTTACGGGCGCGCTCCACAAGGATATCATCGCACACTATCCGCAAAACCTGTATAACTTCCGGCGGCGGCTATTCAATTTTCAAGGTGCTGGGAGAAAGCAAACTGTATTTTGCTTTCTCACCCATAAATACGGAAACCCTTCTTACAATTCTGCACCTCAAAATAAAAAAAGCGCCTTGCCTTTAGCGCCGGCTATTCCGGCACTCACAAGACAAGGCGCTGCGCGTCTGTTTTGAGAAAAAATCCCATTTTAAAAACGCAGTTTTTTCTCACCTGATTCCTCATGGAAAAACATAATATAATAGATAGGGATATACGTAATCTTTCCCTTTCTGGAAACCGCACGTTCATTTGACACTACAAACGCTTTTTTGATGTGGTAATCCTCGTTCCGCACAAAGGTATTGAGTGCGCTGTGTACCGTATAGTCCTTACCGGACTTCACTTCAATCGGTACGGCGGATAAGCTGTCGTAATCGTCGATCAGATAGTCCACTTCGCCCTTGCTGCGGTTGTCATAGTAAAACAGTCTGTAACCATGGGCGATCAATTCGCTGGCAACCACCGTTTCATAGACCGAGCCAAGATTGATGCTTTTTTCATCGTCCAGGATGGCGCGGATATTATTGCCGTAAAGGATGCCGGTCAAAATCCCCACGTCATTGAGATACAGCTTGAGCAGGTTTTTGCCGGTTGACTCAATCAGCGGGAACACAGGATTGGAAATTGCCTGCACATTAAGCGCGATGCCGGCGCTGATGAGGTATTCAAACTCGTCGCTGTAATCCTGGAAGGTCTTTCCCTTTTTTTCTTCAATGCTCTGTGCCACAACGCGCTTTTTTCTGTTTTCCATATTGGAAGGAATGAGATCGTAAATCCTGCGGATTTTCAGCTTTCTTTCCTCATCATACTTGGAAGCGTCAGCGGCGTAATAGTCGTGGATCTCGCGCTGGATTTCTCGAACCGACTGGATATTTTTCTCACTCAAATAGGAATTGACGGCGTCCGGCAAACCGCCCACCAGTAAATACTTACGGAACAAATCCATCATCTTATTGTGTAGGGGTTCCTCCAGCGGCTCCAGCCGCTCGAATTTACTGCGCATAGAGGAAACGGCAATCTCATTCATTCCGTTCGCGTACAGGAACTCCTCAAAATCGAGAGGGAACATCCGTACCTTGCGGATGCTGCCCATTGGGATTGAGGTAGTCTGCGACAGTGTGACGCCGAGAAGGGAACCGCTGGCAATATAGGTAAAGCGGTTGTCCTGCGACAAAAATTTCAGCAGCGTGAGCAGGTGCGGATAGGCCTGGATTTCATCAAGGAAAATAAGGGTGTTTTCCTTGCTTTTCATCTTGCTGCCCGCAATCATACTCACCTGTAAATAAAAGTCTTCTACCGTTTTCGTGTTGGCAAAGAGCCGATCCCCCAGGGAGTCCTCCACCATATTGATTTCAATAAAATTTTCAAACAGCTTCCCGCCCGCATAGCGGATGATGTAAGTCTTTCCCACCTGGCGAGCCCCGTCAATCAAAAGGATTTTTTTCGACTCAGACTGTAAATGTGCTTCTATCAGCGATTCTATTTTGCGAAACAGCATAAAAGCCCTCCTTTCAACTTTTCAAATATATTCTATCATACAAATTCAAACTTTTCAATATTCATTTTCTGTTTATTTTATGACTTTTCAAAATAAAAATAGCGCGCACACAATATATAGTATTTGTTTATTGACAATTCGCATATATTGTGCTATAGTTTCTTTGTAATTGATTTTTGTGCCTTTCCCATTTCCGGGAACCGCAGTTTTCACTGCATTGCACACTTTGTTAAGTTTGTATCCGGTCAGTAGTATTGTCCTGCCCTGCGGCAGGAATATTACTGGCCTTTTTTGTTTTTTGGGGGCTTTTCCATCCCCACATACAGCGAGAATGACGCCGGCCCGTACTTTTTCGGGCGATAGTACCGTTTAACGGCCGGACGTTGTTCCCGCTTTTTTATTGCCCAAAACGCCGCTGGCGTTTGGAAATATTATTTTTAGAAAGGTGGAAACACGAATGAAAAGACGAACCTATGCACATTCCCGGCGGAAAACAAACCGCCCCGCTGTTTTGAAACAGCAGATTTTGAGAAGAGAGGCTCGAAAGCGGGCCAAGTATCCCATACGCACGGTATATCACTATCCTGCCTTCATTCGCAGGAGCAGAAGCAGGGGTGCGTAAATATGGCTTTTGCAACCTATCGCCCACAGGTTCTTGTAGATACAAAGGGCCTGGCGGAAAAAGAGTGGTTGGAGTGGCGGCGAAAAGGCGTAGGCGGCAGCGATGCTTCCATTATTTTAGGCATATCCCCTTTTGCCACTGCAAGGGATTTGTACTACGATAAATTGAATATCGTGTCGTACAAGGACGATGCCGGCAACTGGGTGGCTCTTCAAATCGGGCATCTGCTGGAGGACCTGGTGGCGGAAATATTCCACAAGAAAACGGGATATCCGATTTATCAGGATAAGCGGATGTACTGCCATCCTCTTTACCCCTACATGCTTGCCAACGTCGATTATTTTGTCACGCTTCCAAGCGGGGAAACAGCCATCCTTGAAATCAAAACGACCAACTACAACGCAAAGGATCACTGGTGGATTGACGGAGAGGAAACAATCCCGGTCAATTATGAGGCTCAAGGGCGGCATTATATGGCAGTGATGAATCTCAACCACGTCTTTTACTGCTGCTTATACGGCAACAATGAGGATGACGTCATTATCCGCCATATTGAGCGTGACAGAGCCTATGAGGAGGAACTGATTGCCCTGGAGGGTATCTTCTGGAACGAACACGTCCTCAAACAAGTACCGCCTCCCTATACGGAAGACGGCGACCTGGTAATTCAAAGCGTGAGGCGCCACATCGGCACGGCTGATCCGGACGCCCCGGCTGTAGAATTAAGCCTGCCGCTGGCAAGCTGTGTGATTCGCTTTACCGAATTGCAGGCACAGAAAAAGCTGGCGGACGCACAATCCAAAAAAATTGAAAGCGAAATGAAACGGCTGCAGGGACGGATTGTTGCGGAAATGGGGAAAAGCTGTACGGCGGTCTGTTCTGCCGGAGGCGAAGCCTATACCGTAACCTATAACCCGGTCAGAAAACCGGGCGTCAGCAAGGATAATCTGATCCGGCTGCAGGCGCAGCACCCCGATATCTACAAGGACTATGTAACCGTTTCGGAAAGCCGCCGGTTCTATGTGAAAAAGTCGCAGAAAAACCTTGCGGCTTAATTTTTTACCCATTTTTAAGAAAGGAGTTACTGTCAATGAAGGACGACAAACATCATTTTCAGAAAATCAGGGGGTGGAGCGTATGAGCTATCTCGGAGTGTACGACAGGACGATCTTCTACAATCCTGCCAGCAAATACTGCATCATCAGTGTAAAAACCTCCGACCAGAGCATCCCTCAGCAGGCCAGAAGCGCATATAAGCACCGGGACCATCTGATCCGTTTTGTAGCGGTTGGATATGAGCTGCCCCGCACCGACAAGGTCAGTATGCGCCTTGACGGGGAGTGGCAGAACAGCAAACACGGCTATCAGCTTCAGGTAGACCAGTGTGAGGAAATCGTGCCGCAGACCAAAGACGGCGTACAGGGGTATCTTTCCTCTCGCCTCATCAAAGGCGTGGGTGAAAAGACTGCCGAACTGATTGTCGGCCGCTTTGGAGCGGATGCTTTGAAGGTGCTGGAAAATGAGCCGGAGCGATTGCTGGAAATCCGCGGGATCACGCCCGCCAAGCTGGAGGACATTAAAACCTCCTATGCGGAGAGCCGCTGCCTGCGGGATTTAATGCTTCTCTTATCGCCATTCCAGGTAACGCCGGCTGCCGCCACAAAGATTTACGAGCATTTCGGCGCCAAGAGCGTAGATATTTTGCGCAGCAACCCCTACAAGCTGTGCCAGGTATCCGGCTTTGGATTTAAGCGCGTCGATGCTATCGTCCGGAAAGGCGATACGCCGATGAATTCCCCCATGCGGATCCACGGAGCAATTTATGCCGCACTGGACGCCCAGCGGAGTGAGAACGGCCATCTGTATCTTGAAACGGATGCGCTGAGGAAAACGGCATTGCAACTACTCAACGAAAAACTGCCGCTCCCTCAGATGCGCGTAACCCCCGGAGAAATTGAAAATGTCCTGGAAAACATGATTCTTCAGGGAGAAGTCGTCAGCAACAGCGGAAATATCTATCCGCTTCCCTGCTTCACCCGGGAGGATGAAACGGCAAGACAGATTGCACGGCTCATTTCCGAACCTCCGCAGCATTTCGATGTAGTTTCGGCACTGGAACATATCCGCAGCAGCATGGAGATACCGCTGTCTCAACGACAGAGCGAAGCCGTGTATATGGCGTTCCGGCATAACCTGTCCATCGTGACCGGCCCTCCCGGAACCGGTAAAACCACCATCCTGCGGGCAATCATCGAAGTGTTCAAGCGTCTCTTCCCGGAAAGCAAAATCATGCTGGCAGCGCCCACCGGACGCGCCAGCCGCCGTATGGTGGAAAGCACGGGTGTCGAAGCCAAAACACTTCACAGCCTTTTAGGGCTTGTCGGAGAAGATATGGAATACGGCAAGGGAACGCGCAAAGAACCACTGGACGCAGGCCTTATCATCATTGACGAGACCTCAATGGTAGATATGTGGCTTGCCCGCCAGTTTTTTGGCCGTGTTGAGCCAGGGACAAAAGTTGTTCTGGTAGGCGACGTCGATCAGCTGCAAAGTGTCGGCGCCGGCGATGTGTTTCGGGAGATGATTGACTGCGGGATTATCCCAGTCACCGTACTCGATGAAATCTTCCGGCAAAAGGAAGGAAGCATGATTGCGAGAAACGCCAAACGCATCAACGAGGACAACACCGGCCTGGATTTCCAGTACGACATTGAAAACGGCGAATTTGTGTTTGTAAAAGCCAAAACCCAGGAAGAGGCGGCCGACGACATCTGCCGTATCTTCTGCGAACTGGTAAACCGCCACGGCATTGAGCACGTGCAAATCCTTTCCCCCTTCCGTTCGGAGGGGCTGGCCTCTTCCGACCAGCTGAACCGGACGATCCGGGAAATCGTCAATCCCATACAGGATAACCTTCCCGATTTGAAGGTCGGCGGGAACTACTTCCGGCTGAACGACAAGGTGATGCAGAACAAGAACAACGGAAAGGCGTCAAACGGCGACATCGGATTTATCCGTAAAATTGGCCGTAACGAAAACAACGAACTGAAGGTAACGATTGCCTTTTCAGAATCCCGCATTGTCGAATACGGCATGGAAGAAATGGAACATATGGAACTGGCTTACGCCACCACCATCCATCGGGCCATGGGCAGCGAGTACGACATCGTAATCCTGCCGGTTATCCGCAACCATATGCGGATGCTGAAACGAAACCTTATTTACACAGCCGTTACCCGTGCGCGGGAAAAAGTCGTGCTGGTCGGCCAGAAATGGGTGCTTTTCCAAGCCATTCATAAAACCGCCGACAAGCGTAACACGATGCTTGGAGAGCGGATCTGCAAATATGCAAAATCCTTTGCCAAGCAGCAGGAATTAAAAAAAGCCAGTTGATTTGAGGATACCGTGCAGAAAAAGCGCCGGTGTCCCGTATTTATTTTTGAAAGGAGCTTCTATCTATGAGTGCAAACGAAAATAGGAGTATTCATAATTTTCAGCCCGTCATGGCAGAAGGCAACCTTGTCCCGAACTTTGACCCGCTGAAACCGCTTGTTTCAACACCGGCCGGGCCAAAGCTTGACCTGCCGTATAAAAAACTGTGGTTTCATAAAAAGTATCTGAACGGACGTATTAAGATTTCTCCCCTGAGAATTACCGACCAGTTCGCTATCATTGAGGCCAGTGTATTTTTTGACCGCAATGATCCCGAACCCGCAACAAGCTATATCGCGGAAAAGAAAAAGGACGAGGTCCCACGTGGCCGGTACATCGAAGCCGCGCAGGACACGGCTATTGAGCAGGCGCTGTCCAACGCGGGATTCGACATACAGTTTATGCCTGTGCGACAGTCCAATCAGACAGGCGAAAATGCAAAAGCGGCACAACCGCCCAAGCCTGCATCAAAACCCGCTTCTGTTAAGGCTGGCGTATCTCCAAAGACCGCCGCTCCTTCTCAGGAAGAGAAACAGGCGGCTTCCGCAATAGCGGTAGAGAAACCTGCCGCGCCGGCAGAAACACCGGCCCCGGCTGTTCCTGAAGAACTGCCGAAACAGGATGCTGCTCCCGTTTCGCCCTTGTCTGTGGTAAAGGAAACCGCAGCCGGATCTCCGGTACAGGAAGCGCCTCTCCAGGCAGATGACTTTGAAGAAATCCTCTGGGAGGAGACGGCACAGGATACCCCTATGGCTCCTGCTGTCCCTGCTGCTCCCGCCTATACCTCCGACACACCGGTTGACACCATTTTGTCTGTTATGACTTTGGAAGAAGCCAGGGACTATGTCGTTAAGGAAGGGGCCTGCAGCGGCTGGACGCTGGCGCAGGTAGAAGAACGCAGGCCGGCTAGCCTGAAATTTTATGTCAGCGGATATTCCGGCAAGGATAATATCCTGCGTGCCGGTGCCAAGCTGCTGCTGTCCGATACACAGAGGAAAGCGGGCTGACTTTCCTTTTTGAAAATCAATCTGGAAAGGAGGCCGGATTATGGGCCAGACGCAGGATTTTCCTTTTGACATAGAGGATGTTTCCGAACTGCTCCGGCTCCGAATCCGCAGGCGTTGTACGGACGGCGTTTATACCGACTGCCCGTTCTGCGGGGACAACCGGGGCAAAATGAAAATCAACTATGCTCAAAATGTCTGGCGCTGCAATTATTGCGGTGAGAGCGGCGGTATGCTGAAACTTTACGCAAAAGCGAAGGGTATTACAACATCAGAGGCTTATCGGGAAATCTGCGACGCCATTCAAAACGGCGTTTGTTTCCCCATCAGCTCGCCGTTAAATATGAAAAAGGAAAAACACCGAAAAATCCCTCAGTCTGCCCGTGCGGAAAATCCTGTAATTCACCAGACGTTTACCGGGCTGCTCGGACTGCTCAAGCTGTCCGGGCGGCACCGGGAACATCTGCGTACCGTCCGCGGGCTGACCGACGAGCAAATCGACAAGCTGGGTTACAAAAGCACGCCGCCATTTTATCTGTGCGGGAAACTGGCAAGCCAGCTGATTGCCCAGGGCTATACGGTGGAGGGCGTTCCGGGATTTTACCAGAAAGACGGCAGGTGGACAGTAAATTTCTCTACGATAACCGCCGGTTTTTTAATTCCTGTACGCGGCGTTGACGGCATGATTCGCGGCTGCCAGATTCGTTTGGACGTGCCGCTGAAAAATGACAACGACCCGCCGGAGAAAGAAGGCGCCAAATATATCTGGCTTTCTTCCGGCAGCAAGCCGATGGGCGTCAGTTCCGGAAGCCCGGTTCATTTTGTCGGCGATCCATTTGCACGGGTGGTCTATGTTACAGAAGGATTTCTGAAAGCAGATGTGTCCCACTGCCTGTCGGGCCGCACCTTTGCAGCGACAGCAGGAGCGAACAATACGGAGCCGTTAAAGCTGCTGTTCTCCCTGCTGGCCGCCAACGGTACGGAGTTGATTGTGGAGGCGGAGGACATGGATAAATACCGCAACGGACAGATCGACGCGGGTGCTTCCAAAGTACGCCGTATGGCGCAAGATGCCGGAATGGAGTGCAGGCGGCTGACTTGGAATCCCAATTACAAGGGATTTGATGACTGGCAGCTTGCCTTAAAGCGAAAAACAGAAAGAAGGGCTGGACAAATGAATTTCAAGACACGTTTTTTGTATGGGCTATGCGATTTTGACGCCATTGACGATGAGATTGCCGCATGGCATGAAGCGCCGGAGCAAACCGAAACTCTGGAAGAACGGCTGGGCTTTACCAATGAGGAGCAATCCCTGCTTATAAAGGGTGAGGAAGAAACCTTTCTCAAAATGCTTCTTGCACAGCGCCGTCAGCAGGCTTTCCGGATTTACCAGCTCCGACTGGACGAGGAACATCCCACCGTCCCCTTTGCCTTTGGCGGTATTGAGACGCTGCATAAAGCCGGCTTTGAACAGCCTCCGGCAGCCGAATACAACCAGGTATATGACGGTATACTGCCCTATATCGACGGTGAGGACGAACAGCATCGTCTGGAACGGATTTTCGAGCAGTACAATGACAACTTGCCGGACGGCTATCCCGGAAGGAGCATCGCTCCCTCGGACGTCATTGAGCTTTATGGCGGCGAAGGGCGGCGTTATTACTACTGCGACACAGGAGGCTTTTGTCCGGTGAAATTTTCGCCGATGCTGGCAAAGCCGCTCAAACAAGAGAAAGAATGAGGCTTTATAGCCAAACAGAATCAAAGGCGCTGTATGGGATTCCCCATGCCGCGCCTTCATTTTTTGAAAGGAGTATCTATATGGGCTTTTTTTCTAATTTGAATATCGAACAGGAAACCGACCTGGAATACCCCGCCGTTCATCAGGCGGAGGAAGCAGCCTTGAAGGCTGAACCGGCATATACATCCCCGTCTGTAGAACCAGCGGACGGCGTAAAAGCCGTATCAGTGGCAGCGGGGGCGCCAAAGGCTGATGAAACGGGAAATACACAGCCCGCCCAGCAGACCGAAGAAGAAAAACGCAAAGCGCACGAGGCGGCTGAGGAAAAACGGAAAGCAGAATGGGAAGAAAGACAGCGCCTGCGCAGGGAAAAAGAGCAAATTGAATGGGAAAAAGCAGTTGCCTTGGACAACAACGCGCTGATAGCGGCTTCCGTTAAACGGCTGGGCGACGCTACGGAGCGCCTTACGCGGAGAAACATGAAGCTGTGCGTTACTGAATATGTGCAAACACTCTGCTACGAAGATATGGAGTTTGCCAGGCTGGCAATGCACCCCCGAAAAAGCATGGTTAACTGCTTTCATCGCATTAACCGTAAGGCCCGGGAGTATTTGGAAAAGGAGATGAAAGACAATGATGAACAACCGGAAAACGGCGCTTTTGGCGGGGATGTCCCCGATGGCATCTGCTATCAATGGGCGGAAGAGTATTTCCGTGATCTGGACGCCGAAGAAGATAAAACGGATGCGGATAAGGAATTTACGCCAAGGCCATACCACGGTGTTTCCTCCGTCCCGAAGAAAAAGGCGGAGAAGAAAAAGCCGCAACCCGCAAAGAAGGAGCCGCCCAAGGGTCCGGAACAGCTGTCTATGACTAACCAGATCACTCTGGACAGTTTCCTCCAGCCGGAGAAAAAGGCCGGCTGAGGAAGGAGGGACATCTATGATTGCGTACAAAGCATTCCGCCCAGGATTGATATGCCTGGGATACCAATTTGTCATGGGTATGAATGTTACCGACAAAGCAAACTGCCGAAAAAACGGGTTCCATTCGGCGGAAAATCCTTTGGATTGCCTGTCGTATTATCCATTTAAAGACTCGGAATTCTATCTGGTGGACGCAGGCGGCGACATAGACGAGGATGGAACAGATTCCAAAATTTCCTGTACGGAACTGAGGATTCTCAAGCAGCTCAACCGGAAAGAATTTTTCCTGCACGCATTGGCTTATATGGTGGACCACCCGCATCGTGAGTGGAGCAGCCATGTGAAAGCTGACCGTGCCGCCGCGCATAACGGGTTTACCGTTGTGCGCGGCCCCGACCCTCTTGCGTGCGGCAAACAGGGCGACTATCTTGCCCTTGCCAAAGAAAATCCAGTAAATGGGAAGATTGAGCAAATCGCCCTCGCGCAGGTGGATGGAGAAACGATTCTGCCGGACGTGTGGTACGATGTAAATTTTGAAAAAAGGACAGGTGGGCTATTTTGAACAAGAACGAATTATTAAAAATGGATAAGCTGGTAGCAACACCAAATATGATGAGGCTGGCAAAAAACGATACGCCTGTTGTGAAGATCATCCCGTATTCTCGAACAAAATATGAGAATTACAAGTATGACCTGTATATCCGCTGCCGCATCCAAAATGGTATTTTAAAGGTTGCCTTATTTGGGACGGCCAATATGCGGCTGGGCGGCAATCTGCCGATTTATGCAGTGTATTTTTCCCGTAAGGAAAGAAATTTTATCACGTATGACTGTCAGCGAAAAAAGTGGCTGACTTCCAAACTGGACCTCCTTGATTGGCCGCAAGGCGAGTACGTTTATAACATAAGCGCATATGTAAACCGGAGCACATCCACCGCCATACGGAATTATCTGGGAACTGGAGATGGCCGTCTCATCGACCTGCTCAACTACCAGCTTAAAATCCGTGAGGAGCAGTTGGAGCAGAGGCACAAAAAAGAAACCGACAAATGGGACAACGACCTGGCGCAGACACCGCCCCTTCCCAGAGACTGGAAACGATGGGTAGACAAGGTAGCGATTCCTGAAAACTTCATTTTCTACCATTATAAAAAGGGAGGCGCCAAAACCGGCTATTGTTCCTATTGTGAAAAGGAAGTGCCCATTCAACATCCGCTTTATAATAAGGAAGGGCGCTGCCCCTGCTGTCGGCACAAGATTACATTCAAAAGCATCGGACGGGTAGGTTTTTTCCAGACGCAGAAGGCTTCCTTCTACCTGATTCAATGCTGCAAAGACGGTCTCATGCTCCGGGAGTTTGAAGGTTGTCGTACCTATCGGAAAGGAGAATATATGACGCCGGAGTGCTATATTCATGAAATCCGCCGTATGATCTGCGATAAAAACGCTATTCCCCAGCGTGCCTATTACTGGGGGCTTTACAAGCAGAAAAGCCTGCGGTGGATAAGCGGTTACATTAACAGGGGCGGCTGGTGGTCGGACTATTCCGGCAGAGTTTATGGCCGGACGCTTCCATACCTTTCAAGACACGAACTGAAAAAGACCGGGCTGATCGAGTATATCCGTCAGAATAAGATCGTTGATCCGGAAGAATACCTGATCGCCTATGAAAAGCATCCGTATATCGAAAAGTTTGTTAAGGCGGGGCTTTCCCGTCTGGCACAGGAATATGTAAAAGGGAAACACAGATACGACAATGATAATGTTCCTCTGTCTATTCAGGAAAGCAGCCTGACAAAGCTGCTCGGCATCGACGGGCAGGAACTGAAGAGGCTTCGGCAAAACAATGGCGGCAGCGGTTTCCTGAACTGGATGCAATATGAAAAAGCCTCCGGTCAGGAAATCCCCGACTACACCATTTCCTGGCTTTGCGGGGAAGAAATTACACCCAGGGATTTAAAATTTGTTCGCGGAAAGATGAGTGTTCCGCAAATCCACAATTATATTACCCGGCAAATGTCAAAAGAGCATATGTCCAGCCACAATGTTATCAACACCTGGGCCGACTATCTCTCTATGGCGAAAGGACTACGCATGAATACGGATAATGAACTCGTTTACCGTGTGCGGGATCTCCGGAAACGGCACAACGAATTAGTCCAAATCTGCCAGAAGCAAGGTAAAAATATCATCATTCAGGTAGGCAGGATTCTGGAAGAGTATCCCCATATTGATGAAATCTGTCAGTCGCTCAAAGGAAAGTACGAATACGGCAATGAGCAATACATGATTATTGCTCCCTCCGGCGTAGAAGAAATTATCCTGGAGGGGCGCGCGCTTACCCACTGTGTTTCAAACAGCGACCGTTACTGGGAGCGGATTGAAAACCGGGAATCGTACATCCTTTTTTTAAGGAAAAGTTCCGAGCCGGAAAAACCGTATTATACGCTGGAAATTGAGCCGGACGGCACGATACGGCAAAAACGTTCCATACTCAATGAACAATACGAGGACATCAACCAGGCTAAGGATTTTTTGCTTGAATGGCAAAAGGCCGTAGCGAAACGTCTGACGGACGAAGACCGTTCGCTTGCCGGTCAGAGCCGGATTCTGCGAATGGAGGAATTTGAACAGCTTCGGAAGGATCAGGTGACTGTCCGCACCGGGACTTTATCCGGTAAACTTCTTGTCGATGTGCTGATGGGAGACCTCATGGAAACCGCGGCTTAAAGGATACCTGCCGGCGCTGTCTGCGCCGGTTCCGCTTTCAGCGGGAAAGGGGACGCCCTCCGGCGCCCCCTTTCTTTTTGTTCTGCGTTCTACATTTGAAAATTCCGGACGCAGCGCAGAAAAACAATACACAATTCCTGGAACAAATCCTCGTCAAATATACCGTTGACTACAGCTTCTTTCATCAGGAGCGGACGATACATCGTGAGGAGCGATTCTATCGCTTTCGGGTGGTTTGCTTTTGCCAATATGAGCAGTTCCCTAAAATCCACGTCTTCCACCTCCCAGAAGTTTTCTCAGCCTCTCCAGGGTACGGTAATACGCTGCCGCGGCGCCTTTATAGCTTAACCCTGTTTCCCCGGCAATCTGCGAAAAGCTTTTTTCTTCAATCACTCTCGCCAGCAGTATATACCTTTCCTGCTCCTTAATCTCCTTCAGCGCCTGCCGCAAGGCGTCATATTCCGCGAACTGTAAAATGCGGTCTTGTTCTTCCGTCACAAGATAATCCATATCTTCCAGCATAATTTCAATCCGCAGCGGCTTCTCTTTCCCACGAAAATAATCGATCCGTCTATTATGCACCGAGCGGCACAGGTATGACGTAAATCTGTTTTGCAGTCTATTGTCTTCGGTTAAACCGTCATTTCTTTTATACATCTTTCTTCCTCCGAATCAGTCTGAATTTTTAAGGAAACTCAGGCTGTACGGAGGGCTTCGTCCGCTGTGGAACCGCAGGAAACCATATTTCCCGACAAAAAAGAAACGCACCCGCCGTCCGACAGGTGCCGTTTTGCTGGAATAATTGTTAAAATATGGAAATTGAAAAGCAAAAAAAGAGAATACCGTCGAATAAAAAACAGCCGCAATCCCCAAAAAGAGGGCTGCGGCTGAAAAGCTATCTGTTTTTTTCTTTGGTGCTGTCAGGTATCTCTTTTTCCATGTTCCTTTCATTTTATCCCCCATCAGGGACAAAATGGCCGACGGCTTTTCTATCCCTGTATGAATATGTTGATACGGGGATTATACCGTCTAATTTCGTAGATTTTCCGTAGATTTTTTGTAGATTTTTCGTAGGCGGACGCAAATTCAGACAGGATAGGACAGGAAAAAGCCTCATAATATCGGGATTTGTCGGATTTTATTTCTTCCTCCCGAAGCATGGCGGCGGCTTTGCTCAAAAAAAGTACGGCCACAGCGGCCGTACTTCCGTTCTTTACTTTTCTTCGGCATCCTCAAACCGGAATCCCACCTCCCGCACACAGCGGATTGTAAAAGACGGTTTGGGGGATATCCTACGGAACTTTTTCCTCAGCCCGTAAATATGGCAGCTGACCGCGTTTATTTCGTTGCCAAGGGAATCGTCAGACCAGACCGCCTCGTAAAGCTTCTGATAGGTCAATACCTTTCCCGCGTTTGCCGCCAGCAGGAAGAGCAGGGCGTATTCCTTGGGCGTCAGGGTTACTTCCTGCCGTCCATAGAACACCCGCCGCCTGGAGACGTCAATTTCAAGCGCCTGGAAAGTAAGTGCCGGCAAGGCCTCCATTTCCAGCACCTGCAGTTCCGGATGCTGTTTTGACAGCTGCTTAATCTTTTTAAAAATGCCGTTATCTTGAGTCGGCAGCCTCAATATCACGAAATGTTCCATGCCTCCGCCTTCTTTTAACCTGATGAACAAATAGTTCCACTATCAAAACTGGCGATCCCCCATATTCAAGTAAGTTCACCATTTTATATGTTTAGCATTATACTATAAGTTCTACCTCTCTTCTTCCCATGAATTCTCGTTCCCTTTTGTCAGCATTCGTGGGTATTTTTTAAATCCTGCATATATCTGTGCATCACCTTATATGCATCCGGATCTACGCAGTAAAAAGTAGCTTCTATGGAATAACCCCTATGTTTGTTCATCCAATCGCATACCGTAACAAGTGCAATCCTCGCGGCTTCCTGTTTGGGATAGCCATATATTCCGGCCGAGATCATAGGAAACGCGATAGTATGGATATCGTTTTTCTTTGCCAGCTCCAACGAGTTCCAATAACAGGATTTCAGCTTTTCTTCATCATCCAGCGTTCCATAAATCGGTCCTACTGTGTGGATAATATATTTTGCTTTTAAACGGTATCCTTGTGTAATCTTTGCCTCCCCAGTCCGGCAGCCGTTCAGTGTGCGGCATTCTTCCAAAAGCTGCGATCCCGCCGCCCGATGGATCGCACCATCTACTCCTCCGCCTCCGAGCAAAGTACAATTTGCAGCGTTTACGATGCATTCACACTCGGATTGCGTAATATCCTCGTCTCTCAACCGCACTTTTAATTCCGGAATATGAAACTCTCTGCATGCTGACATTCCGCACACACTCCTTTCCAAAAAACTTTTCCTTATGCCATGCTTTACTTTTCTTCCAATAAATACCGCTTTATCCCCAGTTCATAAATTCTGAACGGCCCTAAAAAGTTCCCGTCTTGATCGATATCGGCATATAACGAAATTTCCTCATCAGATTCTGCTCCAAACCCGTCTTCATCCTCCCAGTACCTGCCATCCGGCTGAATTTGCCAAAGCATTCGATACTTTCCGTTTCCAAGCGACTCAAAAGAAGAGCGGTAACGAACGACTGGTTCCAAACTCCCCATATTAATTTTCTTTATCCAGAATTCCTCTTGTATAATTCCAGGAAATTGGAGTATGCGTCCGCCGTCATCGATGATCTGCTTATGAATTCCACGCTCTGCATTGTCAAATTCTATACTCACTTTTTCCCCACGTGAACGGTACAAATGGTTCCCAAGCGTGTAGGAAGCGCTAAAGCCTACCTTTTTCTTAGTAGAATCTACAGATGGTTCTACCACACCGGCGGACTGAATCATATCTGTGTTGACAGTCTTTTCTCCTTTTTTCCCTATATCGAAACTTTTCAGCCATTGAAAGAATCTGCTCATAAAACTCCTCCTATCTTTCCGGCCTTTCGTCCTGAAATATAATTCTAATTCTTCTGTAAGCGACTACTCTCCTAATGATTTTCATATGCTTGTATTGTTGCTTCTATAGAATTCACTACGCTGGTCATATGGTATTTCAGAACAAACAGGATATCGGCTTCATCTGGATATGCCAGCTTTGCCTTGCGTAAAAGAGGATATACAAACCGTTTGGTTTCTTCGATATATGCTTTCAATTTTTCCTCGGAAAAGGTTCCGGCCATGCTGGATACATTGTGGCAGCGGTCAATCAGCTTTGTAATGAGCGCTTCTTTGCTTTGCGGCAGCATATTATAATACCGAATTTTCGCACTTTCCTTGGTTTCGCCTTCCATTACCTGAAAAGTCATCAATTCCACTCCCCGGCGCACAACATCGTTTACCGGCAGCTCCGACAAGCTGACACCGCAATCCTCACAGACATCATGCAGCAGAATCGTGGCGACGACATTATCATCCTGAATTCCGAGGCTTAACGCATTGCAGGCCATGATAAGCGGATGTATAAGATACGGATCCCCATTTTTACGTTTTTGTCCCTCATGCTTTTCCCTTGCGAAGGAAAGGGCCTTTAACGTTTGCTTCATTCCCGCTCCAGAAGCATATCCCCGGATATAGGTATACATTTTGTCTGCATTAAAAACTGTACGTTCCACTTTGCTGCCTCCTTTAGTAATTCCGCTTTTTTATCCGTAAAATAACTTTTTGGGCTATTTCCCATTTACGCAGATTCAGAACTCTGCGCAACCGCAATATCGATTCCATCAATTTGCAGCGCAATACCTTTTTGCTTCGACGCTTCAGTAAGCAATCGCTGAATGTCCTCCTTATAATGATTTAAACAAGCCACGGCAAGATCATCCCTTGTATCCTGCGGAAGCGCCTTCAGCGCTGCCTTTGCCGCTATTGAGGAGACCCCTTTCGTCTTCGATAAGATAGAAGACAAAAAAGCATTTTCTGATTTTTTTGACAAATGCTCCAGCAATACGGGAAGCAGGGTATCCAAAGCGGCTTCGTAATCAACATTGCTCACTGAAATTTTGATATCGATCATATTGTCCCTTTTCCTTTCCGTTTTGACATCAAAAATAAGGTTTTAAGAACGGCCCAATCTGCAGCTTTCATAAGGCAGACCGGGCCGTTTCTATTTTGTTTGGCTGGACACTTAGCAGGCAGAACAATTCAACGCCCCTTCAATTTCTTCCCGGATAAGGGAAAGCTGTTCCAGATATTTTGTAATTCCTTCTTTTTCTGCTTTTTCCTTTTCGTTTTTTTGATAGCCTTTCATCGCCGGATACAAAGCCACCGCAGGAATTGCCGCCGACAAAAGGGTTCCCCATGTTCCTAAATGAAGAATCCACGCCCCGACGCCAGCGCCAGCCGCCGCTCCGCCTGCGGCGATTCCGATTACTCCAAGTTCCGGAAAGCCTTTTTTGGCAGGGACTTCCTCCAGCTTGATTTCCTGTAAAATCGTTCTGACTTTCTTTGCTGCTTGTGGTTCATCCTTCTCCAACCGTTTCAGCCACTGGCCACATGCGTCATATGAATCGAACCACATGGAGGCTGCGTCCTGAACCGACATCTCCGCCGCAGCGCAACTCAACACGCATTGTTTACTTTTTTCCATCAGCTTTGCCCGACACATCACCATAAACTTTTTCCATACGGAATCAAATTCCCGGATTGTATCCATATCACTTTACTCCTTTCTCTCACAGTCGGCTGAATTTTTCTCTCACTGACCGGATCTGTTCCAATTGCTGCTGCGTTAAATCAACGTCGTTTTGAATCGCCCTAATCTTTATAGCGGCTTCCTCCTGAGCTTTCTGATCGCGTTTTCTCATTTCACAGACTATACCAGTATACTGTGTGAGATACTGATCCATAACACGCTCGACCTGCATCCAGCAATTTGCTATATTTTGATTAAAAAACTGCATCACACTATCTTTCAAGCTTCTGAAATACTGCTCTACAACTGCGTTGACATCACCAGCTACCTGATTGCGGAAGGCCGCTCCTCTGGATGAATCATCTGATTTTTTGTTAAACCGTATAAAGCCGGCAACGGCACCAATAACAGCTCCCGCAGTTGTTCCAATAATCGGGACAACTGAACCAATCGCAGCCCCGGCTGCCGCTCCCGCACCCGCATATCCCAGAAAGCCACGGTTTTCCTGTTTGACGTTGGCCTCGACCTTTTGACGGATGGCCGTGTTAGCCTGCACATTTGTCATTAAAGATTCATCCAAGCGGACGCTTTTATCCACATCCTTCACCAAGTCGTGTGCAAGCAATTCCAACTGCCGGTATTCTTTTTTAAAATCCGCCTCAAAACGTCTGCAATGCCCTTCCGCTATTGACTGTATCTCACTCAAATAATTCGAGGAGTTCTCTGTGGATATGCCGACATTTTTCAAGATTTCCGACTTCTTTTCCTCTAATAAAGGATTCAGTTTTGTCTGTAAAAAGACCCGTATATCGCTTTCTGTTGTGGGTTCTTCGAATGCTTCGTAAACCTTTTTCTTTCGATACCCAATCCAGCCGTCGAGCTTTTTGTTGAATTCCTGCGCTTTTATATTTGCATCTTCTTGATAGGTCAAACTGATTTCCGATTTCTTTCTCGTGACAAAGCTCTGCAGGTCTGTCGTAATGGCCTGCATAAGTTGGTCATGCCGCTGTTTCTGCTGCGAAGAGACCTGTTCCATGCTTTCTTTCAGGCGTCCCATTGCGTTCTCTGACAGGGCCATGCACCGCTGCAACTGGATCCGGATTCTCTGTTCCTGCAAAAACTTCAGGATTCTTTCTTCTGTTTCACGGTTTCCCTCAATATATTCTGTTCCGGTTCCATTTATGACCGGCAGCGCCGAATAAGGCAATATCAACGGATCATGAACAGACAGCTTTTCTTCCAGGACTTTTCGGATATACTCCAGTTGTCTGGCTTGCTGCTTCGGCGGGATTAAATCTATTTTAGTCACCACGAAAACACAGGTTTGCAAAACATCCTGCAGGTTATCCTCCAAAAAGCGGCAGAAGCTTTCCGGGAATGGTTTTTCCGCACTGGTAAGGATAATACAGGCATCCGCCTGTTCCCGGATTGCTTCCTTTGTGACGTCCTCATGCCACTGCTCCAGCGAATTGGTTCCCGGCGTATCAATAATACAGATGCCCTGCTGCAAAAAATCAGAAGGGTAGCCCACCTCAAGATGCTGCACATTTTCATCTTTCCGATCACCAGAGGTATATGCTGCAAGAAGTTTCGCCAATGCCGCTGAGCTTTCCGTTTTTCGTGTCTGTTTTCCTCTTCCGCCTTTCCCACAGGTACGGAAAATCCTTTCCGGGCTGTAGCCAATCAAGGTAGAGGCCACAGTTGTCCCTTGTATTGCGTCTGTTTCCAACAGGTTTTCCCGCAGAAGGGCGTTGATAAAACTACTCTTACCGGAAGAAAATTCACCAATTACCGCCATATTCAATGTCTTTTCGTTCTGACGGACCTGGATTTTTTTCAACTCTGCCTGAAGCTGCTCCCTTTGCTTCCATGGGAACTCATACTTCTTCATAAGCGTTTTCATAAATTGAATATGTCCGTCAATATCCGCCATTTGAATCATTTGCTGCGTCCTGAAATCAAGGGATACAGCCGCCGTGTTCTCTGTTGTGCATATATGTGCTTTCATTTTCGTTTTCTCTCCTGCTGACTCCGTATATTCTCAAGCGCATCATTCAAACAAGCATTTCCCCTCGCCACCTGAAGGAACACTTCCAAAGGGGAAATATCCTTCAACAAAAAGCGCTTGGAAGGAAGAGACCTTTTTCATCTGCTCCAAACAGTTTAGCAAACTGTCCCAATTAACAGGGACGTCAATCTCTTCTGCCTGAAAAATCATGTTCGCCGCCAACCTCTTCCCCTTCCGAATTTCAGCATGCACTATTTCAGCAGCTCAAAAATGAAGGTATCGAGATTCTCCGCCGTTCCCTTCAGCTGTTTTTCATATTCGGAGAGCTGCTCCGACTTCTGCTGGACAACTTCCTTGCCTTGCTCCATATCGCGGATAATGCCTTCCAGCTGCTTCTGCATCTCTCCGATTTCTACGTCCATAGATTTGGAGATGATATCCTTGATTTTATCGAAATTCTCTGTCGCTCCGCTTACAACGGTATCGACCAACTGCATGCTTTTCCCACTGATTTCTTCGCAGAACGTCGCGGCCACCTGTTCCTTAGCATTTTTCACAGCTTTTTCAGATACTTTGAGCCCGCCCCGGATAACGGAAGCTGCAATTACCGCAATAATCGTAAACGGATTCAAAATGCCCAGGATAGCCAGCCCAATATAAGCGCCAAGTTGCAAGGCAATGCCTTTCGCAAATTCCGAAGAAAGTCCCGTTGTAGCACCCAAAGCTGCCACGCCCACATCACCGATCAGAATACCACCGCCAGCTGCGACAACGCGCTTCCAAACTGGAATATCTTCTGTATCGATATTGTGAGAACCTGTTACGTTCACCTTAACCTGATCCAGTGAAACAAAAAATTCTTCCAAACGGCCTTCGAGAGAATCCTTCAAGGATTCTACTTTATCATTGACCAAATTGGTAAATGGTCCGGACAGCCACTCTCTTGTCTCGCTGTCTATTTTATTCTGCACAAAGCTCACAAGCTCGTCCGACAATGCCTCCGCATCTCGCTTCGGATGCAGAGCAGAAACCTTTGTTTCCGGTTCATATTCCTCAACCCATACGCGGATTTGCCCCGGGAGGTTATTAAAGTAATTGACGGCGCTCCGACGTATGTCCGGAATCAAGTTTGCGATAAATGCCTCCGTTCGGCTGGTGATCAGATCCTTCTGTTGCTTGAGCTTTTCAATTTCCGGCTGCGCCTCGCTGTACCGCTGCTTCAGTACGTCCAAATCCGTAGACAACGCATTGCGCCGCTGCGGGATTATTGTTTCCAGCGCATCCTGCCGAATCACGCGGACCAGTTCCCGGGCCGGCGTCGCCAGCTTGATTCTTCCGCGCTCGTTAGCCAGATAGTCCGCCAAAGCTGTCTCTACGGCAGGAATTTTGGATTCCTCCAGCATGGCCGGATTGCTTTGCATCTGCCCCATCAGCCCCTTATAGGCCGATGTGTAATAAATATGTTTTGTATAAGGCGCCAACAGGTTGTCTGAGAATTTGCGCAGGCGCTGCTGTTCCCGTTCGCTGGTCAGCTGATCAAAGCGGTTTACCACGCAGAACAGGCTCTGTTCCCCAAAACCGTTTTTCCGCAACGTATCGTCTATGTATGCAATCTCTCCCGCAGAACCCATTGCCAAAGCGCTGAATACGAAGATAATGGCGTCCGCTTTGCTCAGGTATTCCATTGTAACTTGGGTACGCACCGGGTTTTCATTCAATCCGGGAGAATCCACAATCTCCACGCCGTCCTTGAGCAGGTCCAACGGCCAGAACAGCTCCACCTTTTCAAAGGGGCTTTGTTTGATCGCCTCTTTATGCTCCATCCCCATAGGGATAACGACAAAATCCTCAATTTCATCCACCGGCATCTCAATCGGGGGGACATCCTTCATTTTAAACCGCCGCATGTGGGTAAGCGCTTTCTCAGGGATCCCGTCGTACATTTTTTCCGGCAGCGGATTCAAAAAATGCAGGACCGCTTTCGGCTTTTCACCATATTTGATCTCATTGATAATCGCGGTGGTCGGCACGGCATAAGCCGGCAGGATTTCCTGGCCGAGAAGCGCATTGATAAATGTGCTTTTGCCGTTTTTGAAATTCCCCATTACCATGATCTTGAAGGTATCCGATGAAATCTTCTGCCGCAGCTGCTGCAGCGTCTGGGCGCAATGCTCCATATCCAGTTTCTGCACCAGACCGGAAGCCTCCTGGATAATTCCGGTCAGACGCTTTTGCCTTGCCACAAACTCTTTGAGTTGATCGTTCGTCATTGTATTTTCCTCCTACTTTTATATCTTTTGCTGACGCTATATGCCGATTTCCCTCAGTTCGGCAAGTTTCCGGCGGACAGCCTCTTCGCGCTTCGGATCGTCCGCCTGCTTCTGCGCTGCGTCAATGGCATCGCATTTCACCTTTACCCAATCTGAACAGGTCTGTTTCATTGTACGGATCGTTGAAATATAAACATCCCGGATATTTCTCTCAACAGTTTCAATACTGCTGCTGAAAACGCCCGGCAGTTCCTCACGGATAATCCTTGTAAGTTCCCGTTTCTGCGATTCCACCCGTTTATTCATAAAGACCTCGGAGAGGATACCGCCGCCGATACCTACGGCCATCCCAATGGGCGACAGCCCGATTAGTCCGCCTATCAGGTATCCTCCTACCGTAGCAACACCCGTCCCCACGCGGGAAATCAGCCGGGAGCGTTTCATATCCTCCAGTTCAACCGCTTGCTGCTCCATCGGGGCGCGAAAGATATTTTTCTCCGCAATCCGCTGGTTCTGGGGCGGGACAGCGGAACTGTATTTCTCCTGCAGGAGATGGTTCAGCCAGTTGACGTCGCGGGTATAGAAGCCCTGAAGATTGTTTTCCAGAACATTTCCCAAGGAGATCATTTCCATCTTGATCCGGTATGGGTAGTCCTTCTCCCACCAATCTTTTGGATTCGTCACATGGGAAAGCTCTAACGTCAGTTTTTCTATGACGTCCTGCTGCCGTTCCTCCGTCATGCTGCGGATCCACTCAAAATTCTGGTTGCAGCGGTTCAGCATATCGATTTCCAAGGCATCCCACTGGATTTGTGCGCTGCGGAGCAGCTTCTGTTTGCTCTGTTCCGCTGTTTCCTTCCGCTTTTCTTCCTTTTCCTCGATAATATCCAGCTGGCACTGATAGACCGCCGCCAAGTCTGAGGAAACAGCCTTCATTTCCTGGCTGGCCCTCTCTTTTTTTAGCTGGATATGGGAAGACTCATGCAGCCATGCAAGAATCTGTTTCCGGATTGCTTCTGTCCCAGAGCGATCTTCCCATCCTTCCACCATGTTTTCCGCAGACAGGTAAAGCGGGATTTCGGTTTCCATAGCTTCCAGTTTTCTTTGCACGGATTCTACAACACTTAACCGCTGCTTTTCGTCCACAAGATCCAGCTTGGTCAAAACCACCATAATGCGCGGGACTTTCTTCATCAGGATCCGTTCCTGAAGAAACAGCTTTTCCGATTCGCTGAATGCAGCTATGGCGGCCATTGGCAAAATAGCACAGTCACATCCGCTCAATGCCTGCTCCGCCATACTGAGGTCACCGCGAATTTGAGAGTTGACGCCGGGGGTATCAATGATTTCCAGATCGTTCTCTATCAAGAGGCTGCAGTTTCGTTTTAAAAGGATTTCACCTTTGGCCCCGGCGAATTTTTTCCGTTCCTCTTCAATGGCTTCCCAGCTCTTTTCCTCGATCTGGTACCGCTTCTGCCCATTCGCAGTCTTTAAAACAAGGCTTTCCTGCTCTCCGCCGGATATGTAAATCGGAAGGGCGGTTGTCGGGATATCGCTGGTCGGGATGATATCCTGTTCGATTAACCGGTTGACCAGGGTGCTTTTTCCCCGGTTAAATTCACCGACTACCGCCACACTGAATTTTTCCGACGCCAAGTACGCTCTGATAGAAGCTAACTGTTCCAACAAGTCCTTCCTGCCGGCTTCACGGCAATATCCTTCCAGCTTCTGAAGCCGCGCCATAAAAGCTTCGTCATAGAAGCTGAGATTTACATTTTCCCTGTGCTCTGGCTCCCTCACGGAAAACTCTCTATTTTCTTGTATATCCGTCCTTTTCTCCGTGCTCTCTTTCAAAGGGGCCGGATCATTGAAAAAGTTTTTATTTTTGAGAAACACAGCTTCCGCCTCCTTTATTGCTCGATATACCGTTCAAAGAACTGGGGGGAAAGGGATCTATAGAATGGATGTAAGGACGGTTCTGTCATCATGGTATAAAGTCCTGACAGTTTTTCCTCATCTTCTTTCGTAAACTCGCCCTCATCCCCTAAAAACGCGATTAAGCGGTTCAGCGCGTCATATAAATCTTCTTTCGCTTTTTTGTATCCATCCCGATCCAAATGTTTGATTGCTTCATGCCGGAATATCCCCACCGGCTTATCAAAATTCACCTTTGCATACCGGGGATCCAACCGAAGGTTTTCAAACGATGTCAGTTTCCCGCTCGGATAGTCCAATGTGAGCTTATATTCCGGCGGCATCAGCAAAGTCTGGTCATTTGGCCGCAGCACGGAACGATAGTAAAAAACGGAAACTAAAAGCCGGTCCCCTGTAATATTGAGTACCGGGAATCCCATTCCCAGCCCCATCGGGATATTTTCACGGACGGCGCTGCCTGTATTGATTTTCTTTAAAAACTCCTGTATTGAAAGCATCGTTTCATCCTCCTGCTCTATTGTTCTTGATATTCCTCCATCCGTCCGGATCAGGCGTATGCCTCCACATAGTAGTAACCGCTGTCTTCCCAGGCGTCCATAAACTGAGAAGCCGGTACTGTGATCGCGTGTCCGTCCATCGTGCCGGAATCATTGATAATAACCATCGGCTCCGGGCTGGAATAGTCGATTCCGATAACCTCTACCGCATGGTTCGGATCGTTCGGCGCATAGGTTTCGGTATTTCCATACCAGATTTCATTCCCGTCCACCGCTACGACAATCCTGCCGCCATTTTCCAGACAGTTATGAAGATCCTCCATATCTCCGCCAAAACTTTTTTCTGTTTCAGCGCCAAGATAATTCAAGATTTTGTCCATATCCTCCATGGAGGTTCCATCATCGTACCACCCTTGCTCCGTGGCGACGTCTATCATCTGTTGAGGGTCAATGTCCTGTCCGGTCATGCCTTCATACGCCATTACCTGCGCATAAATTGCACAGGGACCATTTTCTCCCTGATAATCCCAGCACTGCTCGTCCGCAACAGGAGTTCCGACTACCTGGGACATATCGGTTTCCGCGGGATTAAACTGCTCATATCCCGCGTCAAAGCCTCCGCCTTCGTCTACCGGGACATATCCGCTGTCCGGACTTCCGGTAAACATGGCCCATTCCTCCGCGTCCATGATCTGTGTTGTCTCAAAAACAGTGTCGCCGTTGGCGTCTTCGCCAAAAAACACACTGTCCGCGATTCCATCCCCGTTTGTATCAACGTCCATAAGGGTGGCAGAATAATCCGTAAATCCATCGCCGTTTGTATCTTGATATACAGAAACAAAATCCACGATCCCGTCGCCATTTGTATCTACCGATGCGGTAATGGTATCGAACACGCCGTCTCCATTCAGGTCTTCATATACTGCTTCCCCGTCCATAATGCCGTCTCCGTTGTAATCCGTCCCTGTTGTAAAGCTGTCTGCTCCCTGCGATATGGTGGGATCTTCACCGTCTAAGGCCCCTGAAAAATCCATAAAGTCCTTCATGATGTGCTTCCTCCTTTTTCAGTATCTTCAGCTTGTCTCCATTATATCGTTGTAGGGATATGGCGCCACCCCTTTTGCCGTATTGGACGAGCAAACTGCAGATTTGGTCTTTTCCTGCAAATTTGGCTTTTATATTGTGGCTTCCCATGGAAAAATGCGGTTAACGTCTTTATAATACCGCTTGCTGATTCCAAGCGTTTCTCCGTTGCTCAGTATCAAATTCCGTCCCGTACGGTCAAGCTGGTATATGCTGTCGATATTTACGAGGAAACTTTGATGGCATCGGAAGAATGTTTCTTCCGGAAGCGCTTTTTCCACATCGTCCAGAACGGCGGCAAAGGCACACACATCCTGCGGCCGTACCGTATGAACAATTACCTGATGAAGACGGCTTTCCAGATATAGGATTTGCCGGTAGGGAATCCGCACGCTTTTCGCTTTTGTACGGATACAGAAGCATTCTTCACGTTTTCTGTGCAGATGATATAGGCAGGACTGCAACGCTTTGGCTACTTCTCTCTGCCCGTCTCCATCTGAATGTATCCACGCCGCAGGTTTGTACCGCATATATCCTGATACTTCCTCCGCAGGCGTATCCAGAAGAATATACTCCGGATTGGAAGAAGTGTGTTCCATGAGCCTTTGCGCATGCTCTTTCTCAGCCGTATCAATGCAAATGATGTCAAATTGATATTTCCCGTTCAAAAGGTTCTCTGAAAACTTCTGTAAATTTTGAATGGAGTACACCTTTCCATAGACCTGCGACTGTTTTAAGCTGTTTATAAAATCTTGCGAAACCTTTTTTCGATACTCGCTGTCGTGATGGTATACCGCAATTTCAATCATAAATATGGCCTCCTTTCCTGACAGCCATATATTCCTGGAAAAAAGCAAAAAAGGACACAGAAACCCTTTGAAAAGGATTTCTGTGTCCTTTTTGATTCTGAATAGTATTCTTGAAAAGACAGACTACTCCTGTATGTATGTATGTATGTATGTATGTATGTATGTAAAAGTTTACCTATGGCGGCCATGCTTGTCAACCCCCTATTGCACAAATTTTACAAAAAATTATACTGCAATTACCTCCAATTATAATTTTAATTATATCGAAATTTATCAAAAAAAGCAAGTTCACTTTTTATTCCGACTTCTGTTTCAAAATCGAATTTATACATGTTACAGTATAATAAATCACCCTTTTCAAACATTTTTAGGAGATCATTTTCTGAATTCCTTATGTGTTCAGTATGATTTTTTTCTTTCCAAAACAAAATTTTCACTCTTTCCGGAACGCCGCCATCGTATTGGCGATAACCGCCAGCCCTTTTTCTCCCAGCAGTTCCTCCGCGTCATCGCAGCGGACGCTTTCTGAACGCGGAAAGGCCGGACGCCCATTTTCCGTTTCCCGGGCCGTGGGAACCGTTTTGCCCTGTTCTTCCAGAATACGCCGGACAAGCTCTTCAATCACGCGGGTATCTGTCGGCTCCGCCTGGGGGATATCCGGCGTTTCAGGACAGTGCAGATAATGCTGGACGGCGTTGACAAGGAACTGCGCCTTACGCCGCCCCTGCCGGTTGAGGACGTCGGCAACCTGCCGGTGGGACGGATCGGCGGCATTAAACTGTATGGTAAATTTGTTCTGTTCTTTTTTCTCCGGCATAGGCTTATCCTCCGAACTTGGAGGCCCGGTACAGCAGCTCATAGCCCTTTGTGTTCGCGGCCAGCTCGTCCACGAAAAGCGCCGGTCCGGCTTTCCCGCAGGCTTCAATCTGCTCTCTCAGCAGGATGGAACCGCCGCCTACGAAAACCGTCTTGCCGGAACGCAGGTCGATCATCCGCTCCCGCAGCCTGCCGGCCAGGTCGTCGATGAAAAGCCGCGCCTGCTCCCGGACGATCCGGCAGACCGCTTCATCATATCCCTGCCCCTTATCCTGCAGGATGGCGTCGATGTCCGATTCCTCCAGCAGCATATCGAAATCCGCGTTGATTTTGGATTTGACGCGGTTGTAGAGAACAATCACGCCGTTTTCCAGTGAATCGCACACGGAAAGGTCCGCCTGCCCGTATTTGATTTGCAGATAATCCGCCGTGAAGCCCCCGATGTCTACAATCACCGCTTTGGGAAGCTGCTGGAGCTTTGCATAGACGGGAATTGCGGCTGCATAAGCCTGCGGGAAGCAGAGGGCTTCGGTAATCAGGACGGAAAACGGTTCGCCGCCGAGCTGAAAATTGAGGACGCCCCGGCCGAGGAAATACTCTTCGAACTTCTTATACAGCGTTCCGTAGTGCGCCGGCGGCAGACCAACGCACAGCTGAACCCTAACCGGGTTCTCCGCCGGCAGCATCCGCCGCAGTTCAAAGCCGATGGCGAAGAGCGTAAGGATGAAGAAGCGTTCGTCGGCGGTCTTGTCCCGCATATACGGGATGCGCTGGTCGGAAAGGGTATAATACTTCCCGTTGTAGGATAAAACATCCTGGCCGAAAGGCGGCCTTGTTTCGCTTTCACACAGGCCGGAGGTAAAGGTTTTGTGTACGGTTTTGATTTGTTTGTTCCCATGGTCGATACTGATTAACATGGCGTCAACTCCTTTGAAATTTGGTTTATACTTATTTAATACGACTGGAATACGTGTTATTTCAACAAAAAAGAATGGGAGCAGAAATCTTCTGCTCCCACCGATACCTTTACCTTTTGTAACCTATATACCCGCATTCAATCTGTGCTTGGGGTC
>ERZ506754.106-NODE-106-length-52175-cov-24.312663_pt1 | contig 52175 bp, 57 predicted proteins | sample MGYA00513043_ERZ506754 | MGnify/ENA metagenome assembly ERZ506754 | reverse complement strand
TGAAAAAGAATGGGATGGTGCAAGAAAGTTAAGTGACATGATTCTCGATGAAAATAGACAGAAAATCAAATTAGATCCAATCGAAGACTTTTCATTGAATCTCATTGAACTTAACAAAGATGTTTCTTATAATTTGAATAACCAATGTGTACAAGACTTTATAGATCTTGTTCATCAACTTTATGATACAACGATTCACTTAGGTGATACGGATCGTGTCTATCAAAGAGATGCCGTCCTAGCGGCTTATTCTATAACAAAAGATGAACAATTAAAACTTATCTTAGAACAGGAAGAAGGTGACGTTAAAGTGTGTGAAGCGATGCGTGAATTATTTGAAGATGCAACAAATAAAGGAATTACTAAAGGAATAGGTATAGGAAGAGCTGAAGAAAAAATTGAAACTACTATATCTTATCTCCATTCCATCATAGTTAACTTAAATTTCAATGTAGTCCAGGCGATGGATGCATTATCTATTGATGAAAAAGATCGTGATTTCTATCGTGAGAAACTTGCATCTTTGAGTAAGAATTAGAAAACTATAGGCTGTTGATTCAGCCTATAGTTTTTTATTGTTCTTTGTTGAGTGGGAAACCTGTTTTTTTATGGGTTACAATATAGTGAACCGTTTCATCAAGTCCATGGGTGGATAGGTACTCCAATAGGTGATAGATTAGAGCGTCTGTATCTTTGTGAATTAAGATATGGTTTCGACCTTGTATATAGTAATTTAAAGCGCTCGCGTCGGTATAATCTTTCCCTTGATAAATCATACTTGCGGCTACACGATCACAAAACATTTCTATGACGTAATTGCGTGGCATTTTACATGCATAGATTCCATCTTTTCCGAAATCCAGCCAGTATTCCCAATGATGTTTGTTTCTTCCTTTATGGTGTAGCCATCCTAATGAATAACCCTTTTCTTCTTTTTCGGCATCAATAGGGGAACGAAATCCTTGGTAGTAATGGAAGCCAGTTTTTAATTCGATGTATGAGTATTTACTTAAATCATGCAACAAACCTTGTTTATAAAGGTGGCATCGGAAACAAAGATGCATAACTTTGAATTTGTGGCGGCTAATTGTTTTTAAGTGTCCGTAAATTTTGTTCATGTTAATAGTATAACGCGAAAGTCTATTTTTTTAAGTTTCCCATACAACAAATTTTTTTCTTCACTAGATGGGTATAAGGCGATAGATATACAGTAATTTAAGCTTTTTTGGAGACGCTTGCGGTTAAAGAAAAGTCGATAAATATTCAGTTTTATTGAATTTTTTAGTATACTTATTTCAATAGATTAGAAAAGGTGGAACATATGCATGGATTAATTAAACTGGGAATGTATTTACCATTTATATTTATTGCATGCATCGAAGTGGTTTTCGCCCTTTTTTTTATTTTGGAAAATTTCTAAAGGAAAGTCACATTCTGAAGTCTCAGCAAATTTTAATGGACATTTAGATTTTGCACAATTTCTAAACCAATCCAAAGATACGGCGTATGTTATTTTAAACCGCAAGGATCAAATGCCAATTGCTGCATTTGGAAATCTGCAGGGATTATTGGGATGTGATTTAAAAGAAATTCAAGATGACCTTTATAATTTACAGAGAAACTTTTTAGAACTCAAAGAAAATCGGAATTTAATGAATGAATATTTTGCGTGGGATGGAAAGAGGAAGAAGCGGATCGATTGCTGAGTCAATCCATCGCATCGATTCATCCAGGTGATTACCAAAGAGTAGTCTCTTTGATGGAAAAGAGTTTGTATGGAGAAATTGACTTGGAACCATTTGAAGTACGGGCTATATATGTCTTTATGGAACATCTTGCCCAATATGTGGAAGAGCAAGATTTCTGGGTAAAGATTTGCTGGCATTATGTATGTTTTAGAAGAAAAGCGCTCAACTAGGAGCGCTTTTTTTGTAGAACGATGGCAAGTAGAGCCGAAGCTATTCGTGCTAAGGTTGTACTCCACCAGATCATGATTTGTTCTGGATAAAGCAAAGGAAGAATGAGCATTAATACAAACATAAAAACAGGTTCTACAAAAGTCAAAATATAGGATAGTACATGTTTTTCGGTGGCATAGAAACTAGCGGTTGCGACTCGTGTAATGGCTACAAAGGGGATAGATAATAGAAATATTGGCATGGCTTTTCCGGTTTGAATGTTTACTTGATACGATGCGCCAAAGAGCTGACCAATATGCCAGCGGCCAAGATACATGAAAATACATCCAATAAAAGCTAGAAGTAGCGCAAAGCCATAGGCCATTTTTCGTGTAGACTGCAAAACTGTAGTGTTTTTCTCTCCGTAGTATCGGCTTAATAAAGGCTGAATGCCATCACCAACGCCTTGTAAAACTAAATAGATGATACAGATGATGTATTCAATACATGCATACGTTGCGATTGCGATTTCGCCGCCATAGAGCATCGAAAACTTATTGACGATGACTAAGGAAATATTTGGGGTTAAGGCTAGCCCAAAAGGTGCCAGACCTACTTTACATATGGATTTGATTAAGTAGGGGGCACGGCTTAGAGAAGTTTTTATATAGAAACAGTGTTTATATAGGGAGTCCGTTATGGCGATAAAGACGGTTACGCCTTGACCGATTATGGTTGCCAGAGCAGCTCCTTTGATGCCATATCCCATTTGCCATACAAACAGATAATCGAGTGCAATGTTTGTGATAAAACCACTGACCATGGCAATCATGGCCATAAAGGATCCTCCATAATTTCGCATTAAAGGAATTAGGCCAGTTCCTAACACTTGCAAAAGGGCTCCCAAGGCAATGATTTGGATATAGTCCATGCCATAGCGCAAGAGTTCTTTTTGCATGCCCAATGTTTTTAATAGAGGCATCGCAAAAAAGTAAAGGATAAAGGATAGGATGATACTGGAAAGAATTAATAACCACCAGGCCATTCCGGCAAAATTCTCGGCTGTTTCTTTGTCGCCACTGGCTAGATGGATGGCATAGTATACTGCTGCTCCCATTCCAATGCCGGTACCAACGGCTTGAATCAGGGCAACAACAGGATAGGCCATATTAATAGCGGATAGTCCCATATCACCAATGGTATTTCCAACAAAAAAGCCATCGATAATGGCATAGACACCAGATAGGGCAAAGGCGATAATAGATGGTATTACATATTTAAAAAAGGTTCTTCGATGATGCATTTTAATTCCTCTCCGCTTTTATTTTACGCATAATGAAATAAGAAAACTATGGCGAATGCATAAAGAAAAAATTTTTCTTGCGTATTCTTGACAGGGTTGATATAATCTCAGTGCACTTACTTTGAACCCACACGGGGTTTAAGGCGGAAGGAGGACAATCAAATGAAACAAGGAATTCATCCAGATTATCACAAAGTGACTTGTGTATGTACATCTTGTGGAGCTGAATTTGAAACTGGTTCAACAGTAAAGGGAGATACATTACGTGTAGATACTTGCAGTAACTGTCATCCATTCTATACTGGACGTCAACGTTTTGCGGCAGCTCAAGGACGTATTGAAAAGTTCAACAAGAAATATGGTTTAAAATAAGGATTTATCAGACGACACTTCGGTGTCGTTTTTTTATGCTAAAATGGAGACGAAAGTGGGTGGTTGTATGCGATTCGCAAAGAGAATGGATACGTTTCATGCTTCTGTTTTTACAGAGTTAAAAGAGAAAAAAGAGGAATTCACCAAACGAACGGGACAAAAAACGATTGATTTATCCATTGGGTCTCCGCAAATCTTACCCGATAGTTCGATTATGCAAGTAATGCGTGAAGCTGTTTCACAACCCGAAAACTATAAATATGCGATCAATGAATTGGATGATTTGTTGCTCGCTATTCAAAACTGGTATAAGAAACGCTACCAGGTAGACTTAGATAAAGAGGAAATAATCTGTTTACAAGGTAGTCAAGAGGCGTTATGCAACTTACCTATGGTCTTATGTGATCCAGGTGATGTTGTTTTGGTGCCTGATCCACACTATCCAATATTTGTGGATGGACCACATCTAGCTGGTGCTGAAGTAGCTTTTATGCCAATGAAAGAAGAAAATGATTACTTGATTCAATTTAATGAAATTGATCCCGAACTTGCCCGCCGGGCTAAGATGATGATTGTCTCTTATCCGAATAATCCAACATGTGCAACTGCACCAGATTCTTTCTATGAAGAATTGATTGCCTTTGCCAAAAAATATGATATTTTGGTGATTCATGATAATGCGTATAGTGAACTGGTTTTTGATGGCAAGGAAGGAAAGAGTTTTTTGTCTTTTCCCGGTGCTAAAGAGATTGGTGTAGAAGTCAATTCTTTCTCAAAGACCTATGGAATGGCAGGTGCGCGTCTGGGTGTTTGTGTGGGAAATAAAGATGTGATTCAACATTTTCGGATTTTAAAATCCAATATCGATTATGGTATTTTCTTGCCTGTACAATATGCCGGCATTGAAGCGTTATGTCATGGTGGTTCTACAATTGAAGAAACGCGAGCGATGTATCAAGCCCATCGTGATATCTTGGTTGGTGGTTTAAATCGCCTTGGCTGGAAAGTCAAATCAAGTCCAGCAACGATGTTTGTCTGGGCAAAAATTCCCGATTCGTATTCAGATTCGAATGCGTTTGTGCTAGATGTTCTAGAAAAAACAGGGGTTGTTTTGACACCAGGCCAATCTTTTGGTCAAGCAGGTATACGTTATGTACGTATGGCTTTGGTTCAAGATGGTCCTACTTTACAAGAAGCGGTGAATCGCTTCGAAAAGGTGCATTGTTTTTAATTCCCATTCATTTGGGAATTTTTTTATCCCTTTTTGTGGAAATAAACGTAGTAATAGGTATGCAATGTGAACGATGTAAGAATACAGATCCGAAATATTTTGCCTATGACCATGGAATCTATTATTGTCGCAAATGTATTGCGTTTGGTCGTCTGGATGTAGGAGAAAAACCAAAAGTTCCGCAAGTCAGTCATGTGGTTTATAAAAAGGGCTATCATCTGGATTTTGAAATGACTGCCCTGCAAAAAGCAGCGGCCGAAAAGACTTTAACGTATTTAAAGCAGGGGAAAAGTGTATTTGTCTATGCGGCTACCGGAGCTGGAAAAACAGAAATGACGCTGGAAAGCATTTCCTATTATTTATCGCAAGGGAAAAAGGTGGGGTTTGCGATTTCGCGCCGCCAAGTTGTTTTGGAAATCTGTCAGCGCTTAAAGAAAGCTTTTCCAAGCCTTTCGGTCATTGCGGTTACGCAAGGGTATACCGATATTGTGGATGGGGACCTTATTGTCTGTACAACGCATCAATTGTATCGCTATCCATATACTTTTGATTTATTGATTATGGATGAAGTTGATGCCTTTCCTTATGCGAATAATGATTTGTTGCAAGAAATTGCCCAGCAAGCTTGTATTGGTCAGTTTTTATATTTGAGCGCAACGCCAGATGCTTTTAGTTTGGAGCAAATTCAAGCTGGAAAAATGGAAATGGTCACCTTATTTAAACGCCCTCATGGACATCCTTTGATTCTTCCGGTTGTGCATAAAGGCTCTATTTGGATACAGATTTTCTGGATATTCTACTACTGTAATAAATGGAAAAATAAACAGGTTTTATTGTTTATGCCGACCAAGCGGGAAGTACAGCTTTTTTATCGCTTTTTCGCTTGTTTCTATTCTTGTGCATATATTCATTCAGCTTCCCAAGATAAAGATGAAATTATGGCGAAGTTTCATCAAAAGGCTTTTCGTATTTTATTGTGTACGACGTTATTGGAACGTGGGATTACGGTTCCGAGCGTACAAGTGATTGTATATCGCGCCGATCATCCAGTTTTTACTTGTGCCAGTTTGATTCAAATATATGGTCGTGTGGGACGTAGTTTTAAAGATCCCGAAGGGGAAGGAGTTTGTCTATGCCAATCGGTCAATCCATCTATACAAGATTGTCTCAAGCAATTACGCCAGATGAATCAATCTGTTTAGTTTGTAATGCACCTTTGGATGAAGTTGCTTGGATCTTAGGCGAAGCGAAGCTATGTCAAAATTGTCGAAAACAGTTACAAGTGCATAAACAAGCGTATCGGATAGAGGGAAGAATTTGGTATGTGCTTTATGAATACAATGACTTTTTAGAGCGGCTTTGGTTTCGCTACAAGGAACAGAGAGATATTGTATTAGCGCCCATATTTTTGGAAGAAGTTCGTGCTTCTTTCTTTAGTAAGTATTGTGTATGTGGTCTTTGTAGCTCAGAGAAAAAACGCTTGGACAGAGGCTTTGAACCCTTAAAAGAAATATTTATGGCGCAAGGAATAGAGTTTTACAGTCCTTTTTATAAAAACCGCGATTGGAAGCAAAATCATCAGCATAAACAAGAAAGAAAAAAGATTGCGCAGATCCTGAAAAAGAAAAGTTTGTATCCTTTACCCAATAAAGCCATCTGTTTAGTGGATGATGTTTGTACCAGTGGAGCAAGTCTAGAAGCTGCCTTGTCGCAAATGGATTGTGCAATGGTTTTTGTGGTGAGCGCACATCCTGTTTGGATTCAAGAACATGCTGCTATGCGCGTATCGCTTCGCAAGGTTCCATGGAAATAGAAAAACGTGCAAAAAGATGGACTGGTATATTTTTTCTTAATTCGGTATTCTTAAAGAAGTGAGGAGTTTACTATGAAAAGAAGCAAATATATTGATCATACTTTATTAAAACCAGAAGCAACGCAAGATCAAATCGAAAAATTATGCCAAGAAGCTAAACAATACGACTTTGCCAGTGTCTGTGTGAATCCGTATTGGGTGCCATTCTGCAAGGAAGAGCTAAAAGATAGTGATGTCAAAGTTTGTACGGTTATCGGCTTTCCTTTAGGTGCTACTTCCAGTGCATCCAAAGCGTTTGAAACAGCGCATGCGATTGAACAAGGTGCGGATGAAGTGGATATGGTTATGAATATCGGAGAATTGTTGGCAGGGCATGATCAAGCTGTGCAAAAAGATATTGAAGCTGTAGTTCAAGCTGCACAAGGCAAGATTGTAAAAGTGATTTTAGAAACTTGTTTATTGAATGATGCGCAAATCGAACGGGCTTGTTCTTTATGTGTGAAGGCAAAAGCTGATTTTGTGAAAACGAGTACAGGATTTAATAGTGCAGGAGCCAATACGCATGTGGTTGAGGTTATGAAGCAGGCGGTAAAAGGCCAGGCCAAAGTAAAAGCAGCAGGTGGCGTACGTAATCAAGCAGATATGGATGCGATGATTGCTGCTGGCGCAGACCGTATTGGAACTAGTCACGGCATTGAATTGATGTAAAAACTAAAAAAATTGTGATTTGTCTAAAGTGATATTTCGCTTAGAATTTTGCTTGCAAAAAAGGGGGATTGGCTTATAATTAGGCCAGCCCTTTTTATATGGAAGGGATTTTGATACAATTTTCTTAAAGGATGATAAAACATGAATGAAAATTCAAGAGAATATAACGAAATATCGGATTTATTAGATTCGATTGAAAGTGATGATACATTAGAGCGGAAGATGGATGCCTTTAAGGCTAAGAAGAGCCGTAAAGATCGTTTGAAACGCAAAAGAGCAGAAGAACAAGCTTTAGAAAAAGAAGCGCAAGAGACTATTTCGATTGAACCAATTAAAACCGTTCCGGAAACTTCTGAAACGGCTGGACATACGGTTGCGATGCCTAAGTTATCTAGCGAACTGCTAGATAAAAAGCCAGCGCATGCGATTGCTCAGACCCAAGAGGTCGACGTGCATGCCTATAAAGAGGAAGCAGGAAATACGATTGGTGGACAAACGGCTGTATTCCATCCTTCACAAGTAGAAGCGGATAAACCGGATACCAATAAGACGATTGTCTTAGATGATGAAAAGGTACAAACCATTATTGAAAATTCACGAAAAAATCCTGTATTAGAACGAAAAGTGGTGCATGAGCAGCCAAAAAAATTTACGTTTAATGCGGATAGGAAGAAGAGCTTAGCTGTCTTATGCGGTGTGCTTTTGGTATTGGTTTTGGGCTTTGGGTTGTTCCATGTGATTTCTTCGCAAGAAAATAAGAATGATCAAAGTGTTGAAACAACGGATATGAATTATAAACGCTTATTAGACTGGGCAGAAGGATATGATACTTTATCCAATGCGGAAAAAGAAGAAATCACTTCTTATGAGAATGTGTATAATCGTCTATCAAATGATAAAAAAGCAAAAATTGATGACATTTTACAAGATAAAACGGGTTCGTCTTTTTCGGAATTATTGAAGAAGGCTAAAAAAGAAAAATCTGCCAAAGCAAAGAATAACAATGTGAAAAATGCGGAAAAGAAGGCAAAATTACGTGCGAAGATTGCCAGTTTACAATCGCAGTTAAATGCGGCTCAAAGCGAATTGGATTCAGCTAATAACAGTGTAAGTTCGATTCAATCACAGATTGATTCTTTGAATCAACAAATTTCAAGTGAACAAAATACGTTGAACTCACTACAGTCTGCAGTAACTCAAGCACAAAGTGCTTTAGAATCTGCTGGAGATGGAGAAGACACGACAGAGCTAGAAGCGCAATTGCAAAAAGCTCTAAGCGATTATAACGATGGTTTGAGTAGTTATAATTCCAAAGTGGCTAATTTGAATAATCAAATTTCAACTTACAACAACCAATTATCGGATGCACAAAATACGCAATCGACGGCGCAAAATAAAGTCGATAATTTGAATGCCCAAATTGCTTCTTTACAAGAACAATTGAATGCTTTGAAATAGTCCCAGCCTACCTGGGGCTATTTTTTAAAATGCAGGTTTAATTGATTGTAAAAGTTTGATAAGATAGAAACGTACGGAAAGTCAGGTGAAAAGATATGCGTAATGCCATTATTTTGGCAGCTGGCAAAGGTACACGGATGAAATCGTCGCAATCAAAAGTGATGCATCGATTGATTGACCGGCCTATGTTGGCATATATTATTGACGCTTTACGTGCGGTCGGAGTTGAACGCATCGTGGTTGTCGTTGGCTATCAAGCAGAAAGCATTAAAGCAGCCTTCCATGATGTAGAATTTGCACTTCAAGAACCTCAATTGGGTACAGGACATGCAGTGATGCAATGTACACAATTAAAAGATGCCCAGGGAGATACCGTTATTATTAATGGGGACGGACCTTGTATTCAACCAGAAACTTTAGAACGGTTATTTCAAACCAATAAAGATGCTTCTTGCACTTTATTAACTGCCGAACTGGAAGATGCAGGTGCATATGGTCGTATTGTTCGTGATGCAAAGGGAAATGTAACTTCGATTGTTGAAGCGAAGGATTGTACAGATCAGCAGAAACAAATTCGTGAAATCAATGCAGGAATGTATTGTTTCAAAAATCAAGATCTATTTGAAAATTTGTCGAAACTTCAAACAAATAATGCACAAAATGAGTATTATTTAACCGATATGGTTTCTATTTTGGCAAGCCAGAATAAAAAAGTAAAAGGCTTGGTTATTGAAAATAGAGATGAGGTAATGGGAATTAATGATTGCTATGAATTAAACAAAGCGTATGTTTGGATGTGCAATCATATTAATACTCATTGGATGAAAGAAGGGGTACAAATCGTTGACCCACTTCGTACGGTCATTGGAAAAGATGTAAAGATTGGAAAAGATGTTTTAATTCATCCAAATGTCGAGATTCTTGGCCAGTCTGTTATCGGAGACGGTGTGGAATTGTTGCCAGGAACGATTGTACATGATGCGACGATCGCATCAAATATCCAAATCGGTCCAATGTCTTATGTGCATGAATGTTCATGTGACCAATCTATTGGAAGTTTTATCGATTATACGAAATAAAATAACAGGAAGGGAAAACTCATGGAAAACACAATTGTATTCGCTTTATCATCAAGTAAAGAATTAGCTTCTGAAATTTGTCAGGAATTAGGTTTACCTCTAGGTAAAATTGAATTGAATCATTTCGCAGACAAGGAAATTTTGGTTACACCAAAAGAATCTGTCCGTGGAAAACACGTATATCTTGTACAAAGTACAAATGATCCTGTAAATGATAACTTAATGGAATTATTGATTGCGATTGATGCTTGTAAGCGTGCTAGTGCACAAACAATCAATGCGATTATTCCTTACTATGGATATGCTCGTCAAGATCGTAAAGCAGCTCCTCGTCAACCAATTACCGCAAAATTGGTATCTTCTTTATTGGAACGTGCTGGAGCAGATCGTGTTGTTACGATTGACTTGCATGCAAGGCAAATTCAAGGATTCTTTGATGTACCAGCCGATGATATTGCTGCCAATGCATTAATTGGTGATTATTTTAACAACAAAGAAGATCTTGGAGAAGTAGTTGTCGTATCACCAGACCATGGTGGAGCCGTTCGTGCAAGAAAATTAGCTGAAGTATTGCATGCGCCAATTGCCATTATTGATAAACGTCGTCCAAAACCAAATGTTGCGGTTGCGATGAACTTAATTGGTGATGTAAAAGATAAAACAGCGATTATTATCGATGATATGGTTGATACCGGTGGAACGATTGCCAGTGGTGTTCAAATGCTGAAAGACCATGGAGCTAAAAAAGTTTATGTAACATGTTCGCATGCCATTTTATCTGGTCCTGCTATTGAACGTTTAAGAGCAACTGGTTTGGAAGAATTCGTATGTACAAATACGATTGACCAAACAGAAAATAAAAAAGCATTCCCTGAAATGCAAGTATTATCTGTTGCACCATTGTTGTCACGTTTGATTAGTGCAGTAGAATCTAACTCATCTTTATCTGTTGCACTTGCGCATACGTTTGATGACTAAGGTTCTCTTTATTGGATATCCCAAATGTTCAACTTGTAAGAAAGCCTATCAAGCATTGCAAGATTTAGGTGTCGATTGTACATATCGGGATATCACAAAAGAAAATCCTACCGAAGAAGAAATCACATCTTGGGTGAATCGCGGTGTTCCATTAGCGAAACTATTCAATTCAAGTGGTCAGTTGTACCGTCAGATGAATGGAAAAGAAAGACGGAAAACGGATTCGCAAGAACAACTTATTGCCTGGCTGGCAAGTGATGGAATGTTAGTGAAGCGACCTATTGTGATTAGTGATGATCAAATTATTGTAGGAAATAAACTTAGTGAATATAAAAGCCTGTTGAAATAACAGGCTTTTTTTACGCGAAAATAGATGCATAGTTGGTTTCGATTTGTTTGCAGACTTCAGCTAAATCCATACCTTTTAGTTCGGCAATTTTCTTTGCGACATATTGTACATACATAGGTTCATTTTGATGACCTCGGAATGGTTCGGGACACATATAAGGGCTATCGGTTTCGGTTAATAGGCAATCTAGTGGACATTCTTTGGCAATGTTAACTGCTTTTCGGGCATTTTTAAAAGTAACGGGTCCGGCTAAGGAAATGAAACTGTCCATTTCCAGACATTGGCGTAATATTTCTAAGGAACCAGAGAAACAATGAAAGATTATTTTGGTTTTTGCATGTTCTTTTAAGATGGATAAACAATCTTTTGTCGCATCTCGCATATGAATAGAGATAGGTAGATTTGCCTGATTTGCCATTTCTATTTGGCGAATAAATACTTCTTTTTGGGTGTCTTTGAAAGTATCATCCCAATGATAATCCAAACCAATTTCGCCGAGACAGTCAATCTGATTGGCATCAATTGCTGCCTGTAAGATTTGGTAATGGTTTTCGCTTATCTCTTTGGCATCACCCGGAAACCAGCCCCAGGCAATTTTAAATCGCGCATCTTTCTCTTTAATGGGTAAGGCTCGAAGGAATTCTTCTTGATTGGTACACATGATCATAGCTCCAGAGAGTTCCTGCATGTTTTGAATGACTTCTTCTTTACGATTATATAAATCATCACAAGTAATGTGACAATGACTATCAATATACATCTTTTCATCCTCCTGTGATATGATTAATCTTACGAAAAGGAGATTGTCCATGCAAGTAGAAGTTTCACTCAAAGTCAGTGCGGAAGAGTTTTATCAATTGTTGATTTCATCCTTACAGGAAGAAGTAGAAATGGTAACCCATAAGAAATATACGGAAGATCAATTGAGTGGTCTTCGTTACAAAAAGAAAAGCCATGCCCAAGGTCAGACAGTAAAGATTCATGTAGGAAAATTGATTTCGAATAAACATTATGAGAATTCTTTTGCGATTCATGAAATATCAACGCATGTAACTTATGATTTAGAACCTACGGGACCATTGAGCTGCAAGGTTTTATACACAGAACAATATTCAAAAAAGCCCAAAGCATCTTTGTTGAATCCGCCACAGCGAAGAGCGAAAAAGATGATTCGAGCTTGTGAGAAATATATTATTGATCATCGCGGATAGCGTTTATTCGCGAATATCGCTTTTTTTGACGTAAGCTTTTGCGTTATTATAGGATGCCTTCACATCACTTGTGTGATTTTGGATAGGGGTCTCGCTGGCAACTTCTATTTTATTGCCGGCGTTTTTTATTTTTAAGAAGCTTACTGTGGCACCGGCTTTATAGCTGTATAATACCGAACCACTTGCATCATATACATCGATATCTTTTTTGGCCTGGAAACAAATAAGATTGTTTTTCTTATAGATTTCAGGTTCTAAAGAATAATACATCGCAGCATTTTTTTCACCCCAGTATGGATCGGAAGCATAATCGACATTGATTCCGCTGGCCTTATCTCCAAACCAGGAACCATGATAGCGACTATCTTGTGGATTCGCAAAACCCTTTTGGATGAAGTCGTAGGCATGGGAGTTGATACATTGTTTTACCGAAGAATAACTGTTTGCCGAATCCGGACTGGAATCGTATACGGCATGTCCAAAGAGATTGTTGTTGTTTAAGGCAATGGAACTGCGCCCATAATTACTTTCATTACAAGCTAGCGAAAACATCATAGCGGCATTAACACCATATTTCTTTTGGGCTTGAATAAAGAGGTTTCCAGCGTTGTATAAGGCCGAAGAATTATCTTCTACTTGGGCAAGGTTTCGTAAATAGGCACTATATGATGTTGTGGACAGATTACTTTTTGAACGATGCGGCATATATTGATAATAGTTATAGTAAGCACTCTTATTGGCAGCGTGGGTAACGGAGCCGGCTTTGATATCTCGGGCATACGTATTCAAAGACGTATAGAACCAGTGTCCGTCATAGGAATAATAGTAAGTGTTTTCTTTTAATCCTTCTGGAGCAGGGCCAATGCCATATTTTGCAACATGGTTATCGACGACACTTGTTGAAATAGCGTGCATCAGGGTACCGTCTTTCACATAATAATATGAAGTATGTACATTGTTGCTGCAAAAATATAGTTGAATATCGCTTGTATTTACCCAGGCCGTTACACCACTTAATAACATTTTTATTTTCGTGCCATCTCGAGAAGTATCTAGATATAAGGCGTCAGCGCCATAGTTTCCATTGGTATAGCCTTGTTGATCACTGCCGTCAATGGTATAAGTGGTATTTTCAGAAACGTTTTTGGTTTTCAAATTTACTATACCATGGTTTAATGCAACAATGTTTCCATCCTTATCGGAAACACAGATTAATTCGGAGTCAGACTTCATCATCTCATGCTTAGCTAGAATGAAATGATGGTAGGTGTTTAAGACTTCGCGCTTTCCGCTTGTGTAGTCGATAACTTCAAAAGTTCCATCTTCGGTTGCTTTAAAGCCAACGAAAACAGCTAGAAATATAAAAAGCATTGCGAAAATAAATAATGGCAAGATAGGTCGCTTTTGTTTTTTTGCTCTTCTTTTTGGAGAAGTTCTTTTCCTTCTTTTCTTACTCATATACCCTATTTTATCAAAAATGAATTAAAGTGTCATTTGTTTGGCAATCATGGTATATTATTATGGTTGAAAGGTTAGGTACAGTATGTCAAAAATGGAAGATCGTTTAGACGGAATGGTTGAACGTTATAATGAAATTAATGATAAGATGATGGATAATACGATTGTATCCGATCGTAAAGCAATGGCTAAATTAGGTCGTGAACAACGTGAATTAACGCCAATTATCGAAGTATATCAAGAGTATAAACAAGCAAAACAGGAATTGGCAGATGCCAAAGAATTATCTAAAGAAGATGATAAAGAAATTCGTGAAATGGCATTGATGGAAGTTGAAGAATTAGAACCTAAAATTCAAGATTATTTAGATCGTCTTGAAATCTTGTTAGTACCAAAAGATCCAAACGATTCTCATAACTGTATCATTGAGATTCGTGGAGCTGCTGGTGGTGATGAAGGAAATATCTTTGCGGGTGATTTATTCCGTATGTATGTGAAGTATTGTGAAACAAAAGGATGGCGCACGGAAGTAATTGAAAGTGAACCATCGGAAGCTGGAGGCTATTCTTTGATTTCTTTTAAAGTGAATGGCGAAGGCGCATATGGAACATTTAAATTCGAAAGTGGATCACATCGTGTACAACGTGTGCCTAAGACAGAATCCCAAGGTCGTATTCATACATCTACCGCAACGGTATTGTGTATGCCAGAAATCGAAGAAGATGATTTTGAGATTGATATGAACGACTTGGAAATCTCTACGATGCGATCATCAGGTGCTGGAGGACAGCATATCAATAAGACCGATTCAGCGGTCCGTATTTTACACAAACCAACTGGTATTGTTGTAAAGTGTCAAGATGGTCGTAGCCAACATGAAAATAGAGCCACTGCCCTAATGACAATTCGTGCCCGTATTTATGAAGCACATCAAGAAGAGTTGGAAGCAAAGAACGAAAAAGAGCGTATGTCAAAAATCGGTACCGGAGATCGTGCTGAAAAGATTCGTACATACAACTATCCGCAAAACCGTGTAACGGATCATCGTATTGGCTATTCTGTGAATCAATTAGATCGTATTATGGATGGAAGATTGGATGATTTAATGCAAGCTCTTGCCTTAGCAGATCAACAGGCAAAGATTGCAGGAGAAAGCCAAGCATGACATTCCATGAATTGTTAAATGAAGCAAAAGAACGTTTGTATCAAGCCGGTCAAGGAGAACAAGCTGCCCAAGTTTTGATGGTCGAGTATTGCCGTCAAAGAAACATTAACTTATATATGGAAATGGATCAGCCAATGCCAGAAGATCTCGAAGTGGATTATCTGGAAGCTGTGCATAAAATGGAGTTAGGACAACCTTTAGGCTATGTGCTTGGCTATGAATGTTTTTATGGCTATGACTTTAAAGTCAATGAGGATGTATTGATTCCAAGACCAGAAACCGAAGAACTAGTTGGTTTAGTTTTGTCCTTATATGATGATAAGTTTAGCGATAAAGAAAATGTACAAGTATTCGATGTAGCGACTGGTTCAGGTGCTATTGGTATTTCTTTAAATTTGGAAGAGCCTAAATTAAATGTGATCTGTACAGATATTTCGAAAGCAGCTTTAGAAGTAGCATCAGAAAATAATCAAAAGCTGGGTGCCCATGTAAACTTCCTTTGTGGGAACATGTTGGATCCCTTAATTGATCGGCAATTAAAGTGTGATATTTTGGTTTGTAACCCACCTTATATTCCAAGTGAAGAAACAATGGAACATAGTGTTGTAGATTATGAACCCCATGTTGCGTTATTTGGTGGGGAAGATGGTTTAAAGTTTTATCGCGATGTATTTGAAAAAGCCCATCTTGTTTTAAATCCAAATGCTTTTTTAGCCTTTGAGATGGGATTTAACCAAGGGCAAGCTTTGACTAAGTTGGGAAAAGAGTACTTCCCGGATGCGATTATTACGGTTCATAAAGACATGAGTGGTAAAGATCGTATGTTAACAATTGAAACAAAATAGAAGTGCCAAATTGGCACTTTTTGAGTATAATAAGTTGTGCCTAACAGAGGAAAGAAGTGAAAATATGAAAATGAGTAAAAATGCACCATGTTGGTGTGGATCAAAGAAAAAGTATAAACATTGCCATGAAGAATGGGATAACACAGTTAACGTATTAAGACTACAAGGACAAATTGTTCCAGAACATCATTTGATTAAAAGTCCTGACGATATTAAATGGATCAAAAAAGCCGCTGTCATTAATAATGGAATTCTAGATGAATTAGAACATATGATTCATCCAGGTATGACAACTTTAGAAATTGACCAATTTGTATATGACTATACAACCAGTCATGGTGGAATCCCTGCTGATTTAGGGTATGAAGGATATCCAAAGAGTGTATGTACATCGGTTAATAACGAAATTTGTCATGGTATCCCAAGTGATAAAGTCGTTTTAAAAGAAGGCGATATTGTCAATGTGGATTGCACGACAATTTTTCACCGCCATTATGCCGATGCCAGTCGGATGTACTGTGTGGGAAAAGTTGATCCCGAAGCACAGCGCTTGGTGGATGTAACCAAAGAGTGTTTGGAAGTTGGAAAAGCAGCCGTTCGCCCTTGGGGACATGTTGGTGATATTGGTGCAGCTATTCAAGAACATGCGCATAAAAATGGATATACGGTTGTACGTGAATTCTGTGGTCATGGTGTAGGAAATGGTTTCCATGAAGATCCATATGTGATGCATTATGGTATTGCAGGAACGGGTATGGTATTGGCTCCAGGTATGGTATTCACGATTGAACCTATGATCAATCAAGGTAAAGCCAGCTTATTTGTTGATGAAAAGAATGGATGGACAGCTTATACTTCCGATGGAAAATTAAGTGCACAATGGGAAAATACTTTGTTGGTAACTGAACATGGTATTGAAGTATTAGCTTGGTAAACTCGTAATTTTGTTACGAGTTTTTTGTCGTGACTGCACAAGAATGTATGCGCTGTCAAGTGAAAAATAAGTGAAATTGGGCAAAAATTTGCATTTTATATGGGATGTGCTTATTATATCTTTTGAAGAAAGGAAAAAATTCAAATGGCAACAAATAAAGCAAAGTGGACACAAGAACAATATGCTACTCGTTTACAAGAAATGAAACAAGAAGCACATGATAAAATGTGGTTATATATTGAAGTGAACGCAAAAGAATTTATGGAAGAATGCGAACCAAAAGTTAAGAACTTAAGCCCTTGTTGTAAAGCAATGTTAGCTGCAATGCTTGAAGGGGATGGATTTATCGTTGAACCAAAAATTCGTACAAAAGTAGCTGGTGCTCTTACTGTACGTTACTATGTAGATAACTTGGATCCAAGTCGTAGAACGTATCAAGAAGCTTTAAAAGATCAACAATAGATGAAAAAAAATCAGGATGCTTTCCTGATTTTTTATATGATACCTAGTTTTTCAAAGGCATATTGTAGACCATTGTCGGAAATATCCGTGGTCACAAAGTCCGTTTTTTCTTGAATTTCTTTTTTGGCATTTCCCATGGCAACGGAAATGTCTGCGACATCAAACATGGTTAAATCGTTTTCGCTATCTCCCAAGGCTACGGTTTCATACGCATTGTTAAAATATTGTTTTAATGTTTGAATGGCCGTTCCTTTATTGTGTTTCGCATTGGTGATTTCTCCGCTGTCTAGTCCAAACATCGTTAGTTCAGAATCAGGTTCAACACCTTTTTGTATAGTGGAAATATCTACCCCATTTGGATTACAGAGGAAGATTTTCATAAATTGATTATAGTCTTCTTTGGTGGCTTGACTGATATCTTCTAGAATCATGAAACGCCGTAAAGCTTCATTGTTGGCATCTTCTGCGATGGTTTTGGCGAAACAACTATGATTGATTGGATCTTGATAAACGCGATGGCTTCCTTCCATAGAAACCCCAACGTGATGTTTTAATAGATAGCTTGTCATCTTTTTTACACTATGTGCGGGTAATGGATCAAAGAGAATGGTTTTATCACCTACATATATTTCGCTTCCTGCGGAAAAACAATGTCCGGTTAGTTGTAAAGGAAGTAAACTTGTTATGGCTTCACAATAGGTTCTTCCTGTATTCGCAAATATTTTATGTCCGTTTTTCTTTGCTTGTAAGATGGCAGATAAGGCGGATAAAGGGACTTTTTCATTGTTCCATAACGTGCCATCCAAGTCTAAAAAAATTAATTTCTTCATTCTATCCCTTCCTTTCGATTAGTTCCATTATCTGTTATTTTGCGTTTAAATTCAATGCAAAAAAGGGTAAAATGAGCTTATGAATGAACCAGTTATCTTTACAATGAGTCGTCAATTTGGAACGAATGGACGCGAAATCGGTCGTCAGTTAGCCAAGCATTTGGGCATTGCGTACTATGATAAAGAAATCATGCATGACATTGCTAATCAAATGCAGATGGATGCTTCTTTTTTTGAAGAAGACAATAGAAATGACGATGGTTTCTTTTCTATTTCCAATCGGAATTTCGCGTTAGCGAATATGACTGAAATTTCTCTGAATTCTCAATTGTTTGAAAAATCATCGGAATTGATTAAAGATATTGCGACTAAAGAATCGGCGATTATCGTTGGACGTTGTTCAGACTATATATTACGTGAACAATCCAATGTGATTCGGGTATTTTTCTATAGTGATATTGAAACGAGAATTCAAGTGGCAATTCAAAATCATGGAATCAAAGCTAAAAAAGCTCGTAAATATGTTGAGATGCAAGATCAAAAAAGGTCGGGATTTTATGAATTCTATACCCAACAAACTTGGGGTGATCCTTCTAACTACGATTTAATGATTAACACAACACATATAAGCATTCCAGAAGCAATTGCCTTACTCAGCGCGGTTTATCAAGCGAAAGCACGATAAATCGTGTTTTTTTATTTGACAGGGAAGGGTTTCATGTTACTCTATGTATAGATTTTATATATAAAAATTTTATATATAAAAGAAAAGGGGGAATCGATATGTATTATTATCCAGTCTCTGCTGTATTAATCGAAAGCTTAATTTTAGCTGTGGTAGAAAAAGAAGATTCTTATGGATATGAGATTAGTCAAACTATTAAACTTGTAGCTTCGATTAAAGAATCTACCTTATATCCTATCTTAAGAAAATTGGAAACCAATGGGTATGTGCGTACTTACACCAAAGAATATCAAGGGCGTAAGCGAAAGTATTATTCGATTACAGAAAAAGGCTTAGATCATTTGCACCTGCAAAGACAAGAATGGAAAGAGTATCGAGATACGATTGACGATATTATAGAAGGGAAAAAATTGTATGAAAAGAGATGAATATATTGCGCAGTTAAAGAAGTATTTAAAACGTCTGCCAAAAAAAGAATACGATAGCGCCATCGAGTATTTCACAGAATACTTTGATGAAGCTGGACCCGAAAGAGAACAAGAAGTCATACAGGAATTAGGGCAACCAAAAGAAGCTGCAAAAGAGATGTTGCTGCAATTGTTGAATGAAGGACAAACGGAAGAAAAGCAACACTCTTTCTTAAAAACGTTGGGGATTATTGTGCTGGTTTTATGTGCAAGTCCGATTGCCTTACCTTCACTTTTAACACTGATAGTTGGATTATTTTGTGTAGTCCTTTTTGTGGGATGTATATTTTTTGCTTTATTTTGTGTGGTCTTGGCAGGAATCCTTAGTGGTGGATATGTATTTATTCAAAGTCTTACCTTAATAGGACATTCCTTAGCGGGATTTATTGTGCTAATTGGAATGAGTTTACTATGTATAGGTTTAGGTATTCTTGTTGGTCTTTTTAGTGTATGGCTGGCCAAATGGATTGGTATTGGGTTAATGAAATTGACTAGTCGAATCGCTAGAAAGGAGTCGAAGTAATATGAAAAAATTGGCATGGATTGCGGTAATACTCAGTATTGTAGGAGCTGTCTTTTTAGGATTGGGTATTGCGGCTGGTGGATTAGAAGCGGCGAATAGCATAGATGGTATTCAAATTGGAAATTCATCGAGTACAAAAATGGTTCACCAAGATAAGATAATAGATAAGGATTTTCATACGATAAAAGTCAATGCGGGCGATATGGATGTGAAAGTCGTAGCCTCTAAAGATGCACAAGCACATATTTCTTATGGTGTATTAAAAGAAAAAGGAAAATTGCCTTTTACATGGAAGGTACAAGATCAAGAGTTAATCGTTCAAGAAAAGAAGGATAAGAAAGTAGGTTTCTTCTTTGCGACAACAACAGAAGAGAATACGATTACTATTTCTGTGCCTCAGCAAAAAGAAGTTAAGCTTGATCTAGAAGGGGAAGATGGAGATTATGAAATCAATCGATTAAATCTATCAAACCTAGATTTGTTAAGTTCTTCGGGAGATATTACGGTAAAGGATTGTTCCATTCAATCAAGCCAAATTCAGAGTGAAGATGGTGATATAGAAATCAAAGATTCTTTCCTGAATCAAAGTAAGATTCATAGTGAAGATGGCGATATGGCATTAACTGGAATTTCTTTACAAACGAAATTGGATGTAGAGAGTGAAAATGGGGATATTGATTGTCAGGTTAAGGATATAGAAAAGATGAATATTCATGCCAGCAGTGAAAATGGTGATATCTCTTATCAAAGAAAATACTATGCATCAAATTTCAATCAGAAAGGAAATGGTGCTTGGATAAAAGTCAAAAGTGAAGATGGAGATATTTGTTTAAAGTAATAGATGCAACCGCTTTTTAGGCGGTTGTTTTTTGGCTATAGAAATAAACTATGGATATGATAACAAATTGTTATTATACAAATTGTAGATTAGTCGTTAGAATAGAAACACATGGAGGAGAATAATTATGTTAGATATTAAAATTGATATTGTCGGTTCTTTTTTAAGACCTCAAGAAATTAAAGAAGCCCGCGCTAAATTTAATAATAATGAAATTACTTTTGAACAATTACGTGAAGTAGAGGATGCAGAGATTGCGAAACTTGTTGAAAAAGAAGTGCAACATGGATTGCCATTTGTAACCGATGGGGAATATCGTCGTCGTTGGTGGCATTTGGATTGGTTAAAGGAATTTGATGGATTCACAACGAAACACTTTGATAAAGTCATCAATGGTGTGAACAACCACATTGAACTTGGTTACATTGAAGGAAAGATTGCCTATGATCCAAATAAGAATCATAAAGAAATGTATGCATGGGATTATTTAAATGCCCAAGCTCAAAAATACGATGGTGTACAAGCTAAGAAATGTATTTCTGGTCCAAATATGATTTTGGTTGATCATTATCTACAAATGGGAATCAAAGATACAGCGTATTATGGACAAGATATTGATGCAGTCATCAATGATATTGCCAAAGCGTATCAGGATGCAATTTTAGATTTCTATAACCATGGTTGTCGTTATTTACAAATCGATGATACATCTTGGACTTATATGATTGATGATGATTTTGTGAAGAAAGTAGAAGCTTTAGGTTACACAAAAGAACAAGTATTAAACTGGTTTGTGACAGTAAGTACGAAGGCTTTGGAAAACCATCCAAAGGATATGAAAATTGCTACGCACTTCTGTAAAGGAAACTTTAAAGGAAATCCATTATTCCATGGATTCTATGATACAATCGCAAAATCTGTAGCTTCAATTCCATATGATGGATATTTTGTGGAATACGATGATGCGCGTTCTGGTTCTTTTGAACCTTGGAAGATTTTAAAAGGTTCTGATCGTACATTTGTGGTAGGATTGATTAGTACAAAAAATCCACGCTTAGAAACCAAAGAAGAAATCAAAGAACGTTTCTTAGATGCTAAAGAAGTAATTGGTGATAACTTAGCTTTATCTCCACAATGTGGATTTGCTTCCGTAGAAGAAGGAAACTGCATTGATGAAGAAACGCAATGGAAGAAAATTGATTTATTGATTTCTTGTAAAGATTTCATTTAAATATCTAGAAATTTGTAGTGAACCTCAAAAGTTGAACAAACTTAACAGGTTCACTTTTTATATGAAAATAAATTATGAGTCTATTTTAAGTGATTCAGCAGATGAGGGACTAGGTTCTTCTGGTTTATTAAACTCTTGGATTAATTCTTACATAAAAAACAATTATAATGTTATTGAGAAAAGAAGAAATCGTATAGGTAATTGTGTTATGGAAAATGAAGAATGAAATGTTCTATGGACATGAATATGGATTTACTTCTCGTGATGAATTACAGAAGTCAATAGAAGAAGATATCAAGTTTTACAATCATAGCTAATTCCATTGTGTCCACCACATTTCTAGATGTTTTTGTGATATTCCATACAACATTTCGCTGCATAAAAAAATTGAGAATTGCCGTATAAATAAAGGCTTTTCTCAAATTTTTTTAAGTTGTAACTGTTAAAGAAAAAGCCAGGATGATTCCTGGCTAATACTACATAAAGTAAGGTGTCGCAAAATAAATGATAAAGATAATCATTAAAGCCCAAACGGTTGGGTGAATTTGTTTAGCACGACCAGCGGCACACATTGCGATTGTATAAACAATGAATCCACATGCGATTCCATTAGAAATCGAATACATTAAGATCATCATGATAATTGTGATGAATCCTGCAGCAGCGAATACCATGTCATCCCAATTAACGCCTTTTAATTGTTGTGCCATCATGATTCCAACAACAACCAATGCAGGAGCTGTAACAGCGTTTGTGACAGTACTCAATACAAGTGGTGATAAGAAAATTGATAATAAGAACAAGATACCAGTTGTACAAGCTGTAAGACCAGTTCTTCCACCAACACCAACACCAGAAGTTGATTCTACGAAGCTTGTTACTGTACTTGTACCAACGATTGAACCAAATACGGTACCAATTGCGTCGGCAAGTAAAGCTTGTTCAGCATTTTCTAATTCACCTTTTTCATTTACTAAACCGATACGGTTACCAATCGCAACCAATGTACCAGCTGTATCAAAGAAGTCTACAAATAAGAATGAGAAGATTACTACGAATGCTTGGAATGGATTCGCAAATAATTCACCAAAACCAGTGAAACAAGCTCCAAAGGCTTTTAATTCAAAGTGGGTAGATACTGGATTAGAAGGAAGTACAGGCATTCCTTTCATACCCATCAAACCACCGATTACACCTAAAACAGCAGTAATAAACATTCCGACAAATACGGCAGCCGGTACATTTTTAAGCACAAGGGCAATCGTAATTAATAGACCAATAATGGCAAGTAACACAGTTGGATCGGTTAAGTTTCCAATACCTACAAAGGTTGATTGGTTAGCAACGATGATTCCTGCATTTTTTAATCCGACAAAGGCAATGAAGAAACCAATACCAGCGCCAATTGCTAACTTTAATTGTACAGGAATGGCATTAATAATGGCTTTACGAATTCCAGTTACCGAAATAATTACGAAAATGACACCAGAAATAAATACAGCACATAAAGCAGCTGCCCAACTGAATCCCATTTGTCCACAGATTGTGTAGGCAAATAAAGCGTTGACTCCCATACCAGCAGCCAAAGAGACAGGATAATTGGCAACTAAGCCCATGATGATACTAGCTACACCTGCAGAAAGTGCAGTTGCTAAGAACACCGAAGCTTTGTCCATTCCGGTATCACCTAAAATAGCGGGGTTTACACCAAGGATGTAAGCCATGGCTAAGAAGGTTGTCAAACCGGCAAGAATCTCAGTTTTGACTGAAGTATTCTTCTCTTTTAATTTGAAAAACTTTTCCATATTCTATGTTTTTTCTCCCTCTATCGTTTATAAAACGATGTGGATATTGTAAAACAAGTTTTCAGATTGTGCAAGATGGTTGAATACATGTATAAATGAAAAACAAGATGTTTAAAGGCAACATCTCGGTCTTAGAATGAGTTTTTTTGACATTTAGCTTTAGGCTTCGATGCCGGCAAGCTTTAAAAACTTTTTATCGGATTGAATCGCATGGGTTAGGAAAGTTCCATCTTTGAAAAGGGCATAAGTTGTGACGGGACTAGGAACATTTTGAGCTGTTTCACGGTCCGTAACATGAATGACTTTTAGGTCAATCGACTTTTCTTTTGCGAGGGCTTCAATTCTTGGAACCCAGTAATAGGTAAAAGGGCATTGGTTTGTATAATATAGAACAAAGCCAGACTCAGAAACCTTTGGGTGTTTGGCACATTCTTTGAATTTTGGCAGCTTGTACTTTTCTGAGAAAGGGTAGACCATCAGGTTGATGCCCGTATCGGTTGTATCTGCGACAAAGAAGCCTTTATGGGATAGGTGTTTGGGATCGGATAAGAACTCTTTTTTTCTTTTATCGGAAGAAAGGATACAAAGACCTTCTTTTCCTTGGGCTTTGGCATCTTGTATACAGTGATTCAACAAGTCGTTTGAATAACCATGGCCTTTCATGCGACCGGAAACCCATAAACAATTGATATACATATATCCATCGGCTTCAATAGGAACCCAGGCTTTCTCTGCGGGAATGTATTCAATAAAACATTTTCCGCGTTCTATACTGCGATAAAAGACAAGTCCTTCATCCAATTGTTCTTTCATCCAAGCTTTTTTTAGAATGCTTTGTTTGCCAGACATTGCGCAACAAATATGTTCTTTATCAATATTCTCTTTTGTGATTTGTATATATTCCATAATATATCTCCTTGTTTAAGGAAAAGCATTGTGGATGCTTAGAAAAATTTCTTTCGAATGACGCGTTTTTCGTGATAGTAAAGGCGCATGATTGTAGAAACGAGTAAGATACCAAACGCTAAAGCTCCCGCAATACTGATTGTAGATAAACCAATATTTAAAGCAGGTATGGCGTTGCCATGAATGGCTTCTAACATTGTTTTATACATCCCAGCTCCTGGTACAAGAGGAATCAGCCCACAAACCAGAAAGGTAGTGACTGGACTTTTGCACTTACGTGCAAGAATTTCAGAAAGAAAGGATAGGGCAATAACCCCAATAAAGTTCGCTAGAATTTCATTGCATCCGTAATAGAGGGAAATTTTGTAACAAATGCCCCCAACGCCACCAACTAAGCCAGCGAGGAATAGATTCTTTCCTTTAATATTAAACAGAAGGCCAAAGCCAAGACTTGCCAAGAAGGCAGACAGGCCCATTTTTATAAATAGTATGCTCATAAAAACCTCACATCCAAAAATATAGAACAAAACCAGCTCCAACAGCTATAGAGATAGCACAAAGAAAGGCATCGGTCGCCCGAGCTAGACCAGAAAGCGTATCACCGGCAATCGTATCGCGAATCGCATTGGTAATAGCTAGACCAGGTACCAGCAACATTAAACTGGAGATCATCATACAATCTACACTTAGACTAGGAAAGAATGTATGGATGAGGATAACTAAGAAGGCTGCGATGGCGGCAGAGAACATCGTGTTTAAGGATGCATTTAAATTATATTTAGCCATGAAACTTGTGGTACAGCGGATGATTAAGCCGACAAAGAAAGAAGCAATCATTTCGGAAACCGTTCCATCAAAGAAAATCGCAAAAGCTCCGGCACCGATACCGCCAAAGAACATGGTAACTAAAAAGTCATAACGTTTTCGATTTTGAATGCGTTCCAATTCTTTTTCTACTTGTTCGACCGTAAAGGGTTGCGAGCACATGGTACGCGATAAGTCATTAATTTGATCAATGCGATCCAAATTGACTTCGGTATTCCGTACGCGTGCAATTCGGGTGTGGGTCTTTCCATCGATGGTCATCGAAAAAGTGATACCGGTTAGAGTGACATAGCTATCAGCATATTGCACCCCTTGCATATTGGTTGCCATACGAACCATTGTCTCTTCTACCCGGCGGACCTCAGCTCCACTTTCTAGAAGTAGGGTACCAACTGTACAAATCGTTTCTAAACATTTTTCTTCATTCATAGACTTGATTATAACATCATAATGCGAATAAAGAATTTAAATGGAAAGAATAAATCCATGTTTCGATTTTTTTGTCTGGTTGCATTTGATGCATGGCCTTCGCATAGGTCATCAATTGGCTTTGATAGCGGTCAATTAATTCTTCTTTTGTGGCTGTATCGGTTTTGTAGTCAACAATCACAATGGAATCATTGTTCCAAATGACTAAATCCATAAAACCATGAATGACTTGTTTTTGATCTTCTAGGATGTAACTGCATTCAAAGGTGTGATCCATTTTCATCCATTGTGCATAAGTAGGGTTATCATTTAACGCAAGTAATTGGTGCAGATCGGTTTCGTTACAGATATAACCTTTCTTTTTGGCAGTAGCCACCACTTCTTTTTCCTGGTAAGGAAAAGCACATTGTCCCATGATTTCATGGAAGATGGTTCCTCTTTGTGCACCTGTATTTTTCTTAAGATCCATTGTTTGCCAGGTTCTCTTTTGTTTCGATTGGCTGGCTGTTTTACTCGCAAAAGCAGTAGGTTCTTTTTCATAATATGGATGTTTGAGACAAATATTTGGTTTATCTTTTGCGTTTGGTCGTTCCAATAAGTCTTTTTTAACAAAGTGTACGGGACTATCAGGATCATTAAAATAGGTATGGAATAACCAAGAAGTATAACTCTTATTTTTTAACAAAGCGGAGGTATTTAAGCTGGACGAATAGGTATCATAGCTTTGTATTGTATCCACAAAAATCAATTCTTTTTCGGCACGGGTTGTCGCAACATAGAATACACGCATTTCTTCATTTAATGCATCATGAAGCTGTTTGGTTTTAAAGGCAATTTCTTCATACGAACGACGATAAACGCTCCCCTTTGCATCCAGTGAGGAAATACATATGCCTAAATCGTTATCTAAGAAGATATGCGAAGCATCATCTCTATGTTTATCGTCATGTTTACTCAAAATGTAGACAACCGGAAATTGTAAACCTTTGGATTGGTGCATGGTTTTAATATGTACAATATCGGCATGAATATCGTATGGATTGGTTTCACTGACAGCATCTTTTTGGGCATCGGCATCTAGTGTAGCCACAAAATCTATCAAAGAATCGAATTTTGTACTTTTCGCATACAATTCATCTAAATTGGTTTTGTTCTGTTGGGTCGTATGGTTAAAGTAAAAATCATTCCATGCGTATAGGTCTTTTAAACAATGACTTGGTTGATTGGTGAATTGTTTCGTTAACGTAAACCAAGGTTCCATGTATGCCTGGTCTTTGATACGTTGGAAAAGCGTGTATTCTTTTTTGTCCGAAATCAATTGATCAATGGATACTTGACCAATTGGAGAACATAGAGCAGCCGTAAGGGCGATATCATCCGATGGATTTAAATACGCTTTCAGGCAGGCAAGGATAATTTGTACACAATAATCTTGATAAAAGCCGCCTTTCGCTTGACCAACGCTAGGAATGCCATAAGCTTCAAGTGCCTCCATTAAATCGGTATAATCCTTACGATTTCGCGTTAAGATACAGATATCTTTAAAAGGCGTTCCTTTTTCATGATGTTCCAGGATATCTTGGGCTAATAGATTAATACAATTCTTTTTATGTAAGGGCTCAGCCGACTTAACGGTACTGCATTCTTCTTTGGAGTCATTGTATTCGGTATAAAGAAAACGAATGGGAACCTGTTCGCAATCTTCTTGTCGTTCGGTTCCTACCTGGGCAATATCACTATCTTGAAATTGGGAACCGAGGCAAGAACTATTCATGATCTTTTGGTAGAAGGCATTATTAAAATGGATGATATTTGCGTTAGAACGGAAGTTTTTATCCATATATAAGGTGCATTCTTCGGGATTATTCATATGGTTTTTCATAATCGCAGGATTGGTTTGACGGAATCCATAAATGGATTGTTTGATATCACCAACACGGAATACGCACCCTTTTTTCGCAAAAGTAGCTATGATGCTTTCTTGCAGCTCGTTGGTATCTTGGAATTCGTCAATTAAAATCGCATCGTATTGATTAGAAATCTCTTCTTGAATGACATCGTTTTGGAGTAATTGATAAGCGAAAAGCTCCATATCCGTAAAATCAATGACTTCCATTTCTCTTTTTTTCAAATCAAATTGTTTTTTTGTCTCTAAAACCAGTTCACAGAATTCTTCTACGATTTTTTGATTGGCTTTGGCATCTTCCTTGAATTCTGACCAGGAAAATAAAACAGATGAAATTTCTGCTTCCAGTTTTTTTAAGTCTTCTTTCGTTTGATCAAAAGCAGCTTTATCCATTGTGCCTTTTTTTGTGGCACACATATATCCACAAGCTCCAATGTAGTTGGTAAAACATTTTCTGAATTGATCAAAGGATTCAGCTTCCTGGCATTTTTTTAAGTATTCCAGTTTAGTTGTGAAAATCGCATCGTTCCAGGTTGCATCGTTGCAGCACTCGATCATGGCTTGGATACGTTCTGAAAAGAAAGTTTTGAACCAGGTCTTTTTCTTATCTATCATTGCTTCCGAATAGAAAGAGTGTAGCCACTTTTCTGGATCTGGTTTCGCCCATGCAGCATTTATGCAATCAGAAACTATAGGCGCAATTGCTTCCAGTTTCTGATTGAAAGTTGTTAGATAACGTTGCAGACAAGGGGTCGCAACCAATTTACACGCTTCTTGGAATCCTTCATTTAAGGCCTGTTCTTTTTGCGCTTCGCTGGCGGTATGGTTTACGGTATCCAACGTTAAAGGGATTTTATAGTAGTAATTTTTCACGATTTTTAAACAAAACTTATCAATGGTAGAAATATCTGCAGTTTCTAAGATAGATAATTGTTTTTGGATGAATTCACTCTTTTCTTCGGCTTGCAGGCGGGTACGCAAACGATCTTTCATTTCGCTGGCGGCATCATTGGTAAAAGTCATTGCCAAAATATGGTCAACCGGAATGTGATCTTTCACAATCAATTGACATAAGCGTTCCACTAATACACGGGTTTTTCCACTACCAGCACTGGCGGAAACAAGGGTATCTTTGCCACGTACTTCAATGGCTTTTTGTTGATCTATTGTGAAATTCATTCGGCTACCTCCAATCGATTCGGTTTGGTTTCTTCTTTACGTGCATTACGACAAATGCAACGATATGGGCAATGTTTACATGCATCTTTTAGATAATTTGGTTGAATTTGACCAGAAAGAATATCTTGGGCAATGGATTGTACGATGGTCTGCCATTCTTCTTTCATCTGGTTGAAAGAAAGATCGCGTTTAGAGGTTTGAAGCATTTTTTCATCCGCATAGATGCTAACATCTTCATAATCTTTCCCATTAAGTTTAGAAAAACTTTTGTTTTGTACATCCTCTAAAGATATTTCTGACCAGTTATCTTTTTTTCTTTTATAGTTGACCTTGATGGCTTCTTGTTTGACCGGCTTTGTCTTTAAGGCAATATAGTAATGCCCCAAAGGAAGCAAAGAACTTTCTTTTTGATAGGCAATCGTATAAGTGGCCAATTGTAGGGAAAGTCCTTGCTTAAATTCAGAATATTTCCATTTTTTTTCACTGCTCTTATAATCAAAGATCATAAAAGAGGTATCGGAAGTATCGATTCGGTCAATATAGCCATGGAAGGAAATAATATAGTCATCCCAAGGTAATTCCATGGTAAATTCTTTTTCTTGTTCGGAAATCTGCATATGCCACTGGTCCTGGAATTTGGCTAAATTGTGGAAAATGGTTTCTAACTGCGTCAACAAAGTCATTTTTTGTTGGGAAATCCAAACCTTTTTACTAGGGAAGGTATTCTCTAGCCAGGCATATTCTGCATTTAGCGTATCTTGCAGAACTTGTTTATCACAGGTCGCAAATTTTTCTCCATATATATTGGTTAATTTTTCTAAGATGGTATGAAGAATAGAACCTCTGGTTCGCAGGTCAGCCCAGCTTTTTTGTTCTTTGAGATGGAGCCCATAGGTTAAATAATAAGTTAGGGGACAACGCACAAATTTTTCAAAGCTTGATACTGAACCATGTAATGTGTTCTCTTTTAAATACAAAGCTTTTGCCTGTTGGGCATCAATACTAAACGTTGGTTGTTGCCAAATGGAAGGATCCTTTACATCTATAAAATAAGATTCTTTTCCTAAAAATTGCTGCATATCTAAACTTTCTTGATAGGCCTCGCCTTGATAATTGGCTTGGGGCATTGTCACAATTAAGTTTTGTACTTGGCCCAAGGTTTCTTCCAAATAAGCTTTTTGTAGCTTGTTTCGGGTATCTAAGGAAGGCAAAGACGTATGCATGATATAGGTTTCATTGAAAATACCAGTTTCTTGGTCTAAAACAGGATACCCATCGGCATGGGCACTACATAAAAAGACATTTGGGCGAAGGGCACATAGCGTGTTTTTATTGCCAATCAAAACCCCGGAAATATCAGAGGCATTTCTTGCCTGATGGAGGCTTTTAATCTGATGTAGAGCAATGCGATAGTTGGGCTTCGATTCTGAGGCATCGATGGCATCACAAAGAATCGTCTGCACTTGTCCAAAAATCTGGATATTATCTTGGGTTGGTGCATTGGCTTCCTGGATGATAGCTGCCATGTCTTCAAGACCAGCCATGGGGTGTTTATCCATCCAGTCTTTTATTTTGGCTTCAGAGTTTAAGACTTTTTGCCAGTCTTTTTCATTCATAAAAGGGTTATCCGAATAAGCAGGATGTACTAGATCCATAGATGGAAAAGCCTCGGGAAATAATGCGAAGTAATCTTCGAAATAAGCATATTTTGCCCCTAAAATTTTCACAAACTGTAAAAAATTCTTTAATGATGGTTCAATCAAATATTGAATAGCTTGCACCCATTGATTCAGAATCGGGTTATTATGGTTTTCTTTAAGCAGAGTATAAGGTATTTTATACGCTTCGAACATTTGTTCCAGGACAAAGCTATCCTGGCTATCACAACACGCAATCAAGACATCTTCGGCATTCCATTGTTTTTCCACAATTGTTTGGGCAATCCATTGGGCTTGTTTACGCGGCGTACCTAGGGAAACATAGCTTTGGCGAGTTGATGTGGGTTTGGAGTCCAACCATTTTGCGCCAGCTTGAAGGAGCTGTTCTACCCATAAAGCATCCCATGCCGAATAGGGTGTACGTAAGATATAGACATCCTCTAGAGAGGGAATACTTCCTTCGGATTGACCGAGTTCTAAATCTTCTAACAAGTTTAAGATGACTTTTAAATCTTTCTCTTTTTTCGTGCCAGCTGGCCAAGTACTTTGCGAGAAAGTTTTTGCCAGGCGCATAAAACGAAGACATTCTTCTAAAAAAATCGGATCATCGATACTTTTATAGAAGTCATTGGTGCTTGGTACGTTTTCTAAGGCTTTCTGGACTTGGATGAGATAGCTTGTTTCACTTTCTTCTTTAGGAAAGAAAGTATCCAAAAAAGAAGCAAGGGACAGCACTTGTAAAGATAAATAATGGTCTTGTTGTTTCAGAAGTTCTTGATAAAGAACTAAATGTAAACTGCTTGGAGCAAGGATGGTTCCTTTTTTTGGCATCTTGATCATAAAAATTCCTCCTAAAATAAATATATAGAATAATGTGACATTCTTAATGCATGTTAAGGTAAGTTCTTGAAATTATTTTAGCATATTCGCTTTCCTGACTTGTGGGCAATTGTAGCAAAAAGGATTGTTGATGAATTTTGTTGCGTAAGTGAAAAGAGCTGTTATTATGGAATTAGTTTTAGAAGTTTGAAAGGTTGATGGCAATATGAAAGATGAATTTGTAAAGAAGTTTACCAAATCAATAAAAGAAGCTGATTATAGCAAATTGCGAAATATTGTAGCCGAAGGTCTACAAAAAGTTAGTGATTCTCTGGCAACAGATTCATCGTCAAAAAAGCGTGAAATTGTTTTATATTCGAAAAAGAAATTGGCAAAATTATCCAGCCATGCTCGTTCGAATAAACGCGGATGGATGTTTGCGTTTGGCTTTGTATTCTTTGTCTTTCTTCAATCCATCACATCCGGACCACATATTGCTCTAGATATCATCCTGGTTATGGGACTGCTTCTCATTTTTGTCTTCCGAATCTATCCATATAAACTTACTGCGGATTCTCTGAATCGCTTTTCGATTTATTATGCATGTTTTGATGGAAAAGAGATAAGCTCTTGGGATGAGTTAACGAGTGCTGTGAATTTGCCATTTGATACGGTTTTAAAGGATTTTCAATTTTATATTCAAGAAAAAGTCTTGTTGGAGACGCATTATGATAAAAAGAATGTGTATTTAAGCAATGTTGCTTATCAAAGAAGATCTACGACAGATCTTCCACCTAAACCAAAGCCACAAACGAAGGTACCGGAACAATCGGAAGCCGTTACGAAAACACAGAAGTTTTTGGATCAAATCGAAGCCTATAATAAAGAGATTGATAATCCAGGGGTTTCAGCACAATTGGATTATATGAGATTGATTGTCGTTAAGATTCAAGAGTATATAAAGAAACATCCTGAAGCAGAAGCCAAAACCGAACGTATGACACAGTATTATTTACCGATGACGATGAAGCTGTTGAAGAATTATCAAGATCTAGATGATGATATGGTTTCTGGAAACAATCGGAAACATTCAAAAGAAGAAATTGAAAACGTACTGAAAAAGGTCAATGAAGGTTTTAATGCCTTGTATGATGAACTCTACCAAGATACATCGATGGATATTCATGCAGATATCTCGGTATTAGAAACACTGTTGGCTCAAGATGGTTTGACAGATCAGAAAATGAAAGGTGGCCAAGAAAATGGAAACGAATAAAGGACCAGAATTAACTTTACATCCGGAACAGAAAGAAGAAGAGGTTGTACAAGCACAACCGGTACAAGACCTTAGCGAGGATCTTTCCGTTGATTATAAACAATTTAATGAGGCTGAAATTCAGCAGATTCATGACTTTTCCCAACAGATTGATATTACCGATAATACAATGATCATGCAGTATGGCATCAATGCCCAAAAGAAATTAGCGGATTTTTCCGATTCAACTTTGGAAAAGGTGAAAACCAAAGATTTAGGCGAAGTCGGCGATATGTTGAGTCAGGTCGTTGGCGAGTTGCGTGAATTTGATGGCAATGGTGAGAAAAAAGGTCTTTTTGGTTTGTTTAATAAAGGTAAGAACAAAGTTGAAGGCATGATATCAAAATATGAACAAACGGAAACGAATGTAAATAAAATTGCTGGCATGTTACAAGATCATCAGATTCGTTTATTGAAAGATACATCGATGTTGGATCAATTATTTGATTTGAATAATACCTACTATAAAGAATTATCTATGTATATTGCAGCAGGTAAAGAAAAATTGCATCATGTAAAAAACGAAGAGATTCCTGCTTTGGAACAAAAAGCCTTGCATTCAAACTTACCTGAAGATGCGCAAGCTTTAAAAGATATGACAATGTATTACGATCGTTTCGATAAGAAATTACACGATTTAGAGTTAAGTCGTATGATTGCGATTCAAACCGCTCCACAGATTCGTTTGTTGCAAAACAGCAATAATCTAATGATTGAAAAAATTCAGTCTACTTTGGTGAATACGATTCCGTTATGGAAAAATCAGATGGTCATCACTTTGGGTTTGCATCATGCCACGGAAGCAGCCAAGACCCAACAAGCCGTATCGGATATGACCAATGAGTTGTTGAAGAAGAATGCCGATGCCTTGCATTCTGCAACGGTTGAAACCGCAAAAGAATCCAATCGTTCGATTGTGGATATTGAAACCTTGAAACATACCAATGAACAATTGATTCAAACCTTTGATGATGTATTGCAGATTCAAGAACAAGGACGAATCAAACGGCAGGAAGCTGAACAAGAGTTGCGTCAAATTGAGAATGAATTGAAACAAAAAATCTTGGAGATTAAACATGACTGAGACCGAACAGACAGTTGCGTTAGCCATTAAAGCTGCAAAAGAAAGAGATATTCATCATATCGTTGTGGCGAGTACGCATGGGGATACACTAGAGTTATTGAAAGATTGTGGCTTACATGTTGTGGGCGTGACAACGGCCTATGATAAGGGTATTTGTGGTTTATCGGAAGAAAAACGTAAAGCATTTGAGGCTATGGGAATGGATATTGTGACAGCTGGTCATGCATTAAGTGGTGCGGAACGCTCTTTTTCGCGCAAGTATGGTGGCTATGGTCTCACTGAAATTGTTGCCGATACCTTGCGTATGTTTGGCCAAGGCACAAAAGTTTGTGTGGAAATAAGCACAATGGCTTTGGATGCAGGGAAAATTCCTTATCAAGAAAAGGTCCTTGCGATTGCGGGCAATGGAAGTGGTGCCAATACGGCGCTTGTCTTAACGCCGGCATCTTCGAATGCACTTTTAGACACGAAAATCCATGAAATACTTTGTAAGGGCTTGTAAGTTTCTGTGAAAAGGCTTATAAATGACCTGTAGGGATTTACGAGAAAAAAAGGGTAGATTATGAATATTCCAGAAATTCTTGTCGCAAATGGCACAGGGGCTTTATTAGTTATATATATGTTTCTTTTGCGTGTTTGCACAAGTGAAACCGATAAATATCGTGCAAAACTCTATGATGCGATGCTTGTCATAACATTGACAGCACAAATCACAGAAACACTGAGCTTTTTATTGGATGGTCACATGTTCTTCGGCTGTCGCTTCCTTTTGTATTTAACGAATACAATTTGTGTTTCGGCAACGGTTCTTGTGGGCTACATTTGGTGCTTATTTGTGGATTATCGTATTTTCCAAAGTTTAAAACGCTTAAAGAAAAAACGTATTCAATTGGGAATTCCCGTTCTTTTGGTTGAAGTATTGGTTCTTTTGAATCTATTTATACCAGGTTTGATGTTTCGAATTTCCAGTCACAATGTGTATACAAGAGGTACTTTTTCGCTATTGATTTATATCCTTTTGATGGGGTGTTTTTTAGAAAGTATTTATACTGTTCATATCTTTGAAAAGAAATTTGGATCGGTGAAGTTCTTTCCCGTTGTCTACTATATGTTTCCTTGTATTATAGGTGCAACGATTCAAGCCATCTTCTATGGAATCGCAACGGGATGGTTATCGGTTTCGATTGCATTTATGCTGGTGCATATGCAGCTCCAGAGTTTTAATACATTTATCGATGAAATGTCGGGCTTGTACAATCGAAAGTATTTGAATTACTGTCTTCACAAGATGGAAGAAACCGAAAATGCCAAGTACTTTGGGATTATGTTAGATGTGAATGACTTTAAGAGTATCAATGATACATATGGTCATTTAATGGGGGATCAAGCAATCAAAGAAATCGGGCATATTTTAACCCATGCGATTCCTTCCAATGCGATTGCGATGCGCATGGCTGGAGATGAGTTTATGGTCTTTGTGGAAACCGGATTACAAGAAGAAGCAGAAAAATGTCAGGCTCGGATAGAAAAGCGGGTCCAACATTTTAACGATACGACAGATCTTCCTTTCTACTTATCTTTCTCTTATGGTGTTGCCAAATACGATGGGCAAGAACTAAGAGATTTTCTAGCGGAAATGGATGAAAAGATGTATAACGAGAAGAAAGTGAATTTAGGGCTGAAGTAGCCCTTTTTTCATGTTTCGTGGAGTATGATATAATTCTGATTATGGAAAAAATTAAGGAAATCATTGTCGTGGAAGGTCGCCATGACAGTAATACACTCAAACAGTATTTTGATTGTGACACAATCGAAACCGGTGGCGATCAATTGATTGATACGACCATTGATCGAATTGCCCGTGCCCAAAAAGAACGCGGTGTCATCATTTTTACCGATCCAGATTCACCAGGGGAACAGATTCGTCGGTGGATCAATGAACGCGTACCAGGGTGTAAGAACGCTTTTATTGAAAAGAAGAAGGCAAAAACGCCACATAAAGTTGGCGTAGAACATGCCAAAAAAGAAGATTTATGGGAAAGTTTATCGCATTGTGTGACATTTGATAAAGAAAATCATTCTCTGGATTGGAATGAATTTATCGATTTAGGCTTAGTAGGTAATGCCTCCTTACGCCAGGCCATCTGTCAACGATTTCACATTGGCCTTTGTAATGCGAAAACATGTTATAAACGTTTAAATGAAATGAATATTAATGCCACTCAAGTTCGAAAGGAGATGGAGTATGTCCTCAGCAATCGCAACCATTCGTAGAACGAAAGAAATTCAAGAAAAGTATCAAGTATTTACTAAAAAGACATATGGGCAAAATTTCATCATTGAACCTCGTGTGGTAGAAAAAATTGCCGCAGCAGCAATTTCCGATGAAAATCAATTGTGTATTGAAATTGGACCGGGCATCGGGGCTTTGACACAGATGTTGTGTGAAAAAAGCAAGCATGTCGTAGCTTATGAAATTGATGAACGCATGCCAGAAGTTTTGCGGAATGAAATTGCCTCGGATCATTTAGAAATCATTCTCCAAGATTTTCTAACCGTTGATGTCGACCAGGCGATTGCCCAGTTCCGTCAACCTGGACAAGGGGTCGTATTTGCCTCAAATTTGCCGTACTACATTACTACGCCGATCCTTTTTAAATTGTTTGAAGCTAAAGAGCCTATTGATGCGATTACTGTTATGATGCAAAAAGAAGTGGGACAACGCTTTTTAGCTCAAGCCTCGGCGAAGGAATACAATGCACTTAGTGTCATTTGGCAATATAAATGTGACTGCAAGAAAGTGATGGATGTCTCACGACATGTCTTCTGGCCGAGTCCAAGAGTGGATTCTGTTGTGTTGCAATTTACCTTTCATCATAAATATCATTATGCCAATGAAGCAGCTTTTTTCTGGCTGGTTAAGAGTTGTTTTGTGCAACGGCGCAAGACCATCTACAACAATTTGCAGAATGCACTAAAAGATAAAGAATTAGCTTTACAAATGTTAGAAAAGGCGGGAATTGCACCAAGCAAACGTGCCCAACAATGCCAATTGGAAGATTTTATGCGCCTTTTTGAAGCAAATGAATCAAGTCTTATTGCGGCATATCAAAACCAATCATAGAACCAGAGCCACCTTTGATGAGGTGGCTTTTTTCGTGTTCTTCTGTTTTAGGGATATTTATTATATAATGGACTTGTTTAACGAGGTAAATTATGAAAGTATATGCGCCAGCAAAAGTAAATCTCGCCCTTGATGTATTAGGGCAAAATGAAGATGGCTATCATGAATTAGATATGATTATGGCACCTGTACTATCTTTATATAATGTTGTAGATATTACACCCGATGATAAGACAACCATTACATGTACCAATGGAGATATTCCAGATGACAATGCAATGCGAAAGATGGTTCAGGTTTTAAAGGAAAATTATCCGATTTCCGATTATGCGATTCGAATTGAAGAGCATATTCCGATGCAAGCAGGACTTGCCGGAGCAAGTGCCAATGCGGCAGCGGTTTTAAAAGCAATCAATGATATGGATGAATTGCACTTGTCACAAGAAGATATGATCCGTTTAGGCAAACAAGTCGGAGCGGATGTGCCTTTTTGTGTTGTGAATAAATATGCGCGTGTAAAAGGTATTGGGGAACAGATTCGTTGTATGGATTGCCAATGGAAATTTTCTATTCTTTTGGTTAAACCAGAAGCTGGAGTTTCAACTCCAGAAGCTTTTAAGACATGGCATCAATTAGAACCGATGCATCCTGATTTGGATGCTTTGGAAGATCTGCTTGTAGCACAAGATCTACGTCAATTCGTTCAAGCCATGGGAAATGCTCTAGAGCCGGCAGCTTTGCACTTGGTAGAGTCTTTAGCTGTATTAAAAGAACAGATGCAAGCTTTAGGTCTTGCGGTAATGATGACGGGTTCCGGTTCTACAATGATGGGATTTGGCAGTCGAGAACAACTCGCAAAAGCCCAGGATTGCTTGAAAGATCAATATCCGTTTGTACAGATTGTGACGGTGGGATAATGACATACGCCATATTAAAATATATTTTATTTATTGTTTGTTTTGGATTGAGCTTTTATGCAGTCAGTTCGATTCAGTTTGATAAATTTTGTTCAGTCAAACAACCCCGTAAGGTGGTTGTACTCCTTTTTTTATTAGCCCTTGTACTGGCTTACTTGGCAAGTCAGGCCATTTTAGATTTGACGATTTATAACGGATTTGGAGGAAGCTATGTTTGATCATTGGTATGCACTGGATTTAGGTGGGCATGCTTGTCGATTTTATGATTTTTTAGAAGAAAAAGAATGTTCGTTGCCTTCTTTAATTGCTTGGCAAGATAAACAGGCGATTGCGGTAGGACAAGATGCTTTGCGCTATGTGTACAAAGATCAAAGAAAGACAAGTGTAAAAGAACCATTGGATTATAATCGTATGATGTCTAGCGTAGCACCACTTGTACAAGCTGGTATGAAACAACTGGGAAGTTCCCATAGTGTGTTTCGTCCCCGGGCTTTGGTTGTTGTGCCAACCGAAACTTCCGAAGAACAATTGTATCATTGGCAAACCGAAATCAATAAAGGCGGGATTGCCAAGATTGATTTTATGACTGTGATGGATGCTTTACAGACCATTGAACCAACCATGTTGATTCACTGTGGGCATACATATACCGAAATTGGTGTTTATTCCCATGAACAGCGCATTGTGTTAAAAACGATTTTCTTTGCGGGAAAACATGTCGATGAACTGATACAAAAAAAGATTGCAGAATTAAGCAATTGTTTAATTACGTTTGAAGATGCCAGAGCTTTGAAAGAAGCGGCTAGTCAGGCTCTTTGGAAAGGGAAGAATGCGACACTTCTATGCAATGCGAAAAACCAGAGAAATGAATTCGTGCAAGTCACATGCAAGGCAATGGATCTTTGGCCTTGTATGAAAAGTGTGATTGATCAAGTGACGCTTTGGGCGAAGCAGTGTATGGAAAGAGTCAGTGTGGAGATGAAAGAACAAATCCATGAAAATGGAATTTTATTAAGTGGTGGCATGGCCAATTGTTTTGGCTTACGCCAAAATCTTCAAGAAGAACTGAATCATCCGGTAATTTGTACAAATCGTCCTGAAAGTGATTTAATAGAGAATATGAAAGGATGGAAATAGCTTTGATTGATTTTCGCATAATATGGATACCTTTTCTTATATCTCTAGCCCTGACCCCTTTAGTAAAAAAATATTCCAAATGGGCCAAAGCGTATGCTAAGGAAAACAATCGGACGGTACATCATGGCATTATTTCGCGAATTGGGGGTATTGCGATTTTTATCGCTTTTATTACCACAGCTCCCGTTTTCTTGCATCCTGATCAAGCAATCAATGGTATTGTTCTAGGTGGATCGATCATGTTCTTTACTGGTCTAGTCGATGATTTGATTGATATTCGCCCTCCGGTCAAACTCTTTTTTGAATTAGTGGCTGCCATTGTGTTGGTTGTGAATGGTGTAAGTGTAGATGTTATCCATTTGCCATTTGGCATTGTGATCAATCATCCGTTATTTTCTTTTTTATTTACGGTGATTTGGGTAGCTGGTATTACCAACGCCATTAATTTAATTGATGGTCTAGATGGCTTAGCTGGCGGTATGTCCTTGATCATGTTGGTGGTTATTGGCTGTGTTTCGGTTCTTGAAAGACGTTTAGATGTTGCCATTTTAACTTTTTTATTGGCTTCAAGTACCGCTGGATTCTTAGTCTTTAATGCACATCCGGCAAGTATTTTTATGGGAGATTGCGGTTCCTTGTTTTTAGGTTTTATGATTTCCGCGATTTCTTTGTTGGGATTTAAAGGGTCAACAATTATTACTTTGGCCTTACCTATGTTGCTTCTATGCATTCCGATTATTGATACACTAAGTGCGATTTTACGCCGTACCATTAAAGGAATGAAATTTATGCAAGCGGATAAAAGTCATATACATCATTTGTTGATGGCACAATTTGGTCATCAAAATACGGTGATTATCATGTGTGGTATGACAACCTTATTTGGTTTATGTGCATACGCTTATTTAATTAACACAACCATTGGTTTTACAGTAATGATGCTTCTGCTTTTAGTGATGGAATTATTTATTGAAAAGAGTGCAATGATTTCAGAACACTTCCATCCTTTAATTGGTTTGTATCATCGGATTGTACATCGTATAAAATCCATTCGACAATGAGAAATCATTGTCATTTTTTTGTAAGAAGTATTTGTTTCAATAGAAGTATGGAAGTAAAAGACTGGCTGAAACAAGATGCTTTCTCCTTTGAACAATTTTATGGAGAAGCCCAAAAAGAAGAAAAGAACTTATTGGCGGCAATGAGTGAAAAAGAAAAACACGATTATTTGATATCCAAAGTCAACTATTGCCAACGAAAGACGAGCGTATCTAATCTAGAACAAGGTGTTCGAATCCGTAAAGGGGATATTTGTTTTATCGACTATGGTCTTTCGTATGTTTGTGAAGTAGCCTATCAGCACTTTGGTCTGATTCTTTCCTTAGTTCATGGCAAAGCTTTTGTAGTTCCTTTAGGCGGAAATCAGAAAACGCTAAAAAGGGCCAAAGGAAAAAATAATCCTCAAGGCAAAAGACATTTAATGGCCTTAGGGGAAGTCAAAGGCTTATCGAAGAGCAGTGTTCTCTTTTTAAATGATGCCAAATGGATCAATACGGCTCGTATTATTGATGTGAAAGCGCATTTGAATCCGAAGGAAGCGCTATTCCAAGAAATCCGTCGCCGAATTATAGAGTTGATAGTATAATAGGGCAATAAAGAAGGTGTTTTCATGTTTTATATTGATCAATGGTATCTGATTCTTGTGGTTCCAGCGCTTTTGTTTACCGGTTATGCGCAATGGAAAGTGAAGAGTACCTATGCTAAGTGGCGGGCATATCCAAATTCCAGGGGTATGACAGGGGCTGAAGTAGCCCAATATATGTTGGAACAAAATGGAATTCAGGATGTTTCGATACAAGAGATTTCTGGAGAATTAACCGATCACTATGATCCACGCTCGAATGTAGTTAATTTATCGCGTGAAGTATACGAAGGAACAAGTATTGCTTCGATTGGTATTGCGTGTCATGAAGTGGGCCATGTGATTCAACATCATGTGGGATATTTTCCAATTAAAATTCGTATGGCTATTATCCCTTTGACGAATTTAGGTTCTACTTTGGCAATGCCTTTGATTGTTTTAGGCTTAGTCATTAATGCGACGCGCTTAGCGTGGTTGGGTGTTTTATGTTTTTCTTTATCTACGCTTTTTCAATTGGTGACACTACCGGTTGAATTTGATGCAAGTCATCGGGCCTTAAAGACCATTGAAGATTGTGGCTTGTTTGAAGGCAGTGATGCACGAGGTGCCAAGGCTGTCTTAGTGGCAGCGGCTTTAACGTATGTAGCGGCTCTATTTGTCAGTTTGATGCAGCTTTTGCGTTGGGTTATAATTATTGCTTCATCACAACGTGATGACAATTAAAAAACGAGTGATAGTCACTCGTTAGTCTAAATGATATTGAAGGCGCATAGCCTTTGATAAATAGCGAATATTCATCATTTCACAGATGGCACATACTTTATCCATAATCGATACCAGAATTCCTTCGCGATGTTTTGGTGGAATGGGGGTTAAAGGAAACATGTGGCGGGCAATGATGTTCGCTTCTAAATCGTTAATTTGAAAGTCTTGGAAAGCTTTTTCTTTGGCAATACGCGGATGGTTAAATCCATGCCATTTATGGGAATCATCTTTTTCATGCCAATCATAGAGAAAATAATCATGGAGTAAAGCTCCTCGGATTAAAGCTTGTTCATCAAAACGGAAAGGCAAGTGGCTCGCAATAAAATAGCTTGTATAGGCAACGCCAATGGAATGTTCATAGACACTCGTTCCGCGGTGTTGCGTAAAATGACGTTCTTTATTCATATGTTTTGATGAAGTGATCGTATGACCTAAACAAGTAAATTTCAATTGTGTAGAAGTTAATGGTTTTATTTTTTTTCTTTCCATAGACTTTCCTTTCTTTGCTAAAATGATTATATGAATCACAGAAAGAAAATACAAGAATAAATTCATAGAAAGGATTTGTTATGATTGCATTTGTAGAAGGAACCGTCCGCCTGATTCGTCAAGAAACCATTGTCCTTGACGTGCAAGGGGTTGGCTATGAGCTCTATGTCAGCCGCCCGGAAGCGCAAAAAATCGGCAGTGAGGTTTTTTATTATACGTACCAACATGTCCGGGAAGATGCCATTCTTCTTTTTGGCTTTGAAAAAGAAGAAGATTATGAAGTTTTCATGCGTTTGATCAATGTGCGTGGCATTGGACCGAAAAGCGCTTTAAATATTCTAGGTGTAATCAGTGGACAAGAGATGATTCAAGCCATTGAAAACGATGATATTAAGCGTTTAAAATCTTTGCCAGGTATTGGTGCGAAAACGGCAGGACAAATTGTTTTGGATCTTAAAGGAAAATTTGTACCCGTTGAAACCAAAGCAGAGGAAAAGGTGGAAAATCCGGCTTGGCAAGAAACGCAGGAGGCTTTGGAGACCATGGGCTTTAAAGCCAGCCAATTAACAGAAGTGAAGAAAGAATTAGCTTCACAAAAGGATTTAACGACATCGCAAATGTTACGAAAAGCATTGCGTTTATTAGGTAATTAAGAAAGGAGATGTTTTCTTGGAAAGAGAAGTATCGGCAGATCTACAAGAACAAGATGGCTTAGAAACCAGTCTTCGTCCATCGAATTTAGATGAATATATTGGACAAAAGAATTTAAAAGAGAATTTATCAGTCTTTATATCAGCTGCGAAACAAAGACAAGAAGCCCTGGATCATGTTTTATTGTATGGACCACCTGGGTTAGGAAAAACAACTTTGGCATATATTTTGGCCAATGAAATGCATGGGCATTTAAAACCAACAAGTGGACCTTCTATTGAAAAAAGTGGCGATTTAGCGGCTTTGTTGAGTACGTTAGAGCCAGGAGATGTATTGTTTATTGATGAAATTCATCGCTTGCCCAAACAAGTAGAGGAAATTCTCTATCCGGCAATGGAAGATTATTGTTTGGATATTGTTGTGGGAAAAGACAGTGCGACTACGCATAGTATTCGCTTAGAACTGCCTCCATTTACTTTGGTTGGGGCTACTACGCGAGCTGGCGATTTAAGTGCTCCCTTACGCGATCGTTTTGGGATTGTTTCGCAATTGGAATATTATTCACTAGAGGAACTTTCGCAAATTGTGGCACGTACCAGTCGGGTTATGCAAACCGAAACCGATAGTGATGCGGTGCGCGAAATTGCTTTGCGCTCACGTGGTACGCCACGCATTGCCAATCGTTTATTCCGTAGAGTTCGGGACTTTGCCCAAGTCTATAACGAAGGTCAAATTTCTTTGGATATTGCGAAAACGGCGTTGGATCGACTCCAAGTAGATCAGTTGGGCTTGGATAGTGTGGATCATCGTTATTTACGTGGAATTATTGAACGCTTTAAAGGTGGACCGGTTGGTTTAGAGGCCATTGCTTCCAGCATTGGTGAAGAACCTAGCACGATTGAAGATGTGTATGAACCATATTTGCTTCAGATTGGCTTTATCAATCGTACTCCAAGGGGTCGTGTCGCAACGCAAAAGGCTTACGAGCATTTAAAAATCAATTACCAAGAAGGACTTTTTGACTGATGGAACAAGCGAGCAATTGTTACGTTTTGATGACGGCTTCTTCTAAAGAAGAGGAAGTATGCCGTTTCTTAAATGAGAACGAGGGCATCGATGCTTTTAGTCCCAAAATGGAATTTTATCATCGCGTTGCAGATGAAATTCGCCTAAAGACGCTTTTTCCAGGATATATTTTTGTGTTGACAACGCTGAATCAAAAGGAGGTCGATGAACGGTTTCGGCATTTTCCTTTGAAAAATACCTCTTTTAAAGAATTGAAGTATGAAGGGGTCTCGGCTCTAAAACCCGAAGAGAAGCAGATTCTGCGTATGTTGCTGGATGAAAAGCGTATCTTGCGTATGTCAAAAGGGATACTGCTGAATAAAAAACTGCATGTTTTAGAAGGGCCTTTAACGGGAATGGATGAATATATCATTAAGTATGATAAACACAATCGTTTGGCTACCTTAAATTTGACTTTCCTAGATCAGCGTTGGGTAGTTGGGGTATTATGTAAAGAAAACGACCGATGAATATCGGTCGCTATTTTTATTGAATCACAATAGATTGAATTTTTTGTTCTTCCTTTGGTCGATCTTGCCAGTTTGTTTTTGTGGATGCGATTTTATCTAATGTATCAAATCCATCGGTCAACTTTCCAAAGGCAGCATATTGCCCATCAAGATGAGGTGCATCTTGATGCATGATGAAGAATTGGCTTCCGGCTGAATTAGGATCCATAGCACGTGCCATAGATAAAACACCACGTGTATGTTTTAAATCATTTGGGAATCCATTGCTGGAAAATTCTCCTACAATACTGTAGCCAGGACCACCCATTCCTGTTCCTTGAGGGTCTCCACCTTGAATCATAAAGCCAGGAATGACACGATGGAAAATTAGACCATCGTAGAATTTTTCATTAACGAGCTTCACAAAGTTTTCCACTGTCTTAGGGGCAATTTCGGGATAAAGTTCAGCTGACATAGTGTCGCCGTTTTCCATTGTAATTAAGATATTTGTCGTTTTCATGTTAAATCCTCCAGGGATATTTTACCAAAGATGCTAATCTAAATGGTATTTTTCTTTTAATTGTTTTTGGCGTTCTTGCCATAACTTATCGGCAACTGGATCCCAGTTTTTCGCATAATTTACGGTTTTAGAACGTAAATGGTCAACGCTTTCTGGTTCTTCTGGATCGGTAGAGTGGGCGTTTGTACCTTTGACAATTTCTGGTAAAATATTTGGATTTTCCAACATTGGACAAGGTTTATAGTGGTTTTCGTTAAATGGTTGACGTTTGTGATATTCCATAAACAATGGGGAACGCAAACAATCTAACAAGGATTTTTCCCGAATGTTGGAATCGCTATAGTGAATGAATACACAAGGATCCACATCGCCTTTGGCATTGATATGTAAATATCTTCTTCCGCCGGCAACACAACCACCAACATATTCTCCATCGTTTTGGAAATCTAGTAAGAATAGTGGTTTGGTAGCTCTGGCATGACGAATTCGCTTATAAACTTCAACACGTTGTTCTGGGGTTGGCATAAGTTCTGGTGTTGATGCCATACCGGTTGGCATAAAGTGGAAGTACCAAGTGAAGTAAGCACCTAAATCAATCATCTTTTGGAAGTATTCTTCACTAGTGATGGCATCCCAGTTAACGCTTGTATAACAGCAGCTAAAGCCAAAAGGTAGTTTTCTTTCTTTTAGTAGTTTGGTGGCGCGAATGACTGCTTGATAAACACCGGTACCACGACGTCCATCGGTTGTTTCTTCGTTTCCTTCCAAACTGATAGCAGGAATGAAGTTTTTAACGCGAAGCATATCATCGGCGAATTTCTCATCGATCAAAGTTGCATTGGTGAAACTTAAGAAAATACAGTCGTTGTGTTTTTCACAAAGTTTAATTAAATCGTTCTTACGTACCAATGGTTCTCCACCGGTATAAATATACATATAAACACCCATCTCTTTTCCTTGTTGGATGATGGAATCAATTTCATCATAAGACAGGTTTAATTTATTTCCATATTCAGCTGCCCAGCAACCGGTACAGTGTAAGTTACAAGCACTGGTTGGATCTAATAGGATCGCCCAAGGAATGTTGCAGTCGTATTTTTTTCGATACTCATCTTGGGTATGCCATCCATCCAAGGCAGAATTAATAAAGAAATTCACACCTATTTTCTTTATTGTATCTGGATCGAGGGAAAACAGACGATCATAAATAAAAGAGTAGTAAGGATTTTCAGGATTTGAGATGACCTCACGTACGCCTTTTCTTTCTCTTTCGAAACTTCCATTCGCAAATTTATCTACCCAATCAAGCAATTTTGGTAAATTCTCTTTTGGGTTTTTGAGTGCATAATTAATGGCCTGATTTAATCCGGCACGTTTTAGTGATGTTGTAATTGCCATAAATATTCCTCCTAGAATTATAGTTTAGGTGGAATGGTCAAAAAATGCTTGGTCAAATGCGTTGAATTGTCTAAAATACGGGAGTGTTCTCGTTGAAAAAGTGGAAATCTAAAAAAAGTGTGTATAATAAAGGCAACACAGAGGTTTTGTATGTTAGTAGAAAAAAGACAAGAATCCATCGTTGAACAAGTGAATCAAGAAGGTTCGGTATTAGTCAAAGAACTGGCTAAAAAGTTTGATGTGACAGAAGATAGCATCCGCAAAGATTTGACGGCTTTACAAAAAAAGGGGCTATTAAAAAAGACCTATGGTGGTGCGGTGCGAATCCGTGCCAAGATTGCTTCAACTGATATTGTGGCTCGCCATCGTGTGGGCAAGAATCAAGCGGATAAGGTAGAAATTGCCAAACGAGCTTTAACTTGTATTGAAGAAGGTGATTTGATTTATCTTGATCTATCCACTTCGAATCTGGAATTGGCACGACTTTTATTGCAGACGAAAAAAAATGTAACAGTTGTGACCAATATGATTGAGATTCTTCTACTGTATACACAATCAGATCAAAGAAATCTCGTGTTTGTGGGTGGTAACTTAAATCGTCAGGGCGATGCATTTAGTGGTGCGATGACTAACCAACAACTGGAACAGTTCCACTTTGATAAAGTGTTTATGGGTTTAGAAGGTTTGGATCTAGAATCAGGAGAGGTATATAACTTCAGTATTGAAGATGCGACTACCAAACAATTTGTTCTCCATCGTTGTAAAAAAGCTTATATGATGATGGAAACGCGTAAATTTGTGATGGCTGGAAATGTGTCTTATGCGCAATTGGATGATTTTACGGGAATTATTATGGAGAAAGAACCCGATGAAAAAATTCGGAGAAGCTTAGAACAGAGAGGTTTGGAATTATTATGAAAAAGAAATATTTTTTCTTTGATATCGATGGAACACTAACAGATAAAGCTACGGGTGAAGTTGTACCAAGTGCAAGAGTGGCTTTAAAAGAACTACAAGCCAAAGGGCATTTTGTGGCTATCGCAACGGGGCGAGCTCACTATAAGGCAAGTGGCTTTTTAGAAAATGTAGGCTTACATGATATGGTTTGTTGCGGTGGTGGCGGTTTAGTCATCAACGATGAGTTGATTCGCAATACACCTCTAGATTTAGGAAAGGCTAAAACCATTTTAAAAGAAGAATTGGACTTAGGCTATGGAGCTCTATTGATGTTGGATGATTCTGTAGATGTTTATGCCAAAGATGACAAGTTCCGTCAACAATGTGGACCAAGACAAGAGCCAACGCATTATATTATTGATCCAAATTTAGATTATGATGCCTTGGATGTGATTTATAAGATGTATTTTTCTATTCCAAGAGAAGAGGAGTACAAATTAAAACACAAAGATTTATTGGGCAACTTACGTTTCCGTCCGGAATACTTGATGTACCAATATGATGAAAAACATAAAGGAATCATGGATATGATGGATTACTTACATGCGCCAGTGGAAGATGTTGTGGTATTTGGCGATGACTTTAATGATATGGTCATGTTTGATCCGCAATGGACTTCAATTGCGATGGGAAATGCTTGTCAAGAATTAAAGGACAAAGCAGACTTCGTCACAAAGGCCAATACGGATGATGGCATCTATTATGCATGTGAAAAATTTGGATGGATCTAGCCAGGCGGGAATGCCTGGTTTTTTTGCGTTGAACCGTTGTATAATAAAGGCATATGAAAGCGGTTGAACGGATAGAAAATTGGAAGCTGTGCGATTATTCGTACTGCCCTCAAATTGTCAATGAACTGATTGATGCTAATTTGAGTATTCAAGCATCACATAATTCTCTGATGCTGAAGATGCAGGACCTATATGACATGAAACAAGTCTTAAAAATTATGTCTATTATTGATCGGCATCGTCAGTCAATCCAAAGAGTGCGGGGCATTGAAGGCAATAGTGTATATATTCTTTTGAATTATGGTTTATCTCGGGCTATTATTCGGGACTACATCTTTGGAAAAATTGAACTAAATGTGCTTTTATTTTTATCTTTGGAACAGATAACGAAAGAACTGGATATTTCCGTATACACGGGTCAAAAAATCAAGGAATCTTGTCGTTTTGCCTTACATTCTTTAGTGGAAGATCATGATTTCCGCAAGCAGGAAACTTTGCGTAAAGATCTTTGTGACTTTTTTCGTGGAACGCATAGCCCGTTCACGTTTCAAGAAATTCAAGAAGGTTTATTGTGGCGCTCCAGTGAAACATTTCTGCAAGAACTATTAGAAGATCTTGAAGGAGAAGGTTTAATTGAAACAGATGGGAAAACGTATAAAAATGTAGCTATTTTCCCCCATATTTCTTTATCCGAAGTTTTAGATCATATGCGTGATCCTTTGGCCCAAAGGATTGTTGTTGACCGCTTGTATGGAAAGACGATGGAAAGTATTGCGCTGTCTTTATCAACCCCGATTACGCGAAGTCGAGTTAGTCAGATTTTTCATAATGAAATTGAAAATTTTCCCGTTGTGAAAGAAGATCAATATCGTGATCTTTTGATGAAGTATGAATTGGATGAAGATACTTTTTATGCGATCACAACAGCCATGCCACCTACTTGGGGTTACCTGCAAGAAAAATACCATAATGAATTGAATGGGCCTAAGCTGGCATTGAGTGGAAATGTTCTTTCCCAAAAAGTAGCGAAAGAGCTGGTCGTAAATGCCAAAAAGATGCAGGCATATCTGACTGAGAATTATTTGTATGTATCCGAGATGTGGATTGATAAAGAAGATAAAAATGCTTTTTTACAAGCTGTATGTAAAAGCTTTGATGGCTATTTTCAAAAGGAAGAAGTAGAAAAACGGTATACGGATATCCTGGCAAAAGTGGCTCCGGAAAAGATGGATGATTGGGCTTTAAATAGTTTTCGTATCAGTGTGCTTTTAAAACAGGGTTATTTATTGCACTCGGCAAAGCGAGGAATTCGCTATCGGATAATTAGTCGGGATTTGGTGACTTCCATTATGCGCGAAGTGCATATCAATCGCTATCAAAACACCATTGTTTCTACGAAAAAGATTTTTGAAGATGCGCTAGATGTCATGGAGAAATACGATATTCGTGACCAGTATGAGCTGCATTCTTTATTGCGGACAGGAAAAGATCGCTACCAACTAGATGATAATGATATGGAATTTAGTCGTATGCCGATGTTGCAGTTTGGTGATGGTAAAGAAAGTGAGATCGTCAAACGGGAAATGCAAAATCAAGCGCCAATTGATGTAGATGATTTTGCTCGTTATATGGCAAATAAGTATGGATATGATACAGGTAGTTTTGTATCGTATTTACGGCGGAATTTTAAAATATATATTGAAGAAAATCGGATTGATTTGGTGGATGAACAAATTTTGGAATCAGAAGATTTCAAAAAGATGCAGGCAAGCTTGAACCAAGTATTCTATTTTGAAGAAGATTACCAGACTTTAGTAGAAAAGGCACATCTGAATTCAAAGTTGATGGATCCTTATGTGATTCGTCGCCTCGGATATAAATCGTATGCTGGATACATTTTAAAAGAACCCAATACACCAGGAAAGTATTTTGAAACATGGATCCTTGCTCATAGTAAAGATATTGATCCAAGGTATTTTAATTTAAGCAGTTTTGTCTCAACGATGGATCGTTTGGAAAAACAATTAGAATTGTTTGAATGGGAAAAGAATGTGTATTTGCCTTTATCAAGCTTACATATCTCAAAGAAAGAACTTCAAGATTTTGTGAAGAAGATTGTTTCAACGGTGCAAGAAGATCAGTATTTTACGCAAACCTATTTGAGTCAAAAAAAGATTGTAGAAACCAAACTGTCGAATACTTTCTATAAATCCTTATTGAAGGGACAAAAAGAGATTCAAATCCTTTCTTTGGGAAGAAATTATATTTTTGTGAAAAGTAGTAAATTGCCAAATATTCGTGCTTTTTTCTTACAAATATTAGCGGAACAACCCCGGATGACTTTGACTGGATGCATTTCATATCTATATAAATGGTATGGTGTATCGATTGATCGAAGACTCCTGCAAGAAAAGCTAAGCGAGATTGGTTTCTATTATAGTATGGATACGGAGCGGATCTATGCCGAAAAACCAAAGGCAATGTTCGAACAGGAGCGCTTATTCTAATGAAAGAAAGCTATTCAAAAAAGCGCGTAAAGCTTTTGAAACAAAATAAAGACTACGATGCTTTGTATCGGTATTGTTCCAGGTTTGCACTCGATAAAAACTGGGATGCCTTTTTAGAAGTATCTAAATGTTATATGCATGGATGGGGCGTAGAAAAGAATCCTTTGCATGCCTATATGATTCATATGCAACTGGCATCTATGGAACAGCCGAAAGGATATTATTATTTGGCATGGGATTATTACGAAGGACTTGGTGTAAAAACCAATCAGAGAAAGGCTTTTCGTAATTTCTTGATGGCCGCAAACAAAGGTGTTGTGGATGCTATGTTTAATGTCGCAATTCTTTATTATAATGGCATAGGTGTTCAAATAGATGAGAAACAAGCGGCTTATTGGTTTAGTCAAGCGGCTGTTTTAGGTCATGGGCAAGCCCAATTTAACTTAGCCATCTGTTATGAAGAAGGAAGAGGCTTGGACAGAAATGCGATTCAAGCCAATTATTGGATGGAGCAGGCAAGTGTCAATGGAATTGCTTCGGCCCAGAAATATTTGGGACAAGAAGAAGCCTATGTTCAACAGGAGCTAGATGAGATTGTGCACGCGTTACAAATGCTAGACTCAAGGGTTGAAAAGAACATGGATTTGGATGTACTCTTAAAGCGTATTAAGACAGAGGTCAAACGAATCGAGGAAAAAACTATGAAAATAAAAAAAGGACAATTAATTGTATCTTGTCAGGCTTTGCCAGATGAACCTTTACATTCTTCTTATATTATGGGAAGAATGGCTGTTGCTGCCAAAGAAGGCGGTGCTGCAGGTATTCGGGCCAATACAGTGGAGGATATTGCAGAAATTCAAAAAAATGTAGATTTACCAGTGATTGGAATTATTAAACGAGTTTATGGAGATAATCCCGTATTTATTACGCCAACGATGAAAGAAATCGATGAATTAATGACAGTGAAACCTGCTGTGATTGCTTTGGATGCCACCTTACGTCCTAGACCGGATGGTGTTTCTTTGGATGATTTAGTGCAACAAATTCGCCAAAAGTATCCAGAACAAACTTTGATGGCGGATTGTTCTACATTAGAAGAAATGAAGCATGCGGATGAGGTTGGTTTTGATTTTATTGGAACGACTTTGATTGGTTATACGGAAGAGAGCAAAGATCTTCAAGTTCAGGCAAATGATTTTGAAATCATTCGTGATTTTATTGCTCAATCAGATCGTCCAGTCATTGCCGAAGGAAACATCGATACACCAGAAAAAGCACGTCGTGTTTTGGATTTAGGATGTTATGCGGTTGTCGTTGGATCAATTATCACACGTCCACAATTAATTACTAAACGATTTGTGGATGGAATCAACCGATAGATACAGCTAGGAGGGAAAAGCCCCTCCTTTTTCAATGATTCAGAATACACAAAAGGCCACACAAGTGGCCTAATCTATCTAATTCTTACTCAAAGATGCAAGCTTCTTACGATAGAAATCACGATCTTTTTCATCGATAGACGATATGTCCATAGCTCAATCCACATCCACATTTAAGTTAACTATGATGGAATGAAAGCAAGACATAGAAGTTTCAATCTTCACCTCATTTCTTGCATCTTCAAATAATTCTTGCATTGCTTTACTCATTTAACATCACCTTCTTCTTATTCTAAGAAAAGTTTTAATTGTTCATCTTTGGTTATAGAATAAGCCGCTTGAACGGCATCTCTTTGATAGGCACGATCCATATCATGTAAATGAATGGTTTGATTATAGATTAAAGAACAAAAGGCCACAGTAGTGGCCTAATACATCTAATTCTTACTCAAAGATGCCAGTTTCTCACGATAGAAATCGCGATCTTTTTCATCAATAGATAATGCATCCATAGCCTGGTCTGCATTGAGATTGAATTTAATCATGATGGAATTAATGCTTGCCGTAAAGGCTCTTTTTTCACCTATAGTTATACATTCATCTATTTTTTCAGCTCTTCCTTCAGCTCTTCCTTTATTTCTTTCGTCTTGAAATAATTCACGCATTGCTTCACACACTTT